>QQTW01001556.1_pt1 | contig 16146 bp, 17 predicted proteins | sample 1904831 | NCBI WGS metagenome assembly QQTW01 (sample SAMN09435610, study PRJNA476489) | Subsurface metagenome, whole genome shotgun sequencing project. | reverse complement strand
TTCCTCATGACGGTCTTGGCGACGGGGGAGATTTACGGGGGATTCATGACGTTCGCGCCGGAGTGGTTGACGGGGTGTGGGAGTCTGGATACGGGGGACCGCATGCATCTGTGGATTTACTTGGTCTTCTTTAACGGGCTGTGGATTGTGCTGCCGGGGTGGGTGCTCTGGGTTGCTTGGGTGGAGATGAGGGGGTCGTTTGAGAGGATGGAGTGGGTGATGAAGGAAGGAGGTGAGAGCAGGAAGATGAGGTAAATCCTAAAAGCGTTGATAGCAGGACGCGAGCACCACGTGATGGATATTCATGCGCCTCGGTCATTAACGATAGCCGTTGTCGCTGCGGCTGAGAATCTAAAGACTTCTCTCATTCAGGTGTAGCTGAGTTTGCCATGCTTGAGCACAAAGGCATTTGGCAATCGATATGTCAATTATATAGTTAAACACATAGAGCTTTTCGATGGGCTGGGACATTGTGGAAATCTCGTGCGCGATAATTAAACAGGTAATGTATATCTCGATGGGAGCGGCACATAGACGTCGTAGATTTGAGGGCGTTTCGTCAAGGCGCCCACAGGTTTGACCCTGGTCCAATGAGTGGGCGACGCATTCTCTTGAACGACGCAAGTGATGGACAGCGTTCAAGCATAGCTCGTCCCACCGCTGACTTTGGATTTGCGATCATCCACCCAGACCATCACGACCGTTGCAATGAATGAGACCCTGCCATCGTATCAGCCTGTTTTATCTCATAAGGAGCAAATAACGGGGTACAGGAGACTTACGCTTCGACGAGACTGATCGCGATTGCAACATTCCAAGTCACGATCGGCTGGTCAGCATACCTCTTGCCTATTTGACCATCCTTAGCATTAGCAGGCCAGCACCGCCTGATCCTTCGCCGATCAGCATAACCGGGCCGTAGTAGACCTGTCTGCCTCCCAAACCTGAATGCACCGCATGTCCATAGGCGCTGGGCTGAAGGTGGTCGTGCGTGCGGCCCAGCATAGGTACCGATGCTGCCTGCTAAAAGTGGAAAAAGCAGGAAGGCGGAGGTGAAATGGCTGTGCGTTGAGCGTCCGTAGGAGTCATGAGAGAAGTATAACACCTTCCTCCGTTTCGTTATCTGTCCGTTTCCTCTTCTCTGCTTCCGAAATTCGTTATTCACGACGCAGAGACCCGAGGCTTGCGTTACACAAGAAATCTCATCGACTGGTAGAGAATCACTTTCAGGCACACGGGGCCACGGATTCGAAAAGAGTTTCGCGGGTACTTACTGCATAGCTTTAGAGCGGAGGCTGAACGCGCAATCCTTTGAAGGGGCAGGACGATCACATAACGCGGCATCTATTCTCGCCCTTCTTCTCCATCTCAGCGGAGTACCCTCGACTTTCATCGATTACTTGACTGCTGGACCATTCTTCGCAAAAACACAACTTCAATACAGCCCACGATGTCTTTGCTTAGCAGCCCGAAGGTTCTATACTTCACGCGCATCGCACAGCTTCTCCTCGGTATCGTCTTCCTTGTCCTGGTATGCTACGATGGCACCCACCGCGCTTGGTGGACCAGCATCAATGGACCCTTAGCTGTGGGCGTAATAGCCTCCATCTTCACCTTTGCAGTTACCGTCTATTCAATGTACGTCTAACTGCCCTCTTCGCTGCTTCGTATTCCATCTGCACACAATCCTGACACTTTGCGACCAGATTCACCCACCATCGCTCCAACCCCTTTTCTGGCGGCTCTGCTGCCATCACCACCGCGCGCATCGCCGCCGAAGTGCTCGTCTTCCTCGTCTGGGTGGCCTCGGCGGCGTTGATGCTAAGACCGAGGGAGGGGTGTGAAGTGAAGCATACGCCTGGAGAAGGGCGTGACAAAGGAATCGAGCTTTGCTGGCCTGCTAATGCTAAGGATGGTCAAATAGGCAAGAGGTATGCTGACCAGCCTATCGTGACTTGGAATATTGCAATAGCGATCAGTCTCGTCGAAGCGTAAGTCTCCTGTACCCCGTTATTTGCTCCTTATGAGATAAAATAGGCTGATACGATGGCAGGGTCTCATTCATTGCAACGGTCGTGATGGTCTGGATGGATGATCGCAAATCCAAAGTCAGCGGTGGGACGAGCTATGCTTGAACGCCGTCCACGACTTGCCTCGTTCAAGAGAATGCGTCGCCCTCTCATTGGACCAGGGTCAACCTGTGGGCGCCTTGACGAAACGTCCTCAAACCTACGACGTCTATGTACCGCTCCCACCGAGATATACATAACCTGTTTAGTTATCGCGCACGAGATTCTCCACAATATTCCATCCCCTTGACAAGCTCTGAGAATTTACCATATAATCGGCATATCGATTGTCGAATGCCTCCTAAAGTATGGCAAAACCAGGCACACCCAAATGAGAGTAGTTTTTAGATTTTAAGCCGCGGCGACAAAGGGTATCCTTTGAACCAGGTGCCTGAATATCCATCACGTAATGCTCGCACCCTGCCATCAACGACTATAGGAGTTACCTCGTCTTCCTACTCTCACCTCCTTCCTCCACCACTGACTCCATCTTCTCAAACACCCCCCTCATCTCCACCCAAGCAACACAGAGCACCCACCCCGGCAGCACAATCCACAGCCCGTTAAAGAAGACCAAGTAAACCCACAGATGCATCCGGTCCGCCGTATCCAGACTCCCGCACCCCGTCAACCACTCCGGCGCGAACGTCATGAATCCCCCGTAAATCTCCCCCGTCGCCAAGACCGTCATGAGGAACCACGTTCGCGCTCTCTCCGACGGCGAAGGTGAGGATTTCTGCAGGAGGATGCAGATGTACGCCGCGAGCGGCCCGGCGATGAGCACGGTGAGGAGTTCAATGGAGACGACGGTGGGGTCGGCGCCCGCCCAGCGGATGTCAGCATGGGAGTATTCTTGCCAGAGGAGCGCGGTGGGGTGGGTGCTGTGGGCGGCGCCGTAAAGCCTGTCGTTGTGGCCGAGCCAGGTGGGTTGGCTGCTGCCGCTGCTGGTGGACAGGGAGGCGGGGTGAGGGTAGTCGCTCGCTGGGGCCGAGACCGGGAGACTTTTGTAGGAGAAGAAGCAGTGGTAAAGGAATGCGCCCTCGAAGATGGTGTGGATCAGGAAGTCGAAGGCGTGCCACGTGTGAAGAAGTAGGGTACGGCGTGGGGAAGAAGCGGGTAGGACGCGGCGGGAGAAGGATACGGCGAGGATGAGGATGAGAAGCGAGAAGAGTAGGGAGCCGAATGTTGTGGGGGAAATGTAAGAAAGGGCACGTGAGGTGCTGCCTGTAAGAGGATCGTGCAGTGTCATACTATTGTTTGACGGTGTTTGCTGAGTGTGGTGATTCCTCCCAAACTCAATCCTTCGTTAGGGCGTCGTGTTGGTGAGTCATCTCGGCTCATTATTCATTCCCAATCCAGGGGCGTAATCCCCTTATCCACATTGGACAGCAACACATGAAGGCTGAGATGAGTGAATCGTACTACCGACGCTACGCTGGATGCCGATGAAATTGTGATGGACATCGATACGACGATAAGATCTGCGCTCGTTCCAGATCGGACTAGCGGCCTGCATTACGTAGATCCTGCCCCCGGTTCTCGCTTTACCGTAAGCGAAGTGGGCGCCTGGTGGCGCTGGGCACAAAAAACGCCTGAACCACCCGGCCGGGAATGCTCCTAATCGCCATGTAAACCTCCCTAATCGGTGGATATAGTACAGCAACGAACACCCAAGGAAAAAAAACGGGTCGCACGGCTGCCCGAATGGCTGCATCTTTCCTCTTCCCCGCGCCGATTCCGGGGCCTTGAATGGGGCGACCTGCGTCTCGGAAGTCTTGCTCCGGTGCAATGTACGTGCAGCTCCCCAGCGGCCCTGCCGTCCCACCGAACGTGTCCATGTGCGACGGATGCTAAATATCGGTTCCTGGGGAGCAGGGGGGCGCTTGCATATGCATCTGGAGCAGCTCACGGGTTTAAAAGAGAACCCAGCACCCTCCGCCCTTCGAATGAGAAACCATGGTACGATTCACGTCACACCGCAACGCTACCGTTACCGCTACCACCGCTACCACCACCACCACCACCATCACCACAGATTCCACCACCGTTGGACGTCTGTCGTCAAGTGAAATGACATGCGCAATCCTACAACCATGGACGAATTAGACCTCGGTCTGAAGCTCGAGCGCACTCATGTCGTCGTCACAGGCGGCTCCGGCTACATCGGTTCGGCGACTGTGAAAGCATTCCTCTCTGCGGGAGCCTATGTCACCGTCTTCGATCTCGTTCCGCCCAAGGAGAAGTCCACGCTCGATCACCTGCATCTCAAGTACCGCAAAGTCGACATTTCCAATGAGGAGCAGCTGGCGAACGCCTTCGAAGCCGCCCGACGCGATTTTGGAGTGGTGCAATGCTGCGTGGCGTTGGCCAGTTTGGATCTCAGCGCGCTGCAGCACCATGAATCGCTTACGGATATGCCGGTCGAGCAGTGGAGAAGGACACATCGGGTCAACGTGGAGGGGACCTTTCTGACGGCCAAGACGTGGTTGAGGCAGATTAAGCATACGAGCGATGAAATGACGAACGTCGGACTGGTCATTGTCGGAAGCGAAAGCGGTCATTTTGGAGAGAGGACAAACGCAGACTATGCTAGTGGGAAGAGCGCGGTACAGGTGGGATTGGTCCAGAGTTTGAAGGGCGACGTCGCAAGGGTGTTCCCTCGAGCACGGTACGTAATCCCTTTGTGCTTCTGATTGGTGTTGTCTAAGTGGAAGGGAGACACTGATGCAACGGCGCGATACATAGGGTCAATGCTGTGGCACCCGGCCCGGTCAATACAGAGCAATTCCGATGGGAGTGCAAGCAGAATCCGGACCAATATTGGCTGGACGCTCAAGCTACGTAAGTTCGGCGTCAGCCTCGGCCTAGGCAAGACAATCACACTGATTGGATTTCTGAACAGGACGGCACTCAAGCAGCCAGTTCCGCCGACGTCGGTCGCCAAAAGTATCCTCTTTCTCGCGAGTGAAGCATGGAGTGGCCATGTTACCGGCCAGATATTGAATGTCGATTGTGGGAAGCAAGGCAAAGTAATGTGGATGAAGCAAGAAACGGCCGAATCGAATGGTCTGTGACTTTGGAAAATAGCCGAAATTCTGTCTGAGCTATGGTGCCGATTAGCGAAAGGGGAAATCGTTTTCGGTCACCAAGGGCATCATGGGATGTTGGTGTCAGCGGTGCCCGTGATTAAATAATAACCTGTCTTCGGTCCTAATTTAGAATAAAGCCAGCCTGCCCGATGTAAAGTCGTCCCCATGAAGCTTACAGAGCAAGAGCGAAAATGCAGGTTGCACTACCCACGCCTTCTATCTATCACGTACAAACCCTGCCCTCTGATGCTAATATAGAGAGGTAAAGAGGATTATGTGGAAGAGACATGATGTCGTCGGTCGTCGTCCTCTCGTTCACTGTGGGAGTTCTGTGCCCACTACCCGTGGGATAGCGGAGGAATAATGTAGCTTCTGGCGCCTGCTCAAAGTCTTCCAACCGGTCGGTCACTGGCGGGAGCTGGTATCGAGAGTCTCAACGGAGAAACTCATCCACCAGCCTGTTTCCGTTTTCGTGTTCCTCTTCACGCCGCCGATCTTCCAAAGCCTCGGCGGCTTCGTTCCGTGGACCTATGTCCTCCGAGGGGTCAGTCGTAAACTCATCGAAGACACGATCCATGTCTCTTGCTGAAGTATAAGGGTTATGTTGGGGGCTGAGCATGTGGTTGTGTCCCTGGTTCTGGCTGCCAGATATAGATGACGGGAAATTGTTGTTCGTGGGACTGAACAAGCTTGGGTCCAAGGGGCCTGGGCCTGAACGACCGATCGGGGAGCGAGGAGGGAAGCCAGGTGAGTCTAGATGGCTTGAATGCGAGCTGTGTGAGTTGTGGTTGTGATAATAAGGACCGGGTGCAAAGGCTGGCGAACCGGTATGATGATTGTTGCTCTGGGGCGAAGGAAAGTAGGCCGGATAAGGCGACTCCGTGTGTGCAGAAGTCATGGCTGTAGGAAGACGATGTGTATGAGTATGTGGGTCTCGAGCGCTGCCGATCGAAGCAGAATTCGGAGTGTCAGATCTGCCGCGGCCGCGTCGTGGTGCTGGCTGCAAAGGGTGGTGGCCCTTGCTGGAGTTTGCGTCGCTGGTTTTGCGTTGTTGCTTGATGAAGGTGTGTTGCTTGGTTCGCAGGTGTTGTGGAAGGTCGTCAGGATTCGTGATACCCAGTCGGCTCATCTCCTTTTGCTGCTTTGTCGGACGCGGCTTGCGGGTTGACAATGACATTTCCAGCATCGGAGGTGCTGTTGGCGCGACTGGCACCCATTTGTGTAGTTCTCTTCGGAAGAAATTCGTTTCGTCGGTGAGTAAAATTTCAGCGCCTTCTATCTTGCGAAGGTAAAAGCGTTGAGTGTCCGATTCAGAAGGAGTGGAGACCATGGGATTAGTATAAGGCTTCATGAACTCTCTAAACTTGGATCCAGTATTGATTATTTCCTCAAGCGTGTCTTCCTCTTCCGGCTGGAAGGGAAGGGTAGGGATCTCTTGCTGCCACTCCTGTAGGTCTTCAAGCTTCGGCCGCGCTGCATCACGAGGGATCTTAACTCTCCAGTCGCAGATGGGACAAGTGTACTTGTCGTCTTCTTTGAATTTCCCACGTGCGATCTTGAGGCACTTACCATGGTACCTGATTGTGAATTAGTAGAGCTACCCACCTACACGGAGGAATTGATAGTACCATTCGTGACACAACTCGCACTCGATCATCAAGCCAGCTTCGGGTTGACGACACATGCAGAAAACCTCTCTCTGTGGATCAATGTCTTGAGAATCAACCGGGGTGTGCTCGCGGGATGCAGGCTCAACAGGTAAGCGTGGCTTATCCAGCAGATCAAAGCAGTGGCGGTTATGCTCGGCGACATAGCTCATATGTACTTGCAAGATGTGCAGCGGTGCATTCGCCTTGCCAAAGAGCTTCTTTCCCTTTCTCATCCAGTCTTCGTGACGCTTGATCTCCTTCTCTAGGTCGATGGTACCGGTGGGTTTGCTGTTGAGCTCCGAAAGCCCATCAAGCACATCTCGTACGGCTTTGTACTTGGGCCTGCTCCTGAAATCCGCGTTGCGGGATTTGTCATACATGTCCTGGATCTGGCGATGAGCTTCTCGTTGCTTGGCCAGGATCGCATCAACCGCGGCCAACGTTTGCTTGGAAACGGGCAGAGAACCTGCCTGGGTCGACAAGGCCTCGAGTTGTTGATAATGAACGGATTCAACCGAGATCAATTCTTTCGCTTTCGCTTCCCATACCCCACCTTGCGTTTGTTGCTCCTTGTAATATTGCAGGAGATCAGAATGTTCGGGGATGCCGATCTCACCCGCGCGGCTAATGAGGTCGGCGACGTCATCAAGCGTTTGGAACTGGCCCCTCAACTCTCGCGCCTTATCGGTCCATTTCAACTGCTGCACTACCTGGTCAAGTTGGTCGATTTCTGGGATATCGACACTGAACCCTTTGCCTTGTTCCACGAGATCTTCGAATTCTTCGGTTGACCGTAGGCTTGGACTCTGGAGAGCGATTTTCGCAGCACGCTGGAATTCTGCGATATTCTCTGAGCGTTCGGTAAGTGTGGCGATTTCGGGACAATCAAAAGATATCTCTTCTGCGGCAGCCAGAAGTTTGTGGATGTTTTCGATCTTCCGCAGTTCCTTATCCCGTTCTTCTTGTTCTGCTGCTTTGGTCGAGGTACTCTTTCGCCAAACGCGGTCGTTCTTACGCCTGTTTTGCTGCTTACGCGTGATGTAATTAATTGCCTCATCGACCCAGGCATTGCATTTGTCGACGAAAGCTTTAAGGTCTGCAAGACCCGGAAGGTCGTATGGGATCCGCTCCCCCTCGCTGACGAGCGATCGCAGAGCTTTCAGGGCAGGCTTGGGCTCATCTTCGAGCAGCTTGTCTAACTTTTCCTGCCAAGCTTCCGGCATCCTCGAACGGTCAGTTACCTTTTGCACGACCGCATCCAGTGAGCTGTCCGTGTACCTGTAGATCAGGCTGTGGGTGGCGCTAGTGAAACGGAGCTCTTCGGCGGCGTCGCAACAATCGTAGTTGCCTGCGTGTAGGAGACACATCACCTTCGAAGTCGTATTACAGCGGAAGCGGGAGAGATAGCTATACGCCTTGCAGTAGGTGCATGGGTAATCATTCTCCGGAACATCCTTTTCGTCCACTTCGAACCCGAGCTCGCAGTGGAAGTTCGAGTCCACGTCAGGCTCATCGATCTTGCAGTGATGATCGACGTACTCCTTGTGACGTTTCAGCAGCTCTGCGCGTTGCTGCATCTCTCGTTTCTGTAGTCTTTGCAATGCCGGCGCAAGCCATTTGGCTGTCTTAATAGTTGTGTCTCGGTTAGCAGCTGTCATCAACAACTCATCATGGGAGAAACATGGATGCTTTCTGAATGCTTGGAGTCGCTCGACACCTGCCTCGCCGAACGGCTCCCAGTCATGGGGCGCGAAGTTGACAGCTTCATTGAAGTTGAAGCCATGGTTGAAGCCTGCATGGTAAGCTTGAGGGAACGTGATGACAAACTGCCCCGCTCGTTGGTCCAAGGCATAGACGTTGACTCCAGCCTTCTTCAGCTGGTCAGGAGGCAGTAAGGTGACGAGCTGGAAGAGCAAATCAGGCTGTGTCTCAAACAATTCTGGTACAGCTTGCTTCATTGCCTCCTCAAACCGCTCAGCATCAGCGCCCGGGATGCCATACCACGTCTTGGTGGAACCAAAATGCTGATAGTTCGCAGAATAGCTGTAGTGGTCTTCATTGTGCCAGCAGAACGTGGAAAAGCACATCCCAACGTAGAGCCAAGGCACGGTCATACCGGATATATCGGACTTGATATGGCGGAAAAGCGATTCTGGATGCAGAGGGAGTATATTGAGATTCCATGGGTCGGTGGAATATGAGTCCAGTGGATTCTTCTCAATGGTTGGGAAGCCGCTCCCATGTGTAGTCGAATGAATGTCCGCTCCATACTCAACCTCGACCGTCTCGGTGATGCTTTCCACCAGCCTCCAGAACTCTCGTTCGACGTCGTCTTCTGTCACTTGACGCTTGGTGTTCAGCACCGGATCATATGGCATTTTTGGAGCAAAGTAACTGTCTTTGAATGACTGGGCTTTTTCCTGGAATTGTTTCAGAGAGTAGATGCCTCCTTCCTCAAAGCCGAATTCTCCAGTGCCGACGAGGCATCGTGGACAATGCCAGTCTTGGTTGGCTGGGATCTCAACTGCCGGGTCAAGACAATACCAATGATAGCTATTTTCGCAACCGTCACAGACGAAAATGGCCAGCTTATCATCCGTCTTGCCACATGTATCACACATTTCGCCGGTTTTCCCGTTAACATTGTATCTTTGAACCGGAGGCCGTGGAATTGTCGGCCGAAGCATACTCATGTGCGATCCGACGACAGTAGGTGCCTTTTTCAGCCGTTTGCTCCGCCGTCCGTTTTCGTCCACACCATCACTGGTATGCCCACCGTCCTTGCCAGATCCGCCACCTCTGAAGTTTTCGTGGCTGAAGGTACGCTTCAGCGGATTCGAAGGGTGTCCATTGCCAGGCGGAACGCCATTTGGGACCGCAACCTGAGGTGCTGCGCCTTTTGCAGGATTCGAGTACTCGATTGTTGGGTGAAGTGTGGCGGTCACAGTGTTAATTTTATCTCTATTAGACTGAGGGACAGGCGTGCTGACAGTCTGGAAAGATGCCGGCGTGAGGTTGACTGGTGTGAAACCCCCAGCATTAACGGCAGTGAAACCAGACGAAGGGGGGGCCTGCTGCGGCTCAACATCAAGCGGCTTGTCCAGTCGTTCTTCCGGCTGTTTTAGGTTTGCGTTCAGGGCTGCTGAAGCCTGCATGGCTGGTGAATATTCATGGAGACCCAAGGGAGTGCTTCGCTGCGAATGCGGATATTTTGTAGGAGAATTAGCAGCTGGTGGTGTGAAGGGCCCACCATACTCGAATTCCAACTGCTGCTGCACACCGGGTTTCGCCAGGCGCAGATATTCCTCATATGGATGCAGCCATTTCTGGTATGAATTTTTCAGGGAAGTCGATAACGATGACATGATTTTCCCACTGTAGCCCAAGTCGCGACCAATCTCCGCCCACTTCTTCAGCTTGCATACCTTCTCAAACCCTCCTCTGGTCTCCACTGCTTTCTTGAGTTTGAAAAGGTCGAGTGGCTTCTTATCGACACTCGGGAATCGGTTGAGGTTCATGCCATGCTGCTTATGGAATTTTGCAAGCTGATCTAAGTAGTTGAGGTTGGTTCGTGTCCCTTAACCGCAGGTCAATTATTCTGCAAAGAACAGCGGAAATGCCCGTCTACAAGCCCAAGACAGGCAGAACGACATACCTCCTTCGACCGAGTTAAGCTCTTGTCGTCTTGTGCGAAAGTGGAATCTCTAATCGATAGTCAGCATAACCGCCGTCTCCAAAAGATGCGTAGTCGCCGCTCGAGCTTCACTATGCCATACAATAGCACAGCAGGGTATCACATACTTCGGTGTCTATGGCGAAAGCAGGTGTCCAATCCTGCGGTGGGATGATCTTGCATATGCCGTACTTGCGACCCTCGGGGGCGATCTTTTTAATGTATTCCATCGGGTCTCGAAACTCACCCTCGGTAGGCCTGAAGGTTGGCGCATCCTGCAGGCCGTGAGGTCGGATCCGCTTGTTGGTTTCTCGAACGGCCATTGGGTGACCTCGCCGCTCCACAGTTGCCATGTCGAGGGGGGAAGCCCTGCGGGCGCTGAAAGGGATATGAGCAGCATAGGTCGGATACTGGCTAATGGTGGTCGCATTTTTGGGGAGATTGAGATGGGATGGGCCATTGGTAGACGCTGGCTGGCTCGCCTGGGTTATTGTAGCGGCGGACGAGCTCCCACCCGTCGAAGGCGGGACCACCATAATGTTAGGTGGACAGTCGGAAGACTCCCAGCGACGCAGGTAGAAGTAGTGCACCTGGATGAAGTTGACATGAGCGGTATCGCAGGAGAAGGTGGATTATGGCGGACGGTAATCGATCTCCAGCTAGTGGGAGAACATTTGGGTGGAGCTAGTATAAATTGGTGTGACAAAGGAGTGAACTATGCCTTCCTCCTCGAATGAGGGCATATGGTAGAACGGAGATCAAGGAGTGAATGCAAGTACAGACTTCATTGTAGACATTTGGCTTGGCCGCGGAAGGACTCATGACAAAACAGGTGGTGGAAGGAAGGGTGGGCGTTGTGGGGAGAAACCCAGTGCTGAACCCAGTAAGGCGGGAAGCATACACTAAAGTACAAGCCCTCCAAATCGAAAGGACGGGGCCGTGGGGACATATCAAACAGCTTACTACGGTGGTCTGTTCATCCATGGAGGCGCACTTTCCAGGCTTGGAATCGAGGCTCTGCTCTGCGGAAAGAACCCTGGACCAATGACGAGGTTTCTTGGTCCATGCATTGCCGAGACGAACATGCCATGTAGCAATTGAGACGCAATACAATAATGGTTGGTAGAAGAGCCCAGTCCTACATCAGATCCCAGCGCATCATTGATTGTGTCGAATATGACTTTCCTCGACAGCTCATCCGCATCCTAAGTATCGGTGTGGCTTGCCTGAGTAACCATCTCGATCGGACGCTCGGAGCTCCTGCGCCATTGTAACACCAACGATGAAGCTGGCTTCCAAAGTCACGGCGACTGATCCAAGACCGATTCCTGCCTTTTATTGCTGCTACCTCCTACGCTCTGCTAAAGGGAAAGCCTTCTACATTGGCTCCACTCCGAATCCCCAACGTCGTCTTGCACAGCATAATGGCGGCCGTGACGGCAAGGCTCTGTACGGAGCTGTACGCACCAGAAAAGACCACCTCCGACCGTGGGAGATGACTTGTGTCGTCACCGGGTTTCCATCAAAGGTTGCGGCCTTGCAGTTTGAGTATGTGTAAACGTTTGTCCAGTCTTTTCTGCCTCTCTGCACCACGTTCGTACACACTTGGCAAATGATACGCAAGATGCATTTAGATTTTGAGATTGACCAATGGCCGTTCTAGATGGGCGTGGCAGAATCCTCATATCACAAAAAAGATCGCAGCAGAAGAGCGGTTAGTTCAGCCGATCAAAGTCAGAAAGCCTGTAAGATCCAGGCAGCCAAAGAAAACTCTGCACGAGACCGAATCAGACGATACTGACGGACATCGAACGCATATCAAACGACCCAAGGTCACACTGGAGCGAGCACTTTCGACCTTAAATCTTCTGCTTCATTCCAGCAGCTTTATCAGGTTGCCTCTCGCACTTCGTTTCTTCTGTGAGGAAATCCACGATGCCTGGAGCAAATGTACCGAGCGCGCTTGCGGCGGGCTCCATGGCGGTCTCGCAGTTTCCCTGGAGACGAAAATGCTCGCCGAGCCAACGGCAGTGAATAAGCAGCCTCTGAATCTGCACGCTGGCGAAAAGCGCAAGTTGGTTCCACCTAGCGTTGGCGGTATTGAGGGTATCGATGTCTCTTATATTCGAATAAAGGCACATATCGAGAAGAGCATAGTCCTTCTTGGAGAGGAGGGTAGTAAGTGCTGTGCCGTTTGTTCCGTCCTTCTCAAGCCGCAAAGCTCAACCGTAGTGACATGCCCTACTGAGGGATGTCGAGCGATGTCACACATAGCCTGTCTCGCCGCGAAGAACTCGCCGAGTCGTCCTTCTGCGGAAGTCATCCTTCCAATGGAAATTCGGTGCACAGGATGCCATCAAGTACACGCCTGGGTCGACCTTGTTAGAGAGTGGAGCATACGTATGCGTGGGGAGAAAGACCTAGTACAAATCTTGAAAGTGCCAAGGGCACGGAAATTGAAGATAGCGAAAAGCCCAATGCCGAGTGGGGAGCCCAGTGCGGTCAGTGAAGGCTGCGGGCGTACGGGCGGAAGCCAAATGTTGGAAAGCCTTGCTACTGCTGGCGGTATTCCTCCCACGGACACGGAAGACGAACCTCTTCCAGACGACTGGCAGGAGCTTGCAGAAGATAGTGATGAACAATCCGTGACAGGAGCGGACACCGGGCTCTCAAGTCACTACGACAGTCCGACAAGAATCAGGAAGCGACGGCAGCAACTCCCAGCTGTCATTGAAGACAGCGAATGGGATTCTGCTGAGATCCTAGATTGACCCCGAAGGATATTCTTATTGCTCCATGCTCCTCGATCCCCTCGCCCTGAAGGCAACCATGCGGTATTCGGTAAAGGTACTATGCTCGAAGCACGGACGTGTAAACGCTGGTCTGCTGCACATTGGTCTACTCTCAGCCGTGCTTGACCGTCCCCAATACCTCATTCAGCGTTTGCCCGCAAAACAAATTGTCCGCCAGATCGAGCATAGTTCGATGCACTTCGTTGACTGACCGACCAGCATCCACTGGAGCGATCTCCTTATGTTCAGGTCTTTCCGAGAGCTCCCAGAACAAAGCTCGCACCCTCTTCTGCATTTCGCCCGTTTCGTACCTCTCGTTTCCGAAACCCCCTCTTTCAGCAGCATTGCTGGGGGACAGATCCAAGAAGATGCACAAGTCAGGTTTTGGCAGCCCAATCTCAGGTTGCATCGCCCACTCAAGCGACAAATCTGAATTCTGCTTCGCGGCCGAATATACCGCTCCAGAATAGTAGTAACGATCAATGACAATGGTGATACCCTGTGCGATATCCTCTCTGATCTGCGGAGCTGCTTCCCATCTGTTGGCGGAGAAGAGTAAGTGGATGACATGATCCTCCTGTTGAGTAGCGCCCTTTAAGTAGCTATCAATCGATTTACCAATCGATGTAGACCTATCTGATTGTGCTCCCAGCGTTTAGCCTAGCCTGATAAAGCGCAGTTGGGGGACGTTCATACTCGGAAATCGCATATATTTGACAGGTCGCCCTCGCTGCTGCAGGACCTGAGTCAACTTTTCGCATTGTGTCGATTTGCCAGCTCGGTCAAGACCCTCGATGACGATAAGAGCTCCACGAGCATTCGAGACCATTGTATTGGCTATCGGAAGATAAAGAGCGGACTTTCTATCGTGAAGCAAGCATTCGAGGTTTGGTGACGGCTTTTGCTCGGACTTAAAAGCCTGGGCAAGCTCAAATCTCATCGTCCTCATGCTCAGGAACACCGCGCAATAGCCAAGGGGACCGTCCACCGCGCAACACTATGCGGATAGCACTTCTTTCCACTAGTCTCCTTGGCTATTTATGCTCCTTTGTGTCAGCAACAGCGCTTACATACAAATTGCAGCCTAATGAAAGGGCGTGCTTCTTCGCCAATGCCGATCAGAAGGGGCTGAAGCTGGCATTCTACTTTGCTGTCAGTGTTCCTTCCGAGAGAATCGATCGATGTTATAAGCCCAGAGCTGACCCCTTCTTGTGCGGGCACAGGTTCAATCAGGCGGTTCCTTCGATGTCGACTACAGTGTAACCGGGCCAAACGAGAAGGTGATTATGGAGGCCTCGAAAGAAAGACAAGGCGACTTCGTCTTTACGGCCAAAGAGCAAGGGGAATACAGATTCTGCTTCAATAACGAGATGAGCACGTTTGCGGAGAAGATGGTGGACTTTGAGATCGCGGTACGACGTGTCCAGCCCCAGATTTCCCTATGCAAGGCAGTCTTTTGCTATTCCGCACATCAAAATTCTGCCCGGACCTCCTGTTACTGATCGCCGTTTCATCCCCAGGTTGAAAACGAATCTCGAGACGCTCAACTCCCGAGCAAGCAAGGCACCTCTCCCGAACAAACATCAGCCCTCGAAGAATCCATCCTGAAGGTCTCGCGTGATCTATCCACCATCAATCGGAACCAGAAATACTTCCGTACTCGGGAGAACCGGAATATGAGCACGGTGAAGAGTACAGAGGGTCGGATCTTCAATTTTAGCGTTGCCGAGAGTGCGTTGATGGTATCGATGGCCGGGCTGCAGGTGTTCATTGTGAGGTTCTTCTTCCAGGGCGCGAGGAAAGGTATGCCGCTAAGCTTTTATGTCTTGAAGGCAACTCCAGGCTAACAGATTGTAGGATACGTATAGGCGGCTGCCATCTAGTTGCTTTACCAATAGAATCTTCCTTTCCATTTCGCGGAGATTTATGCATGCCTTCTCTTGGTGTATTTCCGACGACTCTGGTGAATGTCATACCGCTCTAATCAACGAAACGGAACTTTGCAATTCGAAAAGGTCATGGCGACTCACCCAAGCACTAGTCAAGGCATTTGAGGAACTGCAGTCACCTGCGCAGCTTGATGCGAAGCGTCGCACTACTCTGGTTCTAAGCAATGCCGAGGTCGACCATGGGAGGTCCAGACGGTACAGCACTGTCGTCTCAATCGATAGCACGACGTCGACTGGGATCTCAGGTATCTCTGAACTATTTTTAGTCTTGGCATCCATGTGCCCGGAGAGAAGTGACTTGAAGTCTGATGATATAGACGATTCCCAGCTACATTGGACGCCCTGATCTACCTCCATGATTGACAGCGTACATGGTCTCGCCTTTTCAATTCCACTAAATTCTGTGCCTCATTGAGCCCTGAAAAACACTAGCCTTTCTTAACCCCTTCCACGGCCAATTCAGAGTATACCGGTTAATGCCGGCTAGGATGACGCGTTGATTGGTTATCACCTGCGTAGAGGGTGCACAAGATCGACATCAGAAACATGCGATTAGATAGCTTACATAACCATGTCCGAGACGCCTCATCAACGTCTGTGGCTTGACTTGACGCCACACCCCGCAACTTAGTGCACTTGTAAGCCAACCTCCCAGCAACTGGTCATGTCGCACTATCAAGGTCAAGATGTGTCATCATGATTCAGAGGAGTCTGAAATCGCTTTCGACAAGCTTCGCTCTGGGCGGCAAATGCTCCCGACGTCCACGTCCTGAGGAATCGTAGGGGCCCGGTAAAGCATTTCCACCAGTGCACGAAAGAAAGGAGGACCCTCATCAATCACGAGTACTAAGAAATCCTGTATCAATTTCACCGGGTTCCTATAGGTAGGATGGAAGAGACGAAGCTGCTTGGCCATGCAAGGTAC
>QQTW01001555.1_pt1 | contig 16148 bp, 17 predicted proteins | sample 1904831 | NCBI WGS metagenome assembly QQTW01 (sample SAMN09435610, study PRJNA476489) | Subsurface metagenome, whole genome shotgun sequencing project. | reverse complement strand
CACTTCTCGGCATCCCATTCTTACTTTGTCTCCTTCAAGCAGACGAACTCCGGTGCCTGTGGGGGTGGAGGCGGCCCGGTGCCACTCCGTCTTCTCCTTTCTCTCTCTTGCACGCCAACCGGCTCCAGACTCATCTTCTTGCCGAACTTTCCGCCCATGCCCCTTGTCCACTCGCCCTCCTCGTCTGCACCGAGCCAGTACTGCTTTCCGATGCTGACCATCAGCCTGCCGAGCTGACCCTGCCACCCTTGGCCTTCGCTCTTGCCCTCTGCAAATGGGTTCTCCGCTAGCACAGCGGAGCCGGCGCCTGTATGCAACTCGAAGTTCGCCGTTGATGTTGTGTAGATGTGTTGCCGCAGCACTTGTCGTGCATATGCCAACATCACGATCACAAAGTAACCGCGCAGGATCCAGAGACAGCAGATGATTGAGATGCTTGTCATGCTGCCAGACTGCAGGACCGCAGTTCCAAAGCCCGTGCCGATCCCGCTTGGAGAGTCGGACGCTCCGGACCCCACGGCCACCGCATCTTGACCTGTCACGAGGCCCGGCGCCGGCTCCGCTACAACTTCCACCTGGCTGACATTGTATTTTGGATTCGCGAAGCCGGCGTCCTTGGTAGTACCGCCAGCCGCTCCGGTGCTGTGACCGTCCGCCAGAACGAGGAACCAGCCAACGCCGAACGCCGCGGTGTAGGCGGCATTGATGACGGAGTCGACGGCGTAGAAGTATGCGAGTGCGAGACATTGCAGAGGAGACTGCTTGCGGACATGCGGAGCGAGGTAGGCTACAAGGCCAAGGGCGACGAGCGAGTATATGTACATCGTCAATTGTAGAGGCGACAGATGCACCCCTGTCAGCAGGGCGAGGAGGCCGTATAACCCAGATATCTTGTTGATGACAACCGTAAGCAGAATGAGTTCAGTGCCCGTCCGGAGGTTCATGGTGTAAAGGAAGCGCTATCACCTTCGTCAGTCGCTGGATGTAGAGGCGCAAGCCGCGCACGCTTTGCTCGGGGCTTACCTTCGGGCGCGCGAATGATGGCAGTGCCATAGCGAGGATGGTGTATCAAGTATCTCGATAGTTGAATTGAGATTATGTACTGTCCCTTGAGCGATGAAGGTCTTACAATAATAAGTAAGCGGGCAACACAGTGGACGATCGTGCGGTCTGTCGAAAGGCGGAATCTGACGGATGTCACGAAAGGCGTCGCCCCAGGACCGGGCGGAATTCGGGATTCGTCATGACTAAGCCGGATAGAGATGTACCTAGGTACCCGCGAGGTCTGTGGACGTTTAATGTTAAGAGCTCTTGGAATTCATAGAAAATGTGAGGCTTCGTGAAATGGAGAAAGTTTATATTACATTTATGTACAGTGAGCACTATTACATGATACATACGTCTAAACCTCGATGTAACCCAGAGCAGGCGCCTGCAAGCTCTCACAGAGCCAGATGTCTCCAAACCTAACATGAGTCAATATCAGGCTGCGCGGTCGAATGCGAGTTGACAACGAAGGGACACGGCCACGAGCACAGAGAGCTAATATGCCACGGCTTCGGTGAAATATTTAGTTTGGACCAATCGCTGCCTGAGATCTCACAGGGTCCGTCCCAGTATATGTCCCGATCGGCCCGTTTGAAGTTCTGTTCAGGCTCTCTTTGATGATGTCGATCTTTCCTGCGCCCTGAAGGACGTCTTTTTGGGGTGCTTCACTGTGTGAGAGAGGTGTGGGGTCGTGCTCCTCGTCCCCCATGGCTGATGAGTTCAAACAGCTTGTTGTTCTTATAGGCACGTCCCCCGAAGACTGGTGCCCCCTTAGGGGCTCCTCACTGCGCGCCTGTAACTCAGATTGTCGATCCTGGTCCATGTCTTCCCTGATCACTTCATCAGCGTTGATTAGGTCATCCAACTCCGGCGTCCAAGTAGGCTTTTCTTCCTGAAACTTGTCTCTTTCGTTCTCCTGATGGATTGCTTCTTCTGACGGTAGCTGTATTGACTGTCGTGTTTGAATTGCCAATTCTGGAGATTCTTCCTTGTTTTCTGGTTCCGACAGGTCCGAAAAGGCGCCACTCTCCAGAGGCTCACGTGTCTCGTACAAACTTCCTGCATTGTCATAATTTGGTTTCTTAGACGCATGCGCCCCATCTTGATCCACAGATGACGGTCCCTCAGCGGCTTGATCGTCTCCTATTACTGTGCTCTTTTTCAGTACCTCACGCAACTTCCGTTCGCGCGCCGCCAGGATTCTTCGCCGTGCCAGTTCAGTAAAGTCGAATGATTTGAGAACCTCTTCGATCTCATCCTCAACGAGCTGTTTGACATGGAATGCTAGCGCTCGAGTGTTGAAGACGCCACTGAAACGATAACTCAGCCAAAGATAGAGAATGATTCCTTTGTGCAGTGTTTCGAGCTGCTGGAGATGCCGTCGTTCCGCTGAACGCGGTCTGTCGAGCACCTCAAGAGGCAGTTGTGGGAAATCCAAAACCCCTCCTGCCTTCTGCTCGGCAACGCAGCTCGCAAAAACGCGAAGTAACGCAATGGATGCCTCGTCACGAGTCGACAATGGCGCGGCGCAGAAAGCGATCCGATCGGCGGTTGTCAGGCCCTTCACGGGCTGGATCGCGTCGGCTACCGTAATCGGGTCCTTCAATCTACACAGATGAAATCGGGGATGCATTTGAGCGATATCATGTAGGCGGAGTAAGATGTAACTAAAAGGCGTATCCGGAGGAAAATAGCTTGCGAAGCGCTCCACGATCGGAGCCGGCGGAAACAAACCCGCGGTGAGGATAGGTTCAGGTTCCTTGGTCATCGCCGCCTTCACAGCAGGGTAGTGTGCTTCCTCGAGTGTGGTGACCAGGCCCAGATTTGATGTTGGTGCGTCAGTATTTGCTGCGGGAATTTGCCCGCTGACTGGAGGCTGAGAAGCCGTATTATCAGGAAATTGTTCCGCTGAGCGGTATCGCCCAGCTCTGCCCGCTATTTGTTTGATGTCGGAAATCTTGAGTAACTGCGTCTCATGGCCGTCAAATTTGTAAACGGACTCGAAGATGATGCGTTTGATGCTCCTGATGTAACCTGTTAGCTGAGGCCGGTTGCAGGGCCAAGGAAGCTCACAAATTTAGACCCATGCCTATGGCATCGCTGGCGACCAGGAAGTCATATTCATTGTTAGGGTCATTGAACAGTCGTGCTTGTTGAGCGCGAGTCTCCGGTGGAAGACTGCCGTACACAATTGCTGCCTTTCTCCCAGTGTTCTTTTCGATGAGCTTCCTCATCCCGTGTATGCCCATGACGGAGAAACAAACCACGCAATCTCCCTTACGAAGACGGTTAAGTCGGCCTCCAAGACTTCCAGGCATCATTCGTAATGGGCTCAACCGTTCATACTTGTGTATCTCAAGCTTATCGCCCATGGAAGCGGCGAGCTCGCGGATAAGAGGAACGGTTCTCTCTTCGCCGCAAAGATGCAACTCCCTTGCCTGAACACCGAGAAGTGCTTGAGTCCATGCCCAACCCCGATCTGCTGACCCCAGCATTTGGATCTCATCAATGACCGCGACATCCATCTGGAGGTTGAGTGGCACCATTTCCACGGTGCAGCTGCGCAGATCTGCGCCGAACTCCTCGTCCGGACTACGCCGCTCCTCTCCCGTGATCAGGAGGCATCTCTTGCCGGCATTATTGAGACGCGTGTACACCTCGTGCGCGAGTAGCCGCAAAGGACCCGCATACATACCGGAGCCCGCTTGTTCCAATCTTTTGAGCGCATGGTATGTTTTACCAGAGTTCGTGGGGCCCACATGGAGGTGTATTTGGCGCTGCATAACCCTCGCACGCGGAAACCATTCCGTGGGATAACGCAGGTCTGCCAACATCTTCTGATTCTCGTGGTCTGCCTTGGTAAAGCATGATCCTACTATGTGGTTCTGCAAAGCGAGTCTTAATTGAGTGTCTCCGGCTTGCAGACCGCCTTCGGCATACGCCTGCTCGATCTTCGGCATATCGGCTCTGATCTCTTCCTTCACATGCTCCAGATTATCTGATGATGATTCGGACAGTGAGGCCATAAAGCCGGCCACCGCACTGTTACCGCGCGCGTTATCGCCATAGGAACCTTGGCCCGTTCGTGAATCGGGTAACTTGCTCTGAAGAAATCGTATCCTGCTCATGATGAAGTGCTGCATGGAATCGAAGTTGCTGAAGACGGGCTGTTTCTGATCATGCCGATTGGATCTAGGCCGCGCTGTGTCTCTCCCCCGGACACGCCACCTGGGAGGTCCCTATGCAATCAAGGTTAGCCGCAAGCAGAGTAATCCATATCAGACAGCACCTGGGCACCAACCGTGCCTGTCACAGTCTGGCGTTCTGCTGTAGAGGCATCTTGTATGCCAGCGCCAGAGAATGGGCGCACACCTCCGTACGCTCTGCACGTAGGCGCTAGAAGTCGCCGATGAAGCCCTCCCCATGACTGATACTTGAAGGCGCAAGATATGCACAGATTTGGATTCGGCGTCGGCATGCCACGTCTTAGCGCGGCTTTCTCGTGCGGAATTCGAGAAAAGAAGTTGAGCGGCCGCGGGTCTGGGGTGGATGGAAATAAAGAGGGACTGACAACGTCGAGGCTCAGGTGAGAAAATTCGTGGGGGAGACGTCGACACCGTTAACGCTACCACCGCTACCTACGTACTACGTCAAAGGCATCACCGCAACACTTGTTGCCAGAGGACCAGTGCGCGCATTCAAAGTCGACAAAGTCACCAGTGTTATAAGGGTCATGTAATGCAAGTTCACTGAAGACTGTATAACCTCCCGCATCATAACGCGGTCTGAGACCACTTCTTATCGCATACTCGGTCGCCATGGGTATCTCCATCATAGAGACACAGCACAACAGTACGGTCGCTGATATTGTCCCTTTCCATTTTACTAATACTCCCTCGAGTTATCCTGGATACCATTCGAAATACCGCACGAGGAGAAGTACGTTCTCCAGTCCGCTTTGAAAGTATCTATACATAACCGCGTGTTCTACCAGTGGAAAGTGCTTGTTGTCGACGAGACCAGCCGGAAGGTCTTGGACAATGTAGTAAAGGAAGGCGACATATTGAATGAGAACATCACGAGTTGGTCGCGGACCGCATTGCTTCTCATAAATGCTACGTCTGACTCTTATCCAGATGTTGAGCAAATCGAACATAAGCGGCCCATGAATAAAGATATGGATGCAATTTACATATTGTCACCTCAACCGCATATAGTCGACTGTATCATGGCCGACTTTGAGCGACGGCGATATCGAAGGACGTTCTTGATATGGATTTCCAGTATGTCTCAAACCTCCTTCAAGGGGCGCCTCTGGTGTGTTAGGCTAAGAGCGTTGTAGTCCCTCATCCGGCATTGCGCGAACGTATAGATAAATCAAACATGGCCAGAGAGCAGATCGCGCTATTCCAAGTGCTGAATATTGATTACTACCCTCGAGAGTCCCACCTGATTACCTTTCGCGATCCGTTCTCCTTTCCGATCCTGTTCCATCCTTCATGTAATAACCTGGTCAAACGCCATCTGGAAGACCTGGCCCAGAAGGTAGGCCCTTACGCCACTTTTCTCTACATTCAGCTCATATCAGAACTCAGCTTGTGTCAATATGTGTCTCGCTTGGAGAGTACCCTATGATTCGCTATTACAGGCCAAGGAGTCCCACCCATGAAGCAGCTGTGCTATGTTCGCACCTTGCGCGATTTGTGCAGGATGAAATCGATCTGTATGCGCAATACCATGAGAACTATCCGCCGGCGTCCAACCGCCCGAGGGGCGCTCTCTACATAGTCGACAGATCCATGGATCTTTATGCGCCATTCATACATGAATTCACTTATCAAGCAATGGCCCACGATTTGTTGCCTATCAAGGACGGAGAGAAGGTAACCTATCGGACAGTGGTCAATGAAGGCCGCAGTGATGCCGAAGAAAAGGAATTGGAGATTAGCGAAAAAGACAAGATATGGGTCGAAAACCGGCATAGGCACATGAAAGACACGATCGAAAAGTTGATGAGCGAGTTTCAGAACTTCCTCGATCAAAATCCGCACTTCACGGATACAGATGCTGGAAATGCAAGCAGCTTGAATGCCATCAAGGACATGCTTGCGGGCCTACCCCAATTTCAGGAGCTGAAAGAGGCCTATTCCTTGCATCTTAGCATGGCTCAGGAAAGCATGAACATCTTTCAGAGCCACAAACTGCCCGATCTAGCTTCAGTGGAACAGGTACGTCTAGCTCCAGAAAACTGTCATGGACTTATGTTGATGAGCTGCAAGACATTGGCGACAGGTCTTGATGAGGATTATCGAAAACCGAAAAATGTCGCTGACCAAGTCGTCCGGACGCTTGACGAAGAAAGCATCGTTCCATCGGATCGACTACGGCTCATTGCGCTATATCTTCTGTACAAGGACGGATTGTTACCCTCTGACCTTCAGAAACTGCTTGCTCACGCACAGCTACCTCCTCAACAAGGCGAAGTTCTGACTAACCTCGACCTGCTCGGTGCAACAGTGGCCAAAGCACTCAAGGACTCGAGACCATCACCGCAACCCTTGTTCATGAAAAAGCAAGCACTGTCTCCTTCTCGAGAGGAGTACTCACTGTCTCGTTTCGACCCAGCTCTGAAGCTCATGCTGCAGCATCACGTTCAAGGCAACCTAGACCAGACTGTCTTTCCATATACGAAACCCCATCTTGACGCCAACGACAGCACTCAAGGAGTCTCGGCCACGTCCCTCCGCAGTGCCAAGCCAACATGGGCGAAGTCTCGCACATCATCTACCGAGCCCCGCCAGCGCGTTATCGTATTCATGGCAGGAGGCGCCACCTTCTCGGAATCACGGGCCTGTTACGAGATTTCGCGCGAAACGTCGCGTGATGTATTTCTTGCCACTTCACATATGCTTACCCCCGGTCTCTTCATGCAGCAGCTCGCAGACCTCAGCGTGGACAAGCGGCGACTCAGGATCCCGGCCGAGATGCCGAAACCCAAAGCGCCTGCACATCTGTTCGAGCGTGAAGAAGCGCCTGCACCAAAGCCATTGCAGCAGCAAACAGCCTCCGGCCTGCAAAAGACCACCAGTCTGCCTGCGGGACCAAAGGTGCCCACGGCAGCTATGAGCAATATGACGCTCGGCCGCGATGAAAGGCATGGTTCCGCGCCAACGATCCCGCAGAAGGTGCCGGCGGCTTCACGAGCACCTGGAGCTGGTGCGTCTGACTATGTGGAGAACGGTGGCGGGAAGCTCACTAAAGGTCCCGACAAGAAGAAGAAACACCACTTCTTTTCTTCGAAGAAATAGCCAAATGTTCACATCTGAGCATAACAGATTAGGTCGTGTGCACATGTTTACAGTATAGAGATGCAGAGAATGAATTATGTCCAGCGAGCTAATCACAGGCTCTCCATTAAATTTGGCGCTACTGCTATATAGAAAGCCTTATCCGTAAATTGCCCAAGTCCGGTACTGCGCGAGCACCGTAAGCCTCTCGTTTGGCGTCCATTGACCAAGCGCGTGACTCAAGTAGCAACTCGGTATTTGCGCAAAGCAGCCAGATCAAATCGCGCTCTCCAGGCTACCAAGCACTCGGGAATGACCCACCATGCCTTTTGCTTCAGCAAAAAAGCCATTGAGTCCCTTTTGCGCGGTTTTCCAATCCAGCCGAATGGAAAAGAATTCATGGTTGTAGGCGAAAGAATAAATTCCGAGAGCCAATAGATAGAGGGGCTGTGCAATGGGCTTGAAAGGATATGAACCTGGATGGTGGCCTAATCCCATTTCTCATCACCGTCTGAATTGCTGGAGACACTTTTCCTTCCCATGTTCTTCGCCTTTTTCCTGGGCTTGCTGGGCGTTGACGCAGCAGGCAGCGGATTCTTGCGTTTTCTGCCTCTAGAACCCCCACTTGCAGGAACAGTGGTTCCGTTTGCTTCATCGCCGCTGGGTGTTTCATAGCCAGTCGCAGCTTTCTCGAGCTCATTGTCGTCATCGTCGGACATTGCCAGCTTCAACTCATTGTCGACGGAGAGCAGCTCCACAAAAGCAGCGCACTGCAGTCTCATCATGTTTTCATCTGCCAACGCTTTCATGATGTTCATCATCTTTTCCCAGTACTTGTCACCGGTGATGCCAGCAACCTTTGTTGGAGCTTTGTTCAGGTCCTTAACCGTCAACTTGGCTTTTCCATCCCGCTTCTGGAGGCCCCATTGGCGGCGCAAGTAGCTTCGGGTCTCCCACATCATTGACAAGACCATTGCCGCTGCGGTCAGGTACCGTAGCCGTTGTGGACTAATCACATGATGGTCGTCATCTGCGCCTGCTGCGAGTTGTGCATTTTCAGTCTGCTCGAGATCCTTGCGCGATCCTAGTACTTCGGTCTCTATCGCATGGGCGATCGGCGTACCGGAGTCAGTAACACATTTCTCCATGCATGACACGAGATGTACGATCTCGTCTATCCTTGCATATTCAAAGAAGGCAATATTTTCCAGGCAGAACCGGGAAAACATCACATGCAATGGTGGCTCCTGAGCGATCTCGGCTTTGGACAGGTCAACGTCGATTCGGGAACAAAGATTCGTCAGGAATCTTTTGCGGACTTTGCTAGACCCAGACTTGAGGATGTCGAAGAGGTGCCGGAGCTTTGAGGCATATGGCTGAGTGGTAGCTCCCAGTTCGTCCCTTACGACATCTTTCTGATAGATGAACGCTTGGTAGACCGCCTTCATGTACTCCTTCTCGAACATGCTCTCATGTTTGTGGTGAAGATTGCGGTGTTCTTGGAAGGCCACGTTCGAGATGGCTGGGTTCAACGACGTCTCTAGCGCTACCAGTGATGGCCCGCACTCCTTAGGATGAACCAATCCTTGGCGACTGATACAGGCGATAACTTGAGCTGCTGTGACGGCGAGGTCGTTCGTGACAGACAGTGCGATTCTAAGAACGTGTTTCAGGAACCTCTGAGCGATTGATGTCGACACACCATCACTCTCACTAGCAGCGAGAGATCGCCCCAGCCTTTCCGAGCCCTTTGCCGCACCTTCACCAACCATTATCTCTGAGCCGCTTTCGGATCGCTTCTCCTCTGAAAAGAAGAAGTTCCTGAAAGCGGAAAGGAGTATGGATTCTAGATTGTCGTCATGGTCAATGAAGACTCTTTCAAAAGCGCTGCTGACATCCAGTCGAAGATACTGCTTCGGCCATGCCTGACACAACATGCCGATGCTCTCCAGGGCTGTCCGTCTGATCAATGGATGTTGTCCCCCTTCCGTCAGTGGATATAGAGTGTCAACGATCAAGCCGGAGACAGAGTCTCCTTTCCACCATGGAAATTTCGCGCGGAAAGTGGCGATATTACTTTCGAAATCGCAAGCCTTCCCAAAGTGACCCGCAATCATGGCGTACCTCTTGACTCTACTCAAAACCGCACGGTCTGCTTGTTCGTGCAAGTATGTATTCTTTGCGGCGTGGATGCCGACAAGCACAGACATCATCAGGCGATTCAGCCTCTCCGTGTTTTTGAGAACGCCATCAATCGTCCACAAGCACATCGATACCTCTTCAAGCTCCATTTTTTCCAGCTTTGGGATGTTACTGAGTAGTGCCCCCTGTATCTTGCCCAAAAAGTCATGCTGCGGCGATGACAAGCGAGGCAATACATGTCGAAAAATGACGACCACAGCTCTGTACATGATAAGGTCATCGGTCGTGGAGAGGTGCTCTACATACGGATGTAGGAATTCTAGTTGCTCCGCATCCAAAAGTCTCGGATCAGCCTTGGCGAATACCGTAAGAGTTTGCAGTATCTGAGCCTGGGAGATTCCACTTGGTATGGATTCGTTGCCAATGATTCCCTCGAACATGGCGCTCACCATAGCCTTGCACACCACGAAATTGGCAGCGGCATCCTTGGAATTGTTCGAGAGTACAGCTCGAATCAGTGTCTCGAAAACTGAGAGGACAGCTTCGCCACGCTGGACTGTCCTGACCATGAGTGAGACCTGGTTTTGTAACGAAAGCTTGTACTGAGCCGAGTCCTTTTTAATCCTCGCGTCGTGAAAGGGGGCGATCCAGATCTCTTCGAAGGTATGTCGCGCGAGTTCGCAAACGCTTTCGTCGGTGTCGTTCATACGCTGAAGGAGAGCTTCTGAGATCGAGGCTCTCATCTCCTTGCCCTCATTCCGCTGGTACATGTCCTTCAATATTCTCATGGCACGCTTTCGTACCCATAATCCAGCATCGGCAGTGCGAGCGACGATGCGTTCCACCACCTCACTGTCAAGCGATGGTCTGAGGTTCAAGCATTTGCCAATGAGATTTAGAGCAGAGTCTCGCACGAGAGACGATCCATCGTGTGTGCAGTTAATGATGCGGTTGATGACATAAGTACCTCTGTCAAGGATTGACGGATCCTTCTCGAGCAGCTGGATAACGCTCTTCAGACTTCTGCTTTTGATGCTGGCGTGACTGCTTCCCATCGATGTCAGCAAGACGTTGAAGATCCGCTTCCACGCTTTGCAGAATGGCGCGTTTAACACAATCAGCTCTGCGCATAAGCTTCCTTGGACGGCAGATAACGCCTCGAATTCGCTAGACAACAGTCAGAAATTTCTCGGAATCAAGGGAGAGCAGCTCACTATTCTGACTGTAGCCACTGCGAATCTTTGATGGTGGCAATCAGAACCGAGCAGAGAAGCCTGATCTTTTCGTTGTTTTGTTGAATCTTGTTCTCCACGTTGTTTTCTGCAGTGTATGTCGTCCACACGCTCTTTGCCCATTGCGTTATGTGGTAACCATAAGCGCTTTGGAGCTGACCGTCATCGTCGTCCCGCATATTGATGTATTCTAGAACTCCGCGATATGGACCGTCGAACTGCAACATTTCCTTGTCGCTAATCTTCTCGTTCATTAAGTCTTCTGACAAGCGGATGAGCTGAGCGGTGAATTCAGATTCGCTAGCCTTCAGACTTTGACTTGTATGTCTGGCATGGATCTGTAAATCCGATATACCAGAGCCCATAAGTCCCATGAAATCTAGTGCCATGTTCTTCGCTTGCACGGTGCTCTTTTCAGCATCAACCAGAGATAAGAGGTTTGAGAGCAATACTCGTAGAATCAACTCGGCAGCCGGCCAGTCGGGAGATCCAAGCACGCTCAGGAAGTCCTCTGTGAAAATCTCCAAAAGATTGCGGTACGGCAGTTCCCCAGTTTTGGTGGCCGTCAAGGCACGCTGAATCAAGTACTTCACCAGATATTGAGCGCTCGACTGAGCTGCATCATGCAGCGGCTTTGAGAGTGCGATCAGTTGCTGCAAGGTATTGGCAAAATCAGGCTCCAGGGCATGCTCGGCGCCATCGCCTGTTATGGATTCCTGCGGCCATTTTGATCTCGATGCCTCTCTGTTAGAATTGAGATCGGCTCTATCCGTGTCATGATCGGTAGTGCTGTACTTTCTGTGATTGGGTAAAAGAGCAGTCGTCTGGATAAGCCGCATAACCAAGGCTGAAACTAGTTGAATGGGTTTCCCATCAGTCCTCTTATATTGCCGAGCGCTTTGTCGTGTCACGGGAAGCTTTTCCAAAGAAGTTAGGATTTCGTCGAAGATAAATGTCCTTTGATCGGGATGCCGCAAAAACACTTTGGCGACAACATCCATGGCAGCTCGTCTGACCGACTCAAACTTCTGAATACCAAGAGCGGACTCTTTCTCGACATGAGCATTTTCGACGAATACGAGTTTCGTGGCAAGGAACTCAGTTGCCGTAATCACCGCCTCCGAAAGATCAACCTTGACCAGAAGAATGCCTAGTAGCTTGAACACTCTGCCTGTGCTGTGTAGAAGAGAGCAGAGGTGGGTCTTTTCGGAGGAGTAAACCTTGAACAAGTCCATGTTCGTGCTTCGCGCTTCAATGGCCGAAATCAGACATGAATCGACGGCAGTTCGTAACGCGTTCAGAATGCTCTGCACTATTTCCTCAGAGTACAGCTGCTTCTCATCGTTGCCGGCGGTCGCAATGCGCAAAGCTGTTCTCGCGGCATGCAGCCCGTTTTCGAAGGCCTGAAGTTTGAAAACCCACTGCTCCACATCATCCTCGCTAGGATCATCTCCTAGGCTTAAGACAAGGGTCTCCACCGAGTTGACAGCCAGCTCACAAAGCTTTTGCAGCCGAGCCAAATGCTCGATGCTAATATCGGAGAACCTCCCCAACGAGACTACCTTCTGTATGCCGGACTCCAGCCGCACCAACGAGTCCTGCTGCAGAATGAATGCATTGTTGTCCATGTGTGACGGCTGGTGAAAGAATCTGGTATTGTCGGTAGACATTGCCCCCGAGGTGTCCGGCTGCAACTGGTCTTCCTCGGCAAAAATCTCCGCCATCAGATGCTGTAGGTTATTAACGGCAGCATCGGTCCTTTGACGTTGATCTATGCTAATTGCAATCGGTTCTTCCTCAAGTTCGTCTCTTTTGCGCTTCTTCGAAGGTGAGTGGTTGTCAGAAGTGACGCGAGCATCCACATCGGGAAAAGCTTCATATTCATCCCTCCGAGAGAAATCAGGGAGTCCGGGAATCATGACTACGGGTGCTGCACCGTCGCCTGAATGTATCAGGATATGTGGCGAAGGAACCGATATGTCCGAGTCGAGTGTATGTGCCGCTTCGTTGGCAGCTGCAGCTCGGGAATCGCCATAGATGATTTGCCCTTGCGGCAAAGGAGCTGATAATTTTAAGTTGACCATGTGTGCCGCTTCATTGGCAGCTGCGACGCGGGCTTTGGCATGACTGATTTGAATCTGTGTAGCATCCTTGGTCGCTTTGGCAGAAGCCACGTGATTGCTCTCCACCTGAGAACCTGGCGAGATTGGACTCGGGTCTGCTGACCTGTCAGCAGGATGCCAAACAGGGCCTTGATTACACATGCATCTAAACGACACCCCTGTCGACTTCAACACCATGTTCGCGAACTGGCTTAGTTTAGGTACCGGTGTAGGAGTGCTGCTCGAGCCATTCGGTGTGCGTGGATTTGGTTGTTTGCGTGTTGCGATGGCCTTCGCATGGACCGGGGCCTTGAACTTGCTGCGCTGCCATTAGTATGGCAAATCTCCGCGGTATTCACGGCAATATAGGGTGAGACCCACAGGTAGCATAAGTCGTCCGAGTCTAATAACCGTTGGAACTCTTGTAGCGTATGTTGGAGTTGAATGGAGGGGGTGCCAGGAGGTTGAGCCGACTCGTTCTCAAGAATGTCTAGAACTTTGCGCGAAGCAGCTCGCTCTTCTTCATTGAGTATGCGAGAAGACGGTAATGATGGTACCGCGGTGGGAAAAGGGATGACATCTGTCCCGTGGTAAGTGGGTGAACGAACACAACGCCGACCAAAACTGAGGGCGTTACCTGCGTTGAAGGGAACAATGGAACTGAGGGGGGAGTATTGCAACGCCTCATCGACTGTTGGCGGACGAGTTGGCCTCAGTCCGCTGTGCCCAGCTCCATGATTTCCATTCATTGCTGCGACCAGTGCATCGGTCTGGCAATGGCCGATGCTGTCCGCGACGCTCTTCGGGGGCCGGTGAACAGGTGAAGTGGCCCACGATGTATCGTCAGGAGTCGTTTTCACGCAACAACGGTCGCCTCTTCGCAAGGACCCTCCGTCCCATATCGGCACGAGCCCACGATCGCATGTCGAATCACTTTAGAAGCCATGTCAAACGGTTGCCGGCGTTGTAGGTAAATACCAGCAGCGGCCGAGGTTTAGCCGGATTCTACAGATCGGTACCTAGGTACCTAGCTACTCAGCCCTATGGCACAAGCAGCCTAATCCAGCTTTGGCTAGTGCACAACGGCTTCCCCGACATCTGGAACCTCCAAAATGTCACTGATCCTCCATGAGCTCTTTCATCCACGATTCTACATTGTTTCGTCGCCAGACATGGCTGCTGCCCGCTCCGGCGATAAAGTCTCACCAATCGGAGCGTTCGCCATCCAGTCTCTACTCTTTTGTAGAGATTGCGGGAGCTTGCTTGACAGACGAAACAGAGATGCTAATGCCAATCTTGAATGCGAGGTATGCGGCGCCTCCTTCACCGGTAAGTTCACGCTCCTCTTGATGCTATTCATCCTAAACTCTCCAAATCTCTGAGTTCTAAAGATTTGTGCGGCTAGACTCGTCTTCCAAAGTTGTCGTCACGAAATCAAAACCGTCCGCATTTCCCTCCGCATTACGGGCAAAACGCTCGCAAGTGCGCAACCTTACAGCTGAGGACATACAAACAGAGGCGACAACTATGCAAGCTTGTGAAAAATGCGGGAGAGAAGAGGTCAGGTACTACACGCAACAACTGCGAAGCGCAGATGAAGGGACCACTGTCTTTTATACTTGCGACTGCGGACATAAGTGAGTGCGCCTAAAGACTGACGGTAGTGAAGCAACCCTCTGACTGGCGTTACAGGTGGCGCAGCAATAACTGAGCTGCGTATCATTGAACTGGAGCGAGAAGTATTCATCTAGGAACTCATAGAACTGTTCGGAGCCCGCCGCACCACTTTCTCTATACTTCTTTTAATCAAGACGCCTCCCGCACTTTCACCGCCATATTGATAGCATTAAAACCGGAGAATCTTCAGCAGGCAAAGCTAGCTTTTACAGGTGACGGAGTTCTGTGGTTCTGGAACAAGAGCATACTCCTTTTCGCCGGTTCTCTCATACTCCGCCATATCGAGCGCAACAATCACACTCTCCCTAACCACCCGTTCCGGATCGTCCAAAAAACACTCCAAGAAGCTCTCCACGCCCCATTGATCGCCCAGTGTACCGAGAGCCTCTGCCGCCTCGTGCCGTACCATGCTTGCCTCGTCTCTGTTGCTCAACACCTCATTCAGAAACGGTATTGAAGCAGGATGCGACACCTGGCCGAACACAAAGGCAATCTCATGGCGAAAGAGCGCCGACGGGTCCCCGAAGCCTTTTGCCAGTGCGTGTACGGCCGGAATAGCTGTCGGGCTGTCGGGAGGTGAAGAGAGGTCACGGAGTGCGAACATGGCGCGGTATCTTTGGAAGAGGGGAACTTTGGTATCGAGCAGGGTGACTTGTAGGTCGTACACGGACGGCTGGCGCGTTGCTTGTGGTAAGGGCGGTGCTGGGTCTATGGAAGTGAAGTGACTTCACGTCTGTCAGATTCAATTTTGTACCATTCGCTTATGGGGCATAGATGAAATACCTCTTCTGTAACCTCTCTTTTTTCCCTTGATCCGAATTCTCCCATTGTATCCTTTCAAAGGCAATTTCACATGTTTCGCGGACCACGTCCGGTTCACTTTGACTGTCTCTCATCCGAGCCAAGAGGTCAACGCTGTCGATATCTCCGATGGCCCCTAACGCTTCCGCGGCTTCATGACGGCACATGGGGTCCTCTTGGGTGTCCTCCAACACCGCACGAAGGTATCTCACGGCGGCAAGATTGCGCGTCTGCCCCAGGCAATATGCCAACTCATGCTTGACAAGCGCCGATGGCGAGCTGAACCCGGCAGCGATGGCTTCGATTGCAGGGATGGTCTGGGCTGAAGGTGGGTTGAGGCAGGCGAAATGCTTCAGCGAGAAAAGAGCGCGGAACCGCCGCGCTAGAGGAACGGACTCAGTTATGAGCGTAGTGCGCAAGACGTCGATTACAGAGTCTTTCGTCTCGTTGGTTGAAGCTGGCGCTTCCGAATGCAATGGAGGCATTATGTTTTGAGATCTAATACGCGTGCCTGCGTGAAATTCTAGAATTTTGGGGCTGCAGCGGGGTCAGGACCTCGGGATCGGCCTCGCCTGCATAGCCGGCTGCCGGTTCAACTTCGGGAAAACTGTCCGCATCCGGGGCGATGTCCACCCCCGGGGCCGGGCCCAAGCTCAACTTTGGCAACCGTCCACAGCTTGTCAACGAAATCACATCTGATCATGGAGCACGAGACCAGGCGATAGGTATGAATACAAAAGGTCGAATATGAAGATTATACAATTCGACTACCCAAGACCGTTTGATTCAGCTCCACTCTGAGCTGCAGCCACCGTCATCTTCTGGCACCATAGGCAGTCTCAGCTCGGGGCGGCTCTCCG
>QQTW01001554.1_pt1 | contig 16148 bp, 17 predicted proteins | sample 1904831 | NCBI WGS metagenome assembly QQTW01 (sample SAMN09435610, study PRJNA476489) | Subsurface metagenome, whole genome shotgun sequencing project. | reverse complement strand
GGATGAGGCGGGGTGGGAGCGGGGTCGTGGGTGGGGTAAGGAGGCGGGAGAGGGAGCGGTAGGTGGAGAATTGAAGGGCCGAATAGGAGATGTAGAGGAGCTCGGCGGGAATGTTGCCTTTCCATAGGGCGCGGACGCCTTCGGTTTGGAGGATGGTCGTTAGGGTTTTGAAGGTTGTTGGGGGGCGCGCCGCAGGTTTATGGGGTTGGTTGGGATGAGCAGAGGGATTTGCAGGAGGATTTCGTGCGTAGGGGTGTAGTTGCAGGCGGATTTTAAGGACGTCGAGAGGGGCGATGACGAATCTGGGGGTAGGAAGAGATGTTAGCTGGGAATTGGAAGTAGATAGATATGGCACGAACCTCGCGACGAGTCCTGCTATCGCGCCTGCGACCACGACGTGTCGTTGAAGACCCTGGTTGAGAATCAATGTCAGCTGGAACGATATAGCCACGGATATATTGAAGTTAAGCCATTGTACCTCATCCCGAAGGTGCCCTGTGCCCCCAGACATGCGATCGAGGCGCCCGAGCTGATGGCATCCAGGCTGTCAGCTCATGAGGTCCGATCGAGCTCCTTTAAGGTTCGTGAGTGAAGAATTCGAGGTTGGGATGTTGAAGGAAAATCCCTGTCGTCATTGGTCGTGATACTATACCTAGGTACCTGGTATGACGGCGCGCTAAGCCCTACAGAGTTTGGATTCGAGGGTGGACTTCAAAATGAAACAACTTGAGGAAGTTCAACTTCAGGAAGTTCAACCACGCTACTACTCGGCCGCCTACAGCGTTGATTTCTTCCATTTCTCATCAAAGGTCATCCGTGCGTTTCTCGCATCCACAGATTGGAAGACGCGGCCGTTAATGCGAGACCACGACCCGATTACGGCGTTGTTCATGAATGCCTCGAGCTCATAGCAGGAGAGGTGCGAAAGATCCCGGACGACCCGATGGTGCAGCTACAAGGCGACATGCAGACCCTGCAAGCCGACATGCGGAACTTGCTTGCTGTGGTTGTGCGCGGGTTCGATCGAATCGAAGCAAAACTATCCATGAAGTACGTTTTCCCACATCTCAAAAGTCTAACGTCGAGAGTGCTTGTTACTAATAGGGATAAGTAGTGATCATAACAGTAGAGCACGGTTGCATAACAGTATGCTTGCTCTGGTGGAAAGTGAGATCGATCCCCTACACGACACAGCCAATCATCCGATCCCTGGATTTCCGGCAACGGGAACGGACTTGAATGCACTAACAGGTATACTGATATAACACATCTATATTGGAATTATACACTTCTCTAACTTGATATAGTGCCCGAGCTCAATACGATTTTAGAAGCGCTGGGCGTTCCTCCCGTGGGCAATGCCGCTGAGAAGCGCGCTCGACTCCGCAAGGAAATTGGGCTTCGGACACTGTGATTCTCGGCTTCGATGCAAGGTTGGGCGGCAAAGCGTGAGCTCGATGGGTATGGGACAGGAGGAGCAAAGTGACTCTGATGGCTTAGGAGATGGAAGGGCTTTAGGGTTAGATATCACGGAGCTGAACTCGTGTTGATAGTCATATCTTAGGCATGACTACGAGGATTTATAAAGCATGCTTACTGCCCATATAAGGAGCCCATCGAACGGCTGCCTTCTTCATCTGTCCGTGTTGTGGGCACGGACAGTTCAGACAACTTACTTATCTGGGAAAGACAAGTTTTGTTGACAAGGTCTCGGAGCATGGATGCTGGCACTGCAATCTCTGATAAACAAGCCATGGCCGGCCTGAAAACTCTTGTCGATACTGCAGTTTTCACCCGTCGCCACCATGCTTTTCGTCTCCCTGGTCACACTCCTCACTCCAATAGTCGCCGCCCTCGATAACTACAGGCTCAGACCAAAGGGCGGTCGAGAGCTCCCCGTCTACGATTACAAAGACTGGAAAGGCCAGTGTCTGCATAGCGAAATCTTCCAGCAGGACGTCACCAAGGCCTACATCGGCTACCTCGCGTTCACCAAGGCCGACTGGAGCAGCTCTCCGTGCGAGCCCCCGTTCTTCGAGGCGCTCGCGCGGTCGTGCCAGCTCGTGCCGAACTTCGACATCATCAGCGAGAGCTGGCGGCAGCGGGTGGAGAACGGGGTCAAGCTGCAGGCCCATATCTTGCAGCTCGAGAGGATCGTCGATCATGACGGCGTCTGTCTCATGTGGATCAGCTCCGGAAAGAACGTGTTTGACGAAAACGATCCTTGCATCCAGAGGGCGGTGGACTGCTTGAGACCGCCCAAGATTACTGCTGCTCGTAGTTGCGTACGTGTTTCCCTTCCATTGACTGGTTTTGGAGATGTGTCTACTTGTCATTCTGCTGACCTTGGCTAAGACAAACCCATACCATCTCGTCGGCAAGGAAGCTCGCGAATTCAGAGCTGATCAAGCGGGACGTGTACTTCAGTTTGGATTTTTAATGTAAGAGATGGGAGAAACAAGATGTCAGAGTACCAGTTTAGACCTTTAATATTGAGTATTCCATTCGCCCATTGTCAACAGACCGCACGGCACCTTTCTGGGTTGACTTCCACTTGGCGACGTACTGCAAAGGAGAAGCAAGCAGGAGTATGTGAGCCAGCATGGACGATAGATATCGCAATACCATAGGGGACCGCCGGGTTAGTCGAATTCATCGGGATACAGCGGATATGCAGCCCGGCGAGACCTCCTTGACTCTTCAAATGGAGGTCAAGGGCAAAGGTTCAAAAAACGAGGATTGGACCAGGCAATGCTGCGAACAGATTGAGACGACTGCTCAGCTGCGTAGGTTGCACCAGAGCAAGCACAAGTCAAACTAAAAGTACACATAGATATTATGGTAACGACGGTGGTATAGTCTCCTTTTGTTTTCTCGAGACATCATTTCATCAAGCGTCCAGCGGTGCTCGTCTCCCCTTTTGCCCTCGACCGGTTCAACCAGCGGAGGTCCTCTCGTGTCCTCAAGACACGACACCATCAAGCGTCCAGCGGATGGGAGAGCCTGCTCATTGCCTCCCCATCTGCCTAAGCCGGGGCAATAGGAGGGACTTCCGGCGCGACAGGAGGGAATTCCGTCTCGATCTGCTCCAGCGCTGCGACAACGCCCTCGAGCGCCGGCCCGCGTACCTCCGCCGCGCGCGCCAGTTCCGCAGCAGGCTGTGTCTGCGGCTGGGCGACACCGTCAACGAGCGGGATGTCGCAGGCGCAGGGCCAGCCCATCGGGACGCAGACGGCACATGCCGGCGCGAATGCGGCGCAGAAGATGATCAAGCCCTCGGCCGCGGCAAGGCACGAGTCGCACGCCACCGTCGACGCGAGGCAGAAGGTGAAGGGGTCGACCCCGACGTTGGCCGGGTCGGCGACGATCGGGTCGAACGGGACGCCGCATGTTGGGCCTTGGATAACTGGGAAAAAGAGTGAGTGGCTGAACTGCTTGCTTGCGAAGGCGGTGAAAGGCTGCCAATTTTTGTACAAGTTGTGAAATAATGGACGGTACAGCTTAGAGGGACGTGAAAGTAGGAAAGGGTTTCTTCAGCACTACGCACCAGCACCCGGATCCGGAATCTCACTATCACAAACTGGAGGGAGGATCGGTGGCTCGATGATTATTCCACCCTCCCCTGGACCGATGTCGATAGGAGGCGGCAACTCAAAGGGAGGCAGCAACTCAAATGGAGGCGGCCCTTCGACGGGAGCCTGTGGTGCAGCTAGGATGGAGGAGGCGGAAATCAGAAGCAGGAACGAGGTTGCTTGGAAATGCATCTTGAAGATGGAATGATTCCTTTCTGGACTTTTGGAAGACAGTGGGTATTTCGAGATCAGATGAAAGATGGAAGACTAAATGCAGATGCCGATGTTGGTTGCTCTGAATGGAGATATCAAAGAGGGAACAGCTGCATCTTTATATACAGATGTCCTCTCTCCATGAGCGTGCACGAGGCATGAAATTCCTTGGCCGGCATAAATGAGGCTTGAAGCGACGGCATCTTCTTGATGCTCATCTCCTCGTCTCGAGATGAGAAAAGTCCCGCTCCTCACGATCCTTCTCGCATCTGAATCTCGAACGACGATGCGCCTGACGGCCAAGTAGGGCCTCAAATTTCCCGGGATCGTCAGGTCAACCTCCATGCCGCAGACGGTTGACAATAGACGATGCGAAACGCAAGGCCAAAGCCTTTGCCCACAGATGCACGGCACGTCGCTGATCGACGTCGGCAAGTAAACTTTGACTAATGGTGAAACCGGCATCTTGGGCGCGCGATATCTTTCACGTGTTTTATGCACGATTTTGACGATCTCGGCCCTCCCGAAGTCTGTCAAGTCGATCTCGGGCCTCGGCACTGTCCCGCTTTTGGTGACATGCATAACCCCACAGTCTGCGACGACGGTGGTCGTGCGACCCTGATCTATGTCCTTGAATCGGCTCTTCAAGCTCGAGACGTGTCAGACGAAAAGCCATGAGGTTCTGCATCACGCGTATGCGCTTTCGATAACCAGGTTTCGTCAAAGCGTTTCGATGAAGGGCTTGTGATGTGCCATCGCAGCGGCTTGGACCAAAAACTCGAATGATTGACTTGAAATATGGAGACACAAGGGAGAAAGAGATCATCGAGCCTGGAAACCTGCCGCGACTTTCGAGCAATACCGGCCTGTATATTGTACGAGGTTGTTGTGGGTTTTGTTCTTCCAACCGAAAGTTTGAGAGAATCGATAATGCTGTGATGGCAAGAAAGAATATGAAAGGAAGCGGCGTACGGAGTACCACAGTAAGGGAAAATGTAAGGAGGTCCGTAGCAAAAATTAAGGAAGTCCCTACTTTGTAATCTTCATACTAATTAGTATTAGCGACGGGAAGGATCTACAAGTCTTGCTTGCGCGTGCGCACCTTGCACCTTGCTGTCGCTTGAAGGCTCGCTGTCGCTTAGATTTCGAAGCTATTTAGAACTATTTAACATGCGATTTACCATAACACTACCCACGCGTATCCCGAGGACGGCCGATAACCTGAATACCCATGCGTCCTTGATGGATGATATGCGGAGACGTACTGCTTAGGAGCTTCCTTAGGAGCCTGAGTAGGGGCCGGAGATGGGAGAGGATGTTGATACTGCGGATATTGGTGATATTGCTGGGAATACTCTAACCTCGCTGGCGCTGGTGCAAGCATTGCGGTCTCGGTATTATTCCCCGAGTCTGTATCTGAGCTGGTATCCGATGAGCGAATGCTAGGCGTAAGGGAGGCTATTGAACTGATTGATTTGGGAGGATTGATTCGTTGGAAGATTGGGTGTTGTATGACGGCGAGGTTGGTGAGCGACGGCGAGGTGTTTAGCGAGGATTTCGGCGATAGCAAGGTGCAAGGTGCGCACGCGCAAGTAAGACTAGTAGATCCTTCCCGTCGCTAATACTAATTAGTATGAAGATTACAAAGTAGGGACTTCCTTAATTTTTGCTACGGACCTCCTTATATTTTCCCCCACAGTATGCTTTCCGAGAGTGTGACGTGCCGGGGCAGGCGGCAGGCGGCAGGCGGCAGGTGGCAGAGTATCCAGTGGGCGGGCTTCGGAATGGGCCCCGGAACGCTCGGTGATTGGTCCCAGGTCCGCACGCTGCCTCACTTCTTTTAGCGTAGCCTCCCGCTCTCCACAGTCAGTTACAGGCGCGAAAAGCAACCACACAATTCGGTGGACCGTTGTACAGCTTTAATTATTGACAGCTTCTTACCCCCTAGCATCTCCATAGGGAATAGGATAAGCTGGTCTTTCCTTCATTGGTCTAATTACGCACGAATCATTTAATGCTCGTACTTTCTTGCGCATATTTATGCAATGTCGGGGACGGGTAGCTCCTCCACTTGGTCCACGTTTCTCTCAGACCTGCCAACATCAAACGACAACACAGCAATTCACACAGAGGACGTTTTCCATCAATCCTTCCTAGACCTCTGCACCCAAATACGCGAGCGCGACCCTCAGCGATTGCTGGCCAAGTTGCTCAGGTACCATGACCGGATTGTGGCATTTGTTGGCGCCCTGGATGAATCAAGTGGTCTCGATGCATCCCACTGTTTGAGTTCGGTCTTCTGGTCCAAGGCCTTCGAAACGGTCCAAGTAAGATGCATGGAATAGATGACGATGCGACCTACTTTCTAATGTCATCTCAGACTGCACTGAAGTCACAGCGGAAAGATACGCTTTACGGACAATATCTCCCAAAGCTCGGTGAAGTCATCCCAGCTTTCGGCGCTGAGCTCTCGCTGTACCCAGACATCGAAAAAGTTCAGCAACCGCTGCAGAAGATCTTCGCCCTATATATGGACTGCTATGAAACAATGCTGTCGCACATTGTATCGCCACAAGCCGGCTGTAAGTTGCCTGGCCGTAAGGGCGCGTAACCCTGACTGATATCCAAAGCGGTCGAATTCGAAGCGTTTTCCGAACAGGTGGGATCCAGTTCGCAAAAGATAGCTACCATCAAAGGGCAATGGGAAGACTTGGTCAAAGAAGCTGCCAAAGATCTGGAAGCAGCCAGACAAACCTTTTCTCAAAATAGCTACTACAGCGGCTCACAAGGCCCGTTGAATCCTCACACCACGACAGTAGAATTCGAATGGCAGGAGATGTTAGGAGAGGGCACGTATGGACGAGTGTCCAAGGTTCGCGAAACCTCTACGGGAACATTCTATGCTCAAAAAGTCATCCGCGTCAAGGATCCCAGGTCGAAGTCTCGGGTAGAAAAAGATGTTCTCAACGAGGTGTCCATAATGCAGAAGCTCCGTCATCACCACATCGCTTCCGTTCAGTTCCACGTCTTCGAAGGTGACACATACAGCATCATCATGTTACCAGTCGCAGAGTGCGACCTTCGCCAGTTTCTCTGGCGATGCATCGACGCACACTTCCCGAGGACTGATCTGACCCACATAACCTCATGGTTTGGATGTCTCGTTGGCGCACTGGCGTTTGCACACTCAAAACAGATCAAGCATGAGGACCTCAAGCCTACCAACATCTTAATAAAAGACCATCAGCCCTATCTTGCCGATTTCGGCTGCGCCAAAGACTTTTCTGGGCTGGAGAGCTCAACTTCTTTCGACACGCTTAGATTCGGAACACCGGTGTACTGGGCTCCTGAAAGCCAAACACGAGGACGGAGCGCCGATGTCTTCTCTCTCGGATGTGTTTTCAGCGAGATGCTCACGGTCAGATATCAACGAACCCTGGAAGCGTTCCAAGCCTTTCGACATGTGCGTCATCGGGAGAATGCATATGCATTCCGCGAAAACCTGGTTAAAGTCACTGATTGGCTAGATAGCATTGTCCCTGCAAGAGATGATGTGGGGCTGTTACTGAAAGAGCAAACGTTCAGGATGTTAGAACCTGATGCCTCTAAAAGGAAAGAAGCGAAGGAGATCAAACGAGGTCTTCGAGTGGAAGGGGATGCTGTTTTCTGCTCAACCTGCTCCTAAGAAGCAGGCCTTCCAATCACTCCGGTGGCTGGACGTCTCACTGAAGATATTGCGGAATCTGTTATGTGTACGGAGTGCACTCTGAGCTCATTCCAAAACAACACTGGTTCTACTGAGAGGTTGGCTGCGGTGGAGAGTTTTACTTATTCGGTCTCTTTGATTCTTTGAGAATCAATGTATCAATCCTGACTTCCCGCGCGGGTTTGTGTATTACATTGTATCTGTTCGACCAGGGGTTTATGTGAACATGAAGCTTCGATGACAGGCTGCGGTAACGACAACGGATTTGTATATGATCATAGATATTGATTGCATCTTGTTGGTACAGCAAAGCTGGGCGAATGGATGAAATCATCCCTTGCTCGGAAAAGGAACGTAATGCACCATTCATATGAAGTCTCTTGCTGATTTCTTGATACTTCACTCTGTCTGTCTCACGGACTCACGGGTATCTCGTCAAAGATGGTGAGCCCTGAAAGATCAGGATCATTGAACGGAGCCTCGAAACGATCGACCTCATCAGCCCAAGGTATGCCCCCCTGAGCGCCAAGCCTTGTGATGCTGATTGCCGCAGCTTTGTTTGCGCGAACAACAGCACGTCTTATGTCCCACGAACCCGCTTCCTTCTGCCGCAAATATTCAGAAGCATATGCACCGGTAAACGTATCCCTGGCTCTCAGTCAGCCCTGCTCGCTCGTGCCGCAGCGAACTCACCCTGCCCCCGTGGTATCCACGACCTTGACCTTGTATGCTAGGCAGCGGTCACGATCCGTGGCGGTTGCGAAGTACGCTCCTTTCGCCCCCAGCGTAATCACGACGTTCTTCACACCTCGATTGAGAAATTCTTGACAGATGATCGGCCACGTATCTCTGTTGACTTCATCCAAGTCGCGTCCAGACATGATGGCTGCTTCTGACTCATTGACCAACAAGTGAGTGATGTATGGATAAGCGCGTTTTGTCAACGGGTTAGCTGGTGCCGCATTGAGACAGAAATCGATTCCAGCCCTGCCAGCCGTTTCGACCATCTGCTCGACCACTTCCTTGTGGATCTCCATCTGGGCGACACAGAGGTCTGGTCTCATGCCATGCGCAAGATCCTCGACCTTCAAGAAATCCTCCTTCTTCCAGGTCGCCGTTGCACCGTGGGTAAAGAGACACCTATTCTCGCGTGTGTAGTTCTCCACCATCACGAAACAGATACCCGACTGACTGTTTGGAACCGTGATGACGCCGGAACAGTCAACGCCATTCTTCTTCAACTCTGCGTAGAACTTTTCGCCGTATGGGTCGTCACCTACTGCGCCGACCATTCGGACGTTGATCTCGATTTCATGGTCAGAGCTGTTGGTGGCTTGGTCTACCGTCGGTGAGGGCTCTTCACTGCTTCCCGGCCGTACTTGGTCCTCATCCGGCTCGTCCGAGGCCTCGACCGCCGGACTATCGTGGATTTCGACTGGCTTCTTGTGACAGGTCCGATATGTCGCAATCGCAGAGTTGGCACCTTTTCCACCCAGAGCTTCCAAGTACTCGTTCGCCCGAAGACTTTCGCCGCCGTCGGGAATGCGGTTCGCGATCATGACCAGATCGTAGTTCAGACCCCCAATAACTGCAATAGTCTTTGCCGCCATGACGTGACACCCTTCCAATTCGACGAGCGCTTACCAGCGTCTCTGTTGTCATGGCGAAGGGTCGCAGAGCACAGCAGACCTCAGCACCCTGATAAAGTCTCAGCCTTGCTGAGAGATACTTCATACGTCGGCTGACATGTCGCCTATGGCTGCAATCATGCTGCATGAGTTTATCTCATGCCTACATGGAGCGATCGACAGGTGTGTGCCGATGGGTGCCTAATAACTCAGAGACCTCTTCCATGCTCTTGCCATGTCGACCCGTTCCTGCCTTACCACGTTCTGTCTCTGTTCAAAATTCAATTACTGTCTCCACCCAGGTGAAGGTGGCGCCAGCTTCGCCCCATTGCTGAAATGGCTGATCCCGTGGGCGTTGTCGCTCTCAGCCTTACCTGCTTGCATGGCTGCGTTAAAGGACTCGTCGTCCTCAGCAAGGCTAAACACTACAACCGAGATGTATCAGACGTTCGATTACAGACGGAGCTCACGCTGCACTCTCTATTCACATGGGCCGAAGAAGCCGGCCTCACCCAGGAACCCCCGACACTGCTGATGAGCGCAAACAAGGCCGCTCTTGTGCCTAAGATACTAGGCCAGCTAGAGACGCTCCTGTTGGATCTGAAACAACTAGAGCAAAGATATGAACTCTACCTACAGCCGACCTCAGATGACGTTGAAACCCTCCACGAGGACGATTCGACCCTGGGCCAAATGGGCCCTCAGCAACAGCAATGTACGAAAAGGGCCGATGTGGCCATCTTTCGCAAGAGAAAGGAACCGTGGAAGAGACTCAGGTGGGTCACGCTGGACGACAAGAAGTTTGATCGATTGCTGGACAAAGCCAAAGGGTATGTCAGCGAGGTGGAAAAGTTTCTCGAGCAAGCCAAGCAGGAAAGAAGGGATAGATATCTGGAGTTTTGCCTTCGCCAGGCGATACTCAATTTCAACGGCCAGCAAGAGCTTGCTATAATCGATAAGGAGTACGGGAAAGCTCCCTCGAAGCTCGCGATTGCCGCCGCAGCGAGGTTGAAACAGACCAGGCTAAAGCTGGGCTTTTCAGATTGGACACCGGATCCCGCAATGACCGCACCGTCTCGTTCTGTGTCTACCAGTACGATGGTTGAGAAACATTGCCCCTCACTCCAGAATTCCTCGGGTGTTCCTTCGAAAGACATGAAGCTGTCCATCAGACCATTGACGCTGTCACGGGCGCAGAGAGCTCAACCTCTCCGGACATTGGCGCATTACGAAGACAGACTAGTCCTGCTGGAGTGGAAGAATGTCCCAAGCATGCGCGACCCCATCATCTCCGGGAGAGTCAATCAAGTTGCCGCATTGCTGCAAGATCTTGGACCGATGTTCCACAGCTTGCCGTGCCGAGGATTTGTGAAGGATCGTCTCGCAAACCGATACGGCTACGTCTTTGACCTTCCGGACGAGCTCTGTCCACCCCCGCGCCCTTCCCAACCGCCGACTCAGGACACGTGTGCAGGGCAGCCGGTACCAGAGCTCAGGTCTTTGCGTCAGATGTTGGATCAACCCGGCGCGCCATCTCTGAACATGAGGCTCTCACTCGCGGTCAAGATGTTGGAGACATTGCTGAACCTTCACACATCCGGGTGGCTACACAAGCAACTCGGGTCGAGTAACATAATCCTCATCCGAGGAGCAGACTACGGCAATGCGGCTACCAATGATGAATTGCCGAATCACTCGGTGTACATCGGCGGCTACGTTTTCTCGCGCGTCGACAGCCCGGGGGAGATGACGGAGCCTATGAAGCCAGAAGTCGATGCAGACTTGTACCGGCATCCGTCCCAGCTGGGCGACGCTCGAGAGCCGTACCGCAAAAGCTTGGACATATTCAGCGTTGGATGTACCCTGTTGGAGATAGGGCTTTGGTCAAGTCTTCGGCAAATCCTCGAGCATCACTCGCCCACGGGCGCGCAATCTGCGGTGTTCTCGTCACCAGAGAGATCGAAATCGGTTTCGACAGTGGTCCGTGGCATTGCTTCCCAAGAAGCCAATCATGGTGAAGCCGACGTCAGCCAGAAGCCACGCCTCGACTTTATGAAGCTGAAGCATGAATTGCTCCTTCCGCATTTGACAGTACAGAGACCAGGACTTGGAAAAGCAGCATCTCAAAAGTCATCACTCACCGGTTCGAGCCGGAGCAGGATCATGCGTTCGTTAGAAGCCGCCACGGGAGAGCTTTATGCGAGCGTTGTCGAGATGTTTCTCGCAGCGGACGACACTATCAAAGCCACCAACGCCGATGAGCACGAGTTTGCACTTGATATCGAAATGAAGGCTAGAGACACAGTTCAAGCCATTGCACAGGCAATATGATAGAGCCTTTACAGTGGCTAAGCGGATGCATTGCCTGATGTTGAGGAAGACGGTGAAAACTGACTCTGACATCGATCCAAATCGTGATCTTTCGTGTATAGACTCGGTTGCTTCTATTTACATACATGTATAATCAAGGCTTTGAGTCTTCTTGATATCTGCATAGGGCTCTTTTGGTTCCGTTCGAGCGTTTCCAGCCGCTACGAGTTGTGAAGCCCAGTTTATGTTCAACATCTGACTTGGGTTGATAGGGAGAGTACTAAGAGGCTTGGGTGGTGATTTTCGCAGAGCGTTGAGGACCTGATGACTTCCTCTGTGTGCGCGTAGAGTCAAGAGTGTTAGTGGATCGATATGCCTTCTCACCTAACCCAACTTGACTGTTGGCACAAGTCTGAATAAGCAAACTTAGCTGAAGAATCCAGCCTGGTGATGAATTACTCGGTGAGTGTTTAGCCACCTTGGTTTTGTCTTGATCTTCTCGACTTTTTCTTTGGTGGGAGATGTTGATGGTGAGCCTGTGCCCACGGCAGGTCCAGGTAGACACCTGGGCAGGAAGAACCGGGCGGAAAGATTTTATTGTGAGAATCAAGCGAGCGGAATCCTCGTATAAAATCCCCAATTCTCCCACCCCTTCGGCTTTTATCTTACCATCTCCAGTTGTTTCAAAGTTGGTCGTTTCTGATCGTGTCATGTAATTACAATGATCAAAGCCTGTCTACAGGCTTGATACTTGATCGATGATGAGTCCTCTTTGACAGAATCTGATGGTGATCTTGAGCGTAGCTCTTGACAGTCGAGAGGCTTGAAAAGCTTACTTTAAGGCGTCCCTTCGTCGCCTTCTGTATTCCACTTTGACTATGTCATTCACTCAAGGACTGAGATCAATTTATATAGCGAGAGTGGATGTACAACAGACTACTCTTTCTATAGGACAAAATCAACTTTGATAGACTCAGAAATCCTCACATGACCTCTATATCTGCTGCTATTAGCCAGAACCCCAACTGATCAAATTGTGACTCTCTACTCTCAACGTCTAATGCTACTGACATGAGGGACAGGGTGTACGGCTTACTAGGACTCTGTCCGCGTTTAGAGAACGGATCTCCCTTCCTCGTTCCCAACTACAGCCAGAGCGTTCAGCAGATATATCTGGAGACTGCCGTCCGAACGATCCGACGGGACAGAAATCTCGACATGCTCGCGCTGGGATCTCCGTCGAGAATCCCAGGTCTGCCGTCATAGGCACCTGACTGGAGCGTTCGAGACCCGCAAGATCACTTCTCTTACAAATTCGACGAGTTGGTGCGAAATGTTCAGTTCTGTGCTGTAATACCCTGGTCGCCAGAATTCGTGCTTCATGATCCCCCCGGACTGCAGCTACGCGTCCATGGCCATCCTTTGGACGTTATCGAGGCTGTGTCGATCTTGGAAGCGGTACCTAACACTTCGGCCGCCTGGCTATCAATGATCTCTCCGGGATGTGAGACGCCATGGAGGCATTCCTCCGACTCTTATCCAGCTGGGAAGGCGTCGCCGACGCTCGATCGTCACAACTCTATCACGCCACATGCGAAGACATGCACGAAGTCTCGGCCAAGTCTTGTCGCAGGAGATAACCCAGAACACCGCGAGCACACTCGGCAGCAGGTCGAGCAGCTTGAGAATGTGCAGAGCATCTTTCAGCGCTTCTTTGGCTCGGCGGTGAGGCGACGAGTCGTCCGGCGCTTCCCGGGACTCTCGCTTCAGCGGCTCGCCAGCAAGATGCAGGGTGGCTCCAGCTTACCTCAGCGTCTCAGGCGTTAGACTCGTAATGATCCTTTAGCGCATCCACATACGGCAAAGCGGAGTTATTGTACTCTATAATAAGGATAGTACTCACGTGATATCCTCCGCATTTCTTATCTAACGCCTAAGGCGGTTCCGCAACGTTGCTAGTACTAATACGCTTATTTTTTCGTAGTTGATCACGACTTTTTCAGTAGCTCTTCACGGCGACGAGGCCTTGATTAACCAAAATAATAGGAATTATCTAGCCGTAGACTAATCGATTAAATAACTAGGTCTACGCTATCGATTAATACTATACACGAGTGTATCAGACGTTGTTAGAGCTTAAAAATTGTGGGGTGAAGCGTGCGAAAACACGAGCTCTTTAGAAATTAGGAGGTTGACGCTGCGATGCTTAGTAACCAGGCACGTGATAGGCTCGTAGGCTCAAAACGCAGGCTCAAAACGCAGGCTCAAAACGCAGGCTCAAAACGCAGGCTCAAAACGCAGGCTCAAAACGCAGGCTCAGAACGTAGGCTCAAAACGTAAGCTTTTAATGCCAGCAGGCTCAAAGCGCAGGCTCAAAATAATAAGCTTAGATTGCCAGGCTTAAACGTATACTCCTACGCTTCCTTTCTGCTTGATGTGTTGATGTTGAGGTTAAGGGAGAGGGTAAAAAGGAGTTGGGATAAACAATAACATTAGAGTGGATTAAATATTAATCCGGCCTCTCTCGCAGGCAGCCCTTCAAGCTTAATATACTGCAAATATGCACTTAACCATAGTCTAGATTTGCCTAAAATTTGTACGATTATATATTAGCCTAGGGAGAATGGAACTGCCTATTTAGAATTATATATTTATAGTTGTGGTTGTTCAAAATTATAGGGTAAAGAGCTCTCATACAAATCGTAACGCGAGCTCACCTAAATCGTGCGAAATCGTCTTAGGCCTCTCTACGAGAGTTCGGAGCTCGCGCTCCGATTGGCTGCAATTTGGTGGCGTTGTAACGATACCGTACGGTATTAGCGAACCTCGTAGAGAGCCTGAGACGCTGAGGTAAGCTCCAGCGCGGCCGCGCTCTACCGGTTTCTAGTCGATACCAGCGGAGTGAGGCTCAAGCTGCGTTATCCGCACACGCACCGGACTGGTCGGTCTCGCTTGTACGGGTGCCGGCTTGGGGATACGGTTGCGCTGGTGAAAGGGTCGAGCGTGTCGCTGGTGTTGAGGGAGACGGCTGGTGGCGGTGGGAGGTTCTGGGTGACTGCTACGTACATGGAGTGATGGAGGGAGAGGTTTACAATGAGCGGGAGTGTGAGGAAATGATACTGGCATAGAGATCAGCCGCAATATGTTATTATAATAGGGCCTTTGGAAAACCATCAATGTATGTATGGGGTCTTTGATATGTCCAACCCGAGAGCGATATACAATTCAATGAATATATGCAAAAACTCTCCTTTCCTCTTCAATCGATCTCAGGGATCCAAGAACTCCGGCCCATGCAATCCTGTATTGTCCCCAAGAACACCAGGCTAATGCAAAAAACATCCCTCGCCATCAGATGACCCCGATCGATCTGAACTCGATCAACCAGGCACTCAGCCAACCACGATCCTCGCCGTGACCCCCTCGCTCGGCGTCCCGTCCTCAGCAATCAAGAACAGATTGTACACCCCCGAGATCGGGACCTGATCCTGCGCAATGACCAGATCCACCTCGCCATCCCTAACATCAACAACATCAAGCGCCACATATCTCTGATTCTGATCAAACGCATGCGTGAAGCTGCCCAGCGCCATCAGACTGGCCCCACGCGCCTTCCTCGGCGACGGCCCCTCGAACCGGACCGTCGTCGGCATGCACTCGTTATCCCCAGCATCCGCACGCTGCCCAAACCTGAGTTCTCTGTCCGCTTTAACGACAGGCCGCTTCACACAGCCCTGCGCGCCGCGGCCGAGGTACGGCGGCGTGAAGACGCGCATGTCGGTGCGCTCGCAGCCGATCTCGTGCCCGTTGCCGTCGAGCCCGCCGCCGAGCAGGACGCGGCCGTCGCGCAGCAGCAGCGCGAACGAGTGGTACGCGCGCGCGTCGCCGTCGGCGGACCACGTCGGCAGCGTCTCGACGGCGCCAGTACTCTTAAACGGGTCGAAGATCTGCGGCGCCGGCACGGCTTTTGGGTCTTGTCGGTCGCCGCCGTTGATGAGCAGGACGGTGCCGTCCGGGAGCAGCACCGAGGCGCCGTTGTCGCGGCGCACGCCCGTGTCGATGCTGCGCCAGCTGCCCTTGGTGGGGTCGTATAGGTCGATGGTGGCGGGGGCGTTGCCGCCGCCGGCGATGAGCAGCTCGCCTGTGGGCGCGAGGAGCGCGGTCGAGTCCCAGGCGGTGCCACCTGACGCGCGGCTTGGGTTTGGGGGCGCGGTCCAGCGCTTGTCCTCGGGGGTCGCGGGGTCGGTGTTGTAGAAGGAGAGCGTGCCTTGGTAGCCGGCCATGACGACGTGTCGCTCCAGGCCGTCCATCATGACGGGGCGTGGGAGAGACCAGATGTGCGTGTAGTCCTTGATCCCGGGCGTGATGAGGTTGTCCGGCATGCCGCCGAGTTTTGTCCAGGAGTCGGTCTTGGGGTGGTAGAGGGCCAGCTGGTTGTTTGCGTCGGCGTCCCCGTCGCAGCATTTCTTGAAGCCGGCGGCGACCAGGACGTCGTTTCCGGGGAGTCGGTGGGCTGTGGGGTACCACATCGTTCCTGCAGGGTCTCAGCTAGGGTCACGAAAGTCTGGCGAGCTTATGAAATCGCGGAGAGGGAGGGCGGGGATTATGAGAACAAAGTGATGAAGGAAAATCCGAATTGATATCAAGAACTTACCAATCGGAGCCTCCGGAACCAGTCTAAAAGTCCCCGACTTTGGATCATAGCTCCGCCCATAGTCA
>QQTW01001553.1_pt1 | contig 16150 bp, 15 predicted proteins | sample 1904831 | NCBI WGS metagenome assembly QQTW01 (sample SAMN09435610, study PRJNA476489) | Subsurface metagenome, whole genome shotgun sequencing project. | reverse complement strand
CTCACTACTGAAAGCTTCCCGTAGCCCCAGAATGCTGTAAATTGCTGAAAAAGTCAGACTCAAAATAAACCAGAACCTGACAGGGGAACTGGATGTTTTATTAGTTGAGGTAGGTGAAAGTTTGTGCAGGCGTGCAATCGACATAACAGCAAAAAGGCTTTAGCTGGTTTGGATATTTACCGGGCGGGAAGCTAGAGCCTCGCAATCCGCGTATAGTTTCTAGATATTTTCTCAGAAAAAGTAGACCGCCAATCGCGTTTAACTCAGTCAAACCTGTAGTCAATGCCATATCTGCTAATGCCCACGGTTCTTCAGGTTGGTCCATACAGTTTCATCTTCTTTAGCTCTGATCGGGGTGAGCCATCCCACATCCATGTCAAGCGAGATAAGCAAATTGCTAAATTTTGGCTCGCTCCCGTTTCCCTGGAGAAGAACCGAGGCTTTAAGGAACACGAGTTGAATCAAATTGCTAGGCTGGTAGAAGAACATCGAACAGTGTTGCTGGATGCGTGGCATGACTACTTTGACACTTGAGGCAGAACCAATTGCTAATCAAGTCACCGTCACTGATGAGAAGCTGATTGTAGACCTAGCTGACGGTCGCAGCCTCAGTATTCCTTTAACCTGGTATCCTCGTTTAATCCACGCTTCACCTAAAGAACGGCAAAACTGGCAGCTCTTGGGTGATGGATACGCAATTGAGTGGGTTGATTTAGATGAGCATATTGGAGTTGAGGGGTTGTTAGCAGGTAGACGGAGTGGTGAAAGCCAGCGCTCGTTTGAGCGTTGGTTAGCTACACGCGCTACCTCTGCCAGTTGACACGAGGTAGCGCGGGCGGAGCAAATCGTTGGAGCCGACCGTAGTGAGGTTATCTGTGGGAGCGGCGAGGTTATCTGCAGCGGCTCAACGTAGCCAGTAGCCGTGCTAGCTACATTCCCTAGGTGCCTTCAACTGACTGCCATGCGAACGAAACCCGAAACTTGTAGCGATCGCTCTTGCTCCCTAAGCGTATACGTTAAGATATTGGCAGTCCGGTCTCCAGGGAGGTCGTCATGATACAGTACAACCCGTTGCAACTCCCAACAGCTGAGGAGTTGCCTGAAACCGATCATAAGCCTGTGGATAGTCAACTGCAAGTCCTGATTGCCTCCCTGCTGGATGGCATCCTGGCCTGGATCTTTAGTAGCCGCAATGACTGGTTTTGGGGCATCAACATGGGAATCTACTACGACCCGCAAAAGTCCCCAATTGTCCCAGACGGATTCTTGTGCCTGGGAGTAGAGCGACTCAAGAGTGCTGGCGGGAGGTTGAGTTATGTAGTCTGGCAAGAAGGCGGGATTGTTCCCCTACTGGCAGTAGAGTATGTCTCCAAAACCTATGGCGGGGAGTACGACACCAAGAAAGATAACTATGCCAATATCGGAGTGACCTACTATGTGGTCTACAACCCAGAATATTTCACTCGTCACGATCGCAGTCCCTTTGAGTTGTATCGTTTGGTGAAAGGGAGCTACGTACTGCAATCCGGTGAACCATTCTGGATGCCGGAAATTGGGCTGGGCATTGGCAGAGCTCCGGGAACCTACCGGGGCTGGACACGAGAGTGGCTGTATTGGTATGACCAAAAGGGGAATAGGTTCCCCTCAACTGATGAACGGACGGCACTAACAGAACAGGAGCTTGAGCAGTCACGGCAACGGGCAGAACAAGCCCAGCAGCAGCTTGAACAGGAACGAAGGCTCAGAGAAGAGCTGATTGCCAGATTGCAAGAGCGGGGAATCGATCTCGGCGACCTTTAATTAACTAGTGTTCTAGCCCGATCTTAGTTATTAGTTGAACAGCGAATAGTGTTTGAAAAGTCTTTATGAGTAGCAACGGATGCCTCTGCTTGACCCCAACCAAACCTACACCTTCAGCCGATACTTTGAGCTAGGCTTTGAAGCCAGCGAACTGGCGGCGGAGTTTGGCTATTCGCTCACCCGCAAAGTTCTCAACCTACAGCAGTTCCCCGGTGAACTGGATCGCCTCCAAGAACTTCAAGAGCGCATCACGGAAGTATTGCCTTACGTTCCTCTCACTAGTGAATTGGCTCGCCGGGAAATTATTATTGCCCGTGTAGTCACAGAGTTAATTCACTACACCCGTGCTGAATTGCGAATTGAATATCAATTGAAGGTTTCCAACCAACTTCAAGGAAACCTCAATTACTTGCTGCGGCTAGATTCACCCCACACCCAACTGCTGGTGATTGAGGCTAAGTACGAAGATTTGACCAGAGGGTTCACTCAACTGATGGCAGAACTGGCGGCGATCGACCAGTGGGAAAGTTCGCCAGATGTGTCAACCCAACCTGTCATGGTGGGAGCAGTCTCAACCGGAACTATCTGGCAGTTTGGCACGCTCTTAAGAACCGCAAGGCATTTCGAGCAGGGCATCAACAGTTACCGGGTTCGGTGAAGATCTAGAACCCCTGCTCAGAATTCTCATCGCCGCGCTCAGGAAAAACAACTGAGCCAGTCTCTCCTCGTGTTGGTTAGGAGACAGAAAACAGCGAGACTGCGAGACAGGATTCCCATTTTCGATACAAGTCTTGCAACGCGAGTCAACATCTAGTCTTGAAGTGCAGCTTTGTTCATGCCCTACCCATTGCGCGTTGAGTGGTCTTCTTACTCCTGTCTCCTATCTCCTATCTCCTTGTTAAATCATATAAATACACAAATGAACCTGGAGCCTCAAAAAAATCAATTTGCTTACCAATACTATCCAGATAAGATCGAATCATTTTATTTTCCTTCCAAAGGTAAGAATGAGAGAAAATTAGCCAAACCCTCTTATTCCCACGCAGCTTATCTAAATCACTTCTATATCTTTCCAACTCTGATGCTGTCACCTTTTTTCCATCATACTTATCTAAATCATCTACTCCAACAATGTAGTCTCCATCTTTGTAACCGTATTTAGTCGCATAGTATTGGAATTGATGTTCTCCGCGCTGGTAAATATATAAAATATCTTCTGGTTGTTGATGGGCTTTAACATAGCTAATAACCAGCTTGATTTCTTCTCGTAAGTATGGCTTTAATAAAAGATTGCTACACCTTACTAACGGTTGAGCAAGCAGCGATACTACAAGTACAATGCCTACTATAAATGTGGGCTTAAAGCGAGTTTTAATAGTAATGTACGCTGCTCCTTCTGCAATCAGCAAGATAATAAAGGGGGGTTAGGAATAATACCAAACGATTGCTAAAAGGATACTTGTGTAAATAAGCAGCAAAAAATGTAACGAATAATGGAGACAGTAAGATAAACAAAACTTCTTTTTTTCGGGAAAAGCATGAGATACAACCAGCCAAAAAAGCTACAATTGCTAATCCATCCATCGGACCAGTAAAACCTAACGGGTTATGGAAAAATTTACCAAAGCTATCAAGCAGCCAAATAATATCAAAGGGTGATGAGGGAAAAGCATCTTTCTTCTGCCAAGATTTCAGCAAATCTTCGCTACCGCCCAAGTTACGCAGAGAAACCCAATAAAATATGGCAAAACTTATTATCCAGCTTGAGGAAATTACTAAGATATTAATAAGTTTTACTCTGGTACGAACGAGTCTAATTAATGACGGATTAAGTAATATTGCCCTTATGGAAAAGATTGCTTGAGTAATCCCAACACCTGCTAAGACAAAAATTGCTGGATGGGAAAACCAGATAGCGATCGCACCCACCGTACAAAAAGTTATAATTTGACCAATATTCAGTTTGGGGCTGCTCAGGCGCATTGCTATTAAGCATGAGAGCAATGCGATCGCTACATCAGTTGAGTACTGTTTAACTTCTGAAGCATAGTAAACTAAATAACGTAAGCTGGCAAAAAGGGCTAGAGCTATCGGAATAGCTGGTGGTTGGATACATCGGCGTGCCAACTTATAAAAAAGGAAAAAACAAATGATGCTAGATAGCAAAGGAACTAATCTGAGAGCATATTCATTATCACCAAATAATTGAACTGCCAACTTTTCAAGAATCAAGAAACCGATCGGTGCTCCTTGTTCATAATCTAAAGGCTCCAGCAGCTCTAAATACGAACGGTTAACAATATTCAATGCCAGAACTGCTTCGTCAGCCCAGAGCGAGCGATTAAATAAATATTGAACAAGCCGGACGATGATACCGAAGCAAATAATTATGAATGATAGTCTTTGATAACAAAACAAAATAAAAAGCGTTTTTTTGCTAAATTGAGCTTTGGTGAAGTATTTGAGGATAATCTGCATAAAATTGAATTAAAAAAATTATCAGCTATTTTTCGCTACCACGAATATTCTGAATTGTTGGCAAATATTGACCCATAAAAGGTAGACCACCAATTGCTGGTAATAGATACCATAAAGTACAAAGCAACCCCAAGGCGGCAGCTAAAGCGAGGAGCCAGACAAATTCCTGCGCCATGCGGCTAGGGAAATCAATAATTTTGTGCTGCCAGAAGTTGCAGTCACAGCCATAGGTGGGGCTGTGGGGAGCGCGATCCATCAGCGTCAAAAGTTTGAGAATTTGCGCTAGCGCCTCAGTAGCCAATAGCTCTCTACTCATGCCCTAAAACCGAACCTTTTTTGAGGAATCCGCATCCAACCGCCGCAAGCGCAGTTGCAGTTCCTCCATTAATTTACGGTTTGCTGCCATCAAATCAGCTACTAGACCAAACATCCACAACTGAAAGCCGATTAAAATCAGAATTGCTGCCAAAATTAGGCTCGGTACATGGGCTTTTTGAGTACCGCTAAAGAACAGTACCAGCCAGCGCAGCCCCAGAATAAACCCCAATGTAAACGGAACACACCCCAGCATCATGAAGAACCGCAGCGGTTGGTAAAGCATGAAAATACGCAGGATGGTTAAAATCGAGCGCTGAATATAGGCGGGAATGCTTTTGACTAAGCGCGAAGGTCGTAAATACCCGTTAGTTCTGATTGGTACAGAGGTAATCGCCATCCCCTTTTGCCCAGCCTGAATAATCATTTCCAAAGTGTAAGTATATTCATTAAATACATTCATCTGCATCGCTGCATTGCGACTGATGGCGCGAAAGCCACTGGGGGCGTCGGGGATATTTGTATTACTAGCAAGCCGCACCACCCAGCTCCCCAGTTTTTGCAGCAGCTTTTTGCCCGGGGAAAAGTGTTCAATTGCCCAGATCGGTCGCGCTCCGATGACTATTTCCGCTCGCCCTAAGAGAATTGGCTTAATTAGTTTGGGAATATCCTCGGCACAGTACTGATTGTCGGCATCAGTGTTAACGATGATATCCGCTCCCGCCAAAAGACATGCTTCCAACCCTGCCATAAATGCTTTGGCAAGGCCCTGGTTGGTTGGCAAACGCACAATGTGATCTACGCCATTTTGTTGGGCAACTTCAACAGTAGCATCAGTACTGCCGTCATCAATCACCAGCCACTCAATCTCGTCTACATAAGGCAAATACCTTGGCAGGGCTGCCAGCGTCGTCGCCAGTGTGCGCTCTTCGTTGTAACAGGGAATTTGGATAATGAGTTTCGTCATATAATCATAGCCCTAACCCTGTAAGGATGCATTTTAATATTTAAGCTTCCCACCTTAGAAACTAGGATGGGAAGCAACAAATACAACTATATGCTTCAGATGGGCTTTTGAAATTTCTCGTCTACTTTACTCATGTTATTTTTTAACCAGGAGACAGGAGACTGGAGGTAACCTTCTACAATACATATCTCTCGTCATAAGAGCGACCGGCAGGCCCGCAAGGGAATAAGACCCCCTACGCAGCTTCGGGCAAGGCGACCTTTAATTGGGTGGGGAATAAACATCCCCATCCAATTACTTACTGTCTCCTGTCTCCTGTCTCCTCTTTGTAATGTGCTATGCTATACATCACTGGGATTGAGGCGCATCATCTCCCAGGTAGTGTAAGTTCCAATCGGGCTCCAAATCACATAGGGCAGGAGTAAGAGCGCTGCCCACCCGGAAATTGGTAATACTGCCAGTGTCAGCAAGATGCCTATGATTGCACCTGTTCCCCCAATAATCGTTCCCACCTTAAGGCTGCGAAGCTTAAACATTACTGGTGTGTAGGCGATGGTAACAATCTCCAGGAGTAAGTAGAATCCCATTAGTAACCAGGTTCTGCTGCTGCCTGGTTCTTTTTCCCAGACGTTGTAAGCTGACCAGGCACCGCAAATAAAGATTACAATCCAGATCAAGGGGATCGCCGCTTCAAAAAATAGCCAGCTAGGACGCTGCAAGCGTTTGAACCACTTGCGATCGCTAGGCGTAATGAAGTTGGCAGCCAGCGCAACCAATAGAGTTACACCCCCAATCACCATCCAGGATTTAATCATACCCTTTTACCCAACGTTTGTGCTGAACTGTCAACTCTATGTAGCAATTGTGTCAGTTTAGCGAGTGAAGAGTAATCAGCCGTTGGTTTGAAAACTTGAAAGACTTTTACCTTTCATCGGCTCAAATCCAGAAGTTTTCCGACTATACCGTAACTTTAAATACAAAATTAGCTACATACTTTATGGTATTATAAAGGATATTTTATAAAATTACGAGACCAAAAATAATGTTAGCACGCCGAACAGCCAAGGATCGGCAACTATTTCCGTGATCTTAGGTAACAGTTAAGACTAAACGGAAGTGGCGAACCAGCTAGGCGTAGCATTGCTTAAGCGTCAACCGCGCCCATGAACTGGACGCAAAGACGGCAATTGTTGGGGAGACGCAAACAGGAACATACTGTTGATAATCTATGTCAATAATAGCTATTCGGGTCGTACCCTTGTTCATAGAAGAAGATTTGAAATAAACATGGACAAGCTTGACCATAAGATAGCAGCCTTACGTAGGCGCGTAGCTGAGCTTTTGCAAGGCAATAGCGACAACCGCCAACCACAACAGCTGCTGAGTGAAGCTTTCAAGGAACTCCACAGTGCCTTAGAAGAATTAGAGGTAGCCGATCAAAAGCTGCGCCAGCAAAATTTGGAGGAACTTTGTTTAGCACAAGCGGCAGTGGAAGCAGAACGCCAGCGCTATCAAGACCTGTTTGAATTTGCACCAGACGGTTACCTGATGACTGATGCTCAGGGGATGATCCAAGAAGCCAACCGCGCCGCTGCGGGGCTGCTTAAAGTAAAGCAGGAGTTTTTGGTAGGTCTCCCGCTGGTCGTCTTCATCCCTGATTCAGAGCATCAGACCTTTCGTACTAGCTTGAACGAGTTGCAGCAAATGGACTGGATTGGTCCACTGGACGTGAGCCTGCAACCGCATAAAGGTGTGCCTTTTGACGCTGCCCTGACAGTAACTACGATTCGTAATGGTGAAGGTAAGTTACTCGCTCTGCGCTGGCTGCTGCGTGACATTACTGATCGTAAACGGGCAAAGTTGGCACTACAGCAGCTCAATGCCGACCTCGAGCGTCAAGTGCAAGAGCGCACCAGCCAGTTGCAGCAGGCTCTTGACTTTGAAGCGATGCTTAAACGCATCACTGACAAAGTCCGTGACAGTCTCGATGAAGGCCAAATTTTGCAAACCGCTATGCAGGAATTAGCCTTGATGCTGCATCTGAGTGGTTGTAATGCTGCCCTATATAACCTCTCCCAAGGCACTTCCACTATTTGCTATGAGTACACAACAAAGCTACCTACGTTTCAAGGACGTGTAGCGCACATGGCTTCCTTCCCTGAGATTTACCATCAGCTCCTGCAAGGGCAGTATTTCCAGTTTTGTTCAATCTTTCCCCATCCTATTCGGGGTCAGGTTGCGATGTTAGCCTGTCCGGTTGTCGATGACCAAGGCGTGCTAGGTGATTTGTGGTTAATCAATCAGAAAAGTTATGCTTTCAACGACTTAGAGATCCGATTCGTGCAGCAAGTAGCAAATCAGTGTGCGATCGCGATTCGGCAAGCCCGGCTTACCCGCGCGGCTACTGCGCAAGTGGAAGAACTAGAGAAACTCAATCGACTCAAAGATGACTTCTTGAGTACCGTTTCCCACGAACTGCGGACTCCTCTATCGAATATGAAGATGGCAATTCAGATGCTGCAAATTGCTTCACTACCAAAACAGCAGGAGCGCTATCTCAAGGTTTTGCAAACAGAGTGTGACCGAGAGGTTGAGATGATTAACAACCTCCTGGATTTACAGCAGCTCGAAGCTATGTCTTACTCTAGCGAGTTTGAGGCCATCAGCCTTAAGGACTGGTTACCCAAGATTATCAAACCGTTTGAGTTGCGAACCCAGGAACGCCAGCAGATCCTCCGCATTGAGTTGCCACCCTCACTTTCCGAGCTTCTCTCAGACCGTGTTAGTTTAGGTCGGGTATTGACAGAACTCCTTAACAATGCTTGTAAATACACCCCCGCTAGCGGTGAGATTGTCTTAAGTGTCCGCCAAGAGGGGAATACTATCTTTACTATCAGTAATTCTATAGAGATTCCGGCAGGAGAGTTACCACACATTTTTAAAAAGTTTTATCGCGTCCCCAATGAAAATCCTTGGCAACAGAGTGGCACCGGTTTGGGACTCGCCTTAGTGCAGAAGCTAGTCGAGCACATGCAGGGAACTATCAAGGTTGAAAGCTTTAGTGAGTGGACTACCTTTACCGTCGAGTTACCTAATCAGCCCTCGTCTTAATCGGCGATCGTAGAGGCTAGGGGCTGTCTCCCCATTTCCCTACCTCTAATTAGTGAGACCATGTTCGAGGGCGAAACGAACTAACTCGGTACGGCTACTTGTGCCCGTCTTGCTAAACAGGCGACTGACGTATTTTTCCACGTTGCGGACGCTAGTTTGTAAGCGACGGGCGATTTCTTTGTTCATTAGCCCTTCGGTTACCAAGTTCAAAACACTCTGTTCCCTGGGCGTCAAGTCGATTTTAATTGGGGGAGGAGTAGTAACGATCGCACTTCGCTGAGTTAATAGCGCCTTAATTTGAGCAATTTGATTAGCTAGATCAGCAATATCAGGCGTTTCACCGTCCTCGCCCCTTGGAGCATCTTTAGCCGCACGGCGCTCCAGCAAGTTTTCAACAATTGCCACTAACTCATCTGGATCAAACGGCTTGGGCAGATAGGCATCAACACCAGCGTGATAGCCTTGAATACGGTCTGTCGTCATGCCTTTGGCGGTTAAAAACACCACTGGCAGAGTCTTGAAACGGGGGTCTTCCCGCACCTGTTTGAGAAACTGATAGCCATCCACTTGCGGCATCATGATGTCTGAAATCACTAAGTCAGGTGTATTTTGCTGCATTAACTCCCAGCCCTCACGGGCATTACTGGCAACTTGAACAGTGAAACCACTTTCTTGCAGATAGTCTTTGACGGCTTCACGCAATCCCGGTTCATCATCTACCATTAACAGTTGTGCTGACATCTAAGTCTCCCTTTCCGCTACTTTTTCAAGAGCAACCGGCAACGCTCCCCACAGCTTTATACCTGGGGAAGAATGCCTGACAAGTGTATTAACCACAACAAGCGTACAGTAAATATATCAACTTCACTGCTTCCTAAAAGAGTACCCGAAGGAAGATAAGGCACGCTTTACCTAAGAGTGCTCCCCTGCCTTTCCTGTTGAGCCTGCGGGGACTTTAGCGTTCGTGTCGGTTGCTAATACCGTGAGCGCACGCGCATATTGAGGATCAACGTGAGTTCCCACCAATGCTGGGTTAGCCGCCAGGAAGCGTGACTGCGCCTCTGTCAATTCTATCTTGATATTAGGTGTAATCCCCTTGTGGCTAATATCCGTTCCCTTAGGGGTGTAGTAATGGGCAACTGTTACCGCCAAGCCAGACCCGTCCGAGAGTGAATGCAGCGACTGGACTAAAGCTTTCCCAAAAGTTTGACTGCCAACGACCACAGCTCTGTGGTTGTCCTGGAGGGCACCAGCAAGAATCTCACTTGCACTCGCAGAATTGCCATCCACCAGCACCGCCAAGGGTCTTTTAGTCAGCGCTGTTTTATTTGCTGCCATATTCTCACTTCCCCCCTGCCTGTCTACCGTGCGGACAATTGAGCCGGTATCCAGCCACATCCGGCTAATCTCAATACTCGACTTCAATAAACCGCCAGGATTACCGCGCAGATCTAAGACAAACGCATCAACCTGCTGATGATTGAGATCCCGAATTGCCCGCTGCATTTGCTCTGCTGCGTGGGCACTGAACTCCCGCACGCGGATATAGCCAACGCGTCTGTTGCCTTCCTGCTTGAGGGTATGAAGAACGCTTGGCAATTGAATATTAGCGCGTATCAGCTGCACCTCAAAATCGCTCTGCCCCTGCCGCTTAATCCGCAAAGTAATCGGTGTACCCACCTTGCCGCGAATCAGCGCAGATGCATCCTGCACATCCAATCCCTGGGTCAGTTTGCCATCAATTGCCAAAACCTGATCCCCAGCTTTAATGCCAGCAGTGAGCGCGGGGGAATTTTGGATCGCTTCCAAGACAGTGAGCCGCTTGGTTTTTTCGTTCAGTTCCATACGAATACCAACCCCAGAGAGTTCTCCGGATGTTTGGTTAGTCAGGGCTTCATACTCTTTAGGGTCTAGAAAGCGAGTGTAAGGGTCTCCCAGCTTTTCTAAAGCTTCCCGGACGGCAGTGTAAGCTTGTTCATGGGACGTATAATTTTTGCTCAAGAGGCTCTGTCTGGTTACTTGCCAGTCAACAGAGTTAAATGTGGGATCAACATACTCGCGGTTAACAAGTTGCCAAACTTCATCAACGACAGCTTTCGGACTATCCTGTAGCGCGGCGCGGACGGAACGACACCAGGCTGGACCCCACACAGACAAAGTAGTAGTCGTGGCGATCGCTCCACCAACCAAGGCAAGTTGGAGCAGCGAAAAGCGTCTTGAAGATTGCAGCATTGAGATTGGCTCTCGTTAATTAGAAGGTTGAAAGCTGATTTACTCAGACATTCATCACCGCTGTGAGTACGAATTGATATTTAATATATACCCAGCAATTCGTTGTTACTTTGAAGACAAGTCCAATATTACTCATCAAACAGCTAATTATAAGATACTTATTGCTCAATCAGAGAACCGAGATGGTGTGACACTTCACCCAGTGTCCTAATCACCTGCTCAAGAACAGCTCCCGAAGCTTGCTGTGCTGCTCTCTTCTGAATGGTGGACAGAGAAACGGAGTAGAAATACTGTTGCTGGAATTGTTCTTCTCGCACAGCTGCCAAGAAGTTCTCAATTGCCTGTAAACAGCGCTGGTCTGAAACTATTGGCTCTACTACCGGAGTCGTGCTAATTCTAAAAGACCCGTCTTGGAAACTGACTTTAAAGCCTAAACGAGTAAGGGCTTGAAACCCCAGATACAACAGTTGATCGCTAATGCCCAGCTTTCGATGGAGTTGAAGACGAGTGACAGTTTGACCGGTGCGGCTGAGGTATTTGGCAATTCCTACCAGCTGTTGCCAGATTTGGTTGGGTGGGACTGGTTGTGGTTCCGTCCAAGCCAGCGCCAGTTGTTGTTTCAGGTACAGCGATCGCCGGAACCAGGCTCGTAAATCATCCCAGCTGGTGGGACACTCTTGGACTACCAGTGCTTGATGCGACAGCGCAAGTGCTGAGTGTTCTTCAGGTCGCGCCTTGCGCCAGTCGAGAAGGTGGGGGGTGAGGGGGAGCCAGGCTGCGGATCTCCCCTCCGTTTCGAGAACTGGCATATATGAGTGAGAAGTAAGGGGTGAAGAGCCAGGAGTACTCCTGACGGTAATCAGCCGGATCTCATAGCGCTTTTTGTAGGTGTTGTAGTCGAGTTCTACTAGGCAATCGCACCGCCCTGGAGGTAATTCATCTTTGTAGTGTCCCCACCACACACCGGCAAAGCGGCTGCCGGTGGAGTCATCCCGAATGTCAAACTCCGTTTTAATATACTGAACCTTCTTCCCCTGCCAATCTTGCTGATTGCGATTCCAAGCGTTTTCAAACCAGCAGTTTTGAATCAGGAGTTTTGGAACAGGGTTTCCCATGCCGCAGGGTTCAAGCAGTTTCAGTTCCCGGAACAGATCTTTTCCCAAGTCCCGGACAGTACACACCAAGTCTGCCTGCACCACCGACGTCATTGGGCCACCACCCATAGATTGCCGCAGTCGCTGGTTAATCGCCTCTGTAAACAAAGGGATATTCTCAACCGGCAGACTCAACCCAGCTGCAAAGGGATGCCCCCCAAAGCGATGCAACAGATGTGCCTGGTCTTTTACCAACTGGTATAAATCAACAGAATTGGCAGAACGGGCAGACCCCCGCGCCTTTATAGGCAGGGGTCCCCCTACTCCCTCGGTACTCAACAGAATCGTGGGACGACCAGAATCCTGGGCTACTTGCCCAGCCACTAACCCCAACACACCCACGGGCCACTGGGCATCTTCTAGGACGATGACGCTGGTCGTGGATAAGTCCAGCTCTTTCAGCTTTTGTGCCACTTGCACAGAAACATCTTTTTGTAAAGACTTGCGACGGGCGTTTGCCAGTTCCGTATCCTCAGCCAGCTGATTTACGTGCGCGACCTTGCGGCTAGTGAGTAGATCCACACAGAAGCTAGCGTCACCTTGAATACGACTGACGGCATTGATTCGAGGGCCAAGACCGAAAGAAATATCCGTGGGGCGATCGCCACTTCTCTGGCACAATTCCAATAAACGCCCAACTCCAGGCCGTCGCCGTTGACCAACTGGTTGTTGCAAATTCTCTTGCAGTCGTTCAATACCCAACTGAGCCAAATAGCGACAATCCCCACTCAGCTGCACCAAGTCAGCAATCAAACCGATCGCTACCAAATCTAATAAATTCTCTAAGGGCTGCTGAGGCACATGCGGTAGCGTTTGATACATAGCTTCCACCAGCTTGTAGGCAACAGCCACCCCGGAAAGATGAAACAGTTGGTGTTTAGGAGGCAAATAGCGGGGATTGACAATAGCTGTGACAGGTGGACGCGACTCTGGTAGTGTATGGTGATCTGTAATAATTACATCTATGCCCAGAGAATTTGCATAGTCAATTTCACTGAGGTTTGTACTGCCGGTATCACAAGTAACAATTAGACGGCACCCCATCTGGACAAGTTTATCAATTCCTTGGCAGTTGAGACCGTGAGATTCTGTGAGTCGATTAGGAATGTAGTAACACAGGTGAGTATTTTGAGCAAAAAACTGTCCTAAGCCATCCCACAGAACAGCGGTTGCCGTGATCCCATCGGCGTCGAAGTCTCCCCAGATTGCGACTTTCTCGCCGCGATCGCGTGAGCACTGCAATCGCTCCACAGCCCACTGCATTTCCTCACCAAATTCAAACGGACTCGCTGGTTGATATAACTGAGGGTTCACAAACCCAGCCAGCTGTTGCGAGTCTTGAATGCTCCGCTGCCACAACAACTGGGCGGCATAATGCCCATCTGTGTCGGGGGTATATTCTCTGACTGCTTGAACGAACCACTCTGGGGGCTGCTCAGTTGGTGCAAGCAGCCACTGCTGTTGATCGGGCATTTTGCTCACGCCTCGTCGCTTTCCTTGCTATTGTGCCGTGTAGCCGCCATCCACATACACAACCCAACCGTCCACCCTGTATATATTACCACATTCGCTTGGGGGGATGTATTCGCACGAGTCATTTGAAAACCGCTATAAAAAGAAAACGGTAAGCCATCCAGCGCTTACCGCTCCTCTACCTATTGATTAAGGTTTTCTAATTAAAGGCAAGACAGTCCTGAAGCCTTGGGAGCCCTTTTCAAACTGAACAGAGCCAGACTAAACTTTGGGTTTTATCCAAACGGAGCACTACCATCAGGTGCAAACAAATTCATCAGCTCAGACTGAGCTTCAGCTGATGGAGTGATAGGGCCGCTAGAACCAAGTTGGAATAAAGTCACCGTTCTCCCGCCAACTGTGATATTAACATTACCGCTTACTGGACTACCAGAATCCGAATCAACTGTTCCTTCATCAGCTCCTACAAAATCGAAGCTAACTTGACCTTCACCAGAGCCAGTTAGGGGATCTTCGGCGTTCTCTAAGTTAGAGTTAACTTCGGCCATCCCACGGGCGATGAAGTCTTGTAAGTTAAGTTCGTCAGACATAGTCAAACTCCTATCTATTTCAGCATTAGACAAATTATGGAAACGTAAATCATGGTGATGAATGTTTCTGCAACACAAAGCCCAATTTGAGGCTAAATGCTAGCAAAATCAAGACTCATCATGGTATTTGCTTGGCTTACGCTCAGGGAGATACTGCGATGCCGATGACTGGGCTCGTCAGACCTAGATTGAACGAAAAACCTTGCGGTAAAATGTAGCCGTAGTGAGTGTTTTGGTTTGTTATATAGGGTCGAGGATCCATAAATTTCTCGCTCCAACTATAAACTGCAATAAACCATACTCTCTGCTAAAACTTTACAATAAATAATGTGCAGTTCAAATGAGTAATCTTTTGATTGACTTGTCAATTCTTTCGCTTTCCTTCATGCGGAACGTGTGGAATAAAAAATAAATAATCTTTGGATTGACTTGTCATTTTTTGTGATTTTCTTTGTACAGAATATGTGGAGCAAAAATTGAGAATTTACGAAGTCGATTCTGTTTGCGTATTGATAGAAAGCTGAGGACGTGTAAGTGTTTACACTATAGCAGTTTTTATATTGGGTTATATGGTCAGACTTGAGGCAAGTTCATGGGACAGTGTATCTACTTAGTCACAGAGTTAATGAAATTAAATTTTAATAAGCGGCTGTATTATCAACGATGTTTGAAGGTTATGAAGTTGATTATATCGGCATCTTAGCCTTGTTTGTCACCCCGTCAGCTGATTCTAAATGGGCAACTGGAATTTGCTCTGTCTCAAGAATGACAAATCCACGTCATAATCGTCGGCTTGCCCAACTGATTATTGACGGTTTCCTTGGATGAACTACATTTTTGCAGCAATAATCTAGCAATTGCTACGCCTGAATCAGGAAGTCTGTCCCCACTAGAGAGGAAATGCCAGTAAGTGTGGCAAACTGTGCCCCGCTACCAAAGCCTACTGCCGTGCCATTCTGGTTGTAAAACAAATTGTTGGTGGCACTACTGTAAACAATGTCTGCACTGCTAGTTGCCGCCGCTGCATCACTAGTGACTGTGGCAAACTCCCCGGCAACGCTAAAACCAGTCCCCGCCAGACTGCTCAGAGCGGTGAACGTTGTCTTATCCAGCACGATTTTATCCACACCTTGGCTGAAGTCATTGATTCTATCAACACCCAATCCAGAAGTAACAAAGGCAGCGTTGGTGTTGTAAAGGAATTGATCCGTGCCAACACCACCAGTGAGCAAGTCATTACCAGCACCGCCGACGAGGATATCGTTACCAGCAAGGCCATTCAGCGTGTCAATACCCAAGCCACCGTCGAGGATATTATTAGCATCACTCCCGGTGATACCGTTGTTGAGCGTGTTGCCAGTGCCATTGATTGCGCTAGCACCATCAAGCCGCAAGTTCTCAACGTTAGTTCCCAAGCTATAGTTGACTGAGGAGGCAACCGTGTCTATTTCCGTGGCAACGGTTGAGGTTTCGGTGACTACATCCCCAATGTTGTCTACTACATAAGCGTCATTGCCCAGCCCACCAGTCAGGCTGTCAGCCCCTGCTCCTCCATTAAGGGTGTTAGCAGCATTATTGCCGGTGATGCTGTTGTTGAGTGTGTTGCCAGTGCCATTGATTGCGCCAGCACCATCAAGCCGCAAGTTCTCCACGTCGGAAGGCAGTGCAAAGTTAATGAAAGATCTGACTTCATCAGTGCCAGCATTGGGAGCCTCGTCGATACTGTCACCAGGGCTGTCAACGAAATATGTGTCGTCGCCCAGCCCACCCAAGAGGCTGTCATCACCAGTTCCACCATTAAGAACGTCATTGCCGACTCCACCATTAAGAACGTCATTGCCAGCTGCACCAATCAGGATGTCATCACCACTATCTCCTCCGTAAATGTTGTCATCACCAGCGCCACCATTGATGGTGTCGTTGTCGTCTCCGCCGCCGATGGTGTCGTTGCCCTCTCCGCCGTCGATGAAGTCAAAGCCAGCGCCGCCGCTGATGCTGTCGTTGCCAGCCTCACCAAGCATGTAATCATT
>QQTW01001552.1_pt1 | contig 16151 bp, 19 predicted proteins | sample 1904831 | NCBI WGS metagenome assembly QQTW01 (sample SAMN09435610, study PRJNA476489) | Subsurface metagenome, whole genome shotgun sequencing project. | reverse complement strand
GGGCGACGAAGACGGCTAGCGTGAAGAGGGTCAGGGCGATACCGACGGGGGGAGACTCGAGCCACAAGATCACCAGAATCCCGGCCAGCATCAGCACCCCGCCGAGCACCCGCACCGAAAACTGCGAGAAGAAGTTGGAGAGCGCCGTCACGTCCCCGTCGATACGCTCGATGAGTTCGCCGGGCGTGCGGGCGGTGTGAAAGCTCATGTCGAGCGCCAGCGTGTGCCGCGCCAAATCCTCGCGCATGGCGTTCGTCGCGGTCCAGCCGACGTCGGCGGCGTAGTAGGTCGCGGCGGCGGAGAGGAGCTGCGTCACGACCGCGATGGCCAGAAACCAGCCTGCCGCGCGGACGAGGGCCTGCAGGCTCCCTCCGGCCTCGGCAGTGTCGATAAAAAAGCGGATAATCTGCGGCACCACGAGTTGCAAGCCGATGCTCGTCAGGAGCAGCACGGCCATCAGCGCGACGCGCCGCCACTGCGGGCGCAGGTAGTGGCCTAAAAGTTTGGCGTAACGCTGTATAGGAATCATGTCGGGCCTCCCGGTTTAGGCAGGTGCAGCGTAGCCAGCCAGCTCAGCTCGCGCCTCTGTCTTTTGGCGGAGGGCGGTGCCAGCAACGTAGTCAGTATCGTTAAACGGTGGGTAAGCCGCGTGAGGGCGGGAGATATTAGACATTCAGTGCTCGTCATGACGTCCCTTCGGAACCGGACCTCTGAGGGTTCCCCGAGGCCGTGCTCCGAGGTGAGAGAGCAAAGAAAAAGGCCGGGGGGACGGTTTAGGGTCTCCCGCGGCCTCAAAAAACTTAGGTGGCTACGTCAGGGCAGACCTCTCCCGTGCAGGCGGCACAACGTCGCCGAGCGCACGAGAAGCGAAGAGAGCGGGGGTGAGGCTGAGTTCAGCGTGAAACTGTTTCATTCTGTCGCCGCTCCTTCCTGAAGTCGCCTTTTGTGAGGCACACTGAGATTAGCCGGATGAGAAGGGGGTTGTCAAGCCCTTAACCTGAACCTCATGCTGATTTGACGCAGCGAACAAGGATTCGGGCGCGGTTTAGGCTGAAAGTGAGGGGAGCGCGGTGACGAATCCCCCCTGCCCCCTTAAAAAGGGGGGTTGAAACTTGGGTGTCGGTAGGTGTTTGGCTTCTCAAACGAAAGTGACACCCAATCCTTGACACCAAAAAAGTCCCCCTTCCCTAAGGGAGGTTGGGGGGATCATGCTAGCGCCAACCGAGCCGCCCTAAAATCTCGCCCGCCACAGTCGGAACGTCTTTACCATCGGTATCGATACGCCAAACCCAAGCGGGGGTTTTCTCCTCGAGTTCCGCCGCCCGCTCACGGCTCCGGGTGAGGTGCAGCTCGAGCGTCGTCGAACTTTCCCTGCCCCCTAAACGCACAGCGGCAGCGTCGTCGGAAGCCTGCAACAAAACGGCCCGGACAAACGGGTCATCGCTCATCGCGGCGGTCAGCACTTCGGTATACAAGACGCTCACCGTGTTCGTGTAGATGAGCTTGCGGTAGTCCAAAGCGCGGTAATTTTGCCACATTGCGGCGAGGTTTTTCTCGGCCAGCCCGTGCTCCCAAGGCGGAGGGTGAGCTTGGTCCAAATTATCGCCTTCGATGACAGCGTGCTTGACCTCGTGAGCCGCGAGTTGCCAGTGCAGCTCGAGCGCGACGCTGCTCTTCCCGACGCCCGAGCGCCCACCGATAAAAAGAACTTCGCTCCGTTCAATCATCTTCTAGAGCATACGGGCTCGAACTCCCGGTCGTGATACGCTTCTCTGCCAAACGGCCTCAGGCCGCCCGACGTAAAGCTTGCAATCCTTGATTGAGGTCTGTTGTGACACGCCCTAAAAAATACGCGGCCAAACGTCCAGATAAAAACCAGCCTCGTCCGGCGAAACGGCGAGTGCAGGAAGCTCGAGGCCCAAAACCGCGTCATGAAGAGCCGATGCCAAATGCACCGACGCCGAACGCAGGCGACCGGCGGCAGACGCATTGGGACCCGGTGGCCAAGTGGTACAACGGTTGGGTCGGCAAACGGGGCAGCTTGTATCACCGCGCGGTCGCCATCCCGTCGGTCCTGGAACTCGCCAACATTCAACCCGGCGAACTCGTGCTCGACCTCGGCTGCGGTCAGGGCGTGTTGGCCCCGCACGTGCTCAAACGGGGCGGGCGGTATCAAGGTGTGGACGGCAGCCGGACGCTCGTCCAACTCGCCCGCCGCCACCATACTGAAGACCCAAAACACAAAAATGCAGCACAGTTCATCCTCGGCGACGTCCGCAAACTCGGCGAGTTGAGCGAAATTAAAGAGGGCAGCGCCGATGTCGCCGTTTTTATGCTGAGCATTCAGGACATGGACCCGCTAGACGAAGTGTTAAGAGCTGCGTCGTGGGCGCTCAAGCCGGACGGGCGGGTCGTGATCTTTATGCTGCACCCGGCGTTTCGGCCCCCGCGGCAGAGCGGTTGGGGGTTCGACCCGGGGCGCAAACTGACCTACCGGCGGGTTGATTCGTACCTGACGCCGCGCGGCGTGCCGATGAAGGCCTACGCCGAGGTCACGACGCGCTCGTCGGGGACGACGTGGAGTTTTCACAGGCCGCTGTCGGTGTATGTGAACACTCTGAGCGAGTTGGGTTTTAAGCTCGAGCGCCTCGACGAACTCCCCGACCCCAACATCGACGAGAACACGAAAAAAGAGACGCTCGAGATTCCCCTGTTCGCCGCCCTCAGAGCGAAGAGAACGCCCTAACCGGTTTGTAGTTTGGTTGTGGCCGAAGTAAAGCCTAAGATGAACCATGCTCCCTGAGCCTTCTCACCCTTTGGAAATCCGGGTAGCCCGTCTTGAAGGCTCGTATGAGCAAATCGACAAGCGGCTCGACCGGGTAGAGGCAAATTTGGGGCGGCTCGAGGATAAGGTCGAGGCCCGCTTTACCCGGGTGGAGACGCGCTTCAACCAAGTCGATGTGAAGATGGACGCGCTGCGCAACCTCACCTTCATCTTGTTCGGCGCACTCGCCGGGCTCGTCACCGTTTTCGAGTTCATCCGCTAGAAACCAGCCGTCAGAGCGCCCGCAACCCCCAAAAGACCGCCATTCCGACGAGCAGCCCGAGCCAAAGGGACTGCGCCCGCCAAAAAACCAGCGTGGCGACCGCCGCCGCGGCGAGCCGGATGGGAGTCTCTCCGCCGCTCGGCAGGGCCGGAACGACGAGCGCCGCGAACACCGCGACCGGGACAAACCCTAAGAACCGGAGCCAGAAGGGGGGCAACTCGAGGCCTGCAAGCGAAAGTCCCAATAGGCGCGGCCCGTAGGTCACGAGCGCCATCAGCAAGATGGTCAGGACGGTCACGTTCTACCCCGCGTCAGCCAAGCCCCCAAAAGCGGCCCCAGCACGCCCGCGAACAGCACGACCAGACCGCTGTTCAGGACCTGCGACGCCAGCAGCGCGAACCCCCCGGCGAACACGGCGACGGCGAGCGCGGGCCAGCCCTTCACGAGCGGGACGAGCAGCGCCAGAAAGGCGAGCGGGAAGATGAAATCGACGCCCAACGCCGCCGGGTCGGGGACGAGAGCGCTCAGCAGCGAGCCTGCCAGCGTGCTCAGGTTCCAGATGAACAAGACGCTCGAGCCCGCCCCCAGAAAAAACCGGGCCGAACGCGCCGGGCTCCCGAACGTCACGCCGTAGGCCTCGTCGGTCAGGAGGTGCGCGGCCAGGAGGCGCTCGCGCGGCCTGAACGGGACGACCTGCCCGAGCGACACCCCGTAGAGCAGATGCCGGGCGTTGATCAGAAAGGTCGTCGCTGTGATCGTGAAGGGCGACGCGCCCGCCGCGAACAGCCCTGCCGCGCCGAACTGAGCCCCGCCCGCGAACACGGCGAGGCTCATCAGTTGGGTCTCAAACAGGTTCAGGCCCGCCGCCCGCGCCGACACCGCGTAGGCCGCGCCGAACGGCACCATCCCGAGCCAGAGCGGCACGACCGCCCCGAACCCGCGCCAGAAGGAGGTCATACAGAAGCAGCGAGTAGCCACAGCCATGAGCCATGAGGGTAAGGCCAGTACTCATGACTCATGGCTCGTTGCTTAGTGCTGCTTCTCACCACTCCCGGTCGACCAGCAGCCCGTAGGGGTTTTCGGCCACCCAGTCGCAGGTCCCGTACGGGCCGCCGTACACCCCGAGGTGCAGGTGCGGCGGGGTCGTCGCCGCGTTACCGGTGTTGCCCACATACCCGAGCAGCGTGTCGGGCGTGACGTACTGCCCCTCCTGCAGGTTTTCGTCGAAAGCCGAGAGGTGCGCGTAGTAGTAGCGGATTCCGGCTCCGCCGACGACCGTCACGACGAGGCCGCCGTAGGGGTTGTCGCCGATGCTGTAGACGTAGCCAGGGGTCGCGGCGTAAACGGGCGTGCCTTCGGCGGCGAAGATGTCGGTCCCCTCGTGGCTCCGGCCCTCGCTCCGGGCGGCCCCCCACGTGTCGCTGACCTGACTCAAGGTGACGCCCTCGACCGGTATGAGCAGTTCGGCGTCGCGCTCAGTCGGTACGGCGGCGAAAAATTGCGGCAACAGCTCCTCGTAGGCCTGCCGCTCGGCGTACTCCTCCTGCCACTCGCGCCCCTGACGCTGGTCGCTCTCGTCCTCCGGGGGCGCGGCGGTGCAGGCGGTCTGCAAAATCGCCTCGGCGTTCGGGTTTTGCGGGCGGTCCCCGAGCTGCGGCGCGGTCTGCGCGGCAGCGAAGGCCATCAGGGAGAGCAGTAGAGAAGGCACGGCGCGCGTCAGGGTCGGGGTCATGACCAACGATAACGCGGTCTCGTGTGAAGCGGTTGAAGCGGGCGTCACGAGCCGCGGGTATGCTGAGGCCGTGGCGCAACTCCGTTTTCTGGGCACGTCCGACTCGCAAGGGGTGCCGCGCTGGTGGTGCGGGTGTTCGGTCTGCACGGAGGCGCGGGCGACCGGACACAACGCCCGGACCCGACCGGGAGCCGTGCTCGAGGGCCTCGAGCGCGTCCTCATTGACGCGCCGCCCGAACTGCGGCTGCAGTGCTCGCGCGAAAACCTGACGGGTTTCGACGCGGCGCTCGTGACGCACGCGCACAACGACCACCTTTTGGGTCTGGGCGACCTCGCCGATTGGGGCCGCTGGACGGGGTCACACTGCCCGGTCTACACGCCCGCCGAGGTGCTGCCGCAGCTTCAAACGCGGTTTCCCTACCTGAACTCGGCAAGCTATCAGGCCCGGACGCCGTTTAGGACCGTCGAGACCGCCGACCGCACGTTCGCCGGTTATGACGTGACGGCAATTCGCGTCCCGCACGGCTTTAACGGCTTTGCTTACGCCCTAAGATTTGAACGTAAAGGCCGCGCTTGGGGCTATATGCCCGACTGCCTGGGGCTGACGGAGCTGGAACCGTGGCGGAACCTAGACCTCCTCGTTTTGGGCTCGAGCTTCTACCAAGAAACCGCACCTGTCGCCGGGCGCAGCGTCTATGACGTGCTCGGGGCCGCCGCTTTGGTTGCCGAACTGAGACCGAAACGGACCATCCTCACCCACTTGGGTCACGGGGTCGATACCCGCAAAACGCCGCCGGAGGGTCTGGTGTACGCGCGCGACGGCCTCGTCATCCCGCTGCCGTGAGGGCGCTTATTCTGGCTGGCAGCAGCGTTACCGTAACAGACGTACTTAAAGACCTCTGCCGGGACGCCGAGCTCGTCGTCGCCGCCGACTCCGGGGTGCGGCACGCGGGGGTGCTCGGGGTACGGCCCGACCTCATCGTCGGAGATTTCGACTCGGCGATTCACAGCGACCTCGAGCCCTATGAAAACGTGCCGCGGGAGGTCCACCCGGCGCGGAAAGACCTGCTCGACCTCGAGCTCGCCCTGAACGTCGCCCTGGCACGCGGCGCGACCGAATTCTTAATCGTCGGGGCGCTCGGCGGGCGTCTAGACCAAACGTTGGCGGCACTGTTGATCTCGAGCCGCCTGCACGAACGCTGCCCGGTCGTCCTGCACTCGGGGCACAGCGCGGCGTACCCGCTAAGGGGCGGCGACCTGCTCACGCTGACGCTCCCCGAGGACACGACCTTCAGCGTGATCGGCCTCACCCCGGTTTCGGTCCTGAGCCTGGCGGGCTCGAGCTACCCGCTAGAGCGCGCCGCGCTGCCCTTCGGCGTCGGCTTGGGCGTGTCGAACCGGACGACCCGTGAACCGCTGAGGGCGACGCTGCACGGGGGTGCGGCGCTGCTGCTCGCCGACCTAGACCTGACTTAGACCCGGCCTAGACCCGACCCGTAAGACCTGACGCACGCCGCCGGGCGTTTTAACCGTAGACTACAGAGGTGATCGACTTTACTGAAGTAGCCCACGCGCGCGTGCTGCGCTTTCTGGACGCCCAACGCGGGCAGGGTGTGAGCGCCCTGCGGGTCGCGGGCACCAAGGCCGAACAAAAACTCTGGCTCGTCAAGGACGACGACCGCCGGGACGACGACGAGGTGCTGACGTTAGACGGTTTTTCCGTCTTTCTCGACCCGATGAGCGCCAAACAGCTCGGCGGCGCGACGGTCGACTTTCTGGACGACGTGATGCAGAGCGGCTTCCGCGTCTTCTGGCCGAGCCCGAAGTGGGACGATCCCGTAGCGCAGCGCGTACAGGACGTGCTCGACCGGCAGGTAAACCCCGGTGTGGCGAGTCACGGGGGGGTGGTGTCCCTCGAGCGGGTCGAGGGCGACGCAGCCTTTGTCCGGCTCGGCGGCGGCTGTCAGGGGTGCGGCGCGGCGGACGTGACGCTGCGCCAGGGCATCGAAGAGGCCATCCGGAGCGCCGTACCCGAAATCAAGCGGGTTTTGGACGCGACCGACCACGCCGCCGGGACGAACCCCTACTACGCCCCAGCGGAGACCGGCACCTCTCCCCTCGCCCAAGATTAGCGGCGTGCATCAGGTGAGGGTCGCCGGGACGGGCTCCTACGTGCCGGACGGGCGGTTGACCAACGCCGACCTGGAGAGGCTCGTCGACACCGACGACGAGTGGATTCGGACGCGCACCGGCATCTCCGAGCGGCGCATCGCGGGGCCGGAGCAGGCGACTTCAGACCTGGCATATGAAGCGGCGAAAGCGGCGCTTGCGGACGCCAACCTAGACGCTACGGCGCTTGGCCTCATCGTCGTCGGGACCTCGACACCCGACCACCCGTTCCCGTCGGTCGCGTGCAAACTGCAGACGCGGCTCGGCGCGGGCCAGATCGCCGCGTTCGACGTGAACGCCGCCTGCACGGGTTTCCTGAGCGCCTTGCAGGTCGCCGAGCAGTTCGTCCGGGCCGGGGCCGCCGAGCACGCGCTCGTCGTCGGGGCGGACACGATGTCGCGGATTGTCGACTACACCGACCGCGGCACCTGCATCTTGTTCGGCGACGGCGCGGGGGCGTTCGTCCTCTCGCGGAGCGACACGCCGGGCCTATTGGCAAGCCGCACCTACAGCGACGGGGCGCACTACGACAAGCTCTACGTGGAGGGTGGGGGCTCGAGGTCCCCCAACGAGGGGCACGAGCCCAAAATCCGGATGAACGGGCGCGTCACCTTTCAGCTCGCGGTGCGCGGAATGAGCGCGGCGACGCAGGACGTGCTCACGGCGAGCGGCCTGACCCTCGAGCAGGTCGACCATCTGGTCCCGCATCAGGCGAATCAGCGCATCCTCACGGCGGTCGCCGAGAACCTGGGTTTCCCGCCGGAGCGCGTCGTGAGCACCATTCGCGACTTCGGCAACAACTCGGCGGCGTCGGTGCCCCTAGCGTTTGACCTGAGCGTCAAATGCGGTCGCATCAGGCGTGGAGACAATGTCGCCCTGGCGGCGTTCGGCGGCGGGATGGCGTGGGGCGCGGCAGTTCTAACCTACTAGCGGCGTCTCGCGGACGAAAGCGATGTAGTCGAGGGGCAGGGGCGTCTCTCCGGCCTCTCGGAGGAGCAGCGCGATCTGGCCCCGGTGATGGGTGCCGTGATGGAAGACGTGCTCGAGTATCTCCGTGAGCGGCGTCCGGTAGGGCGTCCCGCTCGTGTTCTGGTAGGGGGCGGCGTGCTCGAGGGCGTCCGCGCCGACGCTCGAGAGCAGCCGGGAGAAGTCCGCCGTGTTCGCCTCCAGCTGCTCCCGGCACCCGTCAAGCGTGTCGGTTTCCCAAAGCTGTATCCCGGCTTCGGGCGTCCCTCCCATACGCCCGAGCCAAATCCGCTCGGCCCGCAGGACGTGGCTCAGCAGCAGGAGCGGGCGGATTTGGTACGTTTCGGAGAGGGCGGGGAGTTGTTCCAACACCCGCCCGTTCGCCCAAGCGTTGTAGTGCTAGCACTTCCAACTTTCACCGCTACAAGTTAAGCTCAGGTATGGGAAGTTACTCGGTAGATTTGCGGGAACGGATCGTCAAGGCGCATCTTGAGGAGGGGCAGAACAAGAGCGCGGTGGCGCGGCGGTTCGGGGTGAGCCGGTGGACGGTCGAGCGTTACGTCAGGCGTTCGGAGACCGGGAGCCTGGCCCCGACGCCGCACCCGGGCCGCCCTCAGCGGCTTGACGGGGCGGGGTGCGAGGTGCTCAGAGCACAGGTTCAAGATCATCACGACTGGAGCCTCGAGCAACACGCCACGGCTTTGACGGCAGCGACGGGCATCCCGCTCAAGAAGTCGTCGGTGGGCAACTACCTCAAGCGTTTAGGCATCACGCACAAAAAAAGAGTTTCGTCGCCGCCGAACGAGACGAAGCAGCGCGGGCGAGCTACCGGGCCGAAGTAAAAGCCAAGGCGACCCAAGCGCTCGTGTTCATCGACGAGACGAGTGCCTATGTCGGGCAGAGCCGGGAGTACGGCTGGGGGGCAAGCACTGAGCGCGTGCACGACACCCGGCCCAAAGGCAAAAAAGCGCGGGTCAGCCTCATCGCCGCGTGCAGCCTCAGCGGGGTGATGGCCGAGCAGGCTTTAATCATCACCGACACCGTCAACCAAAACGCCTTCCTGGCCTTTCTCGAGACCACCCTGCTGCCGACGCTGGCCAGGGGCAGCGTGCTCATCATGGATAACTGGACGGTCCATCATGGCGACGAGGTCCGGGAACTCGCCGAGCGTTTCGGCTGTGAGCTGTTGTATCTCCCGACCTATTCGCCTGACTTCAACCCTATCGAACACCTGTTCGCCAAGGTCAAAGCTTTCGTCAAGCGCCTCCGCCCCGACTCGACTGACAAGCTTGTTCAAGCTTTCGGTGATGCCGTCCAGAGCGTAACTCCGGAAAACGTCCTCAAGTCCATTCTCTACTGCGGCTACCTGCTGGAGCTGTGAAACGTGGAAGTGCTATGCACTAGCCGCCGATACCGTTCTGTCATGGCGGCAACTGTAACAGACGGGGCGGCTCGAGCGGAAATCTTCAGCGTTTACAAAGTCCGACAATGTCCCGAACGCTCCGAAGCCGTTTTATACGCGGTACGGCAACCCCGCCCGCACGTCGACCCGCTCGGCGTAGTGCAGGAGCGGCGGACGCTTGGGCAGCGTCAGCCCTACGCCGTTCAGCATCTCGCCCGGCGGCACGTCAAACGCGACCTCGGCCCGTTGCAGCGGCCAGACCTCGTGCCGGACGTCGACCCGGTAGAGCTGTCCGGTCGATCCTTCGGTAAAAAGACGGTAGCGCTCGGTCAGGAAGTGAATTAGATCGGCGCTCCCCTCCGGCGGGCCGGGCCGGGGCCGGTAGCGTGCGCCGAAGGTCGCGGGGGCCGCGCCGCGGTGCGTGCGGGTGCTCCGGAACGTGACCGTCTCCCCGGCGACGCCGCCCTGCATCCGGGCGTCGAAGTAGGGCAAATGAAAGCCCGCGCGGGCTAGGCGGACGGCGACCGGGTTGGCGGCCTCGAGGCTGAAAAACAGCACTCCGGGCACGCCCCGGACCGTCACGTAGGTCCGGACGTTGAGTTCGGTAAAGGCCGACAGGCCCGGCACGCTCGGCAAGGGGGCCGGGTGCACGTTCGTCATGAAAAAGGGGACGATGCCGAGCCACCCTTCGCCGTCAAAGGTATCGACCTTCATCCCGGCGGGGAGGAGAGGCTCGAGCGTGGACACCGGCAGCGGCCAGTGCATGAAGAGGAGGCGTTCCCAGCGCATATGGAGCTCGAGCAGCGTCACGATTCCAGCTTGTCTTACGGGAACAGAGAAGACCGCACGCTGCAGGGCAGTTCGAGCCTGTCGCTGCCTACACGCCTCCGGTATAGCGACCGACGTTGCGGCGAGGTTACGCGGAGACCGCGGGTTTGACAGGCCGTTTACCAGGTGTCGCCCAACTCGGCAGACCAAATCCCTAGAAGCTGGCGCAACGTCACCATACGCCCGAAGTGATAGGCGTTGTGAGCTGCAACGACCGTCAACTCGCCCTCTACCGTCCTATCCGGGCGGAACGCTCGTGCCAATTCCGTTTCGTCTTGGGCCAGCGCCGCGAGAGCACCTAGCCCCTCACGCACCCGGCCTAGCAGCGTCTGCCATAACACGTCGTTTAAGGAATCGTTGTCGGTGGGCCAAGCTCCTGAACTGTGCGCAGGCATGGCGGGGTGTTCACCTCGCACGAGCGCCCAACTGAACCGCAGCCAGTAGTCGATGTGCCAGAGCTCTTCGTAGAGACTGTGGGGCAAACCGTGCGGGCGAACGGTCGCAAGCTCGAGAGGAATGCCCTTGATGATACTGGCGGGCTCCGCGAACGCCGCCTTCGCGACGAGGACTTGTTGTAGTGGCTTCATCTGCCTCTCCCTGCCTGGAATTCAACCAAACCACTCGGCCCCGGATTTCGGCGCGAGCGTCTACCGTTGTCGCTAAGGTTTCCCCCTACGCGGGCGGCGTCGGCAGGACAAAGCGCAGCATCATCACGAAATGGCACGCGCTCCCGGCCAGCACGAACAGGTGCCAGAGCTCGTGATAGCCGAGCACGCCGGGAAACCAGTCCGGTTTTTTAAGGCCGTAGACGACCGCCCCGACCGAGTAGAACAGCCCGCCCGCGACGAGCCAGAGGACGCCGCCGGAGGGAAGCGTCTGCACAATCGGGACGATGGCGACGAGCGCAAGCCAGCCCATCAGCAAGTAGAGCGCGGTCGAGAGCCAGCGGGGGGCCTCGAGCCAGAACAGCTTGAAGACGATACCCAAGAGAGCGATCCCCCAGGCCGCGCCGAACAACCCCCAGCCCCAAACCGCGCTCCGCTGCTGCAGCGTCACCAGCGCTATCGGCGTGTAACTTCCGGCGATGAGCACGAAGATGGCCGCGTGGTCGAGAAGCCGCAACCGCCGCTGCCCCTCGGCCCCGACCCGGAGCGCGTGCAGCAAGGTCGAGGCGGTGTAGAGCAAGACGAGCGCCCCGCCGTAAACGGCGAAACTCACGGTGCGCCAGGGCTCCCCGGCGGAGAGGACGAGAAGCGCGACGAGCCCGGCGATACTGAGCAAGATTCCGGCGAAGTGGGTGAGGCTGTTGACCGGTTCGCGCAAAAAGCGGGCGAGGCCTTGGGGACGTCGTTCGGTCATGGAGCCAGTTTACTTGTGCGGTAACACCGGTTCAGTCGGCTACGCCTCAGCTCGAGCAGGGAATGCAGGGGATAACGAAGGACAAACGGTGAAAGGAGAAACTACTCCGCCGGTTCGGCGACGTCGGCAAGGTAGTCGTTGGTAAAAAAGGTTTCGGCGGGGAGGTCGGTCTCGAGCCGCCCCGTGTCGCGCAAGAGCGTCAAGAGTTCTTGCCAGCGCCCCGGGTTGCTGGACCCGAGGCCGTTCTCTCGGCTGTACGGCGAGCGCCAGAGCGGCAGCGTCGCCCGCAAGACCTCGAGGCGGGTATCATCGAGGTTTTCGACAAAGCTCCGCGACACCTCGAACGCGCCCTCCGGGTCGGTGAGGGCGTAGGCGACGCCGCGCTGCGACGCCCGCACGAAGCGCTCGGCGACGTCGCCACCTTCCAGCACCCCTTCGGTCGTGATCACGCCCGCGCCGGGGGACGGGGTGTAGGGTCCGGCGGGAATCACGTCGACCGCGACGCCCTGCGACGAGAGCACCAGCGGCTCGTTGTTGACGTACCCGAGCGCCGCGTCAACTCGGCCTGAAACGACCGCCTCGAGCTGCGTAAAGCCGATCTGCTCGACGGTGACGTCGCTTTCGGTCAGGTCCGCCGCCCGCAGGAGCGCCAGAAAGGCCGTGTACGAGGTGCCGAACAACCCCGGAATGCCGACGCGCTTCCCGGCGAGGTCGGCGGGCTCGGTGATCCCGGCCTCGGTAAGCGCGAAGATCGCGTTCGGCACCCGCTGAAAGAGCGTCATGACGTAGACGAACGGCAGCCCCTCGGGGTCTTGGGCGCGCAGCGTCACGACGTCCTCGGCGTCCCCGACGACGAACTCGAGCTGCCCCTGCGCCAGAAGCGGGTAGAGCTCCGACGCGAAGCCGTGCTGAAACTCGACCTCCAAACCCTCCTCGGCGTAGAAACCGCGCTCCAAGGCCGCGTAAAACGGCGCGAACTGCACGTCGGGCAGGTAGCCGAGCCCGACCCGGACGGTTTGGATTTCCTGAGCGAAAGCTAGGCCGCTGAAAACAGTAAGAAGGGCGACCGTTTGGAAGACGCGAGCAAGTACGGCGGAAAAAGGCATAGGGTCAATTGTAGCCTGTTGCAACGGTTTCAATCCGACTTGCAAGCCACAGGCTCGAGCCACGAACTTAGGTCAGGCGTCGACGCACCCGGCACACCGGAGAGGGCTTCAGGTTCGGTCTCCTACAGGTTTTTCTAGATGTTGGCGCGGTACCGCTTATGCGTCCCGAGCCTCACTGACCTCGTCGGGCGCGGGCAAAGAGGCGAACTGAACCGCCCTTATTTTGGTGTGTCCTGCTAGCATGGCTTTACAGAGGCGGTGCCCGCCGTCCATCAGCGACCCGTCATGGTTGAGGATGATCGGGTAGGAGAGGTCAGCTTTTTGGATCCGCTCGAAGTGCGTCAGGACCTCCCGGAGCGTCGGCGGACGTGAGCCGAACCAGCAGTTTTGGTCGAGCTCTTTGACGGAGGCAATCCCGAGCTCGAACGGGGTAAGCTGCGCGGCCTTTTCCCACAACCCTGCCGTGTACCAGAGCAGCCGTTTCCCGTCGCGAACGGTGGTGTGTTTTTCAGGCGTGGCGTCGACCGTAGCCCGCCGCGCCAGTTCTGACCCACAAGCCACTCGCCACAAGCCCTACGGCGTCCGCCGGTAGCGCAGCGACCAGCGCTCGAGCCGCTCGACCGCCCCGTAGAGCGCGAGCCCGAGCGCGACGACCACGAAAACCGCCGCGAGCGCGTTGGCGATGCGAAAATTGACCCGCTCGCTGTTGGCGAAAAAGCCTAACCCTTGTCCCCCCAAGACGAACTCGCCGACGACCGTCCCGATAAGCGCCAAAGTCACGCTGAGCCGCAGCCCACTGAGGACGCTCGGCAGCGCGCCGGGCAGCTCGAGCCTGAAAAACGTCCCCCACGGCGGCGCGCCCATCGTCTGAAAGACCTCGCGGTACATCCGCCCGACCTCGCGCGTCCCGACCATCGTCGAGACGATGATGGGAAAAATTGAGATGAGCGTTGTGACTGTTAAGCGTGCGGCCAAACCGTAGCCGAGCCAGACGACCAAAAGCGGCACGATGATCACCGTCGGTACGGCCTGCAGCGCGACCAGAAAGGGGGACAGCAGGCGCTGCACGGGTCGGGAGCGCCCCATGACGTAGCCGAGCGGCGTGCCGATAGCGAAGGCGACCAAGATGCCGAGGAGCGTCACCGAAAGCGTCGCCCCGGCGTGACGGGCGAGCAGACCGGCGTTGTCCAGGAGCGCCCCCCAGACCGCGAGCGGCGGGGGCAAAATCAGCGCGGAGACGCGGCTCGAGAGCACGTTCCAGGCGAGCAGCAGCAGCGCCAGCAGCCCGGCGGTGCCGAACGCCTCCCACGGCAGGCGGCGGGGGGGCTTGGGCTCTCTCGGCAAGACCGACGAATCCGCCAGCCCGATTTCGGCCCGCAGGGAGGCCTCGAGCCCGTCTGTGTAGGCGCTCAGCCGCCCCTCGTGCCGGGTGTCCATGACCGTGTGTACGCGCCCGTCGCGCAGCACGACGACGCGGTCGGCCAAGTAGACCGCCTCGCGGATGCTGTGAGTCACAAAGATGGTGGTGCGCTTGTCCTTGTGGTGCAAACGCCGCAGCTCGAGGTTGAACCGCTCCCGCACGAGCGCGTCGAGGGCGGCGAACGGCTCGTCCATCAGCAGGACTTCAGCGTCTTGGGCCAGAGCCCGGGCGATGGCGACGCGCGCCCGCATCCCGCCCGAGAGGCTGTGCGGGTGCCGCTCGGCGTGCGCGGCCATGCCGACCTGCTCGAGCATCTGCAGCGCGTCCCGGCCCCGCCCGGTCAGCTTGACGGGCAGCGCGACATTTCCCTGCACCGTCCGCCACGGCAGCAGCCGGTAGTCCTGAAAGACCAGGGCGGGCTGCCCGGCGGTGTCGACCTCGCCCCGGTCAGCCCGGAGGAGCCCGGCAATCACGCGCAGCAGCGTACTTTTGCCGCCGCCCGACGGTCCGATGAGCGCGACGAACTCGCCCCGGCGGACCTCGAGGTTCACGTCGTTCAAAACGGTCGCGCCGCCGAACGCGACCGACACCCCGGTGAGGCGGACGGCGACGTCGGACTCGTCCGGCACTCGGTCTTCAGTGGGAGCGGGTAAAGGGGCAGGAATCATCAGCACCACATTTTAGTCTGAACCGCGGGACCTTGGATAGGCCGTCATGTTAGGCAGGCCTGAAGACGAGGCTGTGACGCGACAGGCGGCGGCTCCCGCGTCCACGTGCGCTAGAGCTGCGGGCCGTAGCTCAGCAGCCACGTCACCGAGCCGTAGAGCGCGTAGGCGAGCAGCCCCACGCTGAGGACCCCCGCCGCCCGGTCGAGCAGGCGCGTCTGCGGCAGCCCCTGCCGGACGAAGCCCCACAGCAGCCCGCCGAGCAGCCCGCCGACGTGTCCCCAGAGCGAGACGTTCGGGATGGCGACCGAAAAGAGCACGATGAACGCGATCCACTGCAGCAGCGAGCGCGTCAACGCCCGGTCCTGCGCGCCGCGCCCGCGCAGCACGTCGGCCAGGAGCGCCCCGCCGAGGCCCAGGATGCCCCCCGACGCGCCGATGACGCCGGGCGGACCCTCCCCGCCCTGCACCACGAAGGTCAGGTACGCGCCCATCACGCTCCCGACGACAAACGCCGCGAGCAGGTTTTCCCACGGTCGCCGCCCCTCATAGAGCCGCCCGATGTCAAAGAGCACCCAGACGTTGAGGCCGATGTGCAAGACGCCGCCGTGCGCGAAGGCGTAGGAGAGGCCGCGCCAGAGCGCGTCGCCGCCGGGGGCGTTTTGCGGCAACGTCAGGAACCCAGCGGCGAGCGGCCAGGCGCTCTCGCCGAAGCGCGACCCGGCCCAGAGCTGCAGCCCGTAGAGCAACACCAAAAAGGCGGCGAGCCCGGCGGTCGCGTAGGGGCGGGCGGCCCGCGCCGGGGCGGGGACGGGGAGCCCGTAGCGCGTCAGCGCCTCCTGTAAGCGTTCGCGGCGGCGGGGCGGGGCGTAGCCGTAGGCCTGCGTGTAGAGGCGTCCGGCGAGCTCAGCGTTGTGGGCACGTTCGGCGGCCCCGGCGAGGGTCTCGAGCACCCGGTAGGGCGGCACCCCCGGCAGCGGGTTTTGCAGTTCGCGCCGCGCCCCCTCGAAGTCGCCGCGGTAGGCCGCGAGCCGCGCTTTGGAAAGCGTCACGGCTCGGTAGCCGAGCGGCCCCTGACCCCGGCCCTGCCAGTGCTGCTCGAGTTCCCCCAACTCGGCCTCGGCGTCGGCTTCCTGCCCCAGCGCCAGCAGGGCCTCGATGCGGGCCGCGCGGCCCAGCAGAGCGTTGTCCCGGCCCTCGGGCAGCGGCATATTGAGAACGTCGTGCCAGCGCCCAGAAAGCGCGTAGGCCTGGAGCCGCAGCACGTCCCCCTCCCGCGGCGGCAACAGCCCCAACGCGACCTCGGGGTCGTCAGCGTTCAGCGCGACCTGCGCGATCAGCCGCGCCATCCCGTTCCGCCCCGACGGGCTCCAGTAGAGGAGGCGGGAAAGGCCGGTCGCCGCGCCGTAGAGCCGCCCCCGGGAGAGCGCCGTCACGACGAACGGGGCGAAGATGTA
>QQTW01001551.1_pt1 | contig 16161 bp, 16 predicted proteins | sample 1904831 | NCBI WGS metagenome assembly QQTW01 (sample SAMN09435610, study PRJNA476489) | Subsurface metagenome, whole genome shotgun sequencing project. | reverse complement strand
ATTTGGCAAGACCTTACGGCTTGAAAAGTACGAGTATGTGGTTTTCGGAATGTTTGCTGTGCATCTGGCCTGGCATACTATGTGCAGATATAGCGTTGACAAACATTCGACTCAAGAACTCCACTTCATCCAACAACATTCTTTGTCGTCCAGCCTTACAAGACACAAAGCACGTCGAGACATCCACGCACGGACCAATCACGAGAACCGCAAACGGCAATGGAGTGATCCCATCAACGAAGAGTTGTACAAACGGTTTTCAATTTCGTGAAGAATCGCAGCTACCTGTCTATATAGTCCCTGAGCCATTGGGCGTTGCCTCAAAATATGGATGATTCGCCAACGCCTTGCCAGACCGGTTACACACCTCACACGCCTCCATCAACCTTGCATAACGCAGTACAACTTGTACAGGTTGCCTCAAAAACACCTAAGCCGTGGTGTTCTCGGCCGCGTCCTTGTACATAGGAGGTGCCTCCGTACCCTCTACCTCGAGAAAGCCAAGGGTCTCCATGTCCTTGACGTCCTTGTGGTCGTAGACAGCCTCGTCCTGGACGACGGTGATGTACGTTCCCTGGGTAGGAGTGCCGCGCAGTCTGCGGATAGCCAGCCAGACGTACGCAATAAGGAAGCCAAGGCTCATGCCCAGAGCGTAGACGGCGAAGCCAGAGGCAATGCCGATGAGAACGGGGATCATGACGAACTTGAGGCCGCGGCCGAAAGCTCGGAGGAAAGTCTTGCCCTGGTGGTGTCCCTCGTGCTTGTGCTGTTCTTCGTGCTTGGGCTGCGGCATATCCGCGTGGCTCTCATGGCCTTGGTGTTCAGGGATCGCAGTGTTGCCTAGTTTGCTGGCAATCTTGCTGGCACGGAACCTTCCGCAGAGCCTTGCGAGGCAGGTCTTCAGGCAGTGGATCCTAGCCTGGGCCATCGCCCTCCACTTGCAGAGCTTCCTGTGGCGGTTGCACTTGGTGATCTTCTCTGGCTGTCCCTTTGGTATCTCGGGTGCTTCGTGGGCATTGCCACCGTCGATGGAGACGATCATGAGGTTGCCTTCGCTATCCCGGATGACCTTCATGGTGACCGACGGAACATTGACGTTGAAGCCCTCGATGGCCTGGATGCTGAAGGTCATAGGGATAACATCGGCGCCCTCCTGGCTGACCGGAGAGGGTCGACCAAAATGCCACGAGTAGCTGGTAAGCAGAAGGCGGCTGTTGGTGTACGCGACGGGGTACGACCGAATGTCGACCAAGCCGACCTCCGACGGTACTTGAGCTACGTCCAGGAACGGCGCCCAGAAGCCGAAGAGTGGCGGATAGAACTGGGCTCCGTTGAGCTCCAGAGTCTTGGGATCAGCACCGACAGAGAAGTTCAAAAGCTGAAAGACAGTCAGCATCTCTGATGGAACAAGCACGGCTCGGGGCAAAGGATAGGCATACGAGGGAGTTCTCCACTGGGGTATCAGCCCAGGTGATCCTGTGGTGGCGCTCGATAGATTCCGCGAAAGGGCAACCGGGACAGTCCATTTTCAGGAGATGGTTGCGAGGATCGGGAACGGTGATGGCCGCCGAAGACTGGGCCAGGTTTTCAAGATTAACTACATTGAGAGACTCGAGGACGGTGGTCGAAGGGATCATGAAGGACCTCGCGGCCAGCGCAAACGAAGCGCCGACGCCGAGGGTCCTGAGCATCATTGTGGAAAATTGCAGAAATACCGCTACAACAACTTTTCGATTCAAGAGGGAGGATGTTGAGAAGCAGAAGAGCAAGTAAGTGGTTTAAGAGAAGAGGATGATCTTGTCGTTGACAAAGGATAAATATAAAGGAACAGGTGCTCGAGGGGGCTGTGGTTAATGTATAAGCGCTGACGTTGCCCCACACGTGACCAGCCGGGGCCACGAAAGCCCCTCTTTTCCGCGACGCTTCCAGACGGTCAGACACGACGCTCGTTTCACCTTCCGGCCGCAACCAGGAGGCGCTCGCAACATTCAGGCAGGCCAATCCCAGATTTTGCTTGTGCAAACGGTTTACACTTTGCCAACCTACCGTCTTAGGCATAGTACGCAGTCGCCCGACCAGCAAGTGAGATAAGTCTTATGCACGAGCCGCGACGCGGGCGTGTGCCATCACTACAAATACCGTCTCCTTATGGGTGTCAGCAGCAGCTACAGGGGCTTAAGGAAGGGGACAGAGGAAACAGGTAACCATATAGGAGATTCGTTTGCCAATTACTGCAATAGTTACACAAACAAAACCATCGTCCTTGCTGTACGCTCAAAGTTCGTGGCCCGTAACAGAGAGTAATTACACCAGTCGTTGTGCTGGACTTTAGCAAAGCTCGTCCACGGGCGTCAGGCCATGCTCATATCGGGCCGTCATGTCATCAGTGGTTGATTGTTATCGCTTTTCGTAAGTGTCGGTCTCAAAGCAGATAGAAACTCCTGCCGACCATGCCATTCCGGCAACTCGCTCCCTGAAGTCTATTGAAGATGCACCGCTCTTGCTTGTTTCTTGTCGACGCACAACGCGTATTGAGCCCGGCCCTCATCTATAGCGGCCAGACCGTCTGCCTTCGAAAACAAGTTCACGCTCGACGAATCGTTCGTCGTACGGAGGACGACGATCGCGACGGCTGTTGAGCTCGTCGCGCTCATACTGAATCTCAAGGATACGCTCGCGACGCTCTCTGCGAATGTCATCAGATAACTCGACGAGACGCAGAACGTCCTCCTACGCAGATGTTAGTCAACATGGCCCGTGCATGCTTTGACAGAGGCAAGGACCCACATAGCGAAGGTAATCCATCACGTAGAAAAAGTAGTCGGTCTCCTCAAACTCGTAACCGGCAGTTTCGATGGCCTCCTTGATGACCAGATCTTTCGTTATTTCCGTCCACATCTCCTGGTGCCTTGACATGGACGGGATCCTGCGGTCGGTTGACATTCCAAAGCCGGCACTGAACTCAGCCTCTGCCACAAACTTTGACCTGCGCACTCCGTTGTATCGCTGCCAGGTCACTTCTTGACTTGCGCCTCCGGAGACATCCGTAGTCATTCGCTTGGTACCCGCAGGCACGTCCACAATCGCCCAGTCTTTGCTCGTACCATTGTAGGCTCCGCTCACGCGCGAACCCTTGCGGTAGTAGTCCGCCTCAGCAGAAATTTCAAGCTCATAGTCGCGTCGTCGTGGGGCGCTCAGAGATCGACGACGAGAGATTCCGATTTCACGACCTCTGCGTTCACGCTCGTACACAACGTCCTCGTAGAACTTAGGGCTGTCACGGCCGGTCCTTGAATCAATCAGTTAGCACGAAATTTTAAACGTTAGTTTGAGACGAGTCCACTCACTTTCTGCGGATTTCGATTTCCAGAGTCTCTTCCCTTGGAGGAGAAGGCGGCGGAGGTGGTGGAGAAGGAGCCCTCTCGATGCCTGCTCAGGAATCAGCATTACGGTCCCGCTGCGCCCGTCAGCGTCTTGACCGGCCACTTACCATGATCAATGTGCCTGTGATGTGTGATGATTTCTTGATGAATCGGAGGCCTGACGATAACTGGTTCAGGCTCCGGTGGAGGCGGTGGGGGTGATGGTGAGGGCTCTCTTTCCATGCGTCTGATGATTATCTCCTCCTTTTCAACCTCTCTCGGCCGGTCCTTGCGCCGCACGACGAAGTCCTCCCGTTCCCTTGCAACTAGCTTGGCTGGGGGCGGAAGGCTCCTCTCCCGAGGTCGAGTGACGACTGCGCCCCGATCAACTGCGGCCTCTCGTGGTGGCCGACCATGTTCCTCGCGGCGGTAGATGAGCTCGTCCTTGTGCACATCATCCCGCCATCCCGGACGATCGATATCGGTATGCCTGTAAGTGATCTCTTCTCGATCTGCGCCATCGTACTGTGACCTGCCTCGGTCCTCGTGCCTGACGGCAATGTCAAGGCCCTCCCAAGTCTGAGCTCGACTGGGTCCCCGCATAGAGTAGTCTTCGCGAATTCGTGGCTTGGGGGTTGCCATATCGCGTTCCCGAATCACCAGCTCATGCTTGTCAACCTCACGCGGCTTCGACCTGACGGACATGCGGTCATAGTCGTCCGAGGGACGGTCTCGTACGACGAGCGCGCCCGCGGTAGTCCTACCGTAGTCTTCACGCAGAAAGTCTGGCTGACGGCGGTCTACATCTTCGTACTCGCGCACGTAGCGGGCGCCTCCACGCATTTCGCGTTCGTCGTAGTAATCGGACGGGTGGCGGCGCGACATGATGTCGCAAGATGCAGCTGCTGTGACGCTGTTTGGGAGAGAGTTACACCTTGAATCGTACTTTCAAGTGAAGTCCCGCTGCAGAATTAGAGAGTGATGACTGAGGTTGCCGGGAGACCACGGCTGAAGAGAAGTAATCAAGGCGCCGGTCAAGATATGCGTGCAACTTCAGCCAGCCTGATGGTTGAGTTGACCAAGTCTCGGCGACGTGGGATGTGAAGGTTGTCTGGTGGGCTAAGCGAGCGTTCATAAGACAATGCGATGACGTATCCCCTCCGGCCCCGACTCACTTGCATCTTCAGACTTTTCCCCTCCATGACCGGGAATAAGTCCGGCAAATCGGCGTAAGGTTTAGTAGGTTGTATGCATCTACCTTCCAGGGCTTCTGTCTAATAAACTACATTATCAACAGTATCACTAGATGCCATCTCAGATATTCCTTCTGGCTCCTCCTCGTCCGAACACGCCCGCTGTCTTTGGCGATAACGGGCGGAAATCAACAAGCCGAAGAATTAGCTTATACCACAGGAGCAGCTATGCATGTGATTTGATTTGGGTGATACTGGCTTACCTTAGGCAAAGTTAATGCAGATTGAAATCAGGACGGCATATGATAATAGGACGTCCTCGTGTTCTCAATTCTCTACTCCGATCCGCCACTTCGGGAACAATATTGGAAGAATTCGATCAATGCAATAGGACCTAGGTGCATATTCAGAATGTGCAGGCTGCTTCTTCCGCAACGCTATGGCATCCTCATGCATCGATATATGAGCGATATGTATGCACGTGTCCTTGTTGGACACAATTATCAAGCCATGATGCCTCTACGATAATAATCGAGCGATCGAAGCAATGCGTATTCTCATCAACCCTTCAAATTGCTGAAACTAAAGTCGAAGAGCTATTCACAAGGAAGTCTGCTCGATCTTCTGAGACATCCGTAGTGGATGCACGTTGGCACGCTGGTTTCAACATTGGACGCTCTCATTAAAGTATAGGTCAAATACTAACATAAAATCCTAATTCCAAGGCGTGACAATCCACCAGTCGTCAAACGTTCTGATGGACATATTCCTCAATGCATTTCCACCTAATCCAAGCCTCGACCGCGTCAAAGTCGAAGCTTACAGAAACGCCAGCGACCTGACACCAAGCTTGAGTCGTCTTCCAATCGCGCCGCTCCCGTCGCCAGCATCCTCGAGGATGGCCGCCTCATCTACAAAAAACCCTTCGTCCCGCTGATCTTGCGCACGCCGTCGCCCGAGCCCGAGCCGGACCCGGGCCGTGATCCCCTGTCGGTAGCGAGGATGCCGATGGAGCTCCCGCGACGGCTTCTTGCTTCACTGCTGTCGCTCAGAGCGAGTGGTGCTAGCGTTCCGCTGCGACGGAGACTCTCCCGCTCCATCCTCAGACCTTTCCAGCCTTCCAACTCCCGCTCCATTCGTAAGGCCCGTTCCCGCTCCTCGCGCAGCTCCCGCTCGGCTCTCTTCGCTGCGAGCTGGTTGGAGCTGTCGGAGGATTGGAGCTCTTCGATTGTGCCGAGCAAGGTAGACATCTTCTCGCGTGCTTTGCTCAAGTCTTCGGTCAAAGTGTTGTTCAGCTTGTCTCGGCGCTCAATCTGTGACTGCAGATCGCGCACAGTCCGATCGACATTTCGAATGCTACGAGCTTCGGCGTTGCGGGTTGACTCAGCGGCCTCAAGCTGCTTCTCGAGCTGTTATCACAGCCAAGTCAGCATTCCTTCTCGAATGGGGGTTATCGAGCAGCTAACGATGGTTGCTTACCTCTTGGATTCTGCCGTTCAAGAACCTGATGTCTTGGCTAGCTGGCGCGTAGCCCTTTGTTTCGAGATCGACCAGTCGAAGTTGCAGATCCTTGACGGTTTTCTCCAGAACAGCTTTGTCCTTGTGCAGTTGAACATTTGCCTCCCGCTCAGTCACAATGTCTTTCTGAATTTCCTGAGCAAGCGCCTCTGCTCTCCGCATCTTGCCTACAGCGGCGGAGGCTATGTCCTCCTTCTGCGCAAGCTCCGACTTCAGTTCCAGCATGTCTCGGTCTGCAGCTGCAGCATTGCGCATCGCGGGACTTTCGCTGCGAGCAAGATCTTCAAACCGCTCGGCCGCTTCGTTGAGTCGAATCTCAAGGTTCTTCTTCTCCTTTGCGATCAAGTCGCGTTCGACTGCGACCTCGTCGACAGAGCTACGTAAAGTCCGTACCTGAGAGAGAAGCGCGACGATCCTGCTTTGAGCCTCGTTGTGGGCGTTGACTGCCTCGTCCCTCGAATTAGAGACATCTTGAAGCGTCATCTCCAGTCGTGACTTCTCCTTCGCCCATGTGGAGCTGTTGAGAACCTCGTCGTCCCACTTGCTGCGTAGTTCATCGATTTCCTCGCGGAGTCGGCTGTTCTCTGTGCGCGCATACACGACGTTTTCACGCTCGATATCAAGCTCGTTCGTTAGAGTAGAGAGTTCGGTTTGGTATTTCTTGCGCGTCTGCTCCATCGACGTCTCCTTGTCCTCGATGTCTATCGCACGCTGACTGCGGTAATCTTCCAGCTCGTTCTGCAGCCGCTTCCTGGCTTGTTTCGCGCCGTCCAGATCGGCTGCGAGGTCCTCGATTCGCTCTTCGTATTGCTGTGCTTGCCGCTGCAGATCCTCGATCATGAGCTCGGTTGATTTGCGTTCAGCCAAGATGCTTGCGCAAGTTTCTTCGGCTTCGCGCGCTTGTGTTTTGGCAAATTGCTCAGCACGAGAAGCTTTCAAAACCGCAATCTCCGCTTGCTCGAGCTTCGAGAAGTAGTCATCAGCGCGACTCTTGTACAGACTTAGACTCGAGGTGACGTCCAGAAGTTTTGACGTCTCGGAATCGAGCCTGATCTGTAGGTCTGCAAACTCCTGAAGCAATTGGTTATGGCGGATCGCCTCTTGTTCTCGTTCGAAGGTGAATTCTGCTAGCTCTGACCTGGCATCCCGCAGCTCGACCTCGGTGACGGCTTTGGCCTGCCTGATTTCATCAAAGGCGGTCTTCGCGTCTGCGAGTTCGGCAATGGCACTATTGTGTGACTCAAGCAGAGATCTACGTGACTGTTCCTGTGAGTTGATAAGGTCGAAGAGCTCCTCATGCGATTTGGTCTGGACCTCCTTCAACGTGAATTGGCCAGTTTGGATGCTCTTCTCGAGCGCGGAAACCTTCTTTGCGGAATCGTCGAGCATGTCATGCAGACGGAAGTTTTCGCGCTCGAGCTTTTGCACCCGCCGAAGGGAAGGGCTTTCGTCTTGCCATGTATTTCTTGCCGGAGACCTGTCGATCTGATTCTGCAAATGTCTATTTCGCATCTCGGACATCTGCAGCTGATTTTGAACCATCTCTAGTTCTGCCGCAAGATCCATGCGATTGTTGTACGCCACAGAATCGACGGTACGGTCTGAACGAGCCGAGTTATGAGTCGCGTCACTGATGTGCCGTTGGTTCACAGGGGTATGAACAGGGGAGTAGGTCTTCTTGTTCTCGGAGTCTTTGCGGAAATGAAGTGGGGATCGTCTGGTGTTGATTTGGCTTTGGTTCATCTCCTCGAGCAATGCGCGCTTAGAATTCGAGTGCCGCTGATCCAAATCCGCCAAATCGTCTCCGTACCGGTTTCGCGCCTCTTCCAACTGCTCTTCAGCACGTGCGTGTCTTTCTACAGCCACCCGCAAAGCTTGGTGAGCTGCCTCGAGCTTCTGTGCGAGGTCGACCGTCTTGGCAATGTCAGGTCGTGCTGCGTCGTAGTTGTCGGGGACATCATCGCTGTCAGGATTGAAGACTTTGTGCAACAGTGTGAGTTGTTTATGACACTCGGAGAGCTCTTTGTTGGCCGAATCAAAAGCGGCTTGCACCGCCCTTGTGTTGGCTTGAGCTTGAGTCCTCAGTTGCCGTTCGGTTTCCAGCTTGCGGTTCGTCTCCGCTAGTTGTATATTGACGGTAGAGGATGCCTTCTCGGCATTGCGGCTCGCTTTATGCTCGCGGTTTACTTCGTGGGTGAGATCTTCCACGCTCAAAGACAGCTTCTCCTTCTGCTTCTCGAGAGAGTTGCTGTTGAACTGGGCCTCCTCCAACTCACGGAGTAGTCTCTTGTTTTCCTCCTCGAGTTTGGCTTTTTCCTTGGTCAGCTGCGTGACACGTGATCGACTGGTGTCAGTGGCCCTCGAGTTTGAGCGCGCGATATCCAAGTTCTTCTGCTGGATCTTGTTCAAGAGTGCTCTGTTGTCGTTCTCTGACGCCGTCAGCCGGCCTTTGATGGTAACGAGTTCCCGTTCGAGGCGTTCCTTGTGCTGATCATTGTGGATTTTGAAGTTGTCTGAGTCAGCCATCATCTTCGTCAAGCCCTGCACATCGGCGGCTAAATGATCACGCTCTTTCTCAAGCTCATGGATCTGTTTGTCCTTTGCTTGAATCTCGTTACGGAAGGTGGCCTGACGCTCATTTGCCAAGCGTAATGCTTTCTCTTCTGCGATGGTCTCGGCCTGAAGTTTGGATTCCTGGAGCTCTAGAAACTTTTCACGAATGCTTCGAAGCTCGCTTTGGTATTCCTTGCGCTCTTTGTCCGCAAAGGCACGTGCCTCTGTCGCCCGACGAAGCACGTCCTGTTGAGCATACATCTCCTTCTCGATGGTGATCTTAGAGTCATTCAAGGAATCAAATTCGCGCTTCAGTGTCGAGAACTTGTGCTCACTGAGCATCTCCACGTCGTCGCGAGATTGTCTTACACGGGTGAGTTCGGCTCGCACTTCGAATAACTGCGACTTGAGGTCATCGATTTGGCCCTCAAGGACCTTGCGTCCGTAGCGTGCATCCTCGGACATCTTCTCTTCGAGTACTCTCCTTGCGTCGGCAGCTTCACGCTCTAGCTGATTCTTCTGTGACTTCATGGCTTCCATTTCGGCCTGGACCTCTCGGAGCGTCGTCTGCACGCTGCTGTGCTTCGATGCCAGAAGTGACTTTTGTTCCTCAAAATCTTTCCGCTCAGATTCGTATTTCTTCAGATCTGTCCTCATGATGGCCAGCTCGCTGTCTTTTCTCCGCACAAGGTCCTCGTAGCTGGTAGACGTCGAAGAAAGTTCGGAAAGCTGCTGTCTGATCTTTCGGTTCTCGTCCAGTAGCTCCTTGACTTGCTTCTTTGTTGCTTGAAGCTCTTTTGTGGACGAGGCGAGCCCGATATCGAGGTCTTGCTCTGACTTCAGAAGCTTCTGCTCCAGCTCTTGCATCTTTCGTTCCTTCAATCCGAGATGACTCTTCAGCATCTTCGTCTCCTGGCTCAAAGTCTCCTCGAACTGACTCCTCTGGGATCGCGCCTGTTCAAACTCGAGCAACTGCCTTTCAAGCTCAGCAATTCGCTCAACGAGTTCCCTTCTCTCTGACTCTAACTTTTGCACAATCTGACCAGCTTGCGCCAATTCTTTGTTCCAAGCTTCTGACTGCATTTCGGCTCTCTTCTTTGCAACCATGAGAGCATCTAGCTGGTCTTCGAGCTTCTCTTGATCTTCGATGGCGCCAGCAAGCTTATCCGCCAACTCTGCCTCCCGGGCCTGTAGCCTCTTAAAGATTTCTTCCTTGTCCAGCGCCAAAGCCCTCTCACTCTCAAGGGTCTGCTGGACTCGCTGAATTTCGAACTCGGCACGCCGGCGCTCTTCTTCCACTCTTTGGCGTTCCACTGCCTCCTGATGGACGCTGCTCTCCAGCTTATGGATGATTTCATCACGCTTCCGAAGCTCTCCAGCCTGCCTTGTTGCGCCCAAGAGCGGCTTCATCCGCGTGAAAAGAGTCCACCAGGGATTGGCCCTAAGTTTCAGATATATCTGGAAGTTTCGGTGGATGATACTTGCAGCTTCTGCTCGATAGAGACGTTTGTGCGCTATCCGGCGCTGAGTGAACCCTCGCGCTATCGACTGGAAGCGGGACATGATTTCACGGATCAAGGCATCGCGCTGTTCTTCGAGTTCGGCCAGCACTCCTGCTCGGAAAAACACTTTCGTAATGCCAACGCGATAGAAGGCTTTGTCGAGCTTCAGCTTCTCGAGCATGAAGACGGCGGCGGCCCGGCCTTCGATGTAGCCTTTGGGCAGTTCACGGCATAGGACTCCATACCTTTGACGGAATTCTGAAAACGGGAGGCGATTCGGAAAGCCAGTGCGAGCGATGCGTATGCCCTCCAGTACACCATTGCATCTCAGCTGGTCCAAAACCAGAGGAGCGCTGAACTGCTTCGGCCGCTTTTTGTGGTTCGGCAGGATACATCGGACAAAGTGAGGATGAGTGGAATGGAGTTGGTTCATTAGAGTGGCCAATTGCTCCTTGTGCCGTTGAGCGACTGTGCGGAACAGACCTCGCTTGACTCGACTTCTGACTGTGCCGGCATCGTCGTCCAGCTCTCCGCAGTCTGCGAATAAGTTGGCAATGTGCTTGTTGGTCGAGGCTGCGAGAAGACGCGTGAGGTTATCGTTGAGTGGATCTTTGTTCTTTTCCAGCCACCCTTCTGTGGAGTACTCGACTTCGGCGGCATAGTGCGTTAACATGAAACCCTGTTTGAGAAGAGAAGCTCGGTATTTCGGCGTCTTGCGGTCCCAGAGAGAATGCAGCTTCTCGGTGAATGACTTGTCTGTAGCTTTGGGCATCACACTGTCTTCGTCTAGACAAGAGAAGATACCGATTGGATTTGGTAGCTCAATCAGATCGATGGTTGGCTGAAGGTCCCTCCCGAAGTCAATGAACTTCCATTCGATCTGTTCTCTGGCGTATTCCTCTTGCTCCAAGACGAACATGTGATGATTGAAGAACTGCTGGAGTTTCTCGTTGGTGTAGTTGATACAGAGTTGCTCGAAGCTGTTCTCCTCGAAGATCTCGAAGCCTGCGATATCCAGAACACCGATGAAGTGCGTGTCGTCGGAACTCATGCCTGAACGATCCAATTGGCGGTTAATTCTGGCGACAAGGTCCCCGAAACCGCGCTCATAAATGCCCTTGGCAAGTGCGTCGATGCAAAGTTTAACCTGTTCCGGTGTCTGGACCTTTTCCACCCATTCTCGGCCAGCTTTAACCCGAGGATGCAGGAGGCCACTTACGAACGGTTCGGCGGGTATTCCGAAGAGGGTACAGACCTTGTTTATTTGGGCCATAGCACCAGGTGCAAGCGCAGCCTGGTCGGCTCGTCGGCTTTCTCTGACGACGCTAACATTTCCCAGGTGGAGCACGCCGGCGACTGTGCGTAAGATTGCCTTCTGCTCGGAGTCAGAGAAGCCCATGACGTGGAAAGCTTCAATGAGAGTGTTCCACTCCTCCCGGTCCGAAACACCGCTGATGATGTCGTTTCCATCTTTCATGTACTCGAAATTCTCTATGCCCATGTCGTTGAGGAGGAACTCCTCCTTTAGGGCACGATCGGCTCCCTGAAGTAGCTGGTAGAAAATGTGATAGTTTCTCTCATTGGCGTTGAGTCTCACAACCCTAGACTTTTCCAGTAGATACCAATCGATGTAAGCTCCGGCTATCTGACCAGATCTGGTGAACTCAATCCGGATGAACTTTCCGAAGCGTGAAGAGTTGTTGTTTCGGAGGGTCTGCGCGTTGCCAAATGCCTCGAGGATGGGATTGGCCCTAAGGATCTGCTCTGACAGATTAGAGAACTGCCGCAATTGTGGCTTAGCGCGTGGTGTATCAGATGTAGCGACGGCCGCCAAATACTGAATGACCTTCTTGGTGTTTTCGGTTTTGCCGGCACCGGATTCGCCCCTAAACAATACGATCAGTTCGAAAATTGGAAAGATACCCTTGAGAGACAACTTACGTTACTAGGATGCTTTGATTGACGCCCTCATCGACTAAGTTACGGAAAGCTTCGTCGGCCATTGCAAAGATATGCGGCTTCGTATCTTCGCGGCCCCTTCCCCTATACATATTGATGTAATCTCTAGTATAGATGGGCAGTGGACAGTAAGGATTCACAGTAACCAAAAAGAGGCCCGAGTAAGTCTGCATGATATTTAGTTGAAGCTCAGATGTGCACCATCAAAGAACATACGTATATAAGATCCGACTGATATCTCGTGTGTAGGTTGTGGACAACAGAAGCCTCGTTCAGGTGGGTCAATTCGGCCATGTCATTTGCTTTGTCGAATTTGGCCGGGTTGACCTTATCAACGTCGTCCGCATCGACGGTCCTTTGCTATTACAAGAATCAGCTTCGAGGCCTTTTCATCCTTGAGAGAAACTGACCGTGCCGTCATCGCATTGGACCACCAAGCTCGAACCCTCCAGCTCACTCATGACCCAGCCCTTGACGAAGGCTGAAGTGCCATCCTTGACCCACACATACCTCTTGCCGGAGAAGTCGTTTTCTCCTTCAATGCCTCGAATCCGATCTGAATCCCCTCTGCATTCCTCTTCGGCCTTGATGAACGTTGGAGCGAAAGTACCTGCCGCTGAGGTGCTGTTGCGCAGGGAGTTGGACCTCGCGCGTGTGAAACCGCTTTGTCCTGTCGCTGAAGCCGCACTGGAGGGCGACATTGATTGAAACCGGGCATGACCCAAGGTATGAGGGCTTGGGAGCGGTGGAGACCCTCCAAATGACTTCGGTCTGGCGTCGGTAGGGATGGGACCGGGTGAGGGAGACGCAGAGCTTCTGCTAAAAGGGGTGATGCGCCATGAAGGCCCGTTTGGTGCTGCAGCCGTCATCGCTATGAGGCCGCTCGGGGCTGTCAAGAACTGTAGGGACTACTTTGGTGAAATCGCGGATCGTTGAAGCATGCTGTCCAGGATGGGAAGGAACGGTTATGAGAAAGCAGTATTGCAGGCTAAAAAGCTGCCCAGAGCTCGATATGCCTTGGTCTATTTCACTGAATTAAAGCCGTCGAGGCCGAAGTATTACACAGCGTTAAATCGAAATGGAAATGTCGGGCGCTTTTGTTTACATGCATGCAAACAATGTGAGGCTCGCGCCAAGCAAACGGCGAGTCGGGCGCGTAGCGAGGATCCGTGGATCCTTACGCGGGCGTGATCACGAGATCGCAACTTCTCCGATCGAATCGTCTTGTCCACCGCGACTTCATTTTTGTCAAAGTCAACAACAAATCACATCTCAAGCCGAAGCGCACTCAGCTCACTTGGATCGCAATCCTTACGGATGTCAGTGAATCCGTTGCTGCTCTCTTGACAGAGTCAGTCTCGCCAACTCTCCGCAGACCAGTCCCCTGGAATTACTGGCTGCTAGAGAGCGTTACGAGGAGTGCAATAACCGTGTCGCACTGCGGCACTCGTACTTGATGAATATGCGTGAGAGAAGCTTCACGCGGATGATGATGTTGAATCCTTGTGCTTGCTAACTTGCCGTCCTACTTACGTGGACTCGACGACGTTATCTACACTTCAGACGGTGATCATTGTTCATCATGGCCAACTACCCTTACCCTCCTGTGGCGGGCTACGGCTACTCAAATGCTGCCCCTTCCTTTTCGCAATCACAACCTCAAAACTCTCAAGCCGGTGGAGGTGCTTTGGGAAGCCCATACACATCCTCTAACGATGGAATGATACAACACGCTGCTAGTGCCTTCCAACAGAATGCCGCAGTTCCTCCTTCAGCTTTTCAACCTGTGGCATCATCACCGCAATTGAATTCTCTGTGGTCTCAGTTCCAAGTCGGTGGTCTCCCTCCGCCTCCGCACCCTTCCCAACTCCTCGCTCTGAGCGGGGCACGCCCACCTTTTTGGCCGCCTGCACCCTTGCAACCAGGGGTCACCGACACTATCTCCACCCAGAGTGTTCCCAGCTATCCCGTCCCCCCTCAGATACAAGAGCAGCTCAAGCCAGACCTCCCAAAGGAGATGCCTATGCAAAAACCGCTCCCTCCACGCCGCTTGGCGGTTCAAGGTGAATCTGATATGGAAGAGGGCGAGCTACTAAGTGACAGCGGCCATCGGGCATTTTCAATCGCGAAAACAACGAACGGACACAGGGCTGGTCAGCCCGGACATGACGGTCAGTCTGCGCAGAGCTCGGCTGATGTGCACCATTTCAAATGCGAGCGACGCTGTTCTGGTTACGCATCTCCGAGTATCTTGTCCATTCTCGCGAGTTCGAAACCTTCTGACTTTGCATACAGATTCGAAGCGTCCTTCTGAGATTCATACGCGTGCCGACAGTCGGGCGTCCCTTCGCCGTGGTCAGATGCACGAAGCCGCTCTTCCGTCTGACGCCAGTGGGCATCTCGGTTGGTTGACGTTCAGTGGAGCTCAGGATGGCAATGAAGATGCAAGAGAGGGTGGATACACTTCTGGTGCCAGTTTCAATGGTTTGTCTATTTGATACAGCATCAAGGCGCACCTAACGGTTACTAGGCATCGCAGCTTCCTCCACCCCTATTCAGGTCCTGCAGAGGTCGCAGAACACATTACCACCAAAGCCAATTCCCAGATCGAATGCAAGTCCGATCAATAAGCGAGGCACTGGCCTATACCGGAAGCATAACGGGAACCTTAGTGGCTCACACATGGCCGAGAAGCGCGAACAAGCCAAACGCTTCCTGGCGCTCATGCATGCTCACAGTTACAAACTTCCTGAGCTTGTTCAGGAGGGTCTAGATGTGGAAATCCTGCGAGATTTGTATCGAGAGCTGGGAATATCAGGCAACCACTCGGCTCACGCTTCATCGCCCTCTGTATCAGCTCGACAGGCACAACCTCCTCAGCACCCGATACGGACCAAGACACCCGCCGCAGCTGACGTGACTAACCGCAGGCTAAGTCCTCCTTCATCAAGAATTTCCGAGACTGCTCTAGGTGCTTCTGCTTCTGGGGCATCCTCAATCAATCAAGTAGTGCCTCGAAGCGAACCTGCGGTTGGTGCCCCTTCTGCCTCAAAGCCATACTCGGAGACGCAAGGCAAGATGGGACAGTCGACGAGCAATGTTCCCGTGCCACCCGCTCGAACAGAAGGTAAAGGCGACCAGAAACTCTCTTCGGAGGCCTCAAATCCGCCTCTCGAGCGAAAGGACTACATTGCCCGGTTGCTGGCTGCGAAATCCGGAAAAGTGTCAACCGCACCAAAGGCGAGCACGATAACTCAACCATCACCTGCTATCAAGCCAGCTGCTCCCACGGCACAGTTTGAAATTCCTCAGATCTCCGATATCTCGTGCTCAAAGTCATCCATTGTGTCTCCAGATCACTCTAAGCCCGTGAGAGCAGATAAACTGGCAAGCGATCCTACGTCTTTGGCTGATAAAACACCCAAGAATACCGCCTCGACGGACTTGAATCGAGACAACTCACCGCAGCAGCCACAGATCGCGTCAAAAGCAGTCTCTGATGCGATCTCAGGCGTACAGTCATCCCCTGCCCACAGATCCATGCCTTTCACGACATCGCAATCGCAATCGCCAAAAGCAGAGCTCAAGCAATCGTCAGAGTTGCACAAGCCCGAGCAAATCGCCACCAAAGACCCTCCATCGAACCTTGTTGTGAACAGCTCCACATCAACCAACGGTGGTCGCACACTGGACAGTGCCATCCCCGGATTGTTCATGGCGGGAGCAGGAATTAAAGATGAGGGCGAAGCGAGAGAGAAAGTTCCTATCAAAGGAGACATTCCTGCTGATGTTTCAATCCCGAAGGGCAAAAAGCGACCTGTGGCGTCAGATTTTGAAGAACCAGAGACGTCATATTTCTCAAAGCCGCACAAACGACCTTTCGTTCATAATAGATTTGATCCAGAAGACGAGGAAATGATCATTGAAGTCAGTGAAGACGAAACCGCCGACAGTTTGATGGACGTGGACGAGGTTGAGCCCGCGCCGGAACCGACTGTCCCTAACCACTCAACACCTGGTCAGCTGATGTTGCGGAAAGGAAGCCTTCGAGACATGCCCAGCTTACCTGATTAC
>QQTW01001550.1_pt1 | contig 16161 bp, 19 predicted proteins | sample 1904831 | NCBI WGS metagenome assembly QQTW01 (sample SAMN09435610, study PRJNA476489) | Subsurface metagenome, whole genome shotgun sequencing project. | reverse complement strand
AACAACTGGTTGCGAACGCTACGCTCAATGCTCTCAAAATCTTGCCATTGCTCCCTTGGCCTATGCTTGAATAAAATTGCTGCTACCGCTTCAAGATGTGCTGGGAATTCTTTTGTTTCTTCTGGAGTCATACTTTAGGAGAACACTTCAGCCTCTCCATTGTCCCAGTGATTGGCTAAACTTAACTTTAACTTGGCTTTGAGTATCTTTACTCACTACCTAAATGAGATGCTCCCAATCCGTGTTTTCTTTTTTTAGCCTATAAATATTTTTTTAATTTAGCTAGGGTAAACATAATATATAGTCGTTAGTTACCCTAAACTACATATAAATATTTGCCTATAAGTAAATAACAATATGAATGTAACTACAAAACTTTCTTTCTCAACTTGTTATTATCTCTGCAAAATCTTAATACAGCACTCCAAAGATTTGCAATGGATATTAGAACAAAATACCGGGATTTGCCTTAATTTTTCTGAAGACTTAAAACAACTCCTAGATAGCGTATATTTGGAGGATATTTCAGAACAGCTTTTACAACGGTTGTATGGAGAAGAAAAGGAATTTGATGCCAAGATCCAGCAATTAGAACTTTTGTGCTTATCTCATCAAAAATTTGTAGCTAAAAACCTCTCCCACTCCGAAGAAATGTTAAAAACTCAACAGCAAGTTTTTTGGCTTTTGGGTTTTAAAAGAATAGAAATCAAAATTGATGAAATAGTTGTAGATATTAATCAGCTAAGTAAATATTGTAGCAATTATTTGGGAGCAAAAATAACTGTAAATAATTGGCAAGGAAATCGCCTTAACAATGATTGGCTAGATCATTTTTCTATCGACAGTTCAGCAAAATTTGCTTTTTCTGGTACAAATGCAGAACCAGAAAGCTTTTTACACTTACAATTAATACATACGTGGGTTACAAATTTTGTTCTACACTATACAAAAACTTTTCGGGATTTTCTCCGTACTATTGAGCAAAAAAAATTAGGCGAAGTAAAAGAGGGGTTATTGCTAACCCTTCTTGGTACTTACTCTGCTTGGTTAAATATAAATACAAAACCTGTACATACTTGGATCAAATGAAGGGGGAATTACCCTTCATCAAATCCATTACTAAACTTGGTTTCAATGGTTAAGTGTGGCAATCCTTCCAGCTTTTCTACTACCGAAGGTAAGGCTAGCTGTTCGGGTACAAATATAGTTAACCCTCCTGGTACGCACTCCACATCAATCGGGGTATAACCAATAATTTCCCCATCAAGAACTACTTTTTGCGGGGGTTCAGTTTTAATAATTACTCTTTTAGCTCGCAGATAACCGACATCATCACGCTCGGTAGCACTTTCATTTAAAGCCGTTTGCAGCAAATGATAGGAAGCAGCGATCGCACCAGCGCGAGTTATGGGCGATACTACGGTTACATCCAACAAACCATCGTCAAAAACTACTCCGGCAGGCCCTTGAGCTAAAACTGATGTCGGTGGCGCTGCATTGGCAACGGTAATCGCCGCCGCACTAAGCTTAATAATTTTATCGGCAGTTTCAATTTCAGCTTCAAAAGATTCTAATTCTCGCAGTTGTTGAATCCCAGCCATTACGTAGGCTAACACCCCAAACCGATTTTTGGCGCGACGATCGGCTCTATCTACAGTTTCAGCCTCAAAACCTATCCCTGCTAGTAACACCATAGGGCGATCATTGCACTTGGCGGCATCAATTACCCGTGTCAAACCACCCAAAATTGTCTCGCAGGCGGCTTCAATGGTATCTGGCAATTCTAAGGCGGCGGCAAAAGCGTTGGCTGTACCGCGCGAAATAATCCCTAGAGGAATGTTTGTCCCTACTAAAGCGCTGGCGGCGGCGGACAATGTTCCATCCCCTCCAGAGGCGATAATACTGGTGGCCCCTTGAGCAATAGCTTCAGTGGCGATCGCATCTGCGTCTAATTCTTCAGTAGTGAACCGGATATCTAACTCTATAGTTGGTTCTAATAACTCTCGAATCGTTGCCAAATCTTGCTCTGGATTACCTTGACCAGCCGAGGGATTAAATATAAGACAGGTTCCAGTTCTTTTCATAGGAGTTAACTTATTGCTTGAAATCCTTTGTAGTGTAACTTTTTGCTCGATATAATAAAATTAATTCTGCTATACCCAAGTATCTATTTAGTTAAAAGTTCTAAATATTTAATTGCTCAATAAAGTTAACTTTTACCCTATCTAAAGTTGTAATTACTATCTTATGCCCGATCCGATGATGTATCAACAGGACGAATTTGTTGTTTTAGAACCTAACCAACAAGAACAATTCCTCACCACTAGCGAGCTACTAGAAAAATTGAAAGTAGTTTTGGCACACAGTCAGCATGAGTTACCGCAAGAATTACAAAGCTTTTCATCTGTTGAAGAACAAGCTAATTACTTGATAGATACTAGCTGCGAGTTAGTTTTGCAACCCGGTCAATATTTACAATGGTATGCTGTGCGCCTAGAAAAATAAAATCTATTTTTCTAAATCTCCCGTAACTAAAAAATCTAGCTTTTCGGCTCAGAAGTAGCAATTAATGCTAATTCAATAGCATCTTTTTTGGGCTGAGTAATTTCAACTTGTACCCCAGGTGCAAAAAAACTTGTCATTTTCTGATGTTTTTCTTCCCAGGAATTTAACGGAATTAGTGGTGAGTAAAAATCAATAATTAATGTATAAGCGCCATTAGTTGCTGTTTCTCTTATACCTGTAATTAGCGGACGCTCTTCATCGCTAGGACTTAAACCTAGATGCGACAAAGAGCTATCAAGATGAGCATCTTGTCCGTAACGGTAACGAGTAATATCTTTGCGAATTTGATTTTGGGTGTCGGTAGCTTGCTGCTCTCGAAGGGTAGTAATAGCCGGGGTGGTAGGTTGCGTATAGGGTACGGGTTTTAATTCCGACACTTTTAGTGCCAACCCACCTAATAACAACGGAATGCCGTAGAAAAAACCTACCAAGTTTAGGGTAGGATTACCGGAAAAATAAGCATAAAATCCAACAATAGTTAAACCACCACCAATAGTTAAACCGAGGGATCCTAATGAAGTTTGACGTAGCATGAGTTTAACGCAACAAATATGTAGATATATTAATAAACCTAACCTCCTCTTGCCCAGAAACACAAGTAGCCTTCCCTGAAACTTATTTTTAGAGTGTTATATAGTAGCGGAAGTAAAAATTTATCAGCTTTTTTGTAAATAATTAATAATACTGATCCTAAATGACCTACTTATGGTAGGCTGCTTGTGTATTTTGCAAACAAATACCGAAAAACCTAAACAAATAGTCCAGCCTAGGAAGTTGGTGCTAAATGTTGTACTTTATAATCTGAAGAAAAAATAAAGATTAGTATTCCCCTAGTGACTATTAAATATGAATGCCCTTCAACCTAGACAACCACTAGAAACTGTAGCACCTCGCCAGTTCGTCGCACCCAAAAGAAAAACCCGCCAATGTAGCCGTTTGAATCCTTACCGGGGAATAGCGGTGGAAAATACAGCTAAGTTGGTTGTCAATATGGTATTGGTGGTAGGAGCAGTGTCAACTTTAGTAAGATTGTTGCCTTACAATATTTCTCAGCAGGCAAAATTACAGGAAATCTCTACAGAAGTGAAGCAGACAGAAAGTCGTGTAGCCGACTTGCAGACAGATTTTAATCGCTCCTTCGCTCCAGAGCAAGCTAAAAAAATTATGGCAGAGCAAAGCAGCCGCGTAGATCCAGGACAACGCCCAGTATTTATTGTGAAAGAATAAGGACGATTTTAGCAGCTATGTTTGGTTTGTAGTTCAACAGAAATTTACCAACCCCCTTCAAAAGGGGGAAAATGTCACCCAAGCTACTGTTTTTAAACCTGGGTGCAACTATTGGATACTATCAAAAAACTTTTAAATCGTCTTCTAAAAACTAAGCAACTGTTGCAACCAGGTTTCAACTTGTAAGCGCAAACGATAATTAGCAAGCTCCCCCATTGAATCTTGGCTAAGAGGAAGGTAGGCTAAAGCCCGACGATAATCGGAAATCGCCAAATTCCAATCACCCCACAGGTGGTAAGTCCGTCCTTGTTCTGCGTAGATATTACCTTGCAGTTGACCGAATAAAGCGGCAATTTCTAAGTCTTCCACTGCTTCAGCATAGTGTCCTAAGTCGCGCCAGGTTATAGCCCGATTGATCCAGGTGCGGACATGACTGGGATTGAGATCCAAAGACCGATCATAGTCACAAATTGCTAGATTCGGACTACCAGAAACGGCGTAGTAGTTAGCTCGGTTGTTGTAAGCACTGGCTAGTTGAGGATTGAGTTGGATTGCTTTATCGTAATCAGCGATCGCTTTGAGCAATTGACCGCTTTGAAAGTAGATTAGTCCCCGATTGTTGTAATCGATCGCATCATCGGGATGGCGATCAATCAAATGGCTCAAGGAAGCGATCGCGCTCGGATAATCGCCAAGCTTGGCTTTTTCCTTACCATAAGAGCGCAAACAGCGATCAGGTAACAAGTCTGGAGACAAGTTTTCGGGGAGAATTTGCTCCTCACTGATGTCAAAGGGATAAGGGCGGGGAAAACAATCGGGGAGAGATGCTAGGATTCGAGGATTCATTTTTTTATAACTATGAGCGGTAGCTCAATAAACTCAACTTATAATTTCTGCTGCGGCTACATTGGGGCTATTGGGTTAGTTTGTCAAGTGGCTTGCAATTATCATCGGTGTTTATTTAAGAAAGTTACCAAAAGTTAATATTAAATACATAATTTATAATTTAGCAGGCTATAACTTATACTTCATCAATCCTTGGTTCAATCCTACAAATAGAGTTAGCAGTAAAAGCTAAGTCTTTAGACAAGTTGGTACAATGCAACAACTAAGAGCGTCCCATTGACAAAAATATTTTTATGCCCAATACCTTGTTAGATGAGGCTACAGATTTAGCCGCCGATGATTATCTTGTAGTTGGTTTAGCTACTTGCTTTGTTAAAGAAGATGGCGAAGTTCATGAAGTTGAAGTAATTGAGCCGATCCCCTCGGCGGCTTTGGAAGCTATTGTTAAAGGCATTCCCACATCTTACAAACTTGCCCTGGCTACAACTATCGGCGACGTTGTGACCCAGTTACCCCAAAAACCTGCCGGATTCCCTGATTCGGCGCAATTTGCCGATGAATTTGTTTTTAGAGCGATCGCCGCCGCGCGGACTTATAAACGTCGGGATGTAGCGACAACTCATATTCCCCTAGGTACAAGCCGCGATGACTTTAAATACTCTATTGAGCGCAAACGAGTATTAAATATGAGCCGCACAGTTACGACGGATGACAATGTAAAGCAACACTCTCATACTCATAAAGTGTTGTAACTGTGATAAAACTTTATGCGATCACACGTAGCCGAGCTTCAATTGTCCAGTGGTATTTAGAAGAATTAGCAATTCCCTACGAGTTCGTGCTGTTAGATATGCAAGCATCAGAACACCTCAAGCCAGAGTTTTTAGCCATTAACCCGATGGGAAAAGTTCCGGCGGTTTCTGATGGGGATTTTTCTTTATGGGAATCAGGAGCAATTTTGCTTTATTTAGCCCAAAAGTACGATAAAACTACTTTTTCTGTAGAGCAACTGGCAACAATAAATCAATGGATTTCGTTCGCTAACTCTACTTTATTCACCGGAGTTTTTGTCGAAGCCCATCGAGAGCGGGAAATGCCCAGGCTATTAGCGGCGCTTGACAAGATTTTGGCATCGCAACCGTACTTACTGGGTAAAGAGTTTGGTGTTACTGATGTCGCAGTAGGTTCAATACTGGCATACATTCCGATGCTGCTAAAGCTAGATTTGAGCGCTTACCCAGAAGTGATGAACTATATGCAGCGCCTTGGAGAGCGTCCAGCTTTTCAAAAAGCTATGTCAATGTAAAAAAAATAGGACAGGCTAAAAGTCTGTCCTAAAAATATTAGCTTAGAAAAAAATTATCTAAAACCAATTGCTGCTTGCCAAACAAACGCCAGCAACAAGAAAAATACTGGAATAATTGGTAAAACGTCTATTAAAGGATTAAAAATCGCGTAGGCTTCGGGGAGTTTTGCGAGGATCAGTGCGGCTTCCATCTCTATGTATCTCTACTTTCGCAGCTTTAAGAATTGAAATGAATTTTAACACGAAAGCGCTTACCAAGTGAGCTATTCATCTAATAAACTCTCCTCGGTTTGGGGATTAAGCCAGTGTTGAAAGTCGGTAGTAAAGCGATTTAATAATATACTGTCGCGAATTTTTTGCGTAAAACCAATTAATTCAGTCACGTTATGAATGCTGAGGAGAGTATAAGCAAGGATTTCTTGACTTCGGACTAAATGGCACAAATAAGCGCGGGTAAAGTTCTGGCAAGTGTAACAAGGACAAGTAGAGTCTAAAGGGGTAAAATCTTCTCTAAACTGGGCATTTTTAAGGTTCCAGCGATCGCCTTGTACTAGCGCCGCACCGTGTCTTGCAAGTCGTGTAGGGATGACGCAATCAAATAAATCTATCCCCGATGCGATCGCACCTGCCATTTCCCGATAAGTTCCCACACCCATTAAATAACGGGGTTTATCTACAGGTAGCATCGGGGTAGTAGCAGCGACAATTTTGGCAATTAATTCTGGTGGTTCTCCCACACTTACGCCGCCAATAGCGTAGCCTGGTAAATCATAAGCCGCTAGAGCTTGAGCCGCCGCCGCCCGTAGGTCTAGATGTACGCCTCCTTGGACAATACCAAACAAAGCTTGATCCGGGCGCTCGTGAGCGACAATACACCGCTCTAACCAGCGATTTGTGCGATTGGTGGCGGCGGCAATTTCTTCTTTTGTAGCTGGGTAGGGGGGGCATTCATCAAAAGCCATAATTACATCCGCACCCAAAATATTTTGAACTTGAATCGAAAATTCTGGCGTAAAGTTAATCACGTCTCCACCATGAGGAGAGCGAAATATCACTCCTGCTTCAGAAATTTTCCGCATTTGGCTTAAGCTAAAAACTTGAAAACCGCCAGAATCGGTCAAAATTGGTTTTTGCCAATTCATAAACGAGTGCAACCCACCCGCCTTACCAACAATTGATTCACCCGGTTGCAAATGTAAGTGGTAGGTATTTGATAACACCATCTGCGCCCCGGTTGCCTCTAACTGCATGGGAGTTAGGGTTTTGACATTTGCTAACGTCCCTACAGGCATAAATCGCGGCGTTTCTACGATGCCATGAGGCGTAGAAAAAATACCTACTCGTGCTTGCGTCTGGCTGCATTTTGCCAAGACTTGATAAGAAAATTCTGACATTAAGGTAAAGAAAATTGCTGCATTCTTACCTCAGTGTAGGATTATAGCGCCAGACTTCTGGTGAGGAAAGTTAAAAAGGGCAACTACCATCGTCATCAATTTCTGCGTCCCACTTAGCGGCGATTACTTGATCCATCATTGCTTCTAAACTTCCAACGTTTAAGTTGCGCGTTACTCGCTCTTGCAATGGCGTAGAAAGTGGAATTATTCGTAAGCAGGTGGTATCAAGCATCAAATCAAAATAGGTTTCTTGCTCAAGAGACTGTTTCAATTCGAGATAGTCAAAACTATGAAGATTCAAATAAAGGGCATGATTGGCAATTAGTGTCGCCTGTTGGGGACTCGTAAATATTTCCATAACATCGCCTTCACCTTGGCTTATTAGCTTGCCGTCTTGAATATACACATAGCGGACTCGCCCCAAATCGGCAAGTAGTCGCCCCATATCTATTTTGTTTGTAATGATGCCAGTATTGATAATGCACGGCGCAGGTAGCTGAGAGTCGGGGCGATAGTTACTCATAATTCAAACAATTTGTCGGCAGAACTTGTCTAGAGTGAGGGTTAAAAGCGATGTAGAGATTGATAGAGTAGGTTTACTTATACTTACCTTACTAAAACTTCTACTTGCTTGCTTTAAGGCTAAGAGTTTGCTGGCAAATTAAATTAAGGTAATTACAAAAAGTTACAGTCAAAAAGCAGCCTACGATACAATTTTATCTCAAGTTTTTTAGTTTGCTACTTTATTAGAGCTATATACAGGCAAAGCAACTTCAAAGGTTGTCCCTAAGCCAACTTCACTATTTACGGTAATTGAGCCACCGTGCAAGTTTACGGAGCTTTTAACAATCGCCAGTCCAACAAACAAAGGGACTGGGATAAACTGATGATTGTTAAAATTGCTAGTTAAATAAGCCTAAAACTTATCTGTCACCTTGAATTGGAATAGTTGGTAGCGTATTTGTAGACATAAGTTTTAAAAAAAACTATCCTGAAAAGCTAACTTTGTAGACATAAGTTTTAAAGAAAACTATCCTGAAAAGCTAATAAGTAAGCCGTATTTTATACTGGCTAAACAAAAATTATACAAATACAAAATGAGCATTTTTTCAAAGCCTATTGGATCGTTTTCTAATTCGTCAAATCGCTGTTGAGCCAGAATTACTAAATCAGGAGTGTAAGTACCCAATTCAAACTTTAATCTACCAGCTATTTCTTTTAACTCATTAAGTAGGTTAATACTAGAACCATAACCTCTTGAAAGCCATTAGGCTGGCAAAGATAAGTTATCAAATTTTACTGGTACAAATAATGCACTATAAGCAGTATGACAAATTAAATGAGATTTATTCTCCGCTATGAATTTTTGCTTCAATTCAAACGGTATATGTTTGTAAAAATTGCTTTGAGGCAACCATTTGGGATTTTCACGTAACTTAGCAGCAATAAACTTTAAATAATCCATATCTGACGCGGATAAGTTAATATTTGGTAAAATGACATCTTTATAAATTAATTTAGGTGTAAATTCGTAGTCTAAAATGCCAATTTCTCTTAGTCATTCATTTACAGCAACAACTTGTTTCCGAATGTAGTATTCATTTCTTCTTCCTCTTAAACTAATAATTAATGACATAATTACGAATTGTACTTGTAAGGTAATATATTAATTTATTCATCAATTATATTGGCTAAAACGAGTATAACTCCCTTAATTAAAGTTATTTCTACTAGTCTAGCTCTGTCTGATTTTTATAATTCTAAAGGATTACCTTTTGCATTCTACTTACACATCAGCCTTATTACGTATCATTTTTCGTAGTTACTGTTAGCACTCGATAGTTACTAACAAGTAAATATTTCAATCAATTATATGCAAACTAATTATCGTTGCTGGTGGAAAAGATTGGGCTTGGAAATAATAGCAGCAATTACCTTTTATACCTGCATTCCTATACCCATTAATAACTTAGAGTTTCAGCGCGTAGCTTGCTTTGCACCGCTAGTTGGGCTAATTATTGGTGGGATTTTGGGGCTACTCGACAGGGGACTATCCTCCATTGGGATGCCCCTATTGACCAGTAGTGCTGTAGTGATTGGTTTTTGGGTGGTTTTAACCGGAGGGCTGCATTTAGACGGGGTAATGGACGCGGCAGATGGACTGGCGGTACAAGATCCGCAAAAAAGGTTAGAGGTGATGGTAGATAGTGCTACTGGGGCTTTTGGGGCAATGAGTGCGATCGCACTCTTACTAATAAAAACGGCGGCTTTAACAGACTTGCGTAGTCCTCACTGGTTAGGATTGATGGTGGTGTGTGGTTGGGGAAGATGGGGACAACAAATTGCGATCGCCTTTTATCCCTATCTCAAACCCACAGGTAAAGGTAAATTTCACTCCAAAGCTATTACTTCTTACTGGGATTTATTGCCAGGATTGATATTGATGCTAAGTGTCAGCGCCCTAGCCGTTTTGCTAAATGAAACTCTGTTTAAGTTAGCTTTATTTACAGTCGTGGGGGGCAGTGCGATCGCACATTTAACAAGTGCGTGGTTTTATCACAGGCTCGGTGGTCATACGGGCGACACCTACGGGGCTGTTGTAGAATGGACAGAAGCCTTTTTATTGTGCCTGTTGACTCTGGCGTAAAATTTTCCTTCAAGCGGGGCGTAGGCGACTAACTTTGAGCTTAAAATTTCCTACTCCCGTCTCGCCAAAAGCCCGAACTCGCACTACATAAGTTCCCGTGGTGGCAATCCGGGTAAATAGTAAAGCATTGGTAGTACCGTCTGGCCCATCGTCATTTTCAGAGATAGTTGCTCCATCGGTCGATAGTAGCGTCACCATGGCATCAAAACTATCAGAAGTTAGATCAATGGCTACATTATCACCTTGATTGAGCTTGACCAAGTAATCGCGGGCAAATCCCCCCATGCCTGTCGGAATATCACTCTCTGTCAGCTTGTCTACAATTTCATTACTAGGCGGTAAAGCCATCGGATTGTATAACTTGCTTTGAGCTACTGCCGGGTACGTCCCAATACTAAAAGTTAGTAAGGTAGAAGGAATTATTAGTAGATGCTTTAACTTAATTAATGAAGCTTTAACGACCATTCACCGTTGCTCAAATATAACTCAAGCTTTATTATGCCTTTGGCTAGTTGCGATCGCTACTATCCCAGCTACAGCAATTCCCTCTTGTTGTAATACTTTGGCTGCAAAGCTTGCCGTTATTCCAGTTGTGTAAATATCGTCTATTAGCAGTACAGGTTTAACTGGGCGGTGACGACAAAATTCTGCTCCTAGGGCAAAAGCCTTATTTAAGTTTTCGTGGCGTTGCTGGGGAGATAAATTAAATTGCGCGGCGGTATCTTTTTGGCGGGTTAAACCTAGTTCGTGCAGTTTTAAACCCGTAACACTGCAAAAATGTTTACCAATGAGGGCTGCTTGATTGTAACCCCGTTGTTTGTGTCTTGTGGGGTGTAAAGGAATCGGGACAACGATTACTTGACGATTGGCAACAGGCGAATTTAGCCAAGCTTCTGCTAACCAATTTCCTAAAGGACGAGCAATTGTGGGTTGATTTTCGTATTTGAGAGATGAAATCGCCCGCTTGAGCGTACCTTGATAATTTCCCCACACAAATATTGGTAATTGCTGCTGTTCGAAATAGTGGGGGCGTGTTAATTGACATTTTTGCAATTGTCTGGTGCAGTCAAGGCAAAATTCTGTAGTAGTTGAGCGATCGCATAGCGGACAACGGCGCTCTAAAAATAAGTTTAATAATCCTTGGATATTTCTAGTCCAACTTGACATTACTAATTGCCACTTGCAGCCCCTTAATTTTTTCTAAAAAAGGTGTTGTACAAATAGTACAACACCTAAAAGTTAAAGATTGAGTTTTACATTTTGCCTTTTTGCATTACTTCTTGCAGGTGGTGACGAATTTCCTCGGCTTGCTGCATATCTTGCTGCTGCAACTTCTTAAACAGTTCCACGCAGGGTTGCGATTGCATTTTTTCAGCGTCTTGAATATAAGTTTCGTAAGCTTTAAGGGCTTCAGCTTTGTTCTGCAACACTGTCAGTAAATCATATTCTAGATCGCTTATGGCACGTTGATTTTCGGTAGCTTGCATAGAATTATTCTCCAATAAAACTACTATACTTTTATCCTTATTGAAGAAGTACAATTCATCTGTCCAAAAGCATATAAGTTTAAGTTACGGTTGTTGATACAGAAAAATTATTTTTACTTGTGGCTGTGGATAATATTGACTCTATACTGAAACCATTGCAAAGGTTTGGCGTTCATCTTGGCTTAGAAAGAATCGAGCAACTACTATCTAGTTTGGGCAACCCCCACCATAATGTACCGATAATTCACGTCGCCGGAACTAATGGCAAAGGTTCGGTATGTGCTTATTTGTCTTCAATTTTGACTCAAGCAGGCTACAAAGTAGGACGCTATACATCGCCGCATTTAATAGATTGGAATGAGCGGATTTGCTTAAATGAGCAACCGATTGCTGTAGAAGCATTGCAAAGCTTGCTAATAAAAGTTATTGACGCTATTAATCCCACCACCGAATCGCCGACGCAGTTTGAAGTAATTACGGCGGCAGCCTGGTTGTATTTTGCCCAAAGCAAAGTAGATATAGCGGTAGTAGAAGTAGGTTTAGGGGGAAGATTAGATGCGACTAATATTTGTCGCCCCTTAGTTACTGTAATTACCTCCATTAGCCGCGAACATTGGCAGCAATTAGGCTCAACTTTGACAGAGATTGCCACAGAAAAAGCCGGAATTATGAAGCCCGGTTGCCCGGTAGTAGTAGGACAATTGCCCCTAGAAGCCCAAAATGTTGTGCGATCGCGCCTTACTAAATTAAATTGCCCGGCTGTTTGGGTAGAACCTGCTATGGAGTTACCAATTGTTAACGGTCAAAGACGGGCAAGTTATCAAAATATTGATTACCCTTTGCCATTGCTAGGCAATATGCAATTAAGTAACAGTGCGATCGCCATTTCTACCATGCAAATATTGCAACAAAAAGGTTGGAAAATTACTACTGAAGCAATTTCTGATGGATTGGCAAAAACTCGCTGGTCTGGTCGCCTCCAGTGGGTAAAGTATGGCGACTTGCCTTTACTAATTGATGGCGCTCATAATCCGGCGGCGGCGCAGGCTTTACGCCAGTATGCAGATACCCTAGAAGCCCCGGTAACATGGGTAATAGGGATGTTATCGACCAAAGACCACGCAGAGATTTTTACAGCCTTGCTGCGCTCCCTAGACGGCTTACACTTAGTCCCCATCCCCGACCATAGCAGCGCCAATCCGCTAGATTTAGCAGCTTTAGCTCAAATTATTTGCCCCAATTTAGCAACTTGCAAGACTCATGACGACTTATTTTCGGCTTTAAAGACAGTCCAAAGCGATCACTCAGTTATTTTGTGTGGTTCGCTGTATTTAGTAGGGTATTTCCTAAAATCTTTGCCATACCCATAAAAAAGGAATAAACCCATTGAGTTTATCCCTGTCAGATATTTCCCCTTTTTAAGAGAGAATCTCACCTTCACTCATCCTATTAATTTATCTATGCAAAGTCGCTCTAATCAACAACTATACAGAAGCCGATTGAGTTAAAGCAGCGCTTAATATTGCCGCTTTATCGGTTTGTTCCCAAGGTAAATCTAAATCGGTACGTCCAAAGTGACCATAAGCTGCGACATCCTGGTAAAAACGCCCCCCACGTTCCCCAGGAAGCTGACGCAGGTTAAAAGTATGAATAATGCCCAAAGGACGCAGTTCAAAATGTTCTTTGACTAATTCCAGTAAGCGATCGTCATCTACTTTGCCTGTGCCAAAGGTTTCAACTAAAATACTTACTGGTCTTGCGACACCAATAGCATAACTTAGCTGCACTTCGCACTTTTGAGCCAGTCCAGCCGCGACGATATTTTTAGCAACATAACGGCAAGCATAAGCGGCGCTGCGATCTACTTTTGTGGGATCTTTGCCGGAGAATGCCCCGCCACCATGCCGCGAGTAACCGCCGTAGGTATCAACAATTATTTTACGTCCAGTTAGCCCAGAATCGCCTTGAGGTCCGCCAATTACAAACTTTCCGGTGGGATTAACCAAAAAGCGTGTCTCCGCGTCTGGTTTAATATCACAGTCTGCAAATACAGGCTCAACTACTGCTGTCCAGAGGTCGGCTTTGATTTTTGCTTGGACTGCTTCAGTCTCTGTAATATCGCCAATACTAGCAGTGTGCTGAGTAGAAACCAAAATCGTATCAATTCCTACAGGCTTACCATCTTCGTAAGCGACGGTTACTTGAGTTTTGCCATCAGGACGCAGGTAAGGCAATTGACCTGTTTTTCGCACTGCGGCTAAACGACGAGCAATTCGTTGAGCAAGACTAATAGGTAAAGGCATCAATTCGGGGGTTTCGTTGCAAGCAAAACCAAACATCAAACCTTGGTCGCCAGCGCCAACTGCGTCAAATTGTTCTTCGCTATCTTGTTCGCGGCTTTCGTGAGCCGTGTCTACGCCTTGAGCAATATCAGGAGATTGCTCGTCCAAAGCAACCAAAACCGAGCAGCTATTAGCACAAAAACCGTTGTCAGACTCGGTATAGCCAATATCAGCAATTTTTTTCCGAGCTAGGTCTACATAATTTACTTGAGCTTTGGTTGTAATCTCGCCAGTAATTAATATTAATCCGGTATTGACCACAACTTCGGCGGCAACGCGACTACTAGGATCTTGGGCGAGTAACGCATCTAAAATGGTATCGGAGATTTGGTCGCAAATTTTATCGGGATGACCTTCCGTTACAGATTCGGAAGTAAACAGGTAGTGACGAGACAAGGGCATTTCCTCCTAGGGATGATTAGCAGTAAATTACGCAAGTAAATTTCGGTTATTATAACCGTCTACTATCACTATATGTCTACCTTATAAGCAGAAAAAAGCTGATACCTTCATCAAGGCTTTACGTAAATTTAATATCTTCTAAGTGAGAAATCACTACATCTGCTGATGTCAAATAAGTAGCATCTTGGTTCCAGCAGATGCCAATACATCCGGCGGCTCCGGCTTCCCGTGCCATTTTGATGTCTCCTACCGAGTCGCCGACCATTAGAGTATTAATTGGTTCGACTTGTAAAGATTGACAGGCATGAATAAATAATTCTGGATTTGGTTTGCTAATTCCGCCTGGTGTGGTTCCCCTTTGCAATTGAATGTAATCGCTCAACTGATGAATACGGACAAAAGCACACACTCGCTCCGTAGAGGCGGCGGAAAGAATGCCTAGTTTTAACCCCGCTTGGGAAAGGTATTGCAATACCTCTAAGCTGCCGACAAAGAGTGGGGAAGGAGCAGTACCAATAAAGCTATCTGCTTCGGTAAAGGCACGACGAGCTAATTCCAAAGATTCTAACCATCCCTTACCCGTTTCGGCGATATAGGCGGCAGCCGCTATTTCTGTTTCGTGGCGGCTGCCTACGGCTAATAGTCCGGTAGGATCGAGCTTATTTCCATTGATGCCAAAAGCCATTAATAATGGTTCTCCAATGCCAGGAACTTGCGCGTCGATAATGCGCGAAGTCTTTTGTCCTAAGCTTCTTAAATAAGCTTGACTATCTTCAAGAGTCCCATCTTTATCAAAAATGATTGCTTCGATGTTCGTAAAGGTGCGGTTTTTGCATTGAATAGTTGCCAAAAATTCCGATCTCCCAAATTGTGCGGCAAATAAAAAGAGGGAAAATTCCCTCTTTTTTAGCTAATAAATTGACTTAAGAATAGCCGAATTTAAACTTCTTCGGTTATTGCGGAGACTTCTTCACATTGCGTCGGGGATGTCTTCACTCACGTCGGAGACTTCTTCCATTGCGTCGGGGATATCTTTGCTCACGTCGGAGACATCTTCGCTTGTTGTGGGGATGTCTTCATCCACCATGGAGACATCTTCGCCTGTTGTAGAGATATCTTCGTCCGTTGGGGAAGTCGCTTCTTCCATTGCGTCGGGGATATCTTCGTCAGATAATTCGTCTTCGCCAACTGTAATCCCCTGCTGCTTGGCAAGCATTTGTTCGCGATACTTAGCAGCCATTTCTTCAGCGCCATCAAAGACCAATTGCCGATCTTTAATCATATCGCCGGGTTCTGGCTCTAATTGCTTGGTAGATAAAGAAATCCGTCCTCTTTCAGCATCCAAGTCAATGATCATAACTTTTAGTTCGTCGTTGACGTTAAATACACTATGAGGCGTATCGATGTGATCGTGAGAAATTTCGGAAATGTGCAGTAATCCACTTACTCCACCAATATCTATAAACGCACCGTAAGGTTTGATGCCGCGTACAGTTCCAATTACAACCTCGCCGACTTCCAAACGATTCATCTTGCGCTCTACTAAGGCGCGACGATGACTGAGAACTAGACGGTTGCGGTCTTCATCTACTTCTAAAAATTTTAATGGTAATTCTTCGCCTAATAAATCTTCTTTAGGTTTGCGAGTGCTGATGTGAGAGCCAGGAATAAAGCCGCGCAAGCCTTCAATTCTAACTAAAGCACCACCACGATTTGTAGCGAAAACTCCTGATCGCACGGTAGCATCCTCTGTTTGTAGTTGTCTCACTCGCTCCCAAGCTCTCATATACTCGATGCGACGAATGGAAAGGGTTAGCTGTCCGTCTTCGTTTTCATCGGTAAGAATGAAAAATTCTCGCGTTTCGTTGGATTGTAATACTTCTTCCGGGGCATCTACCCGGTTAATTGACATTTCCTGAATGGGAATATAAGCGGCGGTTTTAGC
>QQTW01001549.1_pt1 | contig 16166 bp, 13 predicted proteins | sample 1904831 | NCBI WGS metagenome assembly QQTW01 (sample SAMN09435610, study PRJNA476489) | Subsurface metagenome, whole genome shotgun sequencing project. | reverse complement strand
GCCGAGATGCGAGATGCCGTGCGGGTTTCATCCCCCGGCGGAGGCCGTTGGGGTTCCTACGGATTCGGAGTCGGCGCGGTGACCGCCTTTCCGGAAAGCGCGGTCTCATGGCTCGCGGCTCGCGCAAATCTGGCGCGTCAGCTTCTCGAAGATAGCAAACGAGATTGGTTCGTCGTCGGCGACACACCGGAAGAGCGCATGATTGACCTGCGCGACAGGCGGCCGGGCGAGAGCGGCGTGCAGCACATGGGGCGGCGGTACGCGCATTATCTCGCCGAGCGGGCGAAGGAGGATGCGGCGTGCGCTCCGGCTACCGCAGGCGATCCGCACGACGTGGCTGGACCTTATGGGGCTGGCGACGGGGCACAGGGGCAATGGCGATGAGCAATCCTTGGAAAGTTGTCGTACTCGCTTTTGCGAGCGTCGGATTGGCGGTTACGTCGGGTGCGATCACCTGGCTGCTGCTTGATCTTGTGGTGATGATTCAGCGGTGCGCGGCATGAGCCGCACGGTCTGGAGCATGGTCGGACGCTGGCTGATCTACGTCACCGACGACGAGGGGCGGGAACATCAGCTTAGTCTGCCGGGCCACATGATAGTGGAGTCGCACAAGCTGGGCTTGGTCGATGAGATGTACGCCACGCTAGAGCGCATCGCCCAACCGCTAAACTGTGCTTGCAAGCCCTGCCATGGAGACTGCCGATCACAGCTAGCTCTTCAGTGCGAACTTGAAGAGCGTCAAGATGCAGCCCGCGCCATAATTTCCGCGATTGAGGACTGGACACCATGATCGCCCGCGACAGCTACGAGGCGCGCTGCCTCAAGTCCGTTCACGACATGCGGGTGATCTCCGCGCGCGACGGCCACCCGCATTACGTCAAGTTGCTCGGGCTGGGCTTCGTCACGCGAGAGAGCGGGCCTCGCGGCATGTCGCACTGGCGCATCACCGAGCGCGGCGCCGCGACAGTTCGGGCGATGGGGCTGTGAGCAACTTTCTGGCTGGCATGTTTGTCGCGGCGATGGCGCTTTGTTTAATTCTTACGGCCGTCGAAACCGCGCAGTTAGCGGAACAAAGAAAGTCATCCTTTGGGTACTTTTTGGCCGTGATCACGATTCTCATGTTCGGAGTTTTTTCGTTCTATCTCGGTCAAGGAATGCAGTCGTGAGCGCGCGCTACAAGGGCCGCAACTGGCACAGCAGCGACGGGCGTAGCGCCTCCTACAAGGTGCGGCACGCCGGGCGGTGGGAGCGGCCAGGCGCGCGGGCCGTGATCGGCTGGGGGCTGTTTTTCGTGAACGTTGCCGCGCTGGCGATTTGGAGGATGACGTGAGCGACTACGGCGATATGTGCCGCGACATCCGCGAGGCTCGGCGGGAGACACGCGCCAAGCACGGCGTACCCTGCCCGGTCTGCGTTGAAAAATTGCCCAAAGCGAGTCCGACGATTCTCCTTCCGCAGCAGCGGTGCAGAATCCACGGCTACCGCGATCCTCGGCCACGGTCGGCGGAGACATCTTACCTCATTCCCGCAGGTGAAAAATGACCGACGACGAGTCCGTACAGGACCAGCTACGCCGCCAGTATGGCTTGGAAACCGAGACGGTCGCCGACATCTTGGGCGATGCGCCCGCGCCGGCTGCGCCCGCCTTCGTTATGCCCGTGATCGAGGGCTACGAGTCCGTTCCGTACCAGCCCGGAATCCATTTTGGGATGAGCGACGACACTTATCACGCCATCCCCGCTTTCTCGAACAGCGGTTTCAAGACGTTCGCCGCCTCGCCAATGATGTTCTGGGCCAAGACGCCTTGGCTCAATCCTGAGTATGGGGAAATGAAGCGCGAGCAGCAGGAGAAGCGCGAGAAGGACGGTGCCGAGCATTTTGAGTTTGGCCACGCTTTTGAGTGTCGAATCCTTGAAGGGCGCGACCAGTTCTATCAGCGGTTCGGCGTGGCGCTCGACAAGCGGGACTATCCCGACGCTCTCGTGACGGTGGCCGACATCGACGAGGCTTGCGAAAAGCTCCTTGGCCGGAAGGCGAAGGGCAAGGACAAAGCGGCCAAGTTCGCTGACCTCAAGGATTTCGACGCGACCGCCCAGCTATGGGAGGCGCTTCTGTCCGAACACAAGGAGGCGAACGCGGACAAGTATTTGATGCCAGCTCGCGCCTTCCGCTCGATGGAGTTCGCGGCGCGCGTCATCGAGTTAGACCCGGAACTTGGGCCAGTCATCAAAAACGCGCAGCCGCAGGTCGTCATCTGCTGGTACGATGCCGAGACGGGCATCCCAATGAAGATGAAAGCGGACGCGCTCAGGGTTCGGATGATCCTTGACATCAAGACTCTCGCCAACCGCGACGAAATGACCATCGACCGCGCCGTCGACACGGAGATTGCGCGCAGGAAATACGCTTTCCAGGCGGTCGCCTATGAAGGCGGCTGCGCGGCCGGGCGGCAGATTGTCCGCGATCTGGGGGCGACGGCGGTCCACTCCGTCGATGACGCCAGCGAGGAAGAGCACGCCGCGCGTGTCGCCTGGACGCTGAAATGGGCGACGCACCAGAAGCGCGATGAGTTCATGTTTCTGTTCTACATGAAGGGCTGGGCGCCGATCGCGCGCGGCGTAATGTGGCAGTTCGCCGGCACTCATTCGATGATCGCGCGCGACAGGATCAGGACCGAGCGTAAGCGGTTCCGGCAATTTGCCGAGCAATGCGGCACTGAGCCGTGGCTGGACATCGCGCCTGTGCGCGACCTCGCCGACGAAGACCTTAAAAATTACGCGACGGAGATTTGAAAATGGCAACCGACCCTGAAGAAGCAGGCGCAACCGGCGCGGAACTTACGCTACAGCCCGGCCCCGTCGTCCGCGTCCCGGCGAAGCTCGAAGCCGACCACGGCGGCGTTCTGGCGATCATCCCGCGCGACATCGACGAGGCGCAGCGGTACGCGAGCGGCCTCATCAAAGCGAACATCGTGCCCGACAGTTTCCGCGTCGACGGTAAGAAGGACAACCCGGTCAACGCGCCGCTCGTGCTAATGGGCGTCCTCAAGTCGATGGAGCTTGGCCTGCCGCCGCAGACCGGCATCGGCACGCTTCTCCCGATCAACGGGCGGTTCACCGTATGGGGCGACGGCGCGGTCGCGCTGATCCAGCGCCAGCGCGTCATCCAGAAGCAGGAAGCCGTGACGATCGGAACGCCGTTCAGCGCAGACGTGCCGCTCGGCGAATGGCCGGACGATCATGGATGGAGCGTCAGCTATTGGCGCGTCGGCCAGGACGAGCCCTATGTCGGCACGTTCACCGTCCGCGACGCCAAGCGGGCGAACCTGTGGATGAACAGCTACAAGAAGCCTTGGATCATGTTCCCCGACCGGATGCTGTTCAATCGCGCGCGCGCTTTCGCCCTGCGTGACGGGTTCGCCGATTGCCTCATGGGGCTCGGCATCGCTGAGGAAGTGCGCGACATGCAGCCTGACGAGCGCGACGGCGGGACTGCGGCCAGTTCTCGGCTTGCGGCGCTGTCCGACGAGCCGGAAACGAAGCAGCTCGACGCGCCCGCGCCCGAAAAGGCGGACCCGCCCGCCGACCTTCTCGACCAAAACTTCTAATCACCAGCCCATAAGGAAGGCAGACCATGACCGAACAGCACAACCCAGCTCAAATCGTACCGGAAACCGTTGATGAAGCTCTCGCCGCATGGGATCGCGGTGACGAGGTTCAGACCATAGAAATGGGCGGGCTGGGCGATGGCTATGAAATGGCGATCCAGTGCGTCGCTTTCGAGATGCTGCGCGAGTTGCGCGACAATCCCAACCTTCGCGCACGGTGCATAAATCCGCCGGACGGCAGCAAGTTCGACGGCGATTTTACCGACGATCTTGGCAAGGTCGCGGCGCGGCTTGATGCGAAAGACTCGGTTACAGGCAAGTACTCACTTGGCGGACTCAGCGGTGCTCAGGTCGGCGCGGCGACGAGCATGGCCGTGAATCTCACCCGCAACGGTTATCAGAACGCTCGCGACAAGGTTCCTGAGCGGATGATCTTCGTTCGCCGGCAAGATCCGGTTGCCCTGTACGAAGCCGAAAATACGGACTGACAGGCGCACATAAATTTCATTCCGAAAGGTAAGACATGACCGAACAGACCACCGACATCACCGCCACATCGGACGGACTGGCCGAGAACGATCAGCCGATCGCGCTCGTGGTAGAGCATCGGCCAGCAATCGTTCTCTTGGACGAGGGCAAACGCGACCTTTTCTTCGCGGACATCGAAAAGCGCGTTGCCAAGTACGTCCCCGACCTGACCACCGCAGCCGGCCGCGCCGCGGTGCGCAGCTTCGCGGCTAACATCACGAAGTCGAAGACTGCGGCAAGCGCGGCGGCGGCGCAGCTCACCGAGGAATGGCGGACGAAAACGAAGGCGGTCAACGAGGTCAAGAAGAGCATTGAGGAGCGACTGACCGCGCTCGCCACGCAGGCGCGCAAGCCGCTCACCGATTGGGAAACGGCGGAAGAGAAGCGCGTCGAGGCGTGCGAGGCGGCGTTGAAAGACCTGACCTCGATGGGCGTTGTCCCGTTGTCGGCGACGGCAGAGCAGGTTCAGGCCACCATCGACGCTGCGACTGCGTTCCAGATCGACCCGGCGCAGTTCCAAGGCATGACGGAGGCCGCGATCAAGGCGCGCAACCACACGCTCGAATTGCTGGGCACCGCGATGGAGCGGATCCAGCAGCAGGAAGCGGAACGGGCCGAGCTGGCGGCGCTGCGGGAGGCCGCAGCGGCGCGAGCGGCGGAAGATGCGGCGCGGGCGGAACGCGAAGCGGCCGAGCGTGCAGAGCGCGAGGCGCAGGAAGCCGAAGCGGCGCGCATCGAACAGGAGCGTGTCGAGGCGGAGCAGGCCCGCGTTCGCGCCGCGCAGAAAGCGGCGGCGGAGGCCGAGCGTCGGCACCAGTTAGCCGAACAGGCGGAAGCCAAGCGGGTCGAGGACGAGGCCCGCGCCGTCCGCGAACGCGAGAAAGCCGCAGCCGCCGCTGCGCAGGCCGCACGCGAGGAGGCCGAAGCTCGCGAACGCGCTCACGCGGCGGCGCTGGCCGAGGAAAGAGCCAATTCAGAGCGCATCGCGCAGGAGGCGCAGGCGGACCGCGACCGGCTTGCACGCGAAAAAGAAAAGCAGGACGCGGCAGTAGAGGCCGAACGCCGGCGCATTGCCAAGCTGGAAGCCGACCAAGCGCACCGGACCGAGGCGAAGCGCGCGGTCAAGGAGGTGTTGCTCACCACCGGCATCAGCGAGGATCAGGCCAAGGCGATCGTCCTGCTTATCGTTAGCGGTGAAGTGCCGAGGGTGACGCTGGATTGGGCCGCAACGCCTGTCGCAGCGAAGATGGAGAAGGCGGCATGAGCGCCGCAGAACGGGCCGCACGCCTGAACTTGGAGCCTGCTGCCATTGTGTATGGGGATGGCCCGTCACCCCTTTTTTTCCCCGCTTCCGAAGCGGAGACAGAGCGCAGCAAGGCGATCAGCCTCAAACGCATCGCGGATGCCCAGGAACGGATTGCCGATGCCATCATCGGCAACGACCAGAACCAAGGAATCGCGACGACCCTGTTCTACATGGAGCAGCGACTAGGGCCGCAGTCGTGAGGGGCGATCCTACCAACCCCACCGCCGCGCAGATCAAGCAGCTACACCGCGACAACCTGCAATGGCCGGATGCTCTCAAGCCGGTTCCCCATGAAGACTGGCCGCTGTTCCCCTTCGGCGTCGGCCTTAGCCGCGCCATCGCGGTCTGGCGGTCGCGCAAGTTCATGGTGATCGTCTGGGATCAGGACGGCACGCACCGCTTGAGCGTGAAGCGCACCGACTATGACTTGACTACGCGCCGACCGCGCGCGGACATTTCCTGGGACGATCTCATGCGGCTGAAAAGCGAGGCTGGGTACGGACACGCCACGGCGGTCGAACTGTACCCGCCCGAGCAATGCGTCGTGAACGTCGCCAACATGCGCCATTTGTTCATTACCGACGCTCCCGGCTTTATGTGGAAGAAGGATTTGGCGTGAAGCGTACGCCCCCTCGCACGAAGCGGCCAACTCCGCGGCGCAACGAGGGACGCGTCACCCACGCGCGAACAAAGCCCAAGGCGGGCGCACCACCCACCGCCCAAGAAGCGCGCCACATCGCCCAAGTGCGCGCCATGCCGTGCCTGGTCTGCGGGCGCGCGGCGACGGTCCACCACGTCACCGGGTACGCCGACCGCGCCGGCCGCATCCCGCGATCACACAAGCGCATTGTCCCGCTGGCGCCCGAATATCACATGATCCAGCCCGGCCCGCGCACGTCGGTTGAGGCGCTGGGCCACCAAGGCTTTTTCATCACCTACAGGATTGACCTGTTGGCCGAAACTGACCGGCTATGGGACGCCTACTGCGCTGGCAGATAGACCCGATTGTAATACTCTTCCGCCTCCATCAGCGTCTCATATTGATCGTCCGTCAGCGCGTCGACGAACTCTTCCTTCTCCGCGTTCGACAGCGGCCCGAGCGGGTGCTGCGACTTCACGCTCTGCTTGAAGCTCTGCGCCGTGCCGCCCAAGCTCTCGTACTCGTCCAGCGCGCGGTTCGCTGCCTCCTCGTCCCCGAAGCGCACCGCCTGGCGATACTCCCGCATGGCCTTTGACCGCGGCGTCGAGCTGCTACCGCCGCCTTCGCCCTTGACCTTCTCCAGCCAGTTATAGACCCGGATCTTGTTGTCGTCGTAGGCCATCTCGCCGGGATCGCGGCGGTAGATCAGGCTTTCCGTCCACGAATAGCCGTAGCCGCGCGAGGGCTTCTCTCTCATCACGCCCACCTCATCCAGTTTACGATCTGCTGCCTCGCCGCCAATTGCGCGAGCGATCGGACGCGCGCCAAAGGTCGCATCGTACTCGTTTTCGAGGTTGACCGTCTGGAACAGGTGTCTCCACTTGTCGTGAATGTCGCGCATCTTGAAAGCGTCGGGCCACATCTCCTTGCCCATGATCTGTTCCAGCGGCTCGCCGATGAAAGGCGAAACGCCGCCGACGAACCGATTGACCGGAGCCTTGAGCGCGTCCTTCACCGCCTGGCCAATCGTGCCCTGGCCGTCCTGATAATTCTTGATGCCCTTTATGGCGTCGGGGAAGCCGAGCATCCCGATCACGTCTGACAGCGCGCCCTGTGTCCGCAGGGTCATGACCTTGCCGTCCGCGTCCCGGCCGACGATCAGGTGAAGCTGGCGCTTCTGCATGTCGCCAAGCTCGTCCTCCTCATCGGAGAACAGCAGGTTGTTCCACAGGTACAGCGCGCCATAAACAGCAGCCATGCGCAGCGCGAGCGCCACGCCGACCTGAGCGGCGATGCCAGCGCCGAGAATCCCGCCCGTCGCTAGCCCACGGCCTGCGCTCGTCGTGAAGGCGTTGGACGTGAGGCGGTAGTAGCGCCGCGTGTTGATCTCGGTCCACGACCAAAACGGGATGAGGTAACGGCGCAGCCATGCGCCGGCCGTTGAGATGGACCCGTAATCGCCGACCAAGTCGCGAGCGAGTAGCGCGGCTTTGTCGCGCGGGTCCGTCACTGCGTCAACCATGCGCGGCACGGACGCGCCGTACCCGATCTTGAGCATCGGCGTTCCAGCTTCGATCTTCTCAATATAGTCGAGGTACGATGCGTAACGGAACACGCTTTCGCGCCATTGCGTGAAGCCTTGGAGCGCGCGCCACACCGCACCCGCGCCCTGCACGATCATTTTGTCGGGCCGTTTCGACTTGTCCGTCAGGAAGCGCAGCGCGGACAAGCGCGAAATGTCAGGGATTTCCTGCACCGACAGGCCGGACGTGAACACGCCACGCTCCACCGCCTCCGTGTAGCGAGCGGTCGGCGCTTCCTTGTTCTTCATGACCGCGTACAGTTCGCGGCCTGCCTGACCGACTTTGCGTAGCGCGCCAGGGTTGCCGGCGATGATCGCATCAAGGTCGCCTGTCAGGTTGTTGATGTTGTACTTCAGAACGCGGCGCGGGTTAATGAGCATCCACCGCTTCCACGCGCCCTGGATTTCCGCAAACAGCTTGCCGGCCATGCCGGCGGCCCGGCGGTCGCCGTACTCGTTGAGCGTGTCCGTCACCTCGTCGGGTAGGACCATCGTGTAGCGGTCGCCGCCGATGACGAGCTGGTTGCGGATGGAGCCGAGCGCGCGGGCAAGCTCGTCGTGGTTGATGCCGGGCATGGTCGTGTCGGCCAGCTTCATCACGAACATATCCAGCGCGCTTTCGCTGATCGACTTGACCGTGAACAGGTGCTGCCCGTCAATCGGTTGCCACGCGGAATAGCCCTCCGGTCCGATGCGCTTGACGAGTTCCTTCACATCCTCCGCGTCGAGGTACTTGTCGCCCAGCAGCTTTTGCTCCCACGCCTTGCGCTGGCCGGCCGCTTTCAGGACCATTGCCGCGCCGTTGGCGCCGGGCTTGTCGTTGTCGAGGATCCACGCGAACAGCGCGAACGGGGAATCGCCCTTCGTGTCATTCGCCAGCGCGTCGCTCGCGCTCGCCAGATGCGTCGGGATGAGCCCCAGGTTGCCGCGCCGCAGCTGATCGCGCACGATCTCCATGCCTTCGGAGACGGCCTGCTTAAACGCGCGGTCCGCCTGCGCGATCTCACCGCGCTTCGTCTTCTCCCCCACCTTCGTGGTGTCCGCATCAACCAAGGCTTTGACCAGCGCCCGGTTCGACGCCTTCGCGCGGTCACGCAGCTCGTCGCGGATGTTGTGCTTCGACTTCTTCACCCACTCGATCGTGTTCGCGGTCGCGATGTCGACAAGCGCTTTCTGCATCCAGTCGAATTCGGCTTCCAGCAGGTTGGCGTTGATATCGAGCGACGAGCCCATGCGCTTGGCCCAATATGGCGACTTGATCTTGCTGCCGGGCGTCTTGGCGTTCTTCATCTCGTTGCGCGCGAAGTCGAGGACCATGTGCCGGTAGTAGGCCGGGTTCTTGATCTGCTCGCGCGTCAGGACGCCGGCCTTCACCATCTCGTCGGCGAGCTGCTTGTTGATGAGCTTCCGGCGCAGCACGGCGTCGCCGATCTTGGAATCGGCCGCGACCGCTGCATCGACCTTCGCGCGCGCCGCAGCGAGGCTGTCCACGTTCAGGCCGAACGGCAGCTTGTGGTCGGCGTCCGCCTCCCATTGCAGATCGTCCAGCACCACTTTCCGCGTGAACAGGTCGAGGTCCGCCTTGCTGAACCCTTTGACCATCGACGTGAGGCGGCGCACCACCTCCTCGGTCGAGGCTTCGGGCGCGGCTTCGAGCTTTCGGAATTGCTGTTGCAGATCGGAGAAGCGCGGCTCGTTGGGAAGCGCGCGCCAGTGACGCGAGAACCCGATCGCCACGTCAGCCCACCAACCGCGCGAGCGCTCAATCCAGTTCGGCCCGTCGCCAAGCCCCTTGGTGGCTTCCTGCCAGCGTGTTTCGGATGCGGCGTCGTCGAACTCTACGCGGAAGTCGGCTTCCGTTGCTTCGACGCCGCCCGCACGCCGCTCCGCATTGCCGTCGCGCGCGCCGATCGCACCGCTCTCCACCGCTCGCATAACCTGGCGGGCCTGCGGCGAGCCGGTCAGCACCGCTCGGAAGGCGTCAACCACCGCCAGAGCGAAGTCAGCGGTCTTTTGCACGGCTGTCGCGAGGAAGCCCCTCACATCCGCGCGCTGACGGACGAAGCGCGCGAGCAATTCGGATACCGATTCCTCGCGCTGCTTTTCGTCCGAACGGTTGGCGTAATTCGCGCGCGCCCATTCGAGCAGCCCGCGCTTTTCGGCCTCCGCTTTCAGCACCGTATATTCGGCGTTCGTGTAGAGCCCGAGCTGATAGAAGCCGTGCCCGCCGATCTCGTGAATCAGCGTCGCCACGGGGTCGCGGGTACGGTCCAGAGAGATGTACGCCGTCCGGTCCAAATACGCGCCCTGAGCGTCGTCCAGCAGCCCGTTGGCGGCTTTCAGGGTGAACCGGCCGCGTGGGTCGATCTTCTTGAGGCGGGCCGTCAGATCAGTGCGGATGGCTTCCGCTTGGTCGGCGGTCGGTGCCGTGTTCATCGGCACTACGCGGAGGTCAGCGGTTTCCGGTACGCGCTCGGGCGCTTCCTCGGTTGGGTCCGTCTCGTCGATCACGTCGATTTCGGCGGGTGCGTCAACGACGGGCGGGGCTGCGCCATCCAATGCGTTGATCGCCGCCTGCAAAGCCTCTCGCGCTTGCGCTATCGGGTTAGGGGCGGCGCGCGGCGCATCAAACATATCGCCGGTCGTGTCGGCGGAATCGAAAAGGCCGCCATCGCTACCCGCCGCACGTTGCGGTGCCGTGCCGCGTTGACGCCCCTCGCCAGCCCGCTCTAGCGCTACTCGCTGGTCGCCATCTCGGGTTCCGAACGCATCGACTTGGCTCGCTTCAATAGAACCTCCTGGTTCCGCATCTGGCGCGCTGCCTCCGTCCGCGTTTCCTTCGACAACCGTGTATCCGCCGACGCTTTGCGCATCCTCTCCACCCGTTGCTCGATTTGCTTGATCATCTGCGCGTTCCCCATAAAGAATCTCCTGCCCTTCATAGTATGCGTCGCTGGACTCTTCGGCGCTCTGCAAAGCTGCGCGTGCGAACGCATCATTAGCCGCCATTACGACGGCTTCGTCAACGTCAATTCCGCCGTCGATGTAGCGCACGGCGTCATCCACCTCGGCGGGATCCATGACGAGGCCAAGGCTTTCCGCCGCGCGCTCCGCCGCGGCGCGCATTTCTTCGGGATCGCCGCTCGTATCTTGCTCCGGCTCGTCGCCTGCGACGTACGCGCGCTTGGTGCTGGCGCGTTCAAGGAAGTCCAGAGTTTCTGCTTCGGTCGGGCGCTGGCCGCGGTCGGATGGATCGCGATCGACGAAATAGCCCGCCTCCCACAGCGCCTCGCCTATCGCATCCAGCGTCCGGCCCTTGGACGAGATGACGCCAGGATACCGTGCGAGCGCGCCGACGTTGCGCAGATCGTTCCGCTGACTCTGCACGCCACCGATGCTGCGCACGAAGTCCATCGCCGTCAGGGGCGCGGTGCGGCCGGAGATGCGGACGAGGCGCGGCGGGATGGCTTCTCGAACGACACGGCTCCGCCCGGTCATGTTCGGCTTGCTCAGCTTGGCCGGGGAGCCCTTCGTCATCCTCATGCCGGAGCCGGGGCGACTGCCGAGAATACCGAGCGCGCGAACGGCGTCAGGTTCGGACACGCCCAAGTTGCGCGCGATGGCTGCGGTGTCGCGAAGCGGAATGTTCGTGTCGAACACGATCTTTCGTAGCGCGGGCAGGACAGGTTCGGGATCAAAGTCGGGCACGGGCGGCGAGGCGGGGGGCTCAGGCACGGTGACTAGTGGCGCGACTTCCGAAACCGGCTTCGGGGGCACCCCTGGCGCCGAAGGGGATGCAACGGCAGGGGCTACGTCCGCGCTAGAGGGGGCTGTCGCGGGCGATTCAATGGGGATAGCAGCCGGCTCGCTTACTGTCTCAGCGGGTACGGCGGCGGGCGGGGCAAGCGCGGCGCGCACGGCTTCCTCGTACTTCACAGGCACGAGGTACTCGCCGCGGCGGTTCGGGACGAGCTTAGCCGTTTCGGGCAGCGCCGCGCGCACGGCTGCGATCTCCGGTTCGGACGCGCTCGCGATGGTGAAGCTCTTGCCGCTCGGCGTCGGAGTTAGGACGGCGGCGGATGAGCGCGGCTCTGGCAATGCCGGAACGTCTGGCAAGTCGGCCTGTGTTTCGGCTGCGCCGGTTTCACCTGTCAGGCGGGCGGGCGCACCATTAATGCTCCCTAGATATTCCTGAATAGGTACGGCTTCGTACGTTTCCGTGTTGAGCGCATTGACCTTTCGGCGGTCGAATGTCTCCATGATGACTTCGCGGCTTGCCTTGTTCCGGATCACCCAGCTCGCAGTCGGTCGGATGTCGAGAGAGGGCGGGATGTTCTCACTTTGCAGGTCAGGCGCGTTGACGGGAGGCGCGTCCTGAACCTCCGCAACCACGGGCTCCGGCACGTCTAACGACGCGCGCTCAACGGCAGCGGGCGCGACATCGGCAGGCATCATGGCCTGCGGTAGCGCGTCGTCCAACAACCCGCCGTCGTCGTTGCGGTCGCGCGGCGTGAAGTCGGTCGGCACGTAGCCTTCCCCGTCCGCCGCCACGGTTGCCAGCGCGCGCGGGACGCCTTGGCCTTTGCTGACGTGGTTCGCCGTCCAGGCGAGCGCCTGCGCGTTCGTCATGCCCCGAAATTGCGGGTTGTATTTCACCACGTCCGCATCGACGGCGGCGTTGGGGTTCTTCCCCATCTGCACCGCGCCGGCCGGGCCGAAGTGGTGGGCGGCGTACAGGGTTGCGCGATCGACGCCGACGCCGTTTTTGCGCAGATACGCGGCGTTGTCCTTCGTGAAGGAGCGCATGAGGCGTTCCTGCACCTCGACATCGAACTTCAATTCGCTCGGCGGTTTTTCGCCAGGATCGCGCCCGTACTCCTTGATGTAGTAAGCGCGAAAGGTTTTATCGAGGAACTGATACCGACCATCGGCGGAGCTTTTGCTGTTCGCGGCCCGGTCATTGCCGCCACTTTCTGCACCGCGCGCTGCGGCAAGATAGATTTCAAGCTCATCGCCTTGCTCGGCCGGGCGGCGCGCGGCCGGCGCGGCGGCAATGCGCGGAGGTGGCGCAGCTTCGACGGGCGGTGGAACGGCAGCAGGTGGCGGCGCGACAATCGGCTCAATCGAAATGCCGCTATCTTGGATCGTGCTGAAATACTCATCGAAGGACGTGCCATCGTCGAGCTTGATCTTGATGCCGCGGTTCCGGCCAAGCTCGCCGTCGTCGGTGTCGATCGCGTCCTCAACCGTGCCGTCAACGATCCGGTTGCCGTAGTTGACCCGCACCCGCGCGCCCACGGTGGGCACGTTGTTCTCGGCTAGGATGGCGTCGGCGTCGCGCGTGCCGCGCACCTCGTCCATGAGCCGCTTGCCTTCAGAGATGATCGTCGTGTCTAGCGGCGAGGCGATGTCCTCGGGCGTGACGTTGACCGGCTGCGCCTGGACCGTCTCGCGCACGCCTGCCGGGCGAGGCTCGGCTTCTTGGTACTCCCGATCCAAGGCGCGGTTCCGCCCCGTCGCGCCATCAATTGCCGCCCGCGCGATAGCACCGACCGCACCCCCCATCTTGAAATCCTGCACGATGTCGTCACCGACCTTCGTGTTCGGGTTCAGCAGCACTTTCGTGATCGCGTCTTGGCCGATACCTTCGGCCACTTCGGTCATGCCCTCGATGCCGCCAGCCATGCCGTAGTCAAAGATGCGGCGCAGAACGCCGTTGCGGACGCCTGGGGGTGCGCGCTCCAACAGCTTGTCCAGCCCCGTTTTCTCAATCGCAGCCGTGAGCGCCGCACCACCGATTGTTGCGGCGTCGCCTTGCCAAGTCCCCTGCTTCTTGTTGGCCTTGACCCGATCCGTCATTGAGTCCGCGCCTTGGCCCGCCAAGAACGCCACACCGCCCGTGCCGCCCGTCGTGATACCCACCGCGAGCTGCGACGCTATCTGGCCCAGCCCCTCTGCAACTTCGGTTGCATCATTCTGACGATAATCGGGCGCGGCCATGACTTTGCCGGTCGCCTCAAATTCCTCGCCAATCTCGCGCCGTGCGGCGCCCAGCAAAGGCGTGAGATTTGGCTTCTTGTTCCGCTCGCCTTCTTGACGCTCGGCCTCTTGTCTGCCGACGATGCGCTCTGCGATCGACATGCGAAGCTGACCCAAACGCCGCTCCGCTATCTCCTGCAAATCGGAAAGCCCTTGCATTCCGGCACCTAGACCCTTGAAGGCGCCAGCGGGAATTGAACGCGCTATGTCCAGCGCTTGGGTCGCGAGGCTTGGTGCTGGCGCGTAATCGGAAAGGTTGTCCTTCGCCGCTTCCCGATTGGCGCGCACTTGGTTGGGCTGCAATCGCGTATTGATCGCCTCCTGTGCCGAAACGCCTGAGTTGTCGTCACCGGGCTCCATGCCGAACGCGCGCGCTACGCTGGCGTTACCAGCCTCAGGAACGCGCGTCGCTTCCGCCAGCAAGTCCTCATAGGTGCGCGGACCTTGCGGACGGGCGACAGGCTGCACGCGCGGTGGTTCGCGGCGGGCTTCAACGGGTAGCGGGGCTGGCGCGACTTGGAGGGGCGCTACATCAATCCCAGCGGCGCGCGCGCCCGCTTCGACGTTGCCAAGAAACGCGCGGCCTCGGCGCTCCTCTTCTTCAGTCGGAAGTATCCGAAAGCCCTGCGGAAGCGGGTCGGGCCGAACGAGCCGAAAGCCGGGCGGCAATGCGTCGGGCGTGCGCGCCACTTAGCCGCGGCCCGGCGGAATCTGAACCCAGCGCCCAAACTCGTTCATACGAATCTCCCGCCCTTGGTCGTCCACGGCGACATCGCCGGGCTTTGCCCCGCCATTTGCGGGTGGCGGCAGTGTAGGGGTAGGCGTTCCAGCGGGCAACGACGTTCGCTCTTCCCGGCCAAGCGCGCCCCGACGCTTGATGCTGCCCATCGAGCCGCCATCCTCGTCGGGTGCACGCTCTGGGTTCATCGCGCCCGGCGCCGTCTTTTTGATGAGGTCGCCGTTCGCATTGTAGAATGCAATCGCCCCGTCTTTCAGAATCTCGCGGCGATCGACCGTCTGACGACCAAGGCGCAGCTTCGATTCTGCTTCTGCCACGATCCGGGCAGATGCCTCGCTGATGTTGAGCGAACTTTGCAGGCGCGCGATACGAGCCTTACTACCCTCCTCTAGCCCGACCGCTTCCCGACGCTCTTCCCTGGCGTTCTGCGACTTGATCGTATCTAACGCAGCGGCAGCCCGAGTTTCGGCAGGCAAAACGGCGATCTTAGCATCAACATCCGCGCTCTTGTTCACGCGGTAGGTTTCCTGATTGACCTTGCCTGCGTAGGAAATGCGGCCCAGCTCGGCGCGGTTGCGCACCTCCTCCAGTGCGAGCTGGCGGTTCGTCAGAGCCTGCGACTGGCGTTCGGCGTACTCGCGCTCATCCTGCTGGAGGAGCGTCTTCCCGTAGCCCTGCATCGCGGCTCCCAAGCCGCGGACGATCATTCCGCCCAGCCCCATCGTCGTACCTTTCAATGCCGGGAAGGATTTCCCCAAGTCGGCCTTCTTCCTGCGCGTTCAGGATCTCCGCGAACTCCTCGGTCAGCGCCGCCTCGTCGACCATGCCCTCGTTCGCCGCCGTCTCGCGATACAGGTTTACCGCGTGAAGCATCGCCTGGGACAAGTCCTCGCTGGTGTAATCCTTGAGCCCCGCCGTCTTCGCGAGGTTCGCCAGGTCCTCAAGGATTTGCCGCCCGCCGTGCATGATGATCTCGCCGTCCGGCTTCTCTTCGCCCGCGCGCCGCACCACCTCCAGCACCACCACAACCGCCGTCGCGGCCAAAGCAATGACGGGGCTGAACTCCTCCCCGATCTCCGGTCCCAGCACGGCGATCAAGTCGGCCGGATCCTCGTCCAGCATTTGCAGGATGCCTTCGTTGACCTTGCCGTCCGTGTAGATGAGGTCAAATCCCGCATCAACGAAGGCTTCATACGCGGCCTGCTCTTCCGGCGAGACGTTGGGCTCCTCGTCGTCATCGTCCTCGGATAGCGTGCGCGCGGGCTGTTGGTTGTCGGCCTGGCGCGTGTCCGTCTCCGGTGCCAGCGCGCCCTGCACAACGCCGTCCTCGTCCATCCCTGCCGCGAGCCCGCGACGTGTTGGCGCGATCATATTGCCACCTCCTCAACACGATTGGTCTGCGGATTGATGACCCAGCGCGCGGGCGGGGGGGCATACATCGCGGTCCCGAACGGATTGGGGCGGCCGGTGTACGCGCCGCCATAGGCGTACTGCGCCATTTTCTGTTCTTCCAGGCTCCGCGCGGCCAGTAGCTTGCGCGCGTCTTTGCTCTCGCTGCTGTAGGTGCCCTCGCGCGCGGGCCACCACACGATGCGGTCGGTCCCCAGCAGGCGCGCCACGTCGACCGACCTCTTGCCGCGCTCCAGCGCCCACTGCCGGTTTTGAGGGTCGTTGCTGGTGACGGGGCCGTCGATTCCGCGCTCGTCTTCCCACAGGCGCGGCGCC
>QQTW01001548.1_pt1 | contig 16166 bp, 21 predicted proteins | sample 1904831 | NCBI WGS metagenome assembly QQTW01 (sample SAMN09435610, study PRJNA476489) | Subsurface metagenome, whole genome shotgun sequencing project. | reverse complement strand
GGGCTTGCTGGTGTTGGATTTATTCACCGCGTCTCTGCCGATGAGTGTGTCGTCCATGTCAATGGCCGGTCCCACATCCGAATGTATTCCAGGGGAACCTGTTGCGTTGACTGTGCTGACTGCATCTGGCGAAGGGGACAATGGATCATTGGCCGTCACCAGCGTCCTGTCACGGTTCCGCAATGCCTGTTGGTACCTTTCGAACACTGGGTTCTGTCGGTATCCAATCGAAGGGAGACGGACCCTTATTCTTGCTTGCTCTGGAATGATGGCTGATGATCTGGAACTTAGACCATGTCTTGAACTCGAGGCGTAATCGTTGGCAGAAACGGTGGGTGAACCTCTCGACACTTGGCTTGGTAGCTCGTCAGGGCGGGGAAGGTGAGGCGTTGTTGACGGCTCATCTCCTCTATTTGGGAGCTGACCGCTTCTACTCTGGAGGGTGGATCCTCGACTGCTATGCCGCGGTCTGGCAGAACGTCCTTTGCTAAAGAGATAATCTTGACCTCTTCGGCCTGTGCCTCCACCTCTGCCTCTGCCACGTATGCCAGACTCCCTTCCTCTGGTCGAGAACGGTGTCGACATCGTGGGGACTAGATGCTAATGGCTTTGGGTGTTCGACGGAAGAAATGATGTTCGACGTGATCAAACGCTCGAAAGGGTTTCAGGCCGAAGCAAAAGCTATGGAATCACACGAGGGGGAAGATGAAAGTGGAAGGAGACCGCAGTTAAATAGACAAGTTGCACGACCTAACGGTCCTAGCTATAATGAATGAAATTTAGTGGCGTCACAAGACCACAGTATATTGTTGCTTCACTAGAAAATGTCGATGATGTGATGAGATCGTACACTCAAGAAATACCATCATGTTGAGAGGCCAACGAGATTCATTGGAGAACGATGTATAAAAAAAGCGTGCTTGGAATCAACAATGGTAAGACAAAGGGCAGTTTATCACAACAATTGCTTGATGTGAAGTTAAGTAGGCAAAGCAGTGAAGCAGCAAACATTCAAGCAGCTTCCATAGTCATTCACGCTACATCCGATGACCAGGCATAGAGCATCCCCCGTAACCATTGCAACCAAACGACAAACATGCCTTCCTGCTAAGACACTTAATAAGCGAGTCAATAATTTTTACAAGCCTTTCGCCTTCAATAACAACCATGACATCAAACATCCCTAGCATACTGCCACACCCTGAGGATACAAATACCAAATATCCGATGGCAGCACCATCATTCCCATTGACCCGGACAACAATATATACAACCATCTTTCTCCTCCATTCACCTGCCCCCGCGCTTGTGATGACTACACAACACATTTCTATATGGCGAATGGACAATTATCTGCTGATTATCAGTTCCAAATCCAATCTGAATGAACATAGTAGACCCCTGCCATACCTTACGCCTGCACTTTAAGCACAGACTTCCAAGACCGTCGTCCTCGTGCTGATATAGCGGAGTTAGATCTCTCCTCTTTGGTATGGCGAGGTTTCCAAGTTCTAGGAATCAAGCCCCTGCATAAAAGAATACCTGGGATGATCATACACGTGAACGAAGGCGCCGGGATGATCACCTCGCAAAGCAGCAAAGAAAGAAGCATTTCAAACGGAAGGGGGGCGAGAAGAAATGGGCCACCCATTATAGGAAGGAAGAGGCCTCCCAAGACAATCTGACATCTAGGAAGGGGAGAATAGGTCTCGGAAGCTAAGGCGATACGGATTTGGGTGGGGAAGTAATGAATCAATGGCTGGTTGGATTATTATGGTATACTATGCTTCTTTGACCTGCGAAAGCAATCTCCGTATCGTTCTCTCCCTGTGGGGTTGGTCCATGGGAATACTCGGGGCGTGCGGTTTTCTGTTGCTCGAAAGCGTTTACGGCAGTCGAGACACAGATTCAGAATATAGATCGATGTCTTTCAAGATACCAAGAATGTTATGAATGAAAGTTATCATAACATACAAAGTTGCGAAAACCGCTGCGTCAAATGACACGAACCGACGGAGGAATGCTCTGTTGTCACTTCCCAGGACACATCTTAGGTAAGACGTTGTGCTGTGGCCTCCAAAATGGTAAATCGGCTCCTGATATCCCCAGGCTTTATGTCGACGATGAGCAGTGGCAGTACGTGAGGCGGTTCTTAAGCGAATGTTGTATGAACGTAACGTGGAGGAAAGGGGAAGGCGCTATGAGGTTCGAGTTTGACCAGGTCTGAATACCACGTGTTATGAGATGCTCTCCTCCGTTTAGGTGACTCCATGCATCCGGCTGCTACCACTATCCTATTATAACGCTTGCTACATATCCTCGCCTTGACCATTTGACTCCAACTTCATGCCATTGCAGCGTAAAGGGGAAGTTCGCAGCTGCTGTGCACATCTACCTTCCACGTGTCTTGCGAGCATGGTACTGCGCTGACCAACGGCGTCCGCGGCGAAAACAGGAGCTGATAGCTTCTACATCCGATTGGATGTGTGACTGTTAAACTGCGTATTGACCTTCACTTCGTAAGGCCGAGATGGTGTGTTCTACCCGGCCACTGTCCCGTGCTCTGCTCAACATCACCTTGAACTCTCTTTAGGCAGCCATTCCAATCATTCGAGCTTCCCTTTACTGTGCGGTCTCTATCTTCTCGGTAGACAGCTGCGGCTTATTTGGTGGTTCCTTTAGATACCCGCGTATCCACGACTGAAGAGGCGCAATTTGAGGGCTTTCTATGGAAGGTGGTTGGTGCGGGTAAGTCCAGTGAGCAGGGTGGAGGTGCTTCTGAGGCTTATTTGGTCGGGCATCCAGCCGACGTAAGCAGCCGGGAACTCATTGTTGCTCTGTGTCGTCCCTATGTGACCCCCAGATCTGAGCGAAAGTCTGTTTGTTGGCACATTTAGCGCACTGATCCCGATCTTTGAGATCGTCCTACTGAAACAACGCTTTAGCTATTCAGCGGCAACAATACCCGGAACCCGGCCTGTGCGAAGCAAGGAAGGATTCGAAATTTTGAACGAGCAGGAATTACGACCTACCACTTTCGGTACTGCCGGAGCACGAAAAGTCACGATTACTGGAACCCGAGCGCTCTGCCTCCCTACGGCGACCGTTTGCAACATTATACCCTGTATGCTGAAGTGGCTCGTGGCAGCTGCTTGTTTATTCCATCGGCATCGCTCGTTGGCTCACTCACACGATCTGTTCGTTCACCACCTCAAATAAATTCGGCACCTCATCACGTTTCGAGCCAGATGTCCAGACCTGGCTGCCAGTCTGACCATTACTGATCCAAGTCGCCTTCAAGCCTTCTTGATCGACGCTTACAGAAAGCCGGTCCTTCTGCTTCAACGCCTCGTTCTTGCGCTGTAGTTCCGCTTGATAGCGAGATGGCATAGTCCATCTAATTCCAGGAGCCATAAATCGAAGCGCCATGACGATATCGAGGCAGGCTATGTACCATACGTGCTTTCGTAATTTCTCGCGGGAGGCAAAGTACAAGGTGTGAGGCATATCCGCGACAGCAGATCCGGGTGTTGATGATGTGGTGGTCAGCTGAAATGATGTGCCGAAGGTGGGTGGGATGACGCTCGTATGGATCTCGAGCGTGAGAATAGTCTTGGGAAGGCTGAGTGTCATCTTGGAATGATGAGCTTGAATGAGGCGGTCGACAAGCGTTTGTGCGGTCGGTTGGTCGTTCGGTAGGCCATCGAGGACTCGATTTAGTGCAAGTGATGATGATGTTTCTTCCATAGAGGTAGCAAGACCGGCTCTGGATAGAGTAATAGTGAGGTTATTGAAATCTGTCTGGATTGCCTTCCGCACTGAGTGGTGTTGGATGATTTCGAGGATCGGACGAAGCAGGGCGTAAGATAGTCGTGCAGTCAATGTGTCGGTGATTGGAGGTGGAGAAAGGGATCGTCGTTGAAGGTTTTGGCGATGAGCGTGTGATAGGAGAAGGCGTAGGGTCATGCCAATGGCCGCAGGTATGATTGAGGCGTCACTCGATTCTTCGAGTGGCTCATCCACTGCTTTATCAACGAGGCTTATCTCGATCTGAGAGTCGCCGTGATATGGGAAACAGATGCTGCCCCCAATGCAGCGGACTTCCTGGCTAACGAGGTTGCGCGCTTCGCGATTGAGTTCATGGTAGAGCTCCTCATCGAAGAGGCTGTTGCGAGCGTGTAGAAGTTGCTGGGTGAGAGACTTGTCCCCATCCCTTGGTGCAGGCGGTGTGTCACATTCTGCCAATGTCCTTCCATCTTTGATGACACGGACTCTAAGTCTCTTTTCCCCTTCCCATCGCTGGCCGCCGTCCAGTTCCACGTTGCCATCGGCATCGCGTTTCAGTGCCGCTAGACCTCGATCGCGAAACGATGGGTGAGCTGCCAAAAGTTATCCCTGGCCTGCTAGATTGGGAGATGTACTCTGATTGCGTATACCTTCAGCGAAGCCAAAGCGAACAGCCAGTGCCTGTCTATCTCCTGGATATCGGCAAATAGGCCACCCCGCCTCTTTAACAGCCAGCACTTGTCGCCAGTATGTGCTCTCACGCTCGATCTCTTGCTCCAGTCTGGTAGCGGAAGTCAGTAGTGAATCAGCACTCCGCGTCAGGGAGCGCATCCTCCATCCTAAGCCCACCAGATCTTCTGACATCTCATCTGGCTTTGCTTCTGAAGTGGCTTGCATGATCTCTGCGCCCAGCGAGCCGAATGGAACTGCTTGCTTGACATAAGGGCTGACGGTCGCTTCGGCAACTTTGGATGCATGGCTTGTCAATATCAAAGACACTAAATCGAGGGCTTGTGAGGTTGTATTGTATGCTTCTCTGTCACGTACTTAGCATCCTGAATCGACTGCCTCGCCACTAGAACCTCGGTACGAAATCCTTGCCATCGCTGGCAGCAGCTATCGGTGTATGAAGTGCTTAGACGCCTGGTAGGTGGAATGATGCATACCCGACTCGCTTGATCATCTCCTCCCTTGCGACTGAAAGTTCCTCTTTCTTCGGCTTGGCATCTGGACCATCTTCGAGGGTGGCGACATCGTCTACAGGGTCCCCATGTTCGTGTGCGTCCGCTACCCGGATCTCCTCCTGTAGACCTGCTTCGGTAACGCTGCGGAATGATCCTCTCTGCTCATTGATGCGGGTTATCAAATAGGGCAGGGATTCCGTGGTTTTGTCATTGGAAGGCCAAGCTCTTAAGGAGATGGAGAGCTGATCAGCCATGGTGGAAGTTGAGGAATCCATGTGAGCTGCTCTAGCAGGAACTCTCAGTTCATAATCAGTACCTTGCATGAGGCGCGTACCTAGGTAGGCTGTCTTTGCGAGCTGTTGGTCCAAGCTTTTGATCTGCAGCGCTAATTGCGGGTCAGAAGCTTGGACCAACAGCCCACTTCGCAGCTGCAGATCGGGCCCGCCTCTCCAAAAGCAACTCAACCAACCTCGGGCAGATAACACATTACTGTATTAACTTGCTCACCACGTTCCTACGTTCATGATCATTCCATTTTCCTATGACATACTTCAATCCCTAGTCTTGCACAACATACTTGCTCCCGCATCGCCTCGTCTACCGCCTATCTAACCCTTCGAGTATCAAACTTAAGTCACCATGGCCCCTCCCTCTCCCTTGCCTGGAAAGAAACGCCGCATTGGCGTGATGACCAGCGGTGGAGATGCTCCTGGAATGAACGGAGCTGTCCGGGCGGTCGTTCGAATGTCTATCTCAATGGGTTGCGAGGCATACGCCATTTACGAAGGCTACGAAGGGCTTGTACAGGGTGGCAAGCTGATAAAGAAGATGGATTGGGATGATGTGCGTGGATACCTGTCGGAAGGAGGAACACTCATTGGTACTGCAAGATGTAAGGCATTCATGGAGAGACCGGGCCGCCTGCAGGCTGCCAAAAACATGGTCATGGCCGGTATTGATGCTTTGATCATATGCGGCGGTGACGGGAGTCTCACCGGAGCGGATAAATTTCGAAAGGAGTGGCCGGGCCTTCTCAAAGAGCTTGTCGATAAGAAGGAGCTCACCACGGAGCAACAGAAGACATATGAACATCTTAACATCGTCGGACTGGTCGGGTCAATCGACAACGACATGTCTTCTACCGATGCAACGATTGGGTGCTATTCCTCGCTGGCAAGAATATGCGAGGCCATCGACTGTATCGATGCCACTGCACAATCCCATCAACGAGCCTTTGTCATCGAGGTCATGGGTCGCCATTGCGGATGGCTGGCACTAATGGCTGGAGTAAGCACGAGTGCTGATTTTATCTTCATTCCTGAGAGGCCACCGTCGGAGGATTGGGAGAAAGAGATGTGCAGTATCATCAGAAGGGTAAGCAAGTTTCATCTTTGATATCTGCTCTGGCAGTGTTGCATTACTGATGTGACCAAGCACCGCGACATGGGCAAGCGGAAAACCATCGTCATTGTTGCAGAAGGTGCCCACGACCTCGGCTTAAATAAAGTTACCCCTACCAGGGTCAAGGACCTCTTGTCGAACGTTTTGAAATTGGACACGCGGATCACCACCCTTGGGCATGTTCAAAGAGGAGGACGGCCTTGCGCCTATGACCGAATGCTATCGACGCTCCAGGGTGTCGAGGCGGTGAGAGCTGTTCTCAGTGCAACGCCCGACACGCCCAGTCCTGTGATCTGCGTTATTGAAAACAAGATTGTACGGAAGCCTTTGCTGAAGGCAGTTGAGGATACGCTGGAAGTAGCAAGGGCCATCGAGGCGAAGGACTTCGCTCGAGCGATGCATCTGCGAGACGCCGAATTTGCCGAGTATCGCAACGCTTACATCACTACTACGGCCACCAACCAGCCAGAGAAGAGGCTACCAAAGGACAAGGCAAGTACTCGGTACTCGATCAGCAGCGGGTTTCTAACATGCTTAGCAATTGCGAATCGGCATTATCCACGTTGGTGCTCCAGCTGGTGGCATGAACGCAGCGACAAGAGCAGCAGTAGCTTACTGTCTTACCCGCGGCCATACTCCAGTGGCGCTCCATAACGGATTCCCAGGTCTATGTCGGCACCACGCTGACCAGCCGGTCGGTTCGGTGCGGGAAATGTCATGGTTGGATGTGGAAGGATGGGTCAGCAAAGGCGGGTCAGAGATAGGCACCAACCGAGCCTTACCGTCCGACGACATGCCCAAGACGGCATGGTGCTTTGAGAACTACAGAATCGACGCTCTGTTCATCGTTGGCGGATTCGAAGCATTCACAGCAGTCAGCGAGCTGCGAAAGGCTCGGACCGAATATGCTGCCTTCCGGATACCCATTGCCCTCTTACCGGCGACGATCAGCAACAATGTGCCAGGTACGGAGTATTCGATTGGTAGTGATACCTGTTTGAACGCGCTGGTCGATTACTGCGATGCGATCAAACAATCGGCATCAGCATCAAGACGCCGATGCTTTGTAGTCGAAACGCAAGGCGGCAAGTCAGGATATGTTGCGACCATCGCGGGATTGTCGATCGGAGCGACAGCGGTGTACACGCCTGAAGAAGGGATCAACATCAAAATGCTTGCACGAGATATTGAGCATCTCCGCGCCAGTTTCGCCAAGGATCGAGGGCAGAGCAAGGCAGGGAAACTGATACTTCGGAACGAGCACGCGTCGGAGACGTACACGACCGAAGTGATTGCTAACATGATCAAAGAGGAGGCCAAGGGTCGATTCGAGTCTCGACATGCCATCCCTGGACATGTGCAACAGGGAGGCACGCCATCACCAATGGACCGTTGCCGAGCAATACGGCTGGCGGTGAGATGTATCGAATTCTTGGAAGAGTCGGCAGCAAAATGGAAGGAGGAAGCAGTGGCGGATGGGACGAACGTGGTGGTGATTGGTATCAAAGGTGCCAGTGTGGTGTTTGGACCGATGGAAAAAGTGGAGAAGGAGGAGACGAACTGGAAGGATCGAAGACCCAAGGATGAATCATGGCTGCAGCTGAAGACGATTGTAGATACATTGAGCGGCAGGCCCAGACCGGAGGACTGCTGTGAATCATGTGGGAGGAGGTAAAGAAGAAGACGGCCATGTATATAGAGCGCTTACGAAGTCCCGACACATTATGTCTTGATGAATACGACACTACCCATTACTTCTATGGCCATGACATGGTTCGGTATCTGTCATGAACCGTGGTACTGCGCTCGGTGGTCCGTCACCTTGCACTCTCAACCCCATTCCAGTATGCGTCAATTCCTATAAATGGATTCCCAACGGCTTGCATAATAAGAACAGGTATGAATCGAAGCAGTATGTATTGGATGAGAACTCCTGCAGTCTCCAAAGGGGACATTGTATCCTCAGCTCGGCAGCGATTGGTAGAAGCGGCACAGCAATCGAAAATCCCGGTAAGTGTGGTAAATGTGATGAGTCTCAATCTCTTCTCTTCACCAATTATTCTTGAACTTTCTTACTCTCAATTCACTTCTCGTCTGTATTTACTGCGTCATTGTTCTTCTTCTTCCTCTTCCTCTTCCTATTTCTCCTTATGTCGTCCCACCTGTGAACCTCGTGTAAAAAAAACAACCCAACAATCAACATCGCACTGTAGCTGCGCCACAATATCGACCTGCATACAACTTTTCTTCTACTTGACATAATCTGTACAACAATGTCCTCCCACGCCGGCCCACAGATCAAACGGAAATCCGTCCCTCTCATCGGCCAATCCGCCGAATCTTTCCAAATTGGTCCTCTATCTCCATCGCTTTCCGACTCCCTCACCAACGGCACTTCCATCCCTGCCCCAGCTCCTCCAACTCCACCTCCCAAAGAATCCTCCATCATGGAGCATCCATCCACTCCGCCCGAGCACCCACAAACCACATTGAGCGACACCACCTATAAACGCTACTTCCCCTCCACCTCCTACATGCCTGGCGCCTTCCCCACCGATGATTCTTCGCCCCAAGCAAACCCCTCGCACACATCCTCCAAACTACAGAGAATGGGCTACGAAGCCTCCGCATCCGCTTCGCCATCCCCGTACGCCCCTTCATCTCAGCCATCAGCAACATCACCATCCCCCCGCAGAACAAGTAGCGTATTCCGCCTTTTTCCCTTCAAACGAAAACACGACGACCGCACCTCTTCATCCACCGAGCCTATATCATCTTCAGGGCGACCACAAAGCCGCGGTGCCGATAGCGTAATAGGAAGTCTCGCCGACAGCGGCGCTGGCGGACATAGTCTCAAAAAGAAAAAAAGCGGCAGTTTCTGGGGCCGGAGGAAAAGCAGTCTGAATCTCGTGACGGGTGCAGAAGCCGAGAACGGAACCTCAGCGAACTCAATGAGGCAGAGGACGGTTAGCAGCAACAGCAATGCTGTCTCCGGCCCTGGCAACGTTGGGGACCCGATTATCTTCGTGGAAGGCGAGGAAGAAGAATTCCCACCGCGGTTGAAGAAAAAGAAGAGTTTAACGTTTTGGCGGCGGGGGAGCTCCTTGGGGTTAGACAGGATGGGGTCAGGGTCGGGGTATGGTGGGGAACAACAGCAACAGCAACACACTAGAAATGGATCAACGGATAATGCTGTCAATGGGCATCACCCCCTTGCGGAGGAGGATACAGTGATGAGTGAGCCTGACTCTATCACGCTGAGGTCAATTAGTCCGCCGCCCATCTTGCCGGAAGTGGGATATGTGATGCATGAGAAGGGAGGATTGATGGGCGGCGAGGATTGGTTTGGAAATATTCAATGAGGCGATTGGATTTGCGGAAAAGACCAAAAGTTGGCTTGGGTGAGATGAATGGTTTGGCTAATCAGATTCTTGATGGGAGTGTAGAGTAGTAAGCTTGAAACTACCCCGGGGTTTCTTTCCTTTTTTATCATCTGCCGTTGTCCACACCTCCGGGATTTCTCGCTTCGGCTTCAACCTCGTGAGATGAGCCGACCGAGCTGATACGAGCATCTTGCCTATTATTCTTCGGAAATCGGAGCATGTATACCTCGATTTATACCCTCAGATCAATACCCTTAGATGAATTCCTCTGCCCGGACCGCCTCCTTCGAAGGGTTTAATCTACTCTGTCCTTTCATAATCGTTTTACAAAACATAAATCTCTTTAACCAATAGTGAATGACCAAGTTTTCCTAAGTAGCCCAAAGAAAACCTAATCCGAGATCCAGGATGCATCCAGTGAACTTAAATCGCAGGTTATACACAATTTGATCAACAACCCGACTTCTTCTCGTATATAAAATTCTGCCCGATAACCTATCCAAGTCTCTCTTGGGGCGGCAGAGCGCAAAATGGCAGAATTTCACTATCCGGCAGAATTTCTTAGGAAGAAAAGAAAGAGAAAAGGGGGGGAGTTTTATGGAGACGATCTTAAACTATATTGATCCTTTCGTTTCCCTAGACGCAAAAGCGGTTCATACCGACCCCAATACCGACTCCTGAGCGTGCAAACGGTGGGTATATCATCCTGACCGCGCATACCATATGATCAGTGTTACTACCTACCTTACCCATGAAGTGTGTTTCACGACACCAAAAGGTTTTAGTAAGTATTTCTGTTCGATTTCCTTCGGAGTCCTAGAAAGAATATATGTGGTAGAACATACTTTTATTTTTGAACCCAACATGAAGCGCAAATGATTTGACCCCCTTCATCTCTTAATCTGTCATATTACTCGAATACCTCGCCAGAATCCCAACCCATCCCCACACAGGCCCCAAGCTAAGTATGAAGTAATTTGCCGACTCCTCCACCAGGGGACACAAGTCCGCCACCGCTAGTCTTCCTGTCGTATCGCATAGCAATGATTATAACTCCACTCGTCATTCCTTTCCAAATCAAAACTGCGTACCAGGAGTCATGTACGGCATATTGGGAATAACTCTGGCAGCTGCGGTAATTGAGACCAGGGATCTTAAATTTAGGTTGGAGCAAATCGTGCACCAGGGATGTGATGATCTGGCGACGAGTCGGATGCGAAAACCGGCTATTGTCAGGAGTAGGGACTTACTGCGCCAGCCAGGGTTGCCGCGAGGAGGAGTAGAATCGACAGGGGCATGTTGAACTGTTGCATAGAGGGATTCGCTTGAACTGCCGTGAACTTTGGCGTTTAATGGGTCAGGAGAAGAGTTTGAGATCGAAGCGGCTGCTGTGTACTTGTTGTAGGGTGAAGTGATGGGCCCTCTGATCTCTTCTTTCTTGTTTGTGAGTCGTATGTGTGATGCCATGCCCGTGCTCGTATGCTTTTATCTCTTAGCTAAGATAGATGATGCCAGCGGTAAAATCCGGTTGTACGATCTTTCGAGTGAACAGGTAGTCCTTCTCAACCGACAACCCCATATGCAGTGGGAAGGACTCTGTCCTTACCCAACATTTCGATCGCTATGGCGCCTCAGCGCCGTGGCTGTTCTAGTTGCCGGATTCAAGGATCTGTATGCCAATTTTATGCTTGTATTAGGATGAGGCAACGGATTGTTGGTAAGGAGTGGTCATTATGTTGCCAGTCCTCTAGCCTTGTGCATCCCGCCGTTTCGGACCGACGGCATATATTGGTGTAAATATCGTGAGGGACCGTGGAGGAGTATAGCTGGTGATCGAATCCTGACAGCCAAATCGCATGTGTCGTATTGGGTGGCGTCTTTGAATGAGGGATTGTGTAGAAGATCCTAAGCGTGGAAATCGTGGGAAGATCGGTCTTGTGCTGTACTGGCTCTGCCTTAAGAGCCATAAAGATCGCCCTTAGGATCAAGGAGATGCGAAGAAAGAACCTTCTGCTGGAAGGGTCAACGAATCTTGAGTGAACGTCCGAGAGCAAGGGACCCGGTGAAAGCAGGAAGCATAAGATAAAAGTACGCGGTTCGTCGGTTATTATTCCATTCGTAGGTATTCGTAATTCGTACCTGGCTATTTCGGGAGGAAAAAAAAAGGCTTGCGACAAGACTGTTGCAGGCTGAGTAATGGTATCGCCATCCAAGGAGTTACGTATCAGTAACGCATTGAACCTAACAAACCATCAGCGTCTTGTACAGTTAATCCAGGAAAGTACTCGTATCAGGAACTCAGGAGCGCCTACTCACAGAAGCTCACCCGGGTTATGGCCGCACAGTTCTTGTAGCTGGCGGGATAAAAGAACGATCTATGGAATAGATTCGGACGCACCGTGCCATTCATCGCTACTTGGTGCAATGCTCCTCCTGCTGAACAGCATTGCCGTCCATCTTGCTTGCCTAACGATCATGTTCAGCGTATTTCCATTCCCCATTTTTGGCTCCTTTGCGTCCTCTCTCAAACGTATGATTCTGAGGGCTTAGTTGTAAGTGCCAGCTTGAGTCTTGTATCGAGTTCTTGTGGGTCATGGCTGGAACGCAGGATCTCGTCGATTAGTGCGAAGTGGATGTCCGCCTTGCTTAAATAAAGGCGTTCCTAATCCTCAGCAGTCGTGTGCGATATAAGTCGTGGTTTGAAGGACCGAAGGGACGCAAAAAAGCTCGTTGCTCATAAAAGGGTCGTCGAAAGGGGAGCTGCTGGAGCTGAGAAAGGCTTCATGGTGGGTTGCCAGGGTCTTGACGTTGGAAGCGACAAGGGGCTCGCCGTTGTTCGTATCTCGCTTGTGTGGGAGACTGTAGGAGATCCTACAGTGCATTGTATTCAGGAATCCCAGAGAAGCATACTGCTTAAACTTGGAGCCTACCGGCCATAGAGTAAACGTCAGTGGAGGCGTCTGACACTGTTCTGACGCCGGGGAAAGGGACTACAGCCGCCCTGAACGGACGCTCTCCCAATCGATCATAGATATAACTGCAAGACAAGTCTTTTCCGGATGCTTGGACGTGGAGTCAGTGAGTGGTGGGCCTGGCGGTGAGGAGCGGCTTCTTGCAGGAGCTGGGCCGGAGGGACTCAAACGGTTACTGAAGACCTCGATGAGAGCTTCTGATAAGACCAGACAGACTAGACAGCACTTGAAAGCTGAACATGTGCAAGAATCGTTACTAGAACCGCTGTATGAACATTCAGACAGGTGCAGAAGTTCCGGCTTCCCTACCCCTTACCATAGTGCGAACTTGGCACACAAGGAATTGAAGCGGCAAATCTCCTAAGGCAGCTTAGTACTTGAGCGAATCATCAATATCTTCGTCCTTCTTCCTAGCAAGATCAGCTGTTCTATTAATCAAGAGACTTCCCTTATCAAGGACTGCTTCACCATCGGAGTTGATCTTCCTTCAAAGGCATCCCTTGTGCTCACCCACTTTGTCTCCTTATCCTAGGTGCACCAAATTATCTTATTCATTTCTACAGAGTGACAAGTAGCATGTAGCAGAGTACTTGTCTCTCTGCTCTGGAGCGATAGCTGTCGTTGAGTAGCCAGATCGTTAGACTATGCTCGGCGGCTGTTCAAGGGAACAGCTACATCCATAACCACACGTCAGCATCATTGACCAGCTTTCAGGATCTTCTGACCATTCACCGAGAGACAAGCTAGTGCTTCTTCATGGTTGGGTCACTCACTTACTTGAGTTTCCATCACATCGAACCTTCTTCCACATGCAATCATCCTCCATCCAGAATCATCTCTCATCCTCGACAAGTCTCGATCTTCCTCATACATCACCGTTGATGGACTGGTCTCCTTTGCACGTCAAGCTGACCTTGGTCGATTTTTCAGCTGAATTTTCTCTCACTACTGTACAGCTTTCTCCCAGTAGAGCCCTCTCCAGGATGGAACACCATACTTACTTCCTTCTCTGGGCATCTCAACCCTTTTGCCCTGGTTCACCCTATCAACCAGATTTTCCTTTGGGTAAGTTTATTGAGCTTACGTACATATGGTGGGTCCACTCTGACCGTTCCTTCACAGAGAGTCTTAGCCATGGCAGCAAGATTTTGGACAGGATGCCTTACTCAGATGTTCACCGCTGACGTTAGCCTCTTCAGCTCTGTCTTTCCATTCTTCCCGGCTCTCTTGAGCGGCTCCATGAGTCGGCCGATGCACTTCCTTGGACTTAATTAGGCCACCATGGCCACAACCAGCCTTTGTTCTGAAGGAGCATTGTCAATTTCTTGAAAAAAGCAGCATGTCCCACACCATTTGGATGAACGAAATTTCAAACCCAAGCTCTATTTGCATGAAGACTGGCAACTCACCGACTCCTTCAATACCTTGACCACGGAACTCGCTTGCAGTCTGTCAGCGTCTGCTCACTGCCGACAAGTATCAGAAATCCTGTACGCTGCCACCGGTGCCAGGTGATCATCGAGGGATATCACGACCAGCAACAAGAAACTCTTGATGCCCGTTCGGTGGATCAAGACGGGCATTCTGATTGCCCCCATGACCCGAACATGACGAGCAACCTGCTGTTATCAAGCCGCCCAAAGGAAGGTTCTCACTGTGAAGTGCTGTTAAGCCATCTGGAAAGAGTTCCATAACGACCTCTTCGATTGGATTGTAAGGCTGATGTGGAGTGACACAAGCTCTTCGGACTTCACCATTTCAGACAAGATGTTGTAGTGACCGTGAAAGGTGACAGCATTCGTCCGATCACAGGCACGCAGCATTAAAAAGGGTTAAGATTACTCCTCTCCCGAAGCATGGAAGCAGTCATGATAAGAGAACCAAGCGGGAAGAGTTGATGACAGCTGATGACCGCGACTTCTGTCCACCAGTAACTAGATCTGGATAGAGAACACCCGTCGCCAAACCTTGTTAGGGGCCTAGGGGGTGGCCAGATTTGGTCATTGATGGATGGCCGATGTGACTTCCTAGTGCATGGCATCCTGCTCGTCCATACCTGCCGCTTGTTGAACCATCTCATAAGCCAAGCAACCGAGACTTGTGCCACTTGTCACGCTCAAGAGTGAGGAAGAGATCAAGGATTTTCCGAGCGTCCTGAAATTTGCTATCAGTCCCAGCGGGGAAATGGGCGGCCACGAAACAAAATTGCAAGCGGCCATCTGTGCATCGGTGCCTGTATCGACTTTCAGACGGGCCCCGATGAGAATCGAACTGAGGCGCGAAGGGAATGAACGGGCGAAGCCATGTCCGTGACCGCTGCGGAGATATCTGAGGCTGGTGGTGGTGGGTGGAGAATGTGTGATTGGTAAAGAAGGTCGTCGATACGGATGACAACCCATGAACGGTCAAAGGTATCGCCCACTCATGACCAGCCGGCTCTGACGGTCGGTCCGGCATTTATCACCCTCAAGCATCAACATGCTGCTCACTTGCTTAACGGCCTTTAGAATGACGTCCTCGATGACGACGACGACGACGACGACGACAACGATGATCAAAAGAACCAGAACATTATTCCCGACCCCTTCTGCATGGGCGAAGTCGACGGGCAATGGCACTCTCAACGCCTGAGCCCATTGGAAAGTCACATACCACGTCTTCGGTTAAGCAATGGTAATCCGAGTACCCCACAGACGGATTACGAACGGTATTAGTACAGACCTTAAGGTCTTAGAACGTTGAAGATAATATTCATCTTCAGAAGACTGGATGGTTTTGGATAGTTCTACCCTCGTATCTTTGGACGACTTGACGGGGCGCTAGGCATTCAGTATCACAAAGCTGTTGCGGAAGTTCAGTGCTACGCAATCTTCGCCCTGGATAGGCTGAAGAAGGGTTGGCACATGGCCTCGCCATTTCCCCTTACTCCATTTCTGGTTCAACTGCTTCGATTTCCGAGCGAAACTCTACTGGCCTTAGATCCACCGCTGCCGCAAATGATCGCCATTTCGTCAGCTTCGTGCGACTTCTAAAGACTGGAAGAGAGTTACACTTAAGATGCATCCATATCCTTGGACGAAAGAAGCGCATATGATCATTGGTGCCTGCCTGCTATCACTTGCCTATCAGCTTTCCGCTCAGCAGTCTATAGCAGACCCCGGATACGTCGGCAGAAATTGAAGGGGGTGACGACCACTGGGGCAGCGACGGGAACATTGTAGTGTTCCATACTGCGACATCCTAGGTATATCATTAATCGCAACACACCCCCTCGCAGAGCCAGCAGGCTATCATAAACCCTACCTCACCAATTAGTGGAACCTTGTGTCGGATGGTCTTCAGAAGTTACCAAGCTACCATGAGATGTTGAGATAGTGGTAAAATGGTACCACTGAAATTGCCGATTAGAACCCATCGAGGATACTGGCAGCTGGTGGTAG
>QQTW01001547.1_pt1 | contig 16170 bp, 14 predicted proteins | sample 1904831 | NCBI WGS metagenome assembly QQTW01 (sample SAMN09435610, study PRJNA476489) | Subsurface metagenome, whole genome shotgun sequencing project. | reverse complement strand
GCCTGGTTCACCGGTTCATGTAGCCAAGATTCAAGAGACGCTGCAAACGCTGCAGAGATCACCAGATGGATGGCACATGGCGGATCGACTGCTCGACAGTGTGGACGAGAAGGTCCGCTTCTTCGGAGCTCTCACACTCACGGTCAAGCTCAACACCGACTGGTACGGCAAGATCCCTTCCGGGATGATAGCGGCGAGGACTCATTTCTTGGTTGTTAGGGAGACGCTGGGCGAGATCGCAGCGCACACGGTCCTGAACCGGATGCTAGACCACTTCATCCGGCTCACGATGTACAAAGAAGCGCAACTGGTACTCAAGAAGTTGTGCTCAGCCTTGGTGGCCTACTTCCTCCGCTTCCCGAAGCGTTGGAGTCGATGCATCAAGCATGTGGTGTTATGTATCCGTCGGCAGGTTACACTCCCGTTGGAGAAAGTTCTCGATCCGCCAGCAACGGACGAGATGGTGAGGACGATGCCGGACCACCACCTGATGGCAGTGCTCTGGTTCTGCTCCATCCTGGCCGAGGAAGTCGGAAAGACGGATGCCGAGAGCATCAGCCAGTCAGTGTCCAGCTGATCTTTTGACCGTGTGGGTGGCGGAGAATTAATCAAGATCTGTTAGTCACAAATACCGTGAGGTCATGCTCCTTAATGTCAAGGACGCTGCCGATGTCCTCGGGTGGGCAATGTCGCGGACCGAGCAGGACGTGACGGTGGATCGACCGTTCCTGGTCGTCAAGGAAGCCATCAAGTGCTACCATGTGAGTCTGAGCTCTTGACTTCGTCCCGTCGGGCTGACATCTTGGGTCACCGCAGTCATGGGTGTTGGATGGTCAGCGAATCGCGACCGACGAATGGCAGAGCATCTTCGAGTCGGCGAATCTGACCGCGAGCGTACTGACCCACCTCAATCGAGAGCAGACCCACGAAGCAAGCCACCAGTTCTTCATCGATGTGCTGACCAATCGTCCACGGTTCTTGACGGGGGAGGTAACTTTCTACATCTCGATATGGCTCCAGCACCCACGGGCCCGAGCCTGGATGGCAACGCTCAAGAACGGCGATTTCAGTTTCGACGCGTTGCAGTTCGGCAGGCTCCTGCTCGCATACGGAGAAGCTACGCTCACGACGCTTGTCAATGATCCGGAGGAACCGACGTCGATCGCCAGGATGGCAATGTTACACGAGCTGTTGACGTGCACGGGGCTGCCGGTGGTAGAGGATGAGATCTGCATGCCGGCACTGGAGTTCTGGTCGGCGTATGTGGAGTATTCGCTCGAGAACGCTCCGACGAATGACGACCATGAGCCGAGACGATTGGGGGCGGCACGTGAACATGTCTTTCGGGCTCTGCTGGACTGCTGGTTCAAAATCAAGATCCCGGATTTCGAGGTGGCACTGACCTGGGACGCCGACACCAGACACGGACTACGAGACTTCCGAACGGACGTCGCAGACTTCCTCCTCGCGGCCTATTCATTTCTGGGGGTGCAGCTGCTGAAGGACCTGGTGAGCATGGCCTTGGCGTGCCTCGAGGGGTCCCATTGGGAAGACTTGGAAGCGACGTTGTTCTGCATCTCCGTTCTCAATGAACTGATCGTCGAGCACGGGCAAGACGATGGGCATCTGGAAAGGCTGCTAGGATCCCCACCATTCGCGTCGGCGTTGGGCAGGACGGACACCATTCCGGACCGAGCCGGCCTAGCATTGGTCGACCTGCTGCGAACCTACGCAGCGTTCTTCGAACGACATCCACAATACATTGCGGCTCCCGTGCATTTCCTGTTCCAGTGTCTGGACGTACCAACCCTGGCCATCGAGGCCTCGAAGGCGATCGCCTCCATCTGCTCGTCGTGTCGTCAGGTCTTGGTCCCTCAGCTGGACGCCCTCGTCCAGAAATTGGCCTCCGTCCTGGGAGCGGCGGACACGGCGGCAAAGAGCAGATTGCTGGGTGCGGTAGCTTCCGTCATCCAGGCACTGGATTCTGAGGAGAGCCAGGCACGGCAACTGCAGATCCTGGTCGGAATCGTTGAACTGGACGTCTTCGACTGCCAGAAGCTGGTGGCGGCTCAGCAACTGGCCCAAGCCGAGGAGGCTGGCGTGGCCGCTCTTCAATCTCTGGCGAGAATCGGCAAAGCGATGCAAGCTCCCGATGATATTCCCATCGATCTGGAGTCGGAAGCCCCTCCTTCGACCTTCTGGCACCAGGGACCGGGAGCGGCTGTTCAGAGCCAGATCGTTCGCTTCGTCGGGCATGTCTGCGATGCGCTACCGCAGAGCGACGCCGTGGTGGAAGCCGCTTGTGGTGTCTTCAAGAGCGGCTTCACCGAGAAGACCCCAGGCCCTTTTGTGTTCTCCAGCCACGTCACGACGGCATTTCTTCTTAGCAGCCGAATTGATACGCCGCGATTGGGGCTGATCCTCAGTACGGCGTGCGCTCTGATCAGCTCGCACTCGACGAATTCCTCGAGACGAATCGATCAGGAAGCGCAAGCCTTGCTGGGGCACGTCATCCAGTTGGTCCATCAACTGGGAGGTGAGTTAGAGATGCATTCTAACGCATATCGATCTCGTTCATGGCCGCTGACCACTACCAGAGCCTGAGAATGATCCTGATATTGCTCAGAATTGCATCGATCTCGTCTTCAGGCTAGTACACCGCTACCTCAATGTCATCGTCCAATTCCAGCCCTCAGCAGGAGTGCAGGAGCTACTGGAATTCACGATGAAGTGCTTGGCACGGCGAGAAACTCTACCGAAGCGATCCTCTGCGCGTCTGTGGGCGCACCTGTTCGCTCTCCAGGACGAGCCCGAGCCAGTCCAATCAGCAGTCGACAATATCATTAAAGATCTCGGCCCATACGTTGCGCTATTCCTTATTATCAACATCGGTGGACACGCATCCCGCAGCGAACTCGATAGTCTGGTAGAGCCTCTCAAGAAGATGATCTTCCGACAGCGCCATGCTCGGACTTGGTTGGAACAAGCCTTGTTCAACGGGATGTTTCCTTCCGATAAGGTCGATGCCGAGGCCAAACGGCTGTTCTTGCAGAAGATCATGTCGTAAGTCACTCTATTTCGGCGACGGACTGCTTCTGTGACTTGCCACCTCGAGTCTTCTAATCATCCTTGATCATTGCTGACGACCATCTAGATTGCGTGGAGCCAAAGGCACTCGACAGGTTGTCAAAGACTTTTGGATCGCGTGCCGAGGAAGTGTGTTCAGTTACACTTCTTAAAGCTGTTGCTGTTGACCTCCTCTGGTTGATCCTGCTATCATCTTTCGCTCATTCCCTTTAAAGATACCTGCGCTGGCCCTTTGGCCTATTCTCTTCGTGCAGATAGCTCCTCAAACTAGCCTTACTTTACTCGCCACGTGCCCGTCCGTCTGATTCTCAAGCATCCAAGCATAGCTCACAATCATCCAAAGCATTCTTGCTTCACAACCAATTCTATTATCGACTCTGCATTCTATATTATAAAGGTACAAAAGCCGCCATCGCAAACGTCAGACCGAACGATAACTTGAAGGGTACATTCCTGGTCAAAGCCGACCGGACATCGACTTTGGTGACATATCTTTGAAGCATTCGGTAAGGAATTAGATCCAAGCCTCTTGTTGCAGCAAACTATCGGTACGCAAAATTGATTAACATTAACATCCTTACTTCCCAATGCTTGCCCGATTGAAGCGGGGCGAATTTATTGTGGGGTAACATGAGAAAAGAGTAAAGATTCTTTAGACTAAGGCATACCTGAACACCAAATAACAACAACCCGATAAGCATAGTCAACGGCTTCGAAAATGCTCCGAGTGCCACGCCCGCGACAAGACCTATTCGCATTTACGCCAACGATGCATCGCAATCAGCTACGTTCTTCAGATACGTGCCACATTCTCAATTGCATCCCCATCTGCATTTCTCATACAGACTTGCAATAAATAGAATTCATAATTACGCACCAAGCATACTCCCACTACTAATCTGCCGATACAACTTTGCTTCTTTCCGTCTCGAACCAGACTGCGTACTTTGCGATGCTGAGCGCGTCTGTGCTACCCCACCACCACCACTTCCTAACAACGCAGAAGGTGCATAAGATCCAGCATCGCAACGAAGTAATCTCTTATTCGACGCCAATGAAGCAGATGAGGAGAAGAATCCGCTCTGTATGACTCCATGCGTCACGAACGCGGTGCTGAAGGTGAGCCCGAGGGCTGTAGCCGAGCAAAGACGAGCAGCCAGCATATTTGTTGATCTGATCTGCGACAAATCACTGAATTGAGCTCTGCTGCTGATAGTGGTGGTAGTGATGCGATGCAAACAACAACTGAGGCCGACGCGTCAGAGTACTGTAACCCAAACGCGTCTGTTGTCGTTGATGAGGTTCGTTGATGTGAGGGATGACGTAACCAGATCAGATTGTCGATTTGATACGAGCGGATAGAATCGGCCCGAGATCGGCCTCGGCTTTCTCGGTTCGGGCTTTGATCCGATCCGATCCGATCCGGCAAATCGCCCCACACCGCTTTCGACAAAAAAACCGATTGTTCTGGACTGGTGGGGCCGAGGGGGGCCGAGTTGTCATCGCAAAACTCAGTTGCGCAGTCATTGAGTCATATTTCCATCTCTCATCTCATCTCATCTCATCTCGTCATCATCCTCGGCGTCAGCAGTAGCATTACTCCGCAAACGCTTGTGATCATTCGTCTTTATTATATTACGTTTTCTCGTACAATAGACTATTTCCCAGCGAAAGATCGTTCAAGGGGACCCTCCATTGTTCAAATCAGTTCTTCATATCAAGATGACGACTGGAGATGCTGCGCAGACCAACGGCCATACCAATAACAATGGTGATGGCACGGGGATGGACAACTTCACAGTGAAAGCGGGATTGGCGCAGATGTTGAAAGGAGGGGTCATCATGGATGTGGTCAACGTGGAGCAGGTCAATCAATACCAGTCCACCCAATTATGAAGGGATTACCGGGCTGACAATCGTTTGGTAAAAAAGGCACGCATCGCAGAAGAAGCAGGTGCCGTGGCCGTCATGGCGTTGGAACGAGTCCCAGCGGATATTCGAAGAGAAGGGGGGATCTCAAGAATGTCGGATCCGAAAATGATTCGTCAGATTATGGACGCTGTTACTATTCCCGTCATGGCGAAAGCGAGGATAGGTCATTTTGTTGAATGTCAGGTGTGTATCTATACCTCATATTTTATAGAAATGTGCTGTTGCGAACTCGATGCTGAATTGATCCGAAATTAGATCCTGCAAGCTATTGGTGTCGACTACGTCGATGAATCGGAGGTGTTGACGCCAGCCGATCATACCCACCATGTGGAGAAGCACGATTTCAAGGTCCCGTTTGTTTGTGGATGTCGGAATTTGGGTGAGGCTCTACGTCGGATAAGCGAGGGGGCTGCTATGAGTATGTTTTACTCCCTCCGTTATTCACAACGGAATCACTGGTGGTTGTCGCGATAGTGGACACTAATGTATATCTCCTCTGTATAGTTCGCACCAAGGGCGAGGCAGGCACCGGTGATGTAGTCGAGGCAGTCAAGCACATGCGAACAGTTTCGGCGGAGATCGCACGCGCATCGACGATGAGTCCGACGGAGTTGCGAACGTACGCGAAGGAATTAGGATGTTCGTATGAGTTACTTGCCGAGACAGCTAAACAGAAAAGACTACCCGTCGTCAACTTCGCAGCTGGAGGTATCGCTACGCCCGCGGATGCGGCGCTGATGATGCAGCTCGGATGTGACGGCGTGTTTGTGGGCAGTGGAATCTTCAAGAGCGGCAATGCCAAGAAGAGAGCGCAGGCTATTGTTAGAGCAGTCAGCGAGTATAACAACCCGCTAGTCTTGGCCGAGGTCAGTGAAGATCTGGGTGAGGCGATGGTGGGGTTGAATGTGGAGTCGATGCCGGAGAAGGACCGGATGGCGAAGCGGGGGTGGTAAGATTCATTAGATATGATCTTCGTTGTTTTGATCGCTGTCTTGGTTGCGTTCAGTCATTAGATCTCTAGGCTGCATAGTCAAGGTGGTCTCTCTCTCTCTCTCTTGTTCAACTGCATTTGCGTCGGCAGATCATATTCAACATTCACGCGTCAGCTTGTCCCATATTTTCTGGATTATCTGTATTTATTGCATGCCTAGAATTGACAATCTCTCCTCCAAAATCGAACGTGCCATGACTATCAAACAGGGGTATAGCTTGTATGTGACGAGCTCCTATGTACTATCGTATATCCCGCCCTGCATCAACATCAAAGTCATATACAGTTCTTACACCTCATCCAAGTAACTCTTCCAGAATAGACTCCAGCTCCTCCTTTCGAAACGGCACCCAGAGCAACTCCGTGCCCAAGACGTCCTTTTTCGAAGTGATCATCTGATGATCATGAAACCTATTCACACACAACCTTTGATCAGCAACTCCACCACACAAATACATAATCGTACAAAGGGTAGGGTGGCAACTTACTCCTTGAGCAAAGTCCTAAATGCGATCTCATTACTACAAATGAATTCTTCCACCGCTTTTTGATACAGCACTCGATATTCAATCCCTCCCGTATCGCCCACGGATGTCCTTCCTGGTCCCTGTCGCTCTTCATCTTCATCATTGTCATCACCGTCATCACCACCCTCAATCCCCCCTTCCATACCCGCTAACTGTTCGCTGACCAGCACCCGATACAAATTCCGTGCATTCTCGGGTAAGCTCTTAAGGACGTATCCCACGCCTTCCTTTCCCCCGACTCGCCTTCCACTCCGGCCGAGTAACTCATTAACTGAATCCACGACATCGACTTCGACCTCGTACGGATCAAACGTGGTAGTGTCATGGAAGACGAAATTGAATGTTTCTCGTAGAGCGGTATCCCAGAGTAATGGAAACGAAGGATGGTCCGCGCTGCAGATGAGATGGATGTTTTTGTGGGCCGCCAGTCGGGACAGAAGGGATTGGGTACTCGAGCCTCGAAGCTGGAGGGAGTCGATGGAATGGATGATCAGCGTGATGGGATGATGGATGAGCTGAGGATGATGATGATGTTCGTCGAGGAGAGAAAGAAGGGATTCCATCATCTGGCCTGGTTGACCGGATATCTTGTAGGGATGATTCGCACCGAACGCGGCAGTGGCAATCATGTTGATTATCTCCTTGATGGACACGCTGGAGACGTAACCGTTGACGACTACAATATTTGGTTCGGACTCGTCGTCGACGGCTCGTGAGTTCGTTTCCCCTCCTTCTCCTCCTCCTCCTCCGGAAGCGGTGTTCATGTCATACAACCACTCGGCATAAGTCATGATTAAATTGCGCTTCGAACCCCATCCGTACAAACATATACTGAAACCTTCACTTGATTCAAATCTCCATTGGCGAAATGCGCGAGCGTGAAGTTCGTGAAGAACCGCTCGCTCTTGCTCATGCGGGTCGATATAGTCCCGAATGATATCGAAGTATTCTTCATGGCTGAGAAGCGATAATGATGCCAAGGTGTTATTGGATGTTTTGTTTCCACTGGGGCGATTGTGGAAGAAGTATTGTTCGTGCGCTGGCAGGTTTGGGGGAGGTGGAGGTGAGGGCTTGTTTCGAGACCCTCTGGGTCGGCCTCGTGCTCGTTTTGAAGGCGTGCTGGTAGCGCTGAGACCCCCCTCTGGACCGTCTTCTTCTTCTTCTTGGTCTTCTTCAGCAGGGAGCTGGTCTTCGTCTTCCTCGTCCTCTTCTTCCTCGGCATCGCCATTGCGATCGCCCCATATGTCTTGCGCGAGCTCATCCTCCCCTTCTTCCAGCGCGTCCTCATCACTGAGCGCTCCGGACGTGGTGCGCTTAATGAGCGTTTGGGCGCTCTTCCGACGAGCGGACCGATCGGCATTCCTCACTGGTGCAGTACCACCTTGATCATCCGCGAATCGAACACTCTTGGAAGGCGTCGTAAGTTGGATGTCGGTCTGGCGGGGCTTCGAGGGAGTGATGGGAGCGGGACTGTTGGTGACTTGAACGTCGGCTGTCCGGACGCGGTTCTTCGATCCAGGTGGTCGTCCAGGTCGGCGCTTGGTCGGTGTCTCTTGTTGTTGCTGTTGTTGTTCGGCAACAGTCTGGTCGTTGACCGTGGGAGGAGCAACATCCTCCCCCTCGATGGAGCCATCTTGCAGTTGCGCGTCTCCCGGCTCCTTTACGTCTCTCTTCCGCTTCATGACGCCATTCTTGTATTCGATGAAATGAAGGTAGTAGCACAGGTGTTCGAGATGTCGCGAGTTGTTGAAAGCTGGAGAACGCGCCTCGGATCAAAGATGATACGTCCCGAGTAATGCGCCACCATGCTGAGTCCAGTTAGTGCCGTTTGCAGAGGCCTTCAATTTCAGCCAATCAAAGCAAGGCAGGTTCACGAATTCGTCAACCAGCTCAGAGTCTCACCTTTAATGAAAAGCCAATCAGAGGCCTGGGTTAGCAGCGACGTCAGCCGGACCGGATCAATATTGATGACGGGTGATCACGTGATCAAGACTATGCTAGGGCGGACCGAAAAGACCAAGACCGCCGTGCATCAGAACCTCCACCGAACTACCTCGACAGCTCACCGGAGCTTCAACCAGGTATGTAAACCACTTCTTGACGCGAGCTATGTATCAGCGGTAATAACTGATAGGAAAATAGTATAGCTATCATGTCGACAGTCATCCCACCTCAATGGTGGCCACTCATTTCATCCACAGCCCACCAATTGCACCGTCTCCGGTCGAAGGGCTGCTTCAATCCCAACCGCATAACGAAACGTCAATACTCTGCACCAATGTCTGGGGAGATTCCATATTCCAAGCAGAAGTATGTACCCAGCTCTGGGACCTATCCGCGAGGGTTCTCCGCATCCGGGACATTCGCCGGAGTAAAACCATCCAACACCGGCACGCCGGACGTCGCCCTCATCGTGTCTGACACACCATGTACTGCCGCCGCCGTCTTCACCATGAACAAGTTCAAAGCCGCACCGGTACAAGTGAGCAAGCAAACTTTGAAACTGACGGGAGGAGAAAGCATTCGAGCGGTGGTGGTCAACTCCGGATGCGCCAATGCCGTGACGGGCCAGCAAGGGCTGGCCGACGCCAAGATGATGCGGGAAGCCGTCGACAATTTCTGCTTCAAGGAAGAGAAAGTGTCTCGAGTGGTTCGACCAGACGAACCGAATGCTGGAAAGACGCTCGTCATGAGCACTGGGGTCATTGGGCAACCGTAGGACACGCTTGCTCATTTCTGTTGCCATGCCTCCCTATCTGACCACCCTAACAACAGCCTGCCGATCGATAAGATCGTGTCTGCCATTCCCGACGCACATGCCAACCTCTCATCCGAACATGATGGCTGGATGTCTGCCGCCAAAGCCATCTGCACGACCGACACCTTCCCAAAACTTCTTTCCCGCGAATTCCATCTCCCCTCAACCCCAGACATCACCTATCGAATCGCTGGTATGGCCAAAGGCGCGGGCATGATCCATCCCAACATGGCGACCCTGCTAGGAATCATGTGTACCGACGCGCCCATCTCCTCCAAATTTCTCCGAACGACCCTCCGACACGCCATGCGCCGCTCCTTCAACAGCATCTCCATCGACGGGGATACATCGACCAACGACACCGTAGCTCTTCTCGCCAACGGGGCGGCCGCTGGTGGTGGCGATCCGGACCGGCGCATCTCCCTCGAAACCCACCCCGCCGACGCATCCGCCTTCCAAGACATGCTCGTGGACTTCTCCGCGCAGCTCGCCCAGCTCGTGGTACGCGACGGCGAAGGCGCCACAAAATTCGTCACAGTCCGAGTCACCGACGCACCAGACCACCGAGTAGCCCGCTCCGTAGCCAAAACCATCGCCTGTTCCCCATTGGTCAAAACAGCCCTGTACGGCAAAGACGCCAATTGGGGCCGTATCCTCTGTGCCGTCGGCTACGCTCCAACCGAAAATAAGGACGCTATCATCCCCGAACAAACCAGCGTGAGCTTCATCCCCTGCGACGGCTCCGAGGAATTGCGTTTGCTTGTGAACGGGGAACCCCAAAAAGTCGATGAAGAGCGTGCGAAACAGATTCTCGAACACGAGGACCTTGAGATTCGTGTCAGGTTGAGAGATAATGATGCTGCTGCTGGTGGAGATGGTGGAGATGGTGGTGGTGGTAACGCTGGTGGTGAAACGGGTGCAAAACCGAAATCAAGGCATCGAGGCGATCGAGAGGGCCTCGAGAGACATGAGCACTTGTATTGGACTTGCGATTTTAGTCATGAGTATGTTACTATAAATGGGGATTATCGAACTTGAATGAATGCGTTTATTGTTTAATTGTGTTCCTCTATTGATCGGGGAATCTTTCATGGCGTTTGCTGAGCCTTGAAAGGGGCATATCTGGTACGTTCTACTGGTTAGTGATGGATAGCGGGTGGCCGTTCGACAATTATATAACTACTGCTTGTTGTAGATAGTTATTTCGAATAGACGACTCCAAAGTCGTCAAACGTACTCAATCAACAAGTTCTGTGCGGGCGATGTATATCGTTTGTCCAAGGCATTTGTTACTGTACACTACACTACACTACAGGAGGAAGAGGCTTTTCTTGAGTTCCGATAAAGATGAAAAGGAGAACCAAAATGAACAGGCGAGCGCGGTGAGATTGGAAGACATCGTGGTCGAAGGGAGATGACACTGAGGAAGGGTAGGAAGAGATGTGAGGAAGACGCTACCTGCGAAATTGCAAGCCATTCCAAAAGCAGGATAACCCTCCCTTGAACAACTGGGATTAGATCTCAGAGGAAGATATCTCCCTCGTCACTTCAACCTCCCATTGGCAGGCACCCACAAAGGGAGGAGAAGAAGACACATGAGCCAGCCAGGGGGCTGGTGACATTTTGATGGGAAGAGTGCAGAGAACGCAGTACTTGCTCTCTTTCACTTATCCCGTGATCATCCCCTTGAGCCCAGCAATATCACCTTCCTTGGCCGCCATCTCAAAGTAGCCATAGATGATACTTAGAAACAACCGTTAGCCTATGTTCCACGCACCGCAGAAAATGGCAGAAGTATCATTGAAAGACTTAATCGATAATACTCACGTGACAGCCAGCAGAATACCCGTTCCAGAGCCGAGAGCACCCAGAAGATCGCTGGCGACGGACAGCGCACCGATGCACGCACCACCAAACGCCGCCGCCGTGGGAATGACCCGCTTCAGTTCCTTGTACATGCTCTGCTCGCGATGTCCGGCCATGACGAGTCCCTGCTCTTTCAACTGTTTGGCGACATCTCGCGGGCTGGATCCGGACACTTCGATCCACGTCTTCGAGAACACGGCGCAGGCCACGAGCATGTAGGCGATGTAGATGGCTGTGTGAACGGGGTCCAGCAAGGATTCGGTGAAGCTGAGGGGCGGTGACATGTAGTACGCGATGCCCGACGAGGCGTACAGCTGCGAAGACCCATCACGAGGTTCCCACACGCCCAACAGCCGGACCAGCAGGTTCTCCGAAAACCGCGAGTACAGCATCTGACTGACCATGAACACGTTGGACGACAGAGCCGATTGCAGCATGATGGGCATGTTGGACGTGTAGAACAGTCGGACGGGGTACGAGCCCCGCATGCCACGCTGCCGGGCGGACTTGACGGGAATCTCGACGCGGAAGCCCTGCAGGTAGATGACTGAGGCGAAGACCAGTAGAGTGGCCAGCAGATTCATGATGTTGGGCAGGTTCTGGCGGTAAAACGCTTCTCGGAGGGCCCGCTGCTTGTCGTTCCAGGTCAGCAGCAGGTGGAACAGCGCGATGACGGCTCCTTCGAATTCCGGACCTCGGCCAGTGTTGATCGTCGTCGGCGAGAAGGCTTTCCAGATGATGGACTCGCAGATGTTGGTCGCGATGAAGAGCGAGATGCCGCTACCCAAGCCATAGCCCTTCTGGAGGAGCTCGTCCAGTAAAATTACGATCAGGCCTGCGACGACCAGCTGGACCACGAGGAGGATGCAGATACCGGCGCCGAGATCCGATGGTTGTCCGTAAAGACCCGTCAAAACCCAGACGAGTGCTTGACCGAATGATAGAACAATAGCGAAGACTGATGGTATTAGTGGGAAAAACACATTTGCAGAAATAAAGAAGGCCTTACGCTTCTGAGCGGTCTGGTAGAGCTCGCGGTCTGATTTCAGATCCAGGTTGATATCAATTAGATGCGTTCCGGCGAGGAGCTAGAGGGCATCAGTTTTGATGGTCGCCAGAATGGAAGTCATTTCGGTTGCACACCTGGAAGACCATTCCTGACGTGATAATAGGCGTGATTCCCAGCTCCATCAATGTTCCTCGATTGCTCGCCAGCATCATTCGCAACCAGTAAAGAGGATCCGAAGTCTGCATATCCCATCATCAGTATTTTCGTGGAGACCCCAGAAGCACTCAATCTTACATCAGAGGACACAATTCCATATAGGCTATGAGAAAGCGTTAGCACAATTTCAACTTGCAAAAAAAAGGACTATCGAAGCCGGCTACACTTACGGCATTTGACTCATGACCAAGAAAATCAATAGTGTCAACTAGCACACTCAATTAGTGTTTGGCCAACAATCCAAGATCATCTAGACTAATATGCTCCAAACTCACCCCCGTCCACATCAATCTCTGGTTGAAGGGAGTCTTCGTCTCCGGTGATGACACCTCGGGGAGAAGAGGCATAAAAGGCTTTATGAGATCGAGAAAGCGTACTGCACTCATTAGTATCTATACCTTGGGATAATTATATAGCCATGGACAAGTAATGTAGACTTACGTCCGCTCATCTTGGCGAATTTGTTGGCGCACAATCAGGCTCCGAAGACGCCAGATACAGTGGTATGGGAACGGGGATGGAAGGGATTAACCCGTCGTCGAAGCAAGCACACACTATTGCAAAGCTTTCGAGTTGGTAAGGAGTGAGGGAGTCCGTGGAGGTTGAACTCGAAGAGAAGAGCGAGGGAGAGGATGATTGACGGTCTTGACTGTCGTGCCTCTGTGAACACCGTGTTCCGGCAACCCAACCGAGAAAGTGAAAGTGAAGTTCAGGCTGGGGCACGTGATCTCCCCGGGCTCCATGCCACAATCAGACAGGTGGCTAAACCACTCAGATCAACGACGAGTCGTGCCTGGGGTGAGTAATTCAATTGACCTCCATCATCCCTGTGACGAAAATGTTCAGGTCATGTAAGGAATTGATTTCCGCATTCATCGCATTCTGGGTTCGAGAAGGTCTTTATAAAATATTAATGTCTCAGATACCACTCGGGGATTTCGGGATATATGAGACGTCACTGATATGCTACCTACTTCTCACAGCTTCAATTGAGCTATGAAGGATCCTGCGCGTCTCTGCTCTTCTGTTTACTCAAAAATGTTACAATGCTAGCCATAAGGAATGAATAACCTTCGACGGATCAATGTGAGGATCCAGGGTTTTCAAAGATCTCCAAACATTGTGTTAGTGAACTTGAGGTGTTGCTTCGATGGCAAGTGGCTATGGGATATGGTAATATATCTGCTCCATTGGGTTGTCCAAAACAGCGAAATCATCAAAGATATATCGATGGCTGGGCTAGTTGACTGCCACACATTTGTACGCATTGGGTCAACAAGGTGACGATCCAGAGAGTTACCGCGCTACGGCGGTTGAATAATTTGGACAAAGTGGATGGCATACATACGGGTGGTGTCTCCAATACAATTCCAATTTGAACTTACAAGATGATCAACGAGCTACTCTCCATAACGAATTGACGGTCATTACCACCTCTACGATGAGAGCCTTACCTAAAAGGGAAATCTGTTTACACCTTCTAGACGGTCAACAAAATATTGGTGACTATCGCTATGAGTAAGGCCAAGGGGTTTTCCCAAATGGCACTGGTCGTTACTTTCATTCACCATCTTAGGTCTCTACCAGGCCCGGACCGCAAACGGGCTGAACGAAAGCGACGGCCATGAACTTCGGAATGGGATAATTGCTGGCATAGCCAGCTTGCAAGCCCAGCAGAAACTATCTGCCGCTTGGATGACTTAGTTGTTGACCAAGAACTAGAACTTGCTGGACTACATATACAGCCGTTACTGGTGAATGCTATTCAAAAAATGCAATGTGCGTGCCATCCCCTGGGACGCCGTCATCTCTCGCCATGCCTACAGACTATCGTATTGCCGCATTCTCGGCCCAATATACCTTGCCGGCTCCCATCTAGACGCCCAGCGACTTACTTTCCATTCGTTTCCGCGCTAATCGCGCCTTGGCGGCTGCGAGACGGTCTGGAGGAAGAGTAGTCCTGGCTCGATCTCCCATTGGCGTCCGCTTTGCGCTGGTGACACTGCGCGCATGCATCGGCTTTGGAGTTGGGTGTCGACTAGGCGTATCGTTCCGATAAGGAGTGGCAGCACTTTGCTTGATGGTCTGGGCATCATCGGTTTGTGAAGGGGTGTCGGGTGTATCGATCGCAGCGAGCAACAGACTCTCCGCTGCACGTCCAGACCGACCTCGTCGAGGTACCTGAAAGGATTCTTCGAACGATGGTAGATCCAAAAACTCTTCGCTCTGGCTGTTCTCGGCAGAGAACATCCGCAGGAAGCTGGTCGACTTCACCGCTGTGCCGAATTCGGGTTGTGGAGAACTAGGGCCTGCCCGGTTGTGGTTGATGTTGAGATCAAGACCGCTTAGGGGTGATTGATGTGCCACGGAACGCTCAGCCAGTCCTCCTTGCCGACTGACTCCCAGGTCGCGAGCCGGAGAACGGATTGAGAGTCTTGATCTTTCCGCTCCCGCCTTCGACCAGGTCGAGGAAACCAGTTCGGCTTCACCCTCATCCGCAAGAATGTGGAACGACGACGCCTGTTTGACACTTTGTCTTAAGGCCTCATCGTCACGTGCCTCGATCTTGAGTTTCTGATTCTCCACTCGCAGCAGTGCATTCTCCTCTCGAGCTCGCCGTAGCTCTTGGCGGGTCCGATTGTGATTCTCGGTATCCACAAGCGCGAGGCTGGCTGCGAGTTCCGACATCTTCGCTTCCAGTGCCTCGACCTTCCTCTTCTCCTCTCGCAGCTTCATCTCCAGACGAGTGGCCTCGGCGTCTTTCTGTCGTGCATAGGCTTTCGCCATGTGTTTGTACTTGAGAAGCTTCCGCAACGCCTGCCCCGCCTTTGCTTGATACGCGTCAAATTCAGACTTCCAGTCGCAACCAGCGCACTTCTCGCAATTATCCATGTTCGTATTGCGGTAATCTTGCTGAAGAGCGACTGAGGTAGTATCCAATTTCGTAACTAGAGTCCAGTGTTAGCATACCTGCATGACAATTGGAACGTGATATTCGTACCCTGGGCTACCTTCGCTGTCACGTTCCTGCCTTCACTCGACTCTTGGTCTGTTCCTCGGGTCTTGGAGGCGATGAGAGCCTTGGTCAGGGACGTATGTACCGCTTCAACAGAAGCAGGCATATCTCCAGATCCTATCGATGTGGATGCTGCATTGCGACGTAAAGCTTGCTGGTCATCGTCCGATCTACAAGCTAGCTTCTCCTCTTTCTCTTCGTCATCATCTTCCACGAGAGGAGCACCAAAGGACACGGTCTTTCGGCGAGTAGGGCCAATGCCCGGCGTTAAGAGGATTCCAGCCCGCTTCGTTGGCGAGGAGGGGCCTTGATGACGAGGTCTAGGTCTCTGTGTTGATTGTTGTCTAATAGACACGTCTTCTGTGCCTTGGTCGGATGCGCCAAAAATTGCGGTTTTGAACGCGCGTACCGCAAATATCGGCGCCGGCGTGACTGGTGGCTCGTTTAGGGCTATTGCATCGTCACATTCTGTCACCTATTAGAACCTGTCCCAGTGCGCAGACACACGCTTTCCTCTCCACACTTCACGAACCTCCTGACCCCACACTTCCACCCTCACCAACCGACCGTGCATATCCAGTCAACCACTCTAGCATCGCGATAGCAGAGCAAGTAGCAAGTATCCAGATACTGAGCACCTTCTCGCGGGTATCGCAAGACCGAATTCAGGTATGATAGTCGTCCACTCTTAAATCCCTCGCGTTGAGTTTGTTTACATCGCCCTGTCAGGCACGTCAACCTCGGGTCGGCAGATCGGCGGACCGGCGG
>QQTW01001546.1_pt1 | contig 16173 bp, 10 predicted proteins | sample 1904831 | NCBI WGS metagenome assembly QQTW01 (sample SAMN09435610, study PRJNA476489) | Subsurface metagenome, whole genome shotgun sequencing project. | reverse complement strand
GATTTTGATGGCACGGCACGGCATGGCATGGCATAAACGGCTGGCATTACTCTTCCGGCCCGGGCCACGTTCGTGCCCTGCCAAGGGAGTGAAAACGCCCAAATTTGCCCTCGCAGTGCCCAAACTCTGACACAAGGCTGCAGTACGATTTGATATAGTACTGGCTGCAGAAGCCATGCACTTCGCGAGCAAATCTGGAGCGGCAATGCAGGGTCAGGGGTTAGCAAGGGTGAATGCGAAAAAGGTACGCTGGCATTGTGGACTCGATGGTCGGGGATGAATTGGTTCTTAACATCCAGGTGAGGACACTGGCAAAGTCTCGGGTGCCTTAGAGTCATCGGTGTATTGTCGCTTGTATGCAGAGTTTGCGAAAAGTGTAGGAGTTCTTTTAAGCATTCACGAAGATAACAGGAGCAATTCCAAGTGATCACGCTAACGTTGTTAGAAAGGACTTCAAATTCTGTTAGCCTCTTAGGGAGAAATTAGAATCACAACAGAGGCATATGCTGGTAAGGAATATCGAAGCACTTGTGGCAGGTTTATGCTCACAGAGTCACAGTCGAATGGCCCCCTACTAACATTCCACAACCTCGAAAGCCAGCGGCATCTCCAATAGTAACTTCCACCAGTCCCTCCTATGAAGTAGTGGCCACAGCACGTGATCGTGATTGGCTGTGAATACAACTCTGTTGAAAGGGACATGGGACCCATTATGCTTGTCGGTCGGGCTAACTTCAGTCGTGCAACGGAGGAGACCCGATTTTTGCTCTCTGTCCAATCAATAGCTGCAACAAAAGGGTAAGAACGCCCTGGTAGGTCACTAAATTGACACGCCAAGCCATGTCCATACAACAACTTCATAACACGGGAATAGCAGAGCAGGTCGCCTGTTCAGCACCGCACTCAGCGTGAAGTATCCTCAGGCAGATGCCAGGCGATAGGAGCATGGAGACTTTGGTGTTTCACGTTCAAGAACTTTTGATGTAAGTCGCCATAATGGTCGCACCGACATTCCTGGACGCAACGTCTCCAGATATTTATCGCAGGTGGTATGGACGCTCTGCAATCGACGTCGTGAACGTGGAGTCGGGGTAGGAAGTAGCAGTTGCAGGCGGGAGGACCCCGGACGCAGTAATCTTCCAGATTCGCCCAGAGGGTTGAACCTGTTTCTTCTGAGGAAAAGGGCCCGGGGCAGATGGGTGGCTAGAAGAAGAAGAGGCACAATCAGTCTCGACAGCAGGAAGGGCCGAGTGTAGATCCATGACTCTGTTGAGCTATAGACGCTGCTGGAGACATACAAGTTCAGGAGTGTTCAGTTTTAACGACGCTGGCCGGGGAGGCGGTGGAAAAGGGAGGCCAATGTTTGTACTGGCAGGTGTGTCAACAGCCGTAGTGGTCGCTCGAGCTTGAAGATGCGCTCCATCCGCCGTATCCATGACGAGTGTTGTCAACTGTCTAGGTCCGACTCTCAGGTCTAAACCTAATGCTATTGCGGGCGTTATTGCGAGTATGCCGAAAGTATGAAAGAAACTGTATCTCATTTTGCAAAAGTAACTCGGTAGCTGAGCTTCCGAATGGACAAGCCAGACCAATGCTAACAATGAGCGCTGCTCGAACTTATAGACGAGCAGCTCTGTTGCAAGCCTTCTGCTATAGCATCGTCGGCTCTGCGGCTATGCTGTTGCTGACCCGCGATGCGACAGCTGCGCCTGCGTTGTAGATCTCATATTTCAAACCTCACCACATAGCCGGATCATTCGTTTTCTTAATGAGTGCACCCCTTCTGCAGACTGCTGAGAGAGAAAGCCGACACTCCGATCAGGTAGCTTCGAGCTTGAATCAATAATATCCGGCCTTCTTCCACCGGGTATTGCAGAAGCTTTGTCAACACGAAATATAGTGCGCACAGAGCCGTCTGAAAGCACCGAACATCTACCAATAACATATGCTAGTGCAGTTCGTTGTTGTCTTCTAACTCTCCTTGGAAACGAGCAGCAACAGGCTGAGGCTGGAACTGTGCCACAAAGGAGTGGGGAAGCAGGCATCTAGGAGAAAGGCCAATTCATGGAAAAGGAGCCAATGCTGAGGTTAAAACGGTGGGTATCAGAGTGCAAAGGGGGGGGGAGTAAATGATAGGTAGGGATCAAGCTCTAGAACATACACCAAAGCTCAGGTCCGACTTCAAGCAAAACCATCACCATCGATGCTTTGTAACTCATCTTCAATTGGTGGCCAGTTGATACCTACAGCCCTTTCTCAGAACAGGCCGCAACTTCTTTTGAGTCTTCGCTTTTGAGACACGTCCCCAGCCAAAGTTCCAGAAAGGGACAAACCGCGAATCGAATAACTCGCTAGGTAAGTGTTCTACCATAGCAGCGCTCAAAAAGTCAACCTCTTGCGTGGTATGAAATTGCCAAAGCTATACCAGAACCGGTGAGGCACAGGCAACCCATCAGGGTCTGATAACCCGAAGGAACAGACCCAACGGCTCTATGGGGTCGGTCTGCTCCGCGAAACTGATACTGGTAGCCGAAAGCCCCATAGGCCCCAGAACTGGTAGACAGGGACGGCCTGACGCAAGATGCGCTACCAGGACTTGGAAGAAAATAATCTGAGTTTGATATATAACTACCTTATAACCCTTAAAATTCTTCATTAGTAAGGATAAGAGCACCAACGTGAACGGAAAATCTTAATGCCGGTGGCTAATTCAAGGTTTCGCCTAATGATTTACCGGCGCCGATGACCAAGCGGCCGGTCTCAGAGCCTCAAATAAGTTAAAGCTCGATTTATTCAGGACACGTATAAGATTTCTGGTTATGACGATTTAGAGCCAATGTATAGACAACCAACAACTGATCCCGTGGATCCTTTAGATTTGTCTTTCCTTATTATCTCAGCTTGAATCTTCGTGTCGCGCTCTCTGCGATCTGAGTCGCAGTCCATCCTGCTTTCTCGGCAGAGTACTGCGCAGCTCCGTCCACTGTTGTGTATTAGTGGGGCAATATGGAGAACTCCTACATCTTGTCAGGAGAAGAAGCGTTGAAGTTTTTCGGAGTTTCGGAAGATGCTGGACTGTCAGAAGATCAAGTCTTTGCCTTAAGAGAGAAACACGGAAGCAACGGTATTATTCTCCGAGTGTTCTATGGTATTTCAGGAGTTGACATGCGATGTGCCAGCACTACCGGAGGATCCCCCGACACCGCTATGGCAGCTTGTGCTTGAGCAATTCAAGGATCAACTCGTTATAATACTATTGGGCTCGGCGGCTGTGTCATTTGTTCTTGCCTTATTCGAAGAGGGCGAGGGTTGGACAGCATTTGTGGACCCCCTAGTGGTATGGTTGCGCCTCAAAATGTCTCTCACTCTGCTCGGCGCGCTGACTGGAAATGTTGTGTTAGATTTTGACTATACTGGTTCTCAATGCCGTTGTTGGTGTATCGCAAGAGAGCAGCGCAGAGAAGGCCATTGCGGCGCTTCAGGAGTACTCGGCCAACGAGGCGACTGTGGTCAGGGACGGGACCGTCAAACGAATAAAGGCCGAAGAGCTAGTACCCGGGGATGTCATCGTTGTTGCGATCGGAGATCGTATTCCTGCGGATTGCAGGCTTCTTTCCATTCAGAGCAACAGCTTTAGTGTTGACCAGGCGATCTTGACGGGCGAGAGTGAGAGTGTTTCCAAGGATCCAGAAGCTATAACGGATGTACAAGCTGTCAAGCAAGACCAGGTGAACATGTTGTTCTCCGGCACTACTGTGGTAAATGGTCACGCAACGGCTCTGGTGGTGTTAACTGGAGGGTCGACCGCTATCGGAGACATCCACGAGAGCATTACCTCTCAGATATCGGACCCAACCCCACTCAAGCAGAAACTCAACGATTTCGGAGACATGCTTGCAAAAGTCATTACCGTCATTTGTATCCTGGTTTGGCTTATAAATATCCAGCATTTCAGCGATCCATCGCATGGAAGCTGGACCAAGGGAGCCATATACTATCTCAAGGTAGTCTTTCTTCGAAACATTTAGTATGGGCTTGGCTAACCTGCGTCTAGATTGCAGTCTCTCTTGGTGTAGCAGCTATCCCAGAAGGTCTCGCTGTCGTTATCACAACGTGTCTAGCGCTCGGGACTCGGAAGATGGCTGCGAAGAACGCCGTCGTGCGAAGTCTACCCTCGGTTGAGACTCTTGGAAGCTGCAGTGTAATCTGTTCCGACAAGACTGGAACTATGACGACTAACCAAATGAGCGTCAATAAGCTTGTCCACCTTAACGAATCTGGGACCGGTCTGGAAGAGTTTGACGTTAGCGGAACTACCTTCGCTCCTGAAGGGTTCCTGTCGGCCAATGGTAAAGCCGTGGAAAACTTGGCATCGAAGTCAGAGACAGTGTTGCGAATGATGGAAGTTTCAGCAATGTGTAACGAAGCTAAGCTCTCCTATGATCCGAAGACGAGTACCTACAGTAGCATCGGCGAGCCCACCGAGGGCGCCCTCCGAACGCTGGTGGAGAAAATAGGAACCAATGACTCCGCAATCAACCAACAAAAAAGGAGCTTACCGATCCAAGAACGATTACACCATGCGAGCAAATACTACGAGACAAACTCACCTCGTCTTGCTACGTATGAGTTCTCTCGTGACCGCAAGAGCATGTCTGTCCTTGTTGGCGGAGGCAAGCACCCGCGCTTGCTGGTCAAAGGAGCTCCTGAGTCTATCATCGACCGTTGCTCTCATGCAGTAGTTGGGACAAAGGGAAAGAGAGTGCTCCTGAGCCGATCTCTTGCTAACCTACTTTCAGCGGAGGTGGTCGAGTATGGGAACCGCGGTCTGCGAGTAATAGCGCTAGCCAGTGTCGACAATGTGGCCTCTAACCCTCTGTTACACTCAGCCAAAACCACGAAAGACTACACCCAGCTCGAGCAAGACATGACCTTACTCGGTCTGGTTGGTATGTTAGATCCGCCACGTCCAGAGGTTGCAGAGTCAGTAAGAAAGTGCCGCGAGGCCGGTATCCGCGTTATTGTTATCACTGGCGACAACCAAAACACCGCCGAAACAATCTGCCGCCAAATCGGCATCTTTGACCAATACGAGGATCTTACGGGTAAGAGTTACACTGGACGAGAATTCGATGCTCTAAGTCAAAGCGAGAAGCTGGAGGTTGCAAAGAGAGCCTCCCTCTTCTCGAGGACGGAGCCGTCACATAAGTCTAAGCTCGTCGACCTTCTTCAATCCGCCGGGGAGGTTGTTGCCATGACTGGTGATGGAGTCAATGACGCTCCAGCTTTGAAGAAGTCAGACATCGGTGTCGCTATGGGCTCTGGGACTGACGTCGCAAAGATGGCAGCCGACATGGTCCTTGCAGACAACAACTTTGCGACGATTGAAGTTGCCGTTGAGGAAGGCCGGTCCATATACAATAACACGCAGCAATTCATTAGGTATCTGATTTCATCAAATATTGGGGAGGTGGTCTCGATTTTCCTCACTGCGGCAGCAGGGATGCCTGAAGCACTGATCCCAGTGCAGTTACTATGGGTTAATTTAGTAACTGATGGCCTTCCGGCCACCGCGCTTTCTTTCAATCCTCCAGATCATGATGTGATGCGAAGACCACCAAGAAAGCGGGATGAAGCTCTTGTCGGCGGGTGGCTGTTTTTCAGATATATGGTGATTGGCATCTACGTAGGAGCCGCCACTGTTTTCGGGTACGCATGGTGGTTCATGTATAACCCGGAAGGGCCCCAAATCAGCTTTTGGCAACTGGCATGTCTCCTTTATCAATGGGCCCCGTATCGTGATTGCTAATGAACCTTTGCAGTCACACTTTCATCGATGCTCCTCGCAATTCCCAGAAATTGGATGCCATATGTTCTCTGATAACATGTCAAAATCCGCTTCGACCATGTCACTCTCGATGTAAGTCCCAAGCAAAATATTCAGTATATGGTATCCTAATTGACACTCCCGCAGACTGGTTGTTATCGAAATGCTCAACGCTATGAATGCGCTTTCTTCCAGCGAGTCTCTCATGACACTCCCGCTATGGGAGAACATGGTTCTTGTGTATGCCATCAGCCTCTCGATGGCACTGCACTTTGCCCTGTTATACACACCGTTTTTGCAAGGTTTGTTCTCGATTGTACCGTTGAATTGGAATGAGTGGAGGGCAGTGCTGTTGATCAGTGCACCTGTAGTGTAAGTTTGATTCCGAGGAACCAGACGAATTCTGCTAACACAGTAACTAGACTGATCGACGAGGTTCTTAAGTTCATTGAGAGGAGGCTCTATCTTCCCAAACCCCTAGAATTACGACCGAAGAAGGACTGAGTATGGGATTTGAAATTCGCAAGGCCGGTGAGAGGGGTTTCCCTTCGTCGCACTGGGTCCTGTGCGACTTGTACCTTTGATACCTTTTCGCAAGAGATTTGAAGATCGGAGCTTTGTAACCTAGACACCGCCCTTTAGACGATAGACACAATAGACAAACGCTCTATGATCGCCTGTGAAAATAATCTAGTATGAAAGGTCCATGCAGTGACATGTTGACGAGAAATGTCCCGTCTTCTCGCCCCCCCTAACCCCACACCCAGCTAGTCTTGCCTTCCCTTCAGTAACCGCTTAGTGACCTTATCCTTTTGTATGATATACACATGTGCTCCCCAACCGGATAAAGCGTCTCGATCCACGGCGTTGAGAAGTGCTTGTGAGATCGTCTCAAACAGATCCTCCGGTTCCTAATGCAGCAAATTAGCTCACGCCTCATAACCAAGACCGAGTCCGAGTCTCCGAGCAAGAATGCCTACCAGATCCGGCTCCCACAGCCCCTCACACGTCCCGAAAAGCTGATCACTGGCTGTTCCGCTGACAATGAAATCCTTGGCGAAATCGATACACCCAATACTATCGAACCCACAAATGAACGGCTTTCCCGTTGTATGATTGATGCCTGCAATCACCGGACTGACAAAGTAGGGCCCGAACCTCTTCTCGTACAGGCTCGACGAGACCAGGTTTGCCATTGTCTGCGGCGAGATTTGCCGCTCCTCTCGTAGCCGGTACATGTTGACCTTGTACCGGAAGAGGTCGGATACGGTTGATACGTCGGTTGCTAAGCCTGTCAGCCCGAGGTAGACGTCGCCGTAAGAGAAGATCTTGGGGAAATTGTTGGACACGGTGAGGGATTGTAGGCCGAGGCGCAGATCGCAGGCGATGGCGACGCAGTCTTTACCGACCATAGCGACGCAGGCTCCGCCATCTGGGTGTGGTTTGCTTAGTACGGGGAGGGGAACTTGTGAGAGCTGGCTTGCAAGACTGACTTATGGCGAACGGAGAGCTCTGCGAAGCGTGTTAGTAAGATTCAGTTTGCGGTTTTGCGGTTTGACAGGGGATGGAATGTAGTCACCATTATTTGTTTGTACTCTAGTGATCAAAGGAAGTCGTTAGGTCTAGGTCACAGCTTGCGTGTGGAAAACTTTGAGAGGTTGAGATCTTGCGAACGCCTTATGAAGCTCTCATGGACGGGTCTACGCGTTGAACAGTACCAGGTAGCTTCAGCGAATCCGCAGCGTTCGGCATCTTCCGATATGACGATTTGTCATTGGAAACACACGAGTAACACATGTTACTTATGAGCAAACACGAATGCCATTCAATCCTTGAGGGAGAGGCGACGACATAGTTTTGCCCTTAGCAATATATTGTCTTTCACTGATACTGCACTCCATCCTTTCATTTGTGACTGGCTGTTGTCCTTCAACAACATACATCAACTGGATCTGCAGCTCTTGGGGGAGGTCTGAGGAACAGGCCCTATGTCTTCACAGGTTGTTGTGATAGACGATAAGGCTCGAAGAGCGGTCATAAAAGTTACACCGGGAAAGCCCCTCAGTGATGTTCTACAAGAAGCATGTACGAAGCTAGGGCTGGATCCTAACAGCTATGGGCTCAGGTGAGTTTCTACCACCCTGGCTCCCTTTGGTGAACCGTCCAGAAGAACAGCTCTCACCACACCCAACGCTTTCACGGCCCCTGAGAACATGCTGACAGCGTCGTTCTAGGAACAATAAGAAGCAAGTTGACTTATCTCGAACGTATCGACTTTCAGGGCTCACATCGGGCTCCAAGCTTGAGCTCGTCCTCCTCTCCCGCTCTCCGTCCGTGGTTTCAGTCGCCCTACAGCTTCCCGAGTTTGAAGCCAAGGCCGTTCCAAATGGAAGGTTGACCGACAAATTTCCCAGCACAACCACGCTCTGGCTCATACTTCGGAAACTGGAATCCGGCGCAAATGGCGGCGTTGGTCACTCGAGGAACTTCACAGCACGAGGGGTAGCACGAGCGGCCGTGGATGAGTCTGCTGGGCGGTTATACTATGAAACACCGGTTTTGCAAGTTATGGGGCGCGAGCTTTCGTCATTTACGGATCTGCAGAAGACATTAGGACAGCTGGGGTTCAACAGTGGTAGCGTACTATTACGGCTCAGCTTTAGACCGACGGAAACACCACTCGAAGAAGCTATGGCAGAGATCGAGCAATATTTCAAGTCTGTCGAGATACCCGAGCCCTCCGCCGGAGCACACGCTGCAAGTGTTGCAAATTTGGAATCAACGCCTGACACGCAAGAGACAGCAATTCCAGAAGACGTAGCAGACTCAAGAACACCCCCAGAGGCCATAGAAGCCAGCAGCAGCGTGCCATCCACCACCGAACCTACACCCAACCCCATAGGCGGCGAAGAGCGCAAAGCCGAATCCCACCAACACGAACAACTACCACCAGAACTCATAGAATCCACCATTGTTGGCCCCGACCACCGCCCAATATCCGTCTTCTCTCCGCCCACCCGTACAACACCTCACGCCGCCCTACAGCAATACAACGAATCAGACTACGAACCCACCATCGATCACGCCCGCCTGCACCAATCCCGCCTCTCAACCTCCGCCCGCAACAAGCGCCTCCCTTCCGAAGCCGAGCTCGCCGCCTCCCAACAGGCCTCCGCCGAAAAACTTGCTCAAGTCTCCGACGTCGAGATCAAAGTTCGCTTCCCGGATCAATCGCAGGTCGTGGCCAAGTTCACGAACCTCGATACCGCGGCCAGCTTATACGCGTTTGTACGCGGGATGGTGGTTTCTGAGAACGAGGGGTTTGTGTTGAGTTTTCCGTCCACGAGCGGTGGGAGGCCGAAGATCGTGCCGAAGGAGCCGGGGAGGGAGCGGTTAATCGGGGATTTGGGGATGCGGGGACGGGTGCTGGTTTCGTTCTCGTGGGAGGAGGGCGTTGATGCGGATGTGAGGTCGGGGCCGGTTTTGAAGGAGCTGTTTAGGGAGAAGGCACGAGAGATTGAGGTGAAGGATGTTGGTGTCAGCGATGTGGGAAATGACGACCAGATGAGGAAGGGAAAGGGCGAGATGGAGAAGGAGGTCGGTGGTGGGAAGGATGGTGGAAGTGGGAGTAGGAGTGGGAAGAAGGGGGGCGTACCGAAATGGCTGAAGTTGCCGGGCAAGAAGTGAGGCACTAGGGATGTGAAGATGATATGATGAGCACGATGGTACGATTGAGTTATGTAACACTGAGGGGATTTGTTTGTAACTGCGCACAGCTTAGAGCGTAGCGAGTCAGAACCGATCGTCAATTGTACATTCCACCGGGCAAGGCTATTGCCATGGCTGTAGCATAGCAAGGTTTCTCAATAATACATACTATTGCCAGTAATATCTTCGTAGGGGTGGACCGGACAAAGTTCGACCCTGTTGCAGTGCTATTCCTACAGCGGCAGGCAAACTGGAGGTTGGTGCTGATGCGTTGACTTTGGAGCCTCTGGGCCTGCTTGACATCCATAACCACAAGCTGGTCTGTCAATCGGACCATAGGCACTGGAGTGACGGCGTAGGAAGTGATTGGTTTCTGCAGCATACTCGTAAGATACAAGCTTGTCTTGCGCATATCAAGCTGTCAAGGTCGTAGAATTGCTAGCTGCCGTGCTCCTACACGGAGGAATCCTTTAGAAAACCCAACTCGTCCACTGAACAAGCTCTTCCCCACAAGGCAGCCTCTCCTTTCCGACATCCCCAACATTTAGTGACCCGCTCTCCTCGACTCGGCAATCACTCTCTGCAATTCATCAACCTTCCTCTTTGCGCGGCCGAAAGTCCCGAGCTATAATCCGCTATCAGCCACACTTCCTTCTATCCTGGACCGAGTTGATGGAGCGGACAAATGCGGTGGGTGTACATGTGCCTGCATATGAACTGCACATGCGAACAAGGAAGAAAAACGGAAAACATACCCTCTTCTTCGCCAATTTGCGAGCACGCTTGTCTTTGCTGTTGCGCAGGAGTTCGATAACGCGACGTTCGTAGGGTGCGAGTCTGTAGGTTGACGGAAGAGTGTTGTCAGCGCCATGAACCTCCGATAGATGTCCCGGTCCCACCATCTCCAATCTGAAATCAGAGAACAGATAGACACAGCACTGAAGTATCTGTCCAATCTGCTCAGACAGACAATTGGATACAGGATAATTGGATATGTCCGAGACCTTATCGAAAGTGACCAATCTGGTATTCGATCCTTCTAACGCCTCAAAGAAGAGAAAACGTACCCAGAAACTTCTCTCACAATCTCACGCACGAAAGCCGTTTTCTTGCTCAAATGGCCCTTCGTTCTTGAGATGCGTGGTTTGACATCGCGGCGTTCGGTTTTCTGCGAAGCGGATTGCTAAAGTTTAGCTACCTGATCTTCCCATGCCTCTGGTCTCTAACGATGGTGATCATGGGCTGTGAAGGAAGAGACATACATGGCCGCGGTTCAAACCGATTGCGAGACCGGAACGTTCTTTCGCCATGGTCGTGGTCGTGGTTTGTCGTGAAGTTTCCTGGTCGTGGGGACGATGTGTGAAGGCTCGAAATGCGGCTAAAGTGCGGATTAGGTAAGCGAGGGCGCAAGCGAGAGTAAAAGAGGGCTGGGGTTTAATGGAACCCTAGGTGGAGCAGAACGGTGTACGGCTCGTACTAGTAGGGTTGAGGAACTACTCTCAAGTCGCATAATTCAGGAATATTACGATCTGGATTACAAAGCTCATTGGTTATCAATCTATTCTGGCGAAATGCGATAGTCTTCATTGATTACTGATCATACTCTTTCCTCCACCGCTCAAAGCGAGTCTGCGACCAATGTTCCCAAAGCAGAGACAGCTACAGAAAAGCACACTTGCAATCCAAGTTCCCACGCCTATGGTTTCGTTTGTGGTTATGCTTTCCAGTCCAATGTGGTTCGATGCGTTCACAATATTCGCTCTCGGCGATGGTGTAGCAGGCGGAGGCACCATTCCAGGATTGACGCCAAGTAAAACTGCAGTGCCGGTAAGACCGACTACAGTCGAGAAGAGAAAGCCGGGCTTTGAGCGATCTATTAAGTACCACAGCACAGGATTGGCCAGTGCAAGGGTAAGGGATACTTGGAGGGTAGACTGCCATGGCAGTTTCCGCTAGTGAATGAAACGTTAGTAAGTCGATGTAAAAGCAAAATTGGGTTCGTGAACGTACAATAGCAAATGCAATCCCAATAAAGGCACCGATGCTACGAACCACAGGATTCCAGTCTGCTCCCACTCCACTGCCGACCCGTGAAGACGGTCTCTCGTCTTCGTCGCCGCTTGTATCAGTTGAACTAGATCCTTTGATGATGGATTTGACTACGCCAACTCCATCACCTGTAGCCAGTGTCTCCTCCCACAGAAAATCCACCCAGGGCAGTAGACTACCGAGTCCAACGCCAGCAATTCCCCAGAAGATAAGATATGTCCATGAGTATCGCTTGATGCCAGCCACTTGGACCGGTGCTATTCTCTGGTCATCATGCAAGTGTGTGATAATGACTCCGTACGCAACTCCAGATGTAAAGAGTAGTATAGTCCGCAGGATCAGCCTCAGAAACATGTGTTGATGGCCAGGATGTAAGTGTGATGGCTGTCTCATCAGCTGCGGCCTTTGTATTCTAGCACCGATTGCTGGCCTTGTATCGTCAATGATAGGCCTTAGGGTTGGCGTTTGCGCACCGGTCCCCCAAGGCGTCGAGTTTTCCTCGCGCGAGACCTCGTAGGGACTCCTTGCATATATGCCAAAAAGAGTGGAGGAAGTCAAGTTCAGGATCGAGCGCGTCCGGCTCGGTGCAGGGTTGCCATTAAGTTTAGCATCGAGGTAGCTAGGATCCGTGGTGTCTAAGGCCGGAGTCGGAGGTGCTGAGGAGTCGGTGGAGGCCGGTGTCAGTTCGAAAGCTCTGCGCGGGATTGGTCGAAATATGGGATTTTGATCTGTCATGTCGAGCAACGTAACCCGTCACGAGAGTCCAGATGATGGGAGAATGAGGAAGCCTGCTAATGTGAGAAGCTTCGTCAGTTGTACGAGGTTGTATCTGAGACTTGTGCGTGATCTCTTTATATCGGCGGAGGGACAAAGATTGCGATAGCGAGGATCGTTGACTATTTCACTCGAGTACTGCTCAGTTTTGAGAGGAGACGAATGCAGACGATATCCAGATAAATGACGTCCTTCCCACTCCAGATCTCCAGTCTAACACGCGATGCTTTTAGAGCTCAAAGAAGGCTCATACGGTCAAGTAGTTATACAGGGGCTGCGTCGATCTGATATTGTTGGGAAGAGGTGTCGTATGTCGTGCATAGAGGAAGCATGTGATTGAAGAAATGAGGTGATTCTTGCGGTAGTCTAATGTACTGACCCTTTGAACGCCAACGTCTATCCTTAATATCGACTTAATGGATTTACTTCTGGCAAAGCTGTCTTACTATCAATGAATCTGCTTTACGCTGACAATCATGTTCGCTGAGCCGAATCAAGGGCGTGTCTCATGCTTCATCGAATGGAGATCGAACTACGACTGGCTTGGGCGTGCGGTAAAAGCAGCGCTTCCGAACTGGCCAACATACTTCTGCGCTTGCTTAGATTTCGCAGATCATGAAGCTATCCAGCTGCTGGATTGTGCAGCTATGGATTTATCCATGGAAGCATCTGGCCATTAGAAGGTGAGCCCAGTTTGAGCGAAAAGAGTGGATGTCTCTACAGAGGCATTTACCAAAAGTCCTTGCACACGCTAGTGATAATACGTTGTAAAGTATGGGCGTAAAATATCGATAAATTACTCCCACTGAAAGCTCACTATGAAATAGTTGATCATTAGGCGACTTTGTACCTATACCGCTTCCCTACAGCTGTGTTAGGGCGCGTGCTAGGCGCAAGATACCTTACATGCTCTGTATATTTCAGTAATCTATTTTAGCGTGTGCAAGGACTTTTGGTAAATGCCTCCGTACCAGAGCTGCCGAATCGCATTCAAAGGATGCTGTATTCTCGTAGGGTAGGCACAATAACACTAACTGGCCTCTACTCAATGAACGAATCTGACTGGGGCTTGAAGCCTGAATGATGCAAATGCGAATAGTTTATCCGTCTATCCAATCCCCCGCCGAGGGCTGCTATTATCCAAAGTGGAACTTCTCTTGCCTTGGTCCTTTGGGATGAGGACCTGGACGAGAACAAAAACCAGAGATGAACATGCAAGAAGAGGTGGTTGCTTCCCGTTACCTGGCCCGGGTTAGCACAAGGGCCAAAGGCGTGGTTGTTATTGACGTTCGTACAGACCCTCAAGAATTGCCACTTCATGCCTGTGGATTTAAAGTCATCTCGCGCTCTTTTCCTTTCACTGGATCAGCCACGTTGGGCGTCTGTGTCAGAATAAACACCTTGTTTCGTTATTCGTAGTATTGGAGGGAAACCTCTTTAGGGAATAGCAGTATACATCGTTTAATGAGCCGCAGGGTCCCGAACTTGTCCCCACAATGACGCTGTCCTCCTTGAAGTAAGAAAAGTGATCTGGTCTGGCGTGTCATCCCGGTACCGCATAACTGTCGCTATTGACCTCCTCCATCTGAACGCTTATCTGCTGTGTGTTGTACAGGTTCAAAGCTCTTAACTTTCCAGTAGAGTTGCTCTCACCCAGCGCCGGCCCTTGGAAACATTGTCTAAGGTAAGCAGAGTTCACTGATATCGTTAGTGGTGCCACTTGAAATCAGACTCTATATACCCTTCCCGTCTATTAACTTACCTAACTCAAGTGGAATTTCTTTTTGCCCAGCCTCTAAGTTACCAGCCACAACCGGCGCTACCCAGCTGAATCATCCCTACAAGCGCTGTCAGGAACAACGGTCTCGTACGCGAATCCTTGCGCCTTCTCGGTGTCTAAGACAACAGCTCCACAGCAACAGGCTTTTAGCCAATCATCAATGCAGCACAGTCAGCTCTCTGCGAACTCGTAGTAGCACGAGCATGGACCCACAAAAGGAGGTCGGCACAGGCAACGGTGGCTGGATCAACCAGCCGGCTGGAGCTCTGTGTTTACAGACCCTTCTCAGGGTACAAATATTCCTGAGCTCTCTCGATATCCGTCCCATAATCTCTATTCAGTTCACCACTATTTGAAGCTTCGAACCGTGCATACATATAATCCTTCATACACAGTCGTTATCAATCCCAAAATCTTCTCAAGCTACAGAACATCAGACCAAAAAACGATACCCTAGGCAGGATGCAGTTCAACCTCTTCGCACTGGCTGTCTCTGCCTTCGCTGCCTCCGTATCCGCTCAATCGTAAGCTTGCACCTCCTTCTAGCTGTTTCAGCACTCCTTTTCGAGCGTCCTGCAATAACACTAAACATCTTCGTAGCTACAATTCTACCCAGCCTAGAGGCACAGGTGTTGTGGCTCCATCAGCCTCCGGCGTCGGCTCTTCCCCGGGTGCAACCGGCAGCCCGATCACTGGTGCCGCCGGTATGAACACTCTATCCGGATCTGCAGTAGGACTCGTCGTTGTTGGTGGTATTGCTTTGGTAAGCCTGGTCTTTTCATCCCTGAATATGGTAACGTCTGCTGACCCAGTCTGCTAGATGTTGTAAACTATTCGCTTCTTACGATCTTTCCAATTCCTGCCTTCGATCTTCGAGCGGGGATGGCAATGGTACATCCTCGATAGACTAGCTGCATCAGAAGGCGTCTCAGATGATATGGTTCGATGGACTCGGGATATTTTCAACCTTCAATTCGACTTCGTTGGGGTTGAGTGCTTTATAGCGGCATAGCTGGATAATCTGGGAATAAAGGCTCATGGCTACAGAGCCGTGTTAGGATCATAAAATGGTTATTGCAGTATTAGACTAGATTAATAAACCGAACGTTATCCTTCGACCACTGGCCAAAAGTATTGAGGGCAGCATTTCAGGTAGAGGGTCAGATCCATCAAACTCGTAGCGTCTGTTCGGTAGGGAATCGTCCCCATAACACGGCCACCAAACGTATCGATCTCTTCACCCAATGAAGGGTGACCAAGACTGCAACGTTTGTACAGTTAAATCAGGACCATATAGCATTAAGGAGCCCCGCAGGTAAAGCCATTCGCACGGTACACGAACTTCAAAATGAAAGAGTATCATATCCATTTGGAGACGTGAGATGGCAAGAGCGAACGAGGATCGTAAGGTGAGATTCCAAGATTGATATGTGCAGACAGTCGGCACGTGATCTACAAATTACTTAGGGAAATTCCACGCGTCAACCAAGTGTTCAAAGTAAAGCCACCAGCTTAGAAGCTTACACATGAATTAAACCCTATCGATGCCGGCTGAAATCAATTGTCAGCAAGACGTGTCTGCTACAACAGGCAGAATTGTTCCGATGTTCGTAGTTCTGCTTGAAGCTGCGCTTGAGGAGATACATACTGCAATCTCGACATTGGTCAACTGAAACAAAGATTAGTCACGGCCTGCCTATCCGTAGAATTCTGAGTGTACCTGAAGGAGTTCAGTGAACTTGATGGGTAAGGGAGCCATCTTCGTCTACGGAGCGGCCACACCGCGTCCACCGTTTACTGCACCCTCAACACCAATGGTGATTAAAGGACGAAGAATGAGTGTATCAGAAACGGAGGCTATGTCTTGGTTCGAAAGGCGGTAAAGATCGTTGGTGGAGTGCTGACAAGCTGTCGATGAGGTCAAGCTCAGGAGGTTTATGTGTTGCTGCTTAGTTGTCTGTCTGCCGCGTGGAATTTCCCTAAGTAATTTGTAGATCACGTGCCGACTGTCTGCACATATCAATCTTGGAATCTC
>QQTW01001545.1_pt1 | contig 16180 bp, 15 predicted proteins | sample 1904831 | NCBI WGS metagenome assembly QQTW01 (sample SAMN09435610, study PRJNA476489) | Subsurface metagenome, whole genome shotgun sequencing project. | reverse complement strand
GATGCTCTGGCAGAAGTGGCCCTGTCTTTTCTTTGACAAAGAGCAGATTACACCCCACTTAGCTAAAAGGTGAAAGTCGCTCTCACTGTACCAACGACAATATCGTCATTCTCGGCGTTGAAACCAGGTGCTGTAATCCAAATCACACCTGGTGTAATGGCAATGTTGTCTGTCATCTGGAACTGATAAAACCCTTCCACGTGTAGCGACGTGTCTTCATCTGCATTGACATCAATATCTGGGTTGCTAGAACTGATAGTGGAATCAGTGGTTTTCGGCTCCATCCCAACCACGAAACCCAACAAATTTCCTTCTTTACCTAAGTCCGGAAAACCTAAAGTCACAGCATAGTTCCAGATGTCAAGGTGCCCACGGTCAAACAGTCCACCAGCGGTAGAAAGGATACTCGTGTTAGTATAACCAGCCCAGCCTCCCAGCACAAAGTTATCGCTTAACTGCCAGGATAGCTCTACTCCGTAGGAATTACTGGCTGTTGGCACACTAAACGCTGGTATGTCAATTTCTTCAAAGAAAGCGTCATCAAACCGACTAAAGTTTGTTCGACCGCTACCAGTGCCGGTATCATCTGCATTATAGGAATTGATGTAAGTCAAGCCAATTTTAAGACGCTCAGTCGGCTTGACTACCAACTGAGCTATAGCACTGTAAGGTCCACTGAATAGACCGCTACCTTCTGCCGGGTCATTACCTTCACCCGCTAAATATCCTAAGCTTAATTCTAGGAGTCCTAATTGTTGCCGCAGACCTATACCTGCACCATCACCTAGATAATATATGGGGTTACGTGTCCCAAAAGCAGACAGTGCGCCAGAACCGCCATCCCCATCCAGGACGTTGACAGTGTCGCTAAAGTCATCGAATGCGCCACCAACGGCAGCAATGTAAACCTCTGTACTCTGCCCAATAGGAAAGATATATTCTAAAACTTCTAGACCAATATTATTGTCATCGTCTTGTGTAAAAGCTAGTTCACCTTCCGGGGTACCAGTAACTGTAGAAAATCCAGCAAAGTTTCCAGACGAGAGTCTTGTAAACAGGAGATCGTTGCCAGTGAAGCTGGTATTTAATTCGAGGCGCGCCCGATACGCAAACACTGTTGAGTCGTTCAGGTCACCGCCGTCAACATTTTGTCCAGTTATGATACCTGCCACCCCAAAGACTGCTTCTCCGTTCAGCTTAGTTGTGGTGGAGAATTGATTTGCTTCTAACTCTGCGTTAGCTGCTGAGAGCGCATCCACACGACCGCCTAGAATTGCTAATTCTGCTGTAAATTCCTGTTGTAGCCGTTGCAGTGTAGCCAAATCTTCTCGTCGCACTAAGTCAGATGTAGCTGCGGTAATCAGTTCATTGACGCGATCAAGGCAAGCATTCAAACCAGCAGCAAATTCATATCTGGTTAGCGCCCGATTTCCTCTGTACGTACCATCGGGATATCCAGCAATGCAACCGTAACGCTCTACGAGTGATTGCAACGCTTGAAAAGCCCAATCTGTAGGTTGAACATCAGAGAGTTGGGAAACAGAAGTAACCTGGGCAAGCGCATTATTACTATCAATACTTTGATTGTCTTGACTAACCAGTTCTAAAGCATTGGCAGTTGCAGTAACAACATCAAAAACTAGCAGTGTTCCGAAAACAGCTAAACCGACCAAAAGACGTTTCGACAAACTTTTCGCCATCTCTATTCCTGTCCTCACACCAGTTGCGTAAAAAAAATTGTCCAATCGGTCAGCTAAATCTCTACAATTAACCGTTGAACGCTTGTAATAACGATAATCATTATCACACAACATCAAGATTTTATTTGTTCTTTTCAACTCGTAGTTAGATAGACAATGCTAATTATTGCAATATATTATCATTAAATCTGTAATTTTCGAGGTACCAGCAGGTGTTGGTCAATCCAATGAATGCGACCTTCCTGCTCAAACTGATTCAGCAACCGAGTGACAGTGACTCGTGTGGTGCCCAGAGTCTCTGCAATATCCTGATGGGTTAGGCGTAGCCGGATCAGTTGTCCTTGTTCTGACTCATGACCAAATTTGGCAGCCAGCCAGTCTAATAATTGCTGTAACCGTTGGTGAATTTGCCCGCTGCGACACTGTAGCAACGCCTGGGTTTGGTGGAGGTGGCACAATAGCACCTGATTCAAATGACCGCATTCACTGGATTGGAGCGCACGCAGCTTGACATCCGTCAAACACTCCACTTCATAAGGCTGAATACAGGCGAGGGGTTGACCTACAGTGTCTCCCAGTCCCCAAAATCCGAGAGAAATGATAGTGCTGTCTTGAGTCAGTGTATAGGTACGCACCGCTCCACTCTCAATTTGCCAGAGAGCATTTTCACGCAATGAGAGGTGTTCTCGACGCTTAAATGTGTGTATTACCAAACCATCCAACTTTGGCGCAGTGAGAGTGGGATTAGCCATCGACAAATTCTCAGGATATCTAAAGGGTAAGCATGACTGGTGATACCGTTCTACAACGTTGCTATGTTATCTAGCGTGTGTGTTGCGCGATCACGTAGCGTAGGCATTGCCCAATCGTCCATGCAGCCTGAGTTGACTTACATTTGTAGTCGCCAGATTTGGCATTTCCTACCAACAGTTTGGGCAAAATCAATAAATGCAAGAGCTACGGACGCGGCGTAATAGGTTTTCATTGATTTCTCCTTGCCATCGCTAGCACATGAGCGCAGGTGTGGCGAATCCGCAGCAATGTTTCAGCGCTAGTTTGACTGGGATGGGACTGAAGGACAAAGCTGAGCATAGTTAAACAAAATTGATAATCATTCTCACACTATGATAGTTCAGATTGAATCAGAAAAACTCACCCAGATCATAAAAGAGAGCTAATTTTGCTGAATAATGCCTGTCACAGACGTTGTTACCTTTGGAAATTACCCACGTTACTGTTAACGACCGGACTATTGAGCGCTGTTAATGTCAAGGTACTGGCTTTTGGCTCTTAAGATGATTGATCAAGGTTTGACGATCAAAGAACTAACGGATTTGGTTGGCAGCGACATTACCCCCCGGATGGTGCGGCACTATCACCAGTTAGGATTGATACCTCAGCCCGTGCGCTCGCCCGGAAACTACCGCCTTTACACACAGCAGGATGTGCAACGACTGCAAAGAATTGTGGCGCTTAAACAGCAAGGCTTTCAACTTTCCTACATTCATAAGCTGTTGGATGCGGAGCCGGAAGTGGAACAAAAGACGCTGATGGCGCAACTTCAGCAGCAGTACCGGACAATCATTCAGCAAATTGCTCAATTGCGGCAGACGGCATCGGCACTAGAAGGGCTATTAGGGCGCGATCGCCACTGTCAAACGACTCAAGCCGAAGTTCTTTCCCAACTAAAGCTACTGGAAGTTGAAACGCAAGCTGGATTGGGGGGGTTGGAAAAACTTTGGTACGGCTTGGATGCCCAGGTTCATGCCCATCCCAAAGCCTTTCAGGAATCACTTCAGCGGTTGCTGCCTGACCTATCAGACCGATCGGAAATTGAGGTGGATTTGCTCTCCAAGCTAGTGTTGGCGTGTGGCGATGTTAGTTTATTGCCATTTGTGCAGCTGGGAAATCAAGCCCTAACAGCTAGCCGCATCGCCTTTCAATCAGGTTGTTCGGTGGTAGTAGATGTGCCTACGGTCAGTGCAGCGATCGACCACACCCGATTGTCGCACTTGGGTTGTCCGGTGCAAACTCTAATCGACAATCCGCACATCACCAGTGCTGCCGAAGCGGAACAAGCTTTCTGGCAGAATCATGCCTGGAAAGATCGCTTGCAGCAACTACCAACTGGATGTGTGATCGCGATCGGCTATGCTCCATCCGTGCTGCTGGCAGTCTGTGAGGCAATTCACCAGCGTACTTTTCAGCCTGCACTCGTGGTTGGAATGCCGGTCGGCTTCAGTCATGCCCCAGCGTCAGTTGATGGAGTCTGGCGTTCCTTTTATCACGGTTGAAGGAACGTTAGGGGGTGGGCTACTTGCGGCTTCTGCGCTCAATGCGCTGGTAGAATCGCTGATCGAAAAGCCGGATTGCCACTGTTACTTAGGCAGCTAGTTTTTGAACGATACCGTCTCATGGAGGCACTTCGCGGTCGCATCTAGACCTTTGGTCTTTACTATCAACGGCAACGACCTCGATCGTAAGACGGTGCTGCTAGGTTAAAGGTGAAATTGATTTTCCGATCAGCGCGATCGGACAGGGATGGATAGCAGTCTCAGCGACTTTGGACAGACTGCAACTCTCCAAGAGTTACCGCACGGCAAGGAGGATGCGATCATCAAATCGCTGCCAAATTGTACTGACTTCTCGAAATCCTGCCTCTTGCAGGGCTGCCTCATGAATCACCAGCGTTGGCTCATGCTCGGTAAATCGAGGTTGAAAGCGTCGATGTCTTTCGGTCAGTAGCTCTTCGAGGTCTTCCTCTTGTTCGATCGCCTGCCACCACTGCTGCCAATCTTCCTGGTTTCTCACCGAAAATGCCTGCTCTTCCTGCTGTGCCTGCACTGCTTTTGCCAGGCGTTGAACTGTAGCTAAGTGTGGCGGAAAGTAGAGATGATCGCCGTTGAGGAACACACCGCCCGGACGCACAATTTGACCGAGTTTCTGATAAAGATGCACTAGTCGATCGATCGGTAGCCAGTGCAATGCGGTCGTCGTTAAAACGGCATCAATCTGAGTGCCACCCATTTGTTCTAACCAGTCATCCTGCGTTAAATCCGCTTCGATCCAACGCAGTCGATCGCCCATTGAACCTAATACACCCTGACCGATCGCTAGCAAAACCGGATCATAATCAATGGCAATACAGGTTGCTTGTAGAAATCGATTCAGTAAACGCTGACTGATGGCACCGGGACCACAAGCCAGATCAATTGCGGTGAATGATGCGGGCAACAGGTGGGCGATCGCATCGAGCATGATTTGAAATCGTTCTTCTCGACAGGGTAGATAGCTACTTTGCTGAGCATCCCAACGCTCAAGCCAGTGATGCCAGTTGATTTTGAGTAAATTGTTTGTCATAGTTTTGCAGAATAAACGAATGATTTGCGATCGCGGGGATGGGTGGGTAACTGTGCAGCAATTAGCTGTCGTGAATAAGGATGCTGTAGTTTGCTCAAATCCAGGGAGTCAATCGATTCAACGATTGCCCCTTTGTGCATGATGACAAACCGCTCGGCAAGATACGCAACGGCAGTAAGATCATGAGTGATAAACAGGTACGACAGGTGAAATTGTTGCTTTAAATCGAGCAGTAAATCCAGAATTTGAGCCTGAATGGTCATGTCAAGATTGGAAACAGGTTCATCTAATACAACGAGTTTTGGCTTGAGCGCGATCGCCCGTGCAATGGTGACGCGCTGCAACTGTCCGCCGCTAAACTGATGGGGATATTTATCCGCATCCGCTGCTGTTAAACCGACTGTTTCCAGGAGTTGGATGGTGCGCTGTGTTGCCTCAGCAGTCGTAATATTCAGGTAGTTGCGAATGGGTTCACTGATAATTTCCCTGACTTTGAATCGTGGATTCACAGCACTGGAGCTATCTTGAAAAACTACCTGCATTTCGCGCCGGAGCGATCGCAGTTCTTGTGATTTGAGTTGTCTCAGTTCTTTACCCTGAAACCAAATCTCACCACAATCGGGTTTTTCTAGACCAAGCACAATTCGTCCTAACGTGCTTTTTCCAGCACCGCTTTCCCCCACCACGCCCAAACAGCTTCCAGGTGAAAGACCGATCGAAACATCTTGCAGTGCGGGAATAAGCTGCGTTTTACCGCTCCAACCTAACCGCAACTGATAGGTTTTAGAAACGTGCTGCACTGACAGTAAAGTCATCGTCTTGCTCCCTTGTGATGCATCAATCGAGAAGCAAGAAGCGATCGCGTGTAGGGATGTTGGGGATGATCGAATAACTGCTCGACGCTGGTTTGTTCGACAAACTCACCATTCCACATCACTGCAACTCGATCGGCAAGTTGAGCAATCACCCCCAAGTCATGCGTGACTAACAGCAAGGCGCAATTGGTTTGCTGTTGCAGTTGTTTGATCAGTCCCAGAATTTGCATTTGGGTAATTACATCCAATGCCGTTGTGGGTTCGTCGGCAATTAACACTTGAGGTTGTAAAGAAAGCGCGATCGCAATCATGACTCGTTGCAACATTCCACCACTGAGTTGAAACGGAAATTGACGTAATACTCGCTGCGAATCCGTTAAACCAACGGCACTTAGATGTTCAGCGGCGATCGAGCAGGCAGCCGCATCGGTGAGCGAACGATGCGATCGCAGGGTTTCGATGAATTGCCGTTGAATTGTGGCGATCGGGTTGAAGAAGCTGGCAGGATTTTGCAGAATTATGCCGATTTTTTGTCCGCGAATTTGGCGCAATTCAGCCGAGTTTAACCCGATTAATTCCTGTCCTAAGATCTGAGCACTACCTTGAACATTTGCGCCTTGCAGCAGTCCGAGAATCGATAGACAGGTGGCACTTTTGCCGCTGCCGCTTTCGCCAATGATGCCTAAAACCTTGCCGGGTTGCAGCTGAAAACTAACATTTCGGACGATCGGGATTGTTCCAAGATCGCGCCGGGCTGGAAATCCAACCTGCAATTCATTAACAGTCAGAACAGGTTCAGCCATTTTGCAACTTCGTTTTCAATGTTTCAACGCGCACTTGCTTTTGCATCCGTGGATCAAGCACATCTCGCAGCACGTCTCCGACTAAATTAAACCCCAAAGTGGTGATGAAAATCATCAGTCCAGGATAAAGCATTAGTTCCGGTTGACGGCGGAAATATTCACGTCCATCGTTGATCATGGCTCCCCATTCCGGTGTAGGTGGCTGAATGCCTAATCCCAGAAACGATAAGCCTGCAATGTGTAAAATCATGTGGCTGATATCGAGTGACGTGAGAATTGCTAGTTCCGCGATCGTATAGGGCAATATATGCCTGAACATGATCGACAAACCGCTTGTGCCTGATACGATCGCTGCCTGGATAAAATCACTTTCTTTAACGCTTAAGACACGACTGCGAACAATTCGCGCATAGCCTGCCCAGTGGGTCGCTGCCAGTGCAAAAATTAAATTTTCAACTCCGGCTCCTAAAATACCAACGATCGCCAGCGACAAAATCAGCGCCGGAAAAGCGAGAAACACATCGCATAGCCGCATCAGCCAGCTATCGACTTTGCCACCCACATAGCCCGCAACCAAGCCAACAATTAGGCTAATGGTGGTTGTGAACACAATGACTACCAGGGAAATCGACAGCGACACCCGCGACCCGTAGAGCAAGCGGGATAAAATGCAGCGACCAAGATGATCGGTTCCTAGAGGAAAAGCAACACTCGGCGGCTGAAGTTTCTGCATCAAATCAACCGCTAAGGGATCGTGGGGTGCGATCAAGGGAGCAAAGAGGGCGGTGAGAACGATGATCGCAATCAGGCTAAGACCCAGCCACGCCAGTTTGTGAGCCAAAAGTTTTTGTACAATTGTCATGATTAAACTTCTTGTTTACCAAAACGAATACGTGGATCGAAATAGCTATAGGTCAGGTCAACGAAAAGATTGACGATGACAAATAGCACGGCACTTAAACAGACATAACATTGCACAACCGGATAGTCACGATTGAGAATGGATTCAACTGCAAATCGTCCCAGGCCCGGCAACGCAAACACATTTTCTACAATGACCGCACCAGAAAGCAGATGAGCAAAACTTAACCCAAACACGGTTACGACAGGCAAAAGTGCATTCTTCAGCGCATATTGCAGAATTACCAGTCGCTCTAGCAACCCTCTGGCTCTGGCATACAGGACATAATTCTGGCTGAGACTTTCCAGCATACTGCCGCGCAACAAACGCGCATAAACCGCAGCAGGTGCCCAGGCTAACGTGATCGAAGGCAAGATCCAATCGGCGATCGAACCACGACTGGTGACAGAAAACCAGCCCAACTTGAAGCTAAACACATACATCAGCAAAAATCCCAGCCAGAAACTCGGCATTGCCACGCCAATGTAAGCAAACAGCCGACTCACCTGATCGAACACAGTATCGCGGTACAATGCCGCCATAATTCCCAGCGGCAAGCCGATCGCAAAAATCAGCAGGGTGGCACATGCCGTTAAAATCAGCGTCGTTGGGACATAGTGCATCACTTCTTGCAGAACGGGTTTACCCGTGACGAACGATTGCCCAAAATCCAGTCGCAAAACATGCCACAGCCAATCAAGATACTGCACTGGAAGGGGGCGATTGAGTCCGAGTTTTTCTCGCATTGCCGCGATCGCTTCTGGGGTTGCTGGAATATTTGCCACGCGCAGCACTACTGCTGCCGGATCGCTGGGCATCAGTTGAATTAGCAAGAACGTGACGATTGAGATTCCCAGCAACACGGGAATGAGTTGCAGAATGCGCCTGAAAACATAGTGGTCAGTGAGTTTCATCAGGACTTGCTCAATTTGCTCAGCGGTACTTGATTTGCCTGTGGCATAAATTCAAACCCTGATAACTCCTTGTGCATCACGGCAATGTTGGTTGAATAAGCAATTGGTAGATAAACCGCCTGTTCGTGCAGCGTTGTGAGAATGTCACGGTAAAGCTGCTGACGGGGTGCTTCCTCTGTCGTGAGCAGCACTTCACCAATTTTGCGATCAATCTCCACTTTCATCGGCAGTCCTTGCTGAGCCGCATAGTCGGCATGAGATGGAACGCGCATCGAAGACACCATTGCCTGCGGTTCGTAAGGAGGGCCCCAGGTGTCGTTGAAAATCAAGTTAAATTCGCCGTTAGCCTGACGATCGCCCCATGCCTGTTCTTCTTCACCCAACAACTTGACATCAATCCCCACAGCTTTCAGGTCAGCCTGAACAGCTTCCGCGATCGCCTTGTCCACATTGTTTTCACCGCTAAATGATAAATCAAGCGTTAGGGGCTGACCGTCTTTCTGGCGGATCGCCTGTCCTGCGGACTGTTGCCATCCAGCTTCATCCAGTAAGGCTTTGGCTTGATCTAGGTCGTAGGCGTAGGGCTGCAAGCCAACATCTGCATACGGCACTTCGGTTGAGAAATAGGTGTCGGCTCTTTGTTCCGTGTCGTAGAAAATGCCAGAAATAATCGCATCTTTATTGACGCTATGCTGAATCGCCTGCCGCACCTTCAAGTCTTGCGTGGGCCCCCGATTGGAGTTAATGGCGATCGCTCGCGTATTCAAAGGCGGCGATACATCAGCCGTATAGTCCCCTGAATCACGCAGTTGTTGGAACGAGTCGAGGCTAATTTCACCGTTACCGTAGATCAAATCAATCTCGTTGTTTTCAAACGCCAGTACTCGCGTTTCGCCATCGGGAATAATTTTGACCGTCATCTGCTCGATTGCGGGTTTGTTGCCCCAATAGTTCTCGTTGCGCTTAAAAACAGCCTGAGCGTCTTTCTGATAATCGGCTAACACCCAGGCTCCAGTGCCGATCGGAGCTTTAATGCCTGCTGCGGTCGTACCGCTATCAGGGAATGCTTTGGGCGACAGGAAACGAACCGGGCGAATCAGCGTTAATTCTTGCAGGGCTGGGTAGTAAGGCGTTTTCAGGTACATCTGCAACGTGCGATCGCCCTGAGTTTCAACGTGATCGATCGCCTCAATCAATCCCAACCAGTCATGTTCTTTGCGGTTTTGCAACACCTGATCAAAGTTAGCTTTAGCAGCAGCAGCATCAAACGGTGTGCCGTCTGAAAATTGGACTCCTTCGCGCAATTGGAACGTGATCAATCTGCCATCGGGCGACACTTCCCAGCTTTCTGCCAGTGCGGGCTGAATTTCGCCGCCGCGATCGTAGCTCACCAGTGGCTCATAAATTAGATCTTGAGCAAACATTTGACTGGGATCGTACAGATGGGGATTGAGCGGTCCAATATCTTGTGACCAGGAGAACGTGAGCGTTGAATTCTTAGAAGTTTGGGATTGAGTGTTGGGCTGAACACAGCTTGGCAGAACGATCAGGGCGGCAACCGCGATCGCCAGCAGAACACGAAGAAAGTTTCTTCTCATAAGAAAGGCATTGCTAAATGGTTGTTTCACTCTCGCCTCGGATCACGGAATTAATTGACTCTAAAAAGGTAAATTCGTTTTATTTGGGTAGTTGAATGACGACACTATCGGGATCAAACATTACTACCTGAATTAGGAATGAAGCAATGCGGAGGGGAGGGATAAAACTATGAATAAGAGCAAGGCTTCATCCTTTCTTAAGGTGTTTCTTCTACATCGTTTGTCCGGTGAGTGAGTATGCTGCAAAGCTGTGTCAGGAACAGAAAGTTATAGTGGGAGTGATGCCACCAAACCCGCAACCACGCGAAATCTGCGACCAGACCAGCAACTCACTATCCAAGCCTCAGCGGCAAGCGGATGTCCTTGTAGATGCCAGGTAAGGCAAGAGAAGCCATTCAGTGCGCCCGTTGGCGTTTAGTTTAGTGAACTACTTCGGCTGAAAGGCGGTGTACTGCCCCCCTAAGTCTTCGACGATCGCCTGTGTATTCGCAATCAACATTTTTGGATAAGTATCGCCCTCAGAACCTGCCTCTCCCAGACCATCAGCAAACAGTTCTTGTTCAGAAATTTTGACATTGGCTTCTTGAGCAACCGTTTCTAGTAGCTTTGTGCTTTCAGTAATTTCAGCAAAAATGGTCGGCACTCGATCGGCTTTAATCTCCTCCGTCAGTTCTTTCACCCGTGCAGCGGTGGGTTTTTCTTCCGTACTGATGCCCTGCAATGCCCCTTCAACCGGAATGTCATAAGCCGCAGAGTAGTAGCCCAATGCATCGTGGGTTGTTACCAGTTTACGCGAAGCGGCTGGAATAGTGGCAATCTGAGACTGAATCCAGCCATCGATCTGAGTTAATTCTGCGGTCAGGGCTTGAGCATTTTTGGCATAGAGATCGGCGTTTGCCGGAGCCGCTTTCGTCAGATTGTCTTGAATCACCTTCACCATTTGAACCCCATTCTGAGCATCGTGCCAAATGTGCGGGTCGGGTTCTTCCCCTTCTGCGTGGGTTTCTTCCCCAGCAGGTTTCTCTCCCTCAGCAGGTTCTGCACTATGTTCATGTTCATGCTCACCCATCAGAGGCTTGGGCACTGCCACTTCACCGACCGCAACTTTGGTAGCAGGAGTCGAGGAAGCTTTAATCAGCTTGATTAAGCTGGGTTCAAAGTCGTAGCCAGAGTACAGCACAAGCTGGGCATCCTCGATCGCCTTACGGTCTTCAGGAGTCGGCTCATAAACATGGGGGTCGGTTCCCGCTTTGACCAAGCAACTCAGGTCGATTGTATTGGCGGCAACCGTCTTGGTTAAATCACACAAAACGCTGCTGGTGGCAATCACTTTCAAATTCGTGCTGGTCGCGGCGGTATTGGTAGGTGCTGCTGGGCTAGTTTGGCTGGTTGGCGCGGATGGGGCACAGGCACTAAGGATGCTAACAGTCAGAGCGAGTAGCGGGCTTCCCCAGGTTCGATGGTGCTGAATAGGCATGATGTTTTAATCTTTGAGTCCCTTTGATGTGTCTATAATGATAATCGTTCTTATTCTAGGGCTTCATGTTAGAGGTTCAGCAGCTTACTGTCAATTATCGGGACGTGCGTGGACTTGCTCCGGTAAGTTTCCAGGTGGGTCCGGGTCAACTGGTGGGCATCATTGGACCCAACGGAGCAGGTAAAAGTACGCTGCTAAAAGCGTTGTTAGGTTTGGTGCCATCGGGCGGTGTGGTTCACTATTGCACCTGTCCGCTACACCAGCAGTTAGAGCGGGTGGCGTACATCCCGCAGCGATCGCAAATTGATTGGGATTACCCGATCACAGTTTGGAATGTCGTGATGATGGCGCGGACTCGTCAGCTAGGATGCTTCCGCAGTCCTGGTCGGGCGGCAAAAGCAATGGTTAAAGCGGCATTGGAACGAGTCGAGATGCTAAATCTGTGCCATCGCCGCATTGGTGAACTCTCTGGCGGACAGCAGCAGCGGGTGTTTCTAGCGCGTGCTTTGGCTCAACAAGCGGATTTGTTCTTGTTTGATGAACCCTTTACAGGTGTAGATCAGAAAACCGAAGCCATCATGCTAAAAGTATTTGAGGAGTTACGCTTTCAAGGTAAGATTCTGCTCCTCAGTACGCATGAATGGGGACAGTCACTCAGTCAACTCGATCGATTGCTGTTACTCAATCAATACCTGATTGCAGATGGTCCACCACAACAAGTGATGACTCCCGAAAATCTCAGGCAAGCTTACGGAACCCATTTGGGAAATCCATTCCATCAAGATTTGGAAACGTCATTTTTCTGCTAATTAGTCATTAACTTTTCTCATTCCATCCACTCATTTACTCCCTCACCCCATGCTCAACCTTCTAATGGAACCGCTTGGCTATGAATTCATGCGAAACGCGATCGCAATTAGCGTACTGGTGGGAATTCTCTGTCCGGTGGTTGGCAGCTATCTGATTGTGCAACGCATGGCACTGCTAGGGGATGTGATCGCACACTGTGTTCTACCAGGGTTATCAATTTCTTTCTTTTTGGGTGTTGATATTCTGATCGGTGCCTTTGGCTCTGGCATTCTAGGAGCGTTTCTGATTGCCTGGATTCGTTCTCAAACACGAGTCAAAGTTGATGCCGCGATGGCGCTGACATTTTCTACTTTTTTCGCACTAGGAGTCACGCTGATTACCGTGCTGAAAAATAAGCTTGATCTGGATAGTTTTCTGTTCGGCGATGTTTTGGGAGTGACCCCGCATGACATTCAGCGAACACTCGTGATTGCCGTTTTGATTCTGCTGGTGGTCAAACTATTCTACAAGGAATTATTGTTCTACACCTTTGACAAAACGGGTGCTCAGGCGGTTGGCTTACCGATTAACACCATTTACTTTGGCTTCATGGCAGCCATCACGCTAACCATCATTGCCAGTATGCAGGCAGTGGGAGTGATTCTGGTGATTTCCCTACTGGTTGGTCCGGCGTTGACTGCCTACTTGCTGGTCAAGGAACTGCATCAAATGATGATTGTGGGAGCCATTTTAGGAGCGATCTCCAGTATCTCCGGTGTCTACCTCAGCTATTATCACAACTTACCTTCGGGTCCAGCAATCGTGCTGGTGTCATCCAGTTTGTTTTTGCTGGCATTGCTATTCAGCCCGTCTCAGGGAATTTTAACTCGACCCACTCAGTCTGAAGCATCAACTAACCTACTCAAACGACTTAAGCTCTTCAAACGCAACGACTGATTGTCACGTCTCTGACTGATTACCGTTTGGAGGACGGGAAATCGCTCAATAAGAGCAGTTGCTTTAGAATCCAGGCAAACGGCTTTGTAGCAGTTGCTCTGCCTTAATGCACCGTGTACAACCGCAACCTGTTGGAACGAGAGGCTGGTCAGATCTCAGACTTACAAAAACTGGAATTGCGGAATCAACAGCCGTTTGCGCCAAATTCACCTGCGGCACCTGCAAGATGCTGGCAGTTTCAGACGCATGGGTAGAAATGGTTCCTACTAACATTGACGTTAGAACAACGGGACAGGTAAGCAGAATAAGCTTCGCAAGATTCATATACTGGTCACTGGATTGCTGGTTATAACAATTAACTGTAGCCTGTCTGCAAGTTCCTTGTCACTCTAACGGTAACCGAATCCCTGACCTCGCACAAACTACGGTCAAATAATGAGTTCTCAGTTGGATATTGAGTGAGCTATTACTAGGATTGTAAAGATTTTCAGTCGACTATACATGAACACCTATTCATAGGTTATGATGTTCATAGAATTAAAAGGAGTTAATCCATGTCTACCGTGACCCAAATGAAATGTGCCTGTGAATCTTGTCTGTGTGTGGTTTCGCTGTCTGATGCAGTGACGAAAGATGGTAAGCCCTACTGCGGTGAAGCCTGCGCCACTGGTCATCCCGCGGGTGAAGGCTGTGGACATACAGGCTGTACTTGCGACGCTTAAGCAATCTCCGATGAGGTTTATTGATGCCAGACGCTCCGGCTGAAAAAGTCATCACCGAGCATTTTGAGGATGGGGAAGCTCTCTGTTGTGAACTTCCCCACACTGCTCACTCTGACGCTGCCAACCCCCCTCAAACCGAAACGCTCACGGTTGAGAAGGCACAACGCATGTCAGAGTTTCTTGGCTTTCTAGCCGATACGAATCGGTTGCGAATTCTCTCTATTCTGGCAGCTCAAGAAATGTGCGTCGGTGATTTGGCGATCGCTCTGAAAATGAACGAATCAGCCGTGTCGCATCAGTTGAGAACACTCCGCGCCATTCGTTTGGTTAGTTTTCGCAAACTGGGACGGCATGTGTTCTACCGTCTGCAAGATCATCATGTTCTCGACTTTTACCAGGCTGTTATTGAGCATTTGGATGAGACAACAACGTAGTGCGTCATCCAATTCTGACGCTAACGTTGTCCGAAGCCTTGTCCGCGCTCCATCTTCGACCAAACTAAAATTTCCCCGTTCTGCCCTCCTGCTGCAAGCTGATGTCCTTTTGGATGCCATGCAAAGCAAGAAAACCCGTTTGGGGCACCGTTCAACACTTGGGCTAAGCGCTGGGCTTTGTGCCACAAACAGACCCAGCCATCTGCTGCCGCCGAAGCAAGTAATAGAGTGTCTGGCTGGAAGCGAATCGATTGGACAGTGTCTTCGTGTCTTGCTAAAACGCGACCTTCCCAACCCAGCGACTCATCTTCTTGCTTTTCCCAAACTACAATCCCTTCAGCACTAGCGGAAGCAAGCAAAGATGCACCCACTTTAGTCGGCACATCTGACCAGGCGAGTTGACGAATTTTACCTGGGAAGCCTCGCATGACCCAGGGATGAGGATTGTCCCACTCCAGTACGGTGATGGTTCGATCCAGGTTGCCAGATGCGATGTATCGACCATCAGGCGACCAGGCGATCGCCACGCTTACCGAAGGGATCATCAGCAAATACGGGTCATCATCCCAATCGTCAGCCGTCCAGATTTTTACACCCTGATATCCCCCAACCGTTAGTCGTTGTCCGTCTGGATGCCAAGTAATATCCAGGGCGGAAGATGTGTCGAAATTCAGGGTAGAGGCAACGTCGCCTAATGCGGCGTCCCAGACCTGCACATACTTTCCCAGGCTGAATGCCAGTAGATTCTGGGTCGGACTCCACGCCATGCGATCAACCCAGGCAGAAGTATTTTTGACTGTGGCAATCAATTCAGGCAGTTCTGACTGCACCCGCCAGATGTTGACCTCTCCGTTCTGTCCGCCAGCCGCCAGAAATTGTCCATCGTGGGAGAAGGCGAGGCAGTCAACCTGCCCATTCCCTGTCTGTAAAGATGTTGCCTGGAACGTTCCTGTCTCTTCATAGAGAACTACTTCACCCGCAGCAGAACTCGCTGCCAGAGTTTTGCCGTCGGGAGACCAAGCGATCGCTGTTACATAATCTGACAGCGTTCCTTGCCAGTAGCGATCAAATTCAACCTGTTTCTTTGTTTTCAAACCAGACACGCCCGGAAATCCTCTCTCAGTTGAGCTTCGTTCAAGTTACGACCAATAAACACCAGTTCATTTTTACGCTCTCCTGGGTTCCAGGGACGATCAGCTCTGCCATCAAACAGCATGTGAACGCCCTGAAAGACAAAGCGCTGCTCTTCGCCTGCGATCGTCAGGATGCCTTTCATGCGGAAGATGTCTGTTCCTTGGGTTCGCAGCAAGTAGCTAATCCATTCGTTTAGCTTGTTGCCATCCAGTTCACCCGATTCTACGATCGCTACAGAGCCAACCGTTTCATCATGTTCGTGAGCGGTTTCACTCAAAAACTCCGGGTCAATTTCTAGGGCACGATCCAGGTCAAAAGCACCGATGCCCAACAGTGCATCCATCTCCAGTTCGGCATTGCGGGTGCGATAGATTTTAGTGATCGCGTTCATGCTGCGAATCCGGCGCTCCAATTCATCTAGCTCCTCCGGCGTAACCAAATCTGTCTTGTTGAGCAACACAACATCGGCAAAGGCAATCTGTTCCTGTGCCTCTTCTGCCTCCCAGTGCTGCCAGATGTGCTTCGCATCCACCACCGTCACGACTGAATCCAGATTCGTTTGCGCCTGCACATCTT
>QQTW01001544.1_pt1 | contig 16182 bp, 23 predicted proteins | sample 1904831 | NCBI WGS metagenome assembly QQTW01 (sample SAMN09435610, study PRJNA476489) | Subsurface metagenome, whole genome shotgun sequencing project. | reverse complement strand
ATTATTATCGATGAATTTATTCCATCCCATTCCAATCTATCGTCGGTCAGGGAAACTACCATTATGAATTTATGGTCGTTACTCTTACAAAATTCATGGATGAATTCATGGTTATGGTCATCGGATGATGAATGATGGATGGATGAGGATGGGTATCGCCACTTCGACGCAATGGTGGTGATGGTGGTATTATAGCAGCGTAACGAGCACTGACTTATCCTATGAAAACATGCAACCACGAAACCATGAAAGTATTAAAGTATCTATGACTTTGAACATCAAGTGGTAGCGAAGGGAAGAGAAGAGAATGGGTCAGCTGGGTTGGCTGGGTTGGCTGGGCTAACCTAGCTATGCGTTTTATTTCTTCCTAGAATCCCGCCCGACGTTTCTTCCTCGGTGGATTTCCTCCTCCCCCGTCCTCCATCAGTGTCGTGAGCTGAGACGAACCCACCAAGGGATCGGTTTGCATCTGTGTTTGCGTCGCTCCTCCTTGTTCTTGAGATTGAGATGGAGGACTTGTAGAGAGACCTATGCCAGCGGCTAATGCAAGTTGTGAGGAAATTGGGAGTGCCTCTCCTCTATCTTCTTGTGTCGTGAATCTCGAAGGACCTTCCATCTGTTGAGACGATGGTTGGATGTGAGGACCAGCTTGGGACTGCTGTTCAGGTGGAGTAGCTTTCGTAGCAGTGCTTGTTCGATGCGTGGGCGAGGGTGGTGGAAGCATCATCATCGTCGATGGTTGAGACGAGCCTGGCTGAAGGGAGACTCGTTGACTCGAGAATGATAAAGACTGCTTCGACGCTTGCGAGGACATTCTCCATGATGAAGATGTGTGGTGATGATTCCGCTGCTGAGATTGAGATGAAGATGATGGTCCATTCATCGTCCGTCTCTGTTGTCTCGCGGAGGATGGTTGAAGAGAATTGAATGGAGCACTGCTGGACGGTAGCTGGGTTCTGTGACTTCCTTGTCGTTGGCTGCTGCTGAAGCCACGACCACCACCACCGCTTCGAACAGTGGCCTGAGTAGTAGTAGTCTGGCTGAGATTACCGCGGCTTCGTGAATCTTCCCAGCGGTAATTAGCTGGATTACTTCCCAGTGTCCATTTCCCGAGAAGATTCGCAATGGCAGGTGGATTGCGAGTCGAAGGACGGTTCCGGTTTGATGGTTCCGGGTCGACGATGGATGTGTAAGCGCGAAGTCGAGAGAGGGGATCGTCTTGGTCATCTTCTTCGTCTTCCGCTCCGATTTGGGCTGCATTGTGGGTAACGGGCTTGGGCGGAGGTTGGGAAGAGAGGATGATAGGCTGCGAGTGTGAATTGGGCTGCGGAGGGTTTTTCGTACTCACGTCCTTCTTCTGGCGAATGGGTAGATGAGTGAGAGTAAGGTTCTGGGTTGACAAGCTGTCGGCGCTGTTGTCTGATTTCCTTTGGCGCTGATTGGGAGGGAGAACAAGCTGGACACCGATGCTCGCAAGATGCACTTCCACGGCAACGGACTTGGCAATATCCTCGTACGCAGAAAGGAAGCCATCCGGAGCCTTGTCCCCGATTGGGGTGATCCAAGCTTCGCGGATGGACTTGTACATTGTCTGAAGTGCGTCCACGGGATCTTCGGTTGACGCAAGATTCCGATGTGGCCATGCCAGCTGTCGAAGGGACACATCGACCGAGCTTTCCCGCTGCTCCGTGCTCTGGTCGAGAAACTGCTTCAAGTTCGCTAGGTCGGACGAGACTTTCTCGATGTCAGGCAGAGGATGAGCATCTCTCATCAATTCCAGTCTGGCGAGATGGGTCAGCAGACTACTAACTAACCCAAAATGAAGGATGAACCGTACAGAGTTTCTATCTGCCATTTCCCCATCACTCTCTTCTCTGCGACCTTCTGGCTAAGCGCTACCAGTCCCGAGGAAGATTCTTGCTCCTCAGACGGCTGGTCTACTCCAGACGGACTAGGGAGGGCTTTCCATTGACCCTGAAACGTGGCATGATACAACCACTCCCACTCCAGAGTCCAAAGTCGATCTTGCTGACGATATTGCTTGGGATCGAAACCTGCGTCTTCCACTTCATGAACTTCTGCTGCCCTCTTCAGTTCCTCGTCACCCGCATCAAAGTCTATCAATCCATCCGGCACCACGAACTCATCCGCCGGCTCGTCGACGACCGTCATCTTCCTGGTCACAACCCTAGATATGTTCGGTTCTCGAACTGGCTCATTCTTTCCCCACAACGTGCCCCGCCATCCTCCAGGAGGAACACCAGTCGTGTAGAGCGCCGCGGACAAGTTGAGATCCTTTCCCAGAACCAAAAGGGTACAGAATTGAACGTCATGCCGTTCGTACATGTAGCCCAGCCCGGACGGTCTCGTTGTCGGTGCAGCCGAGTACACTGCCGAAAGTAGCAGCAGGCCAGAAATGCTCGGTCTGGGATCAGCCGGTGACGTTCCTAGCGTGCTCTTTTCTGATTCCATGATACCGTTGAGGCCAGGAGGTAAATCGAGGCGATAAGGATCCGATATCGATGTGCTGACCGGAGTACGGGCCGAAGAGGAACTGAATCGATAAACCGTGCTTAAGCCTGTCCTCCTTGAAGAGAGCACCACCGAGATATCTGGGCTAGATCAGCTTGATATCATCCACGCAAACCTGATTGTCTCTACCTTCATTTACACTCGACACGTCCAGTTGCAGACTGGTATCCTCAGGATGTCTGTAATGCCACCAGGAGAGCAGGATCTTGACTTCCGCCTGATCCTGTGCGGCTGGACCCTCATCCGTCGCACCTTTAACCTCAGACCAGAATATATGCGAGGTGGTGAGCACGAACAAATGCTCGTCGTCGACCGGGCTCCTCTTCACGTCCAAGATCCACGTCGGTGTTTTACCAAGTCCCAGATCCGTCGCCTTCAACTGGGTCGCCGGACGCCTTCTGAGATCGTAGACCGCCATCTGGTGGCGATTGAAGACAGCCAATGTGAACATATTCCCCACCCATGATAGCGCGCCCCAGCCATCCGCATGATCCGCTGTAGATGAATCTTGCTGAGATTCAAAGATGGATCCGCTGCACTCGAGTTTCGCGTCATGTGTATCTCTCCTTCCTTTCCTTCCTTCGATATTCCACACGCTCCATCGTCCTTTTTGGTCAACAATGCCCACCTGGGAATGATACCACGGGTTGAACGCGACGTCCGCATGTGGAGCACCTCCAGTACGATCAATTGATATCGTAGCTAAGGGATTGGCTTCAAGCTGACTGGGCAGACCATGCTCGGTGCGTGAAAACGGAGGAGCAACGGGTCTACGATGATAAACTGGCCGCAGAATGGTGGTCGCCGTAATCTGACGAACCGCCAGCCAGGATCCACCACTGCCTTGCGCCTGGGCAAAGCAGACTTGTCTTACGCTGCCCGCTCCAGCTGTCCACTGGCAATCTTTTCCTGTATTGATATATGGTGTCCGGAGGTAGACCCCATGGCTCCTGGGTTGGTCGTCCCAAGCAAGCTGTCGCTCCAAGATCTGAATGAGTCTTATTCCATTACCGGCATCTCCGGCAACGACGGCTAATATCGGAACTGTACGTGAACCCGAGGATTTGTTATCCAGATCCCTAGCTTGACCAACGGCCACTCGACTCGATATGGCCGGGTCATGGTTCGATACGGTCCTGGATATAGCTTCCGATGTAGGAGTCAAAGGTGGTAATAACGAGACTCCTGGGACGAGCTCCGGATGGTTACGAATCAATCTCTTGATTCCATGTTTTACATCCTGGCTCGGTCCATTGAAGTCTTCTGTGCCTTGAATGACGGTCTCGTGACGACCGAGGAAGCGCAGGACGTTTTCTTTGACTAGTGTTAGCTGTGCTACGCAAGAGTACGCTGTTAATATGTATTACTGACCTCGTCCCGGCTGGCGAGAGAAATGCCAACTTTTATCATTGCTGTCGTAGATAGCTTGCCCCAGATGTCCATAAGTCAAGTCTGACCTCCGATGACTAGCCATTCGGCTTCTGTCGTGCCCAAGGTTGGTGATTGTTCTGATGATGTTGACCCATCACGCATTCTCGGTGGTATAATATGGTTTGAAGTGCACGCGGATCCATCAGTGGACGTTGTTCGATGGAAGAGTGTGTAAAGTCTACCAGCAAACGGCGTGAAAGGATAAATGTTTTAACCAGTGTCGTATGTAGGGAGACGGCTACTAGCGGTATTCGTGCTCTGGGAGTCTCATGATTTCTATCACTGCTTATGCGCTCGACCATGTTGTTGTCCTGACAACGGATCGCAAACATTTCCCCGTCCCGACAACCTCCACAACCATCCCATCCTCAATCATCCACAACTCATCAAAATTCAACCTTGCTCTACTCATAAAGCTATCTGATCAATTACTATCGACAATGATGGCATCTGAATCATCACTCTCAGCCAGCACCACCCGCGCACCTCTCTCCTCCACCCACCCACCCTCAATGGCCGACTCCCTCCCCAGCATCAACTTTGGCTTCGACGAGCTCCGCGACCGCATGGCGCGGTTCACGGCGCGATTCGACGACTTCATCGAGAAGGGTCGAAAGCGGGTATTAGAAGAACGCAATCAATTCCGCATGAACGTGGCCGAGCTGCAAGGTACTTATATATATACACTATCATCGTTACCGCTACAGTTGAATAACCAGGATGATCGCCTAGAGGACCAACGAATGAAGCAAAAAGACATGGAGATTCTCTCTCTCAAATCTGCCACACACGCGCAAACCCTCCAAAAAGAAGCGCAAGAATCAGCCGAGATGGAAGCGGCGATAGCGTCCATCACCTCTCAGCATGACGCGCGAGCGAGCCATTGCGACCGGCTTCGAACGCAGATCGAGGAGACCCAGAAAATGATCAAGCAAAGGACGGACGCGCAGCGGAAGCATGCGGAACAAATAGATGCGCAGGCGAGATTCAATCTCCCCGAACTGGATTTCTGGCAGAGTTATCTATGTCTGCGGATCGAGGGGGCCGGCGTCGAGGATCGGTTGAATTTTGTTTACACGCATGTCGATGAACGCGATTGGGAGCGCGAAGCTTGGTTTGAATTGGGAATGGGTAGTCGGGAGTACGAGGTGCTGAGATGTCAGCCGAAACTGGAGCCAGCAGTGGTGCAGCCGGTGGTGGAACGGTTGAATGAGAGTCGCAATATCGGTGTGTTTTTGAAGGAGATGAGGGAGTTGTTTGCGGGTGCGATGAAGTCAGTTGGTTGAATTGGAAGGAAACGATGACGATTTATCGTGTTTCCTGATTTGGGGCGCAAATCGGAGGGCTATCCAATTACATTGTTTCAACTCCTTAAGCTGCGAAATGCAATACATCTATATCTATGATTATCTAAATTTTATCATCTATAGTCGGTTCCCTCGAATTTATGCTGTTGGAAATATCGCTGGCATCTCGCCATTGTGAGCTTCCAACATCTGGATATCCGACGTTAGACTCACCATTCGTACTCAACCCATCAACAACACGTCAAGCGCAGCTCCACGGACTCATCACAGATACAAGACCATCTTCAAATCCAGACGACCTGTAAGACGAAAGCTCTACTACAGGCAACGACCCTAAAACAGAATCCTTTCGGATTAAAAACACGATCGATGTGCAAGAATGCCACCCAAAGAATCCAAACGGATTGCCGCCCGCGAAGTAATTGACATCCTCTACGACATTTCTCGACTACTTGTACGTCCCTTCCCATCTATATTCCACCTACACTTCCCCCATACGGTTCCAACAATCAGTTATTTACCTCCCCAAGATTCCGTGTGAGTGATATCTGATGTTGATACTCACTATAGAATACAAAACTCGACCGAACGCAGTTATCTCTCTGCGTCTCGCTCGTGGAGAATGGGATTGATCCCGATGCTTTAGCTGTAAGTTCATCGTTTTCGAAATGAGTCGTTGACTGATATTTTGTCTTGTCTGGGACATCATCTTGGGGGCATGTCCGCTGATATGGTAAACTATTTACAAGACCGTCGTGAAACAGATGCAGAAAGAGGACGCTGAAAGTCAAGAGACGTTTTTAAGACGCTTGTCTGGGCAGCGTTGAGATGTAATTTGTTCTTCTTTCATCTATAATTGAAGAATAAATGACAGGGATGTCTATGCGTTGTTGCTTGAGGTGGAACTAGGACGGGTCGACTCTACCGATCAATGAGGAAAGTGGCTCTGTTGCTGGGATGACATCAACCCTGTAAGGCCTGGGAGGCGTAATATCAGACTCCTTCGGAAGGGGAAGCAGCCGTGGCTTGGACGGATTACAGAGGCAAACCCTTCGTCGGAGACCTATTTGATTGGCCTGAGAGAGAGGCAGCTTGGAAAGGAGTACCGGTATGTGCAAGACTGAATACATGCACGGGAGGCGCCTGGCAGAGAATAAGACGCGGGGTTGACACATCTATTGTCAACGGAAGTATGCCATGGGGTCTCTACAAGGTCGTCATATCGTTGAACGAGGTTCATACTTCATGATTGATCAGGATGGTTTCGGCAATAGCTGGCTTCCCTTGAAGTACTGTTTGGAGAATACTTCCGATACCATCAGGTCGAGTGTTGGTCCACCACGTTACCCCCGTAGTCTTAAAGATGATCAGAGATCATACCGTCGGTATTTTAGGCCCACTTGCGGGTTCAGGTTCATAGAGTTTGCAGACTGTGTGCTTGGGTTTCCATTTTCTACATATCAAATCAACGCCCCAGAATAAGGGCATAGATCAATCCTCCAAAAGATTGCCTCGATAGAGCATAATCCATGTGGTCTTCCCCCACCGTCCCACGCTTTGTGACTCTTACGTAGCAGACTTCGTTTGACTCTCTGATCTCTCCTTCACCACCGGCTTAGCAATATCCTCGCCCATCGCCTCCGCCGCGGCCTTCTGCACCTTATCCTCATCTTCAACCGTGGCGTTCTTGGGCTTCGTCACCTCTCGATCGTCGTCACTGTCTCCCAGACTAAAGGGATCGTTGTCCGCCGTCGGGCTCGGCTCGACGGCTGATAACGGCTCCCATTTGCTCGACTTTCCCCCCGCTGGTGACGGCTTCCGCTCGGACTTAGTAGGCGGTGTCGCACTCCTGATCTCGCTAGGCGGTCCCGCTTGGAAGGATACCTTGCGTGCACTTCCCGTTGCTCCTGGAGTGGACGGGGTCGGTTTGAACAAGTCGGGGTTTGCGAGTGGACGTGCGGGTCGAGGCGGGGGTGCTGTGGTAATTAAGTCAATGTCCATTTTAGGTACGTTAATACATGTAAAATCATACTCTCGTCGTCACGAAGCTCCAACCCCGCAAAATCATCTCCCAACACCTGCGGATCTGCATCGTAGCGGTCCCGCTCACCACTTCGTCGAGTACCAAATCCTTGTGACGGTCGACGGCCGTAGTTGGTGTAATCTCTTCGCTGATCCTCATCATCGTCGTCGACGTCCTCGCCGTCAATCTTCTTCTTGAGATCAGACACCCATTTGTTGACCTTGGATTGTGTCTCCAGGAATGTTTTTCGGATGTTTTCTTTGATGACGGGGAGGTCGTCTAAGCGATGTCAGATATGACATACTCAAGGGCACAACTATCAACTATATATGTATATAAATACCGTCGAGAAAACTATGCTCCTCCTCGTAGAGCTCGTTCGGCTTCAAGCCCGTTTCTTTTCGACGAGTCGGCCCGCCTGGATCCCGTCTCGCACTTCTCGTCCTCGGATCTCGTTGATATGATTCCGTTCCGTGGTAATGCTCCGCCAGCTGACGCGCGTAGAGCGCATCCGCTTCGAGCTGGTTCTGAGGCGTACTGGTGTTGACATCAAACGGGATCGGCACTGCCGTTGACACTGGAGAGCGTGTTGGTCGCGGTGGCTGAGGCGGCGGAATATCCTCCTGCGCACTTGGATCGGACATCCCTGGGATACATCAGGACTGATGAAAGTCGCAAGGGGGCAGTAAGATTAACCAAGGAGAGCGTTAAAGGCAGGCTCGACAAGTCCACCGCTGGCAGTGAGCACCGCTCGGATGACGGCTTGATCGATATTGGGAAATGCTTCCTTGAGCGTAGCTTCGGCCTGCTGGCGAGGACTTAAAGGTCGTGGAGGTTTTGCTGGGGCAACCTCTTCGCTGCCAGGTGCGAGCGTATTTGATTTCGATGGAGCCTCTCCAGCGGAAGGGCTACGCTTGCCATCGCCATTGCTAGCCTTTGCCGCTTGATCGGTGGTGCTTCCATTTTCTACGGCTGACCCTGCGCCAGAGGTGGAGTCCTTGGTCGGCTTTTCCTAGTCGTGCCGTCAGAGACTCATACCGCAACGATACAGCAGCAACGACTTACTGAAATCTTTTCATCCATGTTGACTCTGTAACGTGAACGTCGAAATCGTCCTTAGTAGTACCGGCTGATGTATATTGATGCTGCCTGGTGGTGGTGACGTTTGCCGTTATCGATGAGTCTCGTGATGTTGATCCCTGAACTTCGACCTCCAGGTTATCTCCGTTAAAGAGTTGACCTCTACACGCCGCAATATCAAAATCTAGAACCTTCATGGAAGATCTAGTCTCTACATGACAGTCCATCATGGCAGAGGCAGACATCGCGTCGAGCTATATCCCAGCTCTGCACAAGCCAGCGGCCCTGCTTCCCATTGCGCGACATCGGGCCAGCCTCCTCTACCTGATCGAGACATACCCAGTGACTATCGTCGTCGGACATACCGGCAGCGGAAAGACGACCCAGATTCCACAGTACCTCGAACAAGCAGGATGGTGCGCCGACGGAAAAGTGATTGCCGTGACGCAGGTGGGTGAGTGATCACATATATATAAATATAATATCCCGACATAGACTAACGTCACTATCTAGCCCAGGAGAGTCGCGGCAGTCACGGTTGCCCAGCGAGTAAGCGAAGAAATGTCCTGCAAGCTGGGTGAAGAAGTGGGCTACTCGATCCGGTTCGAGGACTTGACATCGGCCGCCACACGCATCAAATTCATGACGGATGGATTGTTGCTTCGAGAAGCGCTGGTGGACCCTCTACTCTCTCGATATTCAGTCATTATGGTGGACGAGGCGCACGAGCGGTCCGTCAGCACGGATGTGCTGTTAGGAATCTTGAAGAAGATTCGCAAGAAACGACCGGAACTGCGGATCGTCGTGAGCAGCGCGACGTTGCAAGCCGAGGACTTTTTGCGCTTCTTTGCCGGAAATCTGGATGATGCTGGTTTGACCACCAACAGTATTGGCCGGATCATCACTCTCGAGGGTAGAACGTATCCGGTGGATGTCTTGTACCTGGAAGCACCTGCGCCAGATTATGTCGAGGCGGCAGTCAAGACCGTGTTTGACATCCATACCAAGGTATGTGTTATATATGTACACATTCCCATCCCCACCTTATCTGGGGCTGTACGATGTATTTTCGTACATGTTTTCTGATATATACTTAGGAAGGCGAAGGAGACATCCTCCTCTTTCTTACAGGTCGCGAAGAAATCGAGCGAGCCATTGAACTCATCTCCGAGCGGACTGCTTCTCTTCATCCCCGCGCACCTTCTATTCTTCCATTACCTCTCTACGCCGGTCTCCCAAGCGACCAACAACTTTACGTCTTCGAGCCCGCCCCAGAAAACACCCGAAAGGTAATCGTGTCGACCAACATCGCTGAAGCCTCGGTGACGGTGACAGGGATCGTCTTCGTCATCGACAGCGGCTTCGTCAAAATTCGGGCGTTCAATCCCGCGACCAACATCGAGACGTTGACGGCGACGCCGGTGTCCAAAGCGTCCGCCACGCAACGAGCGGGTCGAGCAGGCCGGACCAAACCCGGCAAATGTTTCCGTCTGTATACCGAGTCCGCATATCATTCTCTTCCTGAAGCGAGCGTGCCGGAAATCCAACGCTCGAATCTCGCACCGGTCATTCTCCAGCTCAAAGCACTGGGCATCGACAACATTGCGCGTTTCGATTTTTTGACATCGCCGCCCGCGGAGCTGGTCATTCGGGCTTTGGAGCAGCTGTACTCGCTCGGTGCGCTCGACGATTACGCTAAGCTCACGAAACCGCTGGGATACCGGATGGCGGAACTGGCTCTGGAACCGATGATGGCGAAATCGTTACTCGAAGCCGCTCGCTTCGACTGTCTCAGCGAGATGTTGACCATCGCCGCCATGACGAGTTTACAAGGAAACGTGTGGTTCCAGGATTCGAATGTCGGGAAGAGAGCGCAGGAGTCATCGAGACGGAAATTCGCCGCCGCCGAGGGCGATCATCTCACGTTGTTGAATGTCTATCAGGCTCTCGTAACCAAGGGGAAGAAAGAAGCGAAGTGGTGTCGAGAACATCAGTTGGATTTCAAGGCCATGAGTAGAGCGGTGAGTATCCGGGCCCAGTTGAAGAGGTATTTGGATCGGTTGGGGGTGAGTGTGGATGAGAGTTTAGGTAGTGGGAGAGATAAGCAGAGAAGTGGCAACGGGGACGGCGACGACGATGATATCGGGATTCGGATCAGAAAATGTCTAGTGGCCGGCTTCTTCGCCCACGCAGCTCGAATGCAACCCGATGGAACATTCTTACCGGTCAGCAGCAGCAGCAGCAGCAGCGGGAGGAATAATCAGAACGCAACGGTGTTATACGCTCATCCGAGTTCGTTGATGTTTGTACGTACCCATCTTCTCTATTACCCTCCTCTCTTCTCGTCCATCCATCCATCATTCGTTAGAGCCCAGGTGTCGAGTACTTTCTTATACGACGTCAACAGAGACTAATAATGTGATAATTAGAATCGAAAAGCAGACTGGGTCATCTTCCACGACGTCATTGAAACCAGCAGCGGAAGCAGTACCAACACTGGTAGCGGTACTGGTAAGGCAAGCAAGATCTTTATTCGAGACATTACCAGCATTGAAAAAGACTGGTTAGTAGAATTGAGTGGGGGGTATTACAGCATTAGTAACTCGAAACAATGAACATATATAAGTTCCCCTTTTTTGCTTGATTCATGGCCGTTAATATGCTCTGTTCTTGCTGTTTTCATTCCCTGCCATGCATGTTACCATGCTATGTTAGGCTACCCTGCGTCGTTCCACTAACCTTCTTCGCCCATCCGCCTGTCCTGCCACTCACGCCTCGCAACAATACTGCTGATCAGTAATGTAGTTGCAAAGCATATGGTCGTCCAAGACTGATACCTAACAGCAATCATGTAAACATGATATAAACATGACTTTCTCCAACACCCATCCCCCATAGTACCAGTAGTCCACAGTACGCCCATCAAAGCCATGTAATAAATGAATGAATGAACTAAATCAATCAAATCAACCCCCCGCATCCCCGGCCCTCCCCCCCGCACCCATCCCAGCTCCACTCAAAGGATCCCCTTTCGTGCCGACGATAGCAGGATGATCCCCCGGATTAGCCGCCGCCTCGTAAAGTACGTTAACCGGTTCTCGATTGAGAGGCATCCACTGGCCTTTAAACCCGAGAAAGAAAAATCTGGTTTGTTCCTCATTTTCATCATCATCGTCTCCACCACTCAGACCTTCCCTAGCTCTACCAGTATTGCTATTTGCAACAGCATAATTATCCACAAAAAACAACGTCACAGATTGCGTCGTATTCCATAACGCTCTTTTGAGCGGGATATCTTGAACTTCGTTACTTTGGGAAACATGTAACGTTTGCGTCGGGGGCAGGTCGGACGCGGAGCTGAAATCGAGATCGTCTCTATTGAGGAAGAGTTTTAGGGTATAGGGCGCCGAAGAGCTGGAGGAGCTGCGGAGGAGGAGGGAGTGGAGTTTTAATTGGCCTGTGAATCTACATTTCATTCGTCCATTCAGTATTGAATTCAAGTCTTATGTAGAGATCTCGAGGTTGGATAGTAATGGTGCGTGGGTATGTATGAATGATGGGGATGATTTGAATGATGAGAATGGTATGAACGAGGGAGGGGATGAGGTAGGTGGTTGCCAACGGCCACCGCGCCTTCCTGGCCCCATTCCCTCACGAACCGCAGAGCGTAGATATAATCAGGCAATGCAAGGGTTCGCGGGAGAAAATGAAGTTGACTCGAAACCAGAAAAGGAGGTTCACGAGGGAGTGTTACAGTATTTCATAGGTCGGACGTCAATGAAACAGAAATAGACGGAGTGGGGAAAGAACAACGGCGTTGGCTCGAACCCGGCAGGACAAGAACAGAGCCACACCGTGAAAGGATACGTATAGAAAAAGAGAAGGGAACAAGTATTTATATATATAAAATGATGTAACATAACATACGGGATATACATCAACAACTGCTCATCCGCATCACTGACCACCTCGGGGGTGGGGTCTAATCGTTTATCCCACCCCTTCTTGACCACCGCCGCGCCGGATCCCGGAGCGGATTCGTTGAGCGTCAAGATCTTGTCGAATTCAATCTGTTGGTAGATGTAACTTTGTAAGGCGGGGGTGATGTCGTCGGAGTGATCATGGTTATGGTTGTCATCACCGTGAGAATGGGAATAGGAGTTTTCGTCGTGGCAGTGGGACATCTTTGTTTTGTTTTATTATCTTTGAGCTGAGTGTACTGTTAGTCAGTAGAACTATTGCGGGGTTGGATTCACATAAAGGGAGGGAGGCTTACTTCTGGTGAACGGAATAGAGCTAGAGCTAGCTGGAGATGGAGTGCAGCGTACTGGTAGGAGTTGTTATGGTGAGGTTGGAGTGAGGTGGGGCAGATGAATTTTACCCCGCCATAGGTAAGCTTAGAGCTCTAGTTCTGAGCGTCACTGAACGGTAGGTAACTACGTGGGTGATAAATAAATGGAATAGCTCAGTAGTAACTGCTCTATCATCATCCTTGTGACGAAAGGGAGCTTCGTCGTCATCCTTGTGATGAAGATTAGGTCATTCGTCATAAGAGTGACGCAGGTTCCTTCGCTACAATGATGACGAAGCTCCCTTTTCGTTGCAAGGATGATGATGATGAAGCAGTTCCTGCTGAGCTGTCCCGTTTATTTTGTCACCCGCGTGGTAACTGACAGTAGACTAGCTGGATACAGTAACTTGCCGCGGACAACCTCCGCTACAGGTTATAGGGGATCAATTGAAGCAGTTCGAGTGAACAATAAACATCAGCTGTGGGTAGAGTGAAGATGCAATACATTGCTTCGAATAGACTTTTACATCTATCATCTATCATCTAAGGTATCCCTACATGAAATCATCCAAGAAATCCTCAGTCCGATCCTGATTGCTCGACCCCGCCAGATTCTCCTCCGTAAACAGATCATCGTAGGCATGATCCTTTTGCCACGCCTTCTCTCTACGTTCTCTTGCTACTCGAGCTTCTTCCTTCTTCTGTGTATCCCGTATTTTATATCAGCAAACACACACATCTATCGCTTGCCTCTTTACAATGACACTTACACGTTCTTGCCGCGTGGCTTGCTCCCGCTGTCGAAGTTCCCTGAGCCGATTCTCTTTTTCTTGATGCAGGTCTGGAAATTTCTCTTCTTTCGTCTTGTTCAATCGATTGACGATGGCGTTTTCTCGTTGCTTGACTAGGATTCGTTTGACCTATGCCATGCATACTCTCCTCTGAGCTTATTGCGATTACGGTCTGGGTTTGAGTGGAGATGGGTGAGAAAAAATACGGACCATTTTAGGATCATGAAACGAGACTTGTCCGACCGCCATGCTTCCATCTTTGCGGAGATTCGCCCAGGGGGTGTAGATGATGGTTTGGTTATCTTTTTTATTACCTGCATGTAAACACCCCGATTGTGTTTCAGTTGGGAAGTATCATGGAGCAGAGCAGAGACAGCTAAGAGAGAAAAAGAGTGAGATTGACAAACAACCTTCAATGGAATTCGCTTTGGTCAATTGCGCGCAATCCTCGAGTAGTTCCGAGGAAATCCTCTCCCAGGAATCCCCCTCGTTGAGACGGAGATAGATATGTGCGCTGGAGAGTTTATCGACGTGGAACTTAATCATTATTTATCAGCCATCATTTGTTTTAGAAGAACCTGCCCAGGGGAGGGGGACATTGAGAACGTACCCTATTCAAGCGTATTAGGGCGGCAAGGAAGATCTTACATCAGGTGGACTATGGGGAGATACCATACATCCTCTTCGAGTCCATATTTGATTAATTCCTCATCTGGAAGATGAAAGAGTTAGCAGCGTTTCGATGCGTGATGCGTGCCCGATGCAACATAGAGCTTCATACTTTCAACTTTGTCCTTGCCGACGTAGATGAAGGCCGGTGGGGAGACGACGTTGGATTGGAAGTAGTACACCATGGTCGTGATATGATCAATGTAATGAATTAAAATGGTACAGATTGTGGCGAGAGACAGCAGAGAGAAATTCAGTAGAAGTAGCTTTATGTTCCCCATGTGCTGTTCCAGAGAAGTCGTTAACCCAATGGCCTGGGGTCGCAACTCGGTGAGAGCTTCGATCGTCAAAAGCGAGCTTTTACTGGCAGACGCTGATAAGATCTGCAAGCTTTCCGTCAGCCCTACTAGCTATCCAGAGGTATTATGCAAAAGTATACGGATCATCACGTGTCCTTCTGCCATACAAGCTTGTATGAGATATTGTCACGTGACGGTCCGTATACTTCTGCATAACACCTCCGTAATTACGCTGTAACAAGGTCGGCTGACTCAGCTTGCGTACCGTGACTAAGCATCAGTAGATGAACGCTAAAAAAGCAAAAACTCAGAACTCATCGGGATTTGAACCCGGATAAGCTCCTACGAAAACCATCTCTCTCCTGCGTCAGGAGAATCTGTGAGTTTTGCACGCAGCGGGCTCAACCGAAGGATCCGTTTAACCAATTAAGTGCGCTGACTGAAATTGGTGCTCAAGGAAGTAATGTATATACTCTGGGCGGTTAGAAATATCACGTGACTGGGTCGGATCCGGCACTATATAGCAGTTCCATCACAAGGTGGGCCATTGAAGATCCACCAAATCCAGACCCAATGAGGATTAACAGATTGAGAGCATTTTTCTGATCTTGTGGGTGTTGATATCTGACCGTTTCAGTTGGTGGAGTCATTGATCTGCTTGATTGCGATAACGAACAAGACCTTAACCTGCTAAATAGCCCAACTGGCCTTGTACCGGCCACAAGCTTTTAAAGAACTATCAGACCAAGCCAATAGACGTTTGGTGCAATAACAGGTCGACCGTCACACCTGTTAAAATGGGAGCCTCAAGAAATCCAAGATCTCCCTCGTCCAACGCCTGGGCTTCTGCTAGGAAATAGATAGCAAGCAATGCCTTGATATCAGTCATACCATCAATCCTTATGATATGGAATCGAGATGTACTGTACAACAATTCTCAATGCAACTGACGTACGAACCCGAAATAAAAATCCCCAGGAATCGTCCAAGGACACCGACCCAGATCTCATCTCAGCTCACCCATCCAGACTCCGTACTCCAAGCTCCGGCGTCTTAACCCGCTAATAGACCATACATACCAACAACCACCACGCATCGCATCCCAGTAGTCAGCTATTACGTAGAAGCCGGACTGGTATTATCCATAAACGGATCGACTTCATCCGGAAGTAGCAAGTGAATCTTCTCCCCATCTGGTGTTTCCAGACTCCATTCTTTCGTTTCAAACTAGAAATTCCAAACAATCATTAGCCCATTTATTCATGCTTGCTGCTTCCAATCTCAGTCCCCACTTTCCCTCTCTGTTTTCCAGCCAGGACGAGACAAGGATTCACCGAGCGTGACATCATCCAAGAACACCATCTCCGAACGAGACAAGGAATTGAGCGGATCATAGAGCATGACATCTCCCCAACTCAACAACCTCAAGCCAAAACCCCCAGGAAGGAAGAACACCAAACCGCAATTGAAGTACGAGTGTACAGAATTGTGATATGGAGTTTAGATAATGAAAGATGATAAATACCTTCCCCCCCCTCCCCCTCCTCACGCTTCTAAACCGCATCATCCCCTCCCCCTTCTTCCCCTTGACTGAAAACGCGATATCAATCCGTCCATGCAACTGATTAAGCTCTCCCCAAATCCACGGAATACGATGTTTGAAATAAATCTCATCGCCCAAGATCTCTCTCGCTCGAGGATTCGTACGGAGGGAGTATAACGTGCTGCTGACTACGCTTGAAGAGGACTTTTGATAGTT
>QQTW01001543.1_pt1 | contig 16184 bp, 18 predicted proteins | sample 1904831 | NCBI WGS metagenome assembly QQTW01 (sample SAMN09435610, study PRJNA476489) | Subsurface metagenome, whole genome shotgun sequencing project. | reverse complement strand
AACAGAAGGTTGTTAACTAATTCGCTGGCAGACCAGCCAACGAAAAAGATCAGGGAATAAACACAGTTCATTCCTGCATCTCTGCACGATTTCTGATCTCAAGATGCCCTCAGATAAAGATAACAACTTGTTGCGCTACTCCATCCTGGGGCGAGTAGAGGAATTACGGAAGATGCAACGGACATCCAAAACTCTCGAGAGGAAGATACGACCTTTACCGCAGCTGTCGTCTGGCGATGGAAGAACATCGGTGTGTTTTCGAGAATTTGTCGTCCACAGTTCCACAAGCAATTTTCCATTGTCTGTCAGATTTATCTGGCGTGATGCTTTCCCAACACCTCCAGAAACAAGCGCAAAGCCGAGGCATCACAGTGACGGGCAGAAAGAAGAGCGCTCAACCGTTACCATCGTCACCGAGACCGTGTCCGGGTACAGCTCGGCCACAGAGACTTCAAAGTCGACCCGGAGGAGACTGAGTCGGTGACCTACGTGACGACCTCCGGCGAGCACGAGACGTCAACGACTCCCTGCGCCGATCCAATCGAGAAATGCACGTTAGAGGCTGCGTTGCGTGAGGACACTGGTTTCACAGGGCGAAGGGCGAAGGGCTGACAAGTGGTCATTGTGCGGAGTGTATCGACCACGTGTTTTCTCATCCAGATCCTTACAGACACCGTGGACAGGGAAACTGAAGGGATTCGCTGGCAGAGAGAAGATTTGCACATTGACAACAACCAGGCCCTGTAGACAAGGAGGCTGAGGGGGTTCGCTTGTTGCAGCTAGAAAGGTCGAGAATTTACATGATAATAAATGAAAACAATGTATTGTCGTCGATATCAAATGTCCAACTTCCTTACACTTGTCAAAAGCCTGTGCAGAAACAGTAGTCAGGAACCTCCCACACCATACGCCTCAGCAGACTATCAATGGACCATACTCTTCCCAATCTCGCTTTCCCAATTTTTCGCCCGTTCGAACCCATTTTCTTGATTTTGGAAGTCTCTCAATGCCTGATACACTTCCTCCTGCGAGTTCAACACAAACGGACCATACTGCACGACTTTCTGATCGAGTGGGAGGCCGGCAACGAGGACTGTGCTAGTAGTCAGTATACATTCTTTGACAAGACCGCATGATCAGGAGCACTTACTGAAACGAGAATCTTCTTTCGCGTCTTCGCTGACCTCTGCATGGACAGCATCTCCCTTCTGCTCGAAGACCACATTGTGATACTGATCGATGAGCCGAGCATCCTTCCCCACTCCAAATTTCGTGGTCCCCTGCAGCGTGTACGCAAAAGCATTCCAACCAACCGGCAGCGGCTGCACGACCTTGCCGCCCGGCTTGACAGTCATATCGAGCAGCCAGACGGGCGTGTACGCGAGCTCCTTGACGCTATCGACGCCATGGCTCTGGCCGCTGATGATTTTCACATGGACCTTGCCGCCGTCGACGTCGACAGTGGGTATCTCCTTGGCCCTGAGATCGCGATACCGCGGCTCGCACTTCTTCAGCTTCTGCGGCAGGTCGACCCAGAGCTGCATGCCGACGTTGGCGCTGCCGTCTGGGTTCTGCCGCGGCATCTCCGCGTGCATGATCCCGCGACCGGCCGTCATGAACTGCAGGTCGCCTGTCTCGATGGTGCCCTTGTTGCCGGCAAAGTCCTCGTGGTCGACGGCGCCCTGCAGCAGGTAGGTGATGGTCTCCTGGCCGCGGTGCGGGTGGTCGGGGAAACCCGCGCCGGGCGCCACGTGGAAGTGGTCGAGCATCAGGAACGGGCTCAGGTTGCGCAGCTTCGGGGTGCCGATGGAGCGACGCACGCGCGCGCCGGCGCCTTCGGACTGTTGGATGGCGAGGAAGGCTTGTCGGATGGCGCGCGGGACGGACATGTTGGCGGGAGTGGTGAGGGAGGGGTCTTGCGGCGGGACGATGGGGAGGCCTGGGAATGAGGATGAGGTCGTCGCTGGGTCGGTTGAAGTGTTCTTCTGGGATGTGGACGTCATCAGGGAAGTGAGCTCTTGCGAAAAGCTGTGTAGAATGGATGCGAAGCTTGTGAGCAGAACGGCTTGGTATTGATACAATGCAAACGCGGTGATGGCAATGAGAATGGAGGAAAGTAACTTCATGGGAAGGGAAGGCCGCTCTTTATAGTCTCGCACGGCATCAGAGAGAGGTGAAGCGGCGAGTATCGTGGAATGAACTGGATCTCCGACATGATGGATTATGAAGACTATCGTGACCGGCTTTGGCTGCTGTGACCGCATTACCGAGGCGATTGTAAGCTTTACATAAGCGTATCAGCCCTACGGGCGGGGCATTCCGCGCCCGCGGAGCGGAACGGTTCCCGTGGTCATGACTAAGCACGATCAATCTCGTATCCAAGTACACGCCACGACCTTCCGAGGACCGCTCTTGAGCATTCGGACGGTACGGAAGCGAGAAGCAGAAATGCATTTACAGGGTATAATCCGGACGCTGTGAAGGCTCATGTTTGGCAGATCGAACTCTTCCTTCGCAGTCATCAAAGGGTGACCTGTCCGAAAACGGGGATACAAATGAACAATGGTCATGATATGCTCGATATCAGACCCTCTCGAGAGACTACTGCACAGACCTAGAAGCCAAATGGGTTCTGCGGCGCTACACGAATGTCAGTGTGCTTTTTGCGAAATAAAGTAGACCGATAACACTCACTAGCTTGGGAAAGATTGGCCCTCCGCCCCGTGGGCTGTGGCGCGAGCTTCTTCGCCGCACCAGACACTCCGAACCGCACCGGCGGCGGCGGGCCTGTCTTCTGCGGCAGCAAAGGTGCGATTGTGGGTTGCTGCGGTATACTCGGAACAGGCGGTGGGCTTAGACCCAGTGCGGGATTGCCAAAGCCATTTGCTCCCGTCGGCTGCGGCTGCAGAGGCGGTGGAAGGAAAGCGTTGATGCCGGTGCGTTGCGGCATTATTTGTGGACCAAGGGAGTAGCTCGACTGCATGCCTGTTGGCTGGCTCGCCATGGGCTGGAATGGCTGGCGGGGAGGGTCGGCAAACGGACTGCCCAACTGTTGGCCGTTCATCAGCTGCTGTTGCATTGCGGGTTGGAATCCTGTGGGCTGTGGTTGCTGGAACTGCGCGGGGCCCAACTGCTGCATCGGAACTTGCTGCGGCGGCAACTGGCCGAATCCGGTCGGCTGCGGGCCGAATCCGTTCTGGAACTGAGCATAACCTGCGGGGGGCGGGCCAAACCCGGTCTGTTGCGGTTGCAAAGGTAGAGCACCCATCGCAGAGGCTTGGTATTGCTGTTGACTCGGATTCTGCAGATTTTGTGCCTGCAGCGAGTATTGAGCTTGGGCAGGGTTCGGATTTTGATATCCGGTGAGCTGCGGCTGCAGAGGCGGCGGACCGAACGCGCTCTGTTGCGGGAAATTCTGCGGTGCAGAGAGCGACCTTGGTGGAGGAGGTGCAAGGAGAGGGTTCTGGTTCGGGAGTTGCTGAGGCGGCTGTGGTCTCTGTCTGGGAGGTTGGAACTGCTGTTGCTGTGACTGCAGCTGCGTGGGCATCTGCGGCAACGGCTGGAGGAACCCGGTCGGTTGTTGCATGATGGGCTGGGGTTGCTGTTGCTGTTGCTGTAAAGCTTTGGTGGACCTCGCCACTGCATCGAACAGCGACGGATTCGCACCGGTAGGAGCAGGCTGCTGTTGCTGAAGCATCGGAGGCTGAGATGTTTGCGACTGAGCAGCTGGTTGCGGCAGTTGAGGAGCTGGTGTTGGTTGGAGAGGCGGGGACAGCAGTGAAAGCTCTGCCAAGGATCCAGGTAAGGTAGGCTGTTGGGTGGTGATAGCTTGTGTCGGAGTCGAAGCTGGGGCGGTCGACGTGCCTCCTGTGACCGCCGGTTGTTTGGACGGCTTTGGCTCCCAAGCATTGTCATCGAAGCCAGGAGACGTAACCTCTTTCTCCGACGCTTGTGCCGTCGTGGGCGTGTTCGACGCCGCTTCTGCTTGAGATGACTTCTTTGACGGGCTGTTGACTTTGATCTCGAACGCCCTAGCGTCGACCAGGTCATTGGTCTGAACTGCTGGTGCAGGCCTGCCTTTCCTCGTGTTGTTCCGCAAGGCCCCTCCCGGTCCAGAGAACAATCCACCGGCAGCACCCTCTGCCCCTTCTGCCCCGCCATCTCCGAGAACCGATGCTCCTCCGAAGCTAACGTTGCGTTTCTCCCTTGCTATTGCCGTTCGATTGAACTTGTTGTCGAGGAACTTCATCACTCTTAAGATATCTCCCTCCTTGAGGCCCAGCGTTCGCAGCAGCGCCGGTTCAACATCTGGCAGGCTCTCCTCGCTCATCTCGTCCTTGGCGAAGGAAGACGCATAGCGTTCGCATATCTGCGGGTTGACGCCACATTGCAGGAAAAAGTCAAACCAGTCGTACTCCGGCTTCTTCGGCTTCTCGATGGACGCGCCGACTCTGCGTTCCTTGTCTCTCTGAGTGCTTCTCCGCTTGATGTCCGACAGCGGCTTGTCTTCGTCAAGTGACACTCCGGTGACTCGCTCGACATATTCCAGGTCTTCGATCGCCATCTTTGGGACCGGCACAGCGATCTTGACGCCGTTCAGTTTGTGCAGGTGGATCTTGCCGTCCGCGAGCCCGATGAACTCAGCATCAACCTTGAAGGATCCCGATCGATCGGTCCAGGTGCGAATTTTGGAAGGATCGGGCTCTGCTCAGTTGTCAGTGTTGCTCGAAGTATAAGGATTGTGATGCTCACTCGGTTTTGCCGTCGCCGGCGCTTTGCCTTCACGACTTTCACGCTTGCTCCTCTGTGTAGGGCGCTGGGAGTTATTATCACCTTGCAACAAACTACTGTTACGCTGCGGCAATTGCAAGCCAGGGCCTACCTCTGCGCCCTTTGACCCGTTCCCCTCACGTCGCTTGTGCCCCTTGGAAGCTTGTCTTGCCAGTCTCTCTTCGTCGAGCCTGTTCTGTTCAACAACCGAGCGTCCTGCATTGGCAGCGGTGGCTGGAGTAGGTGGAGGTGATACGATGCCGGTCACTTCGACGTAGCTGCTTGGCACGACGCCTTCCTTTCCGTTCTTCAGCCGCCGCACCATCCACCACTCGTCACTCTTGGTGTCGTCCAGCACAACCACTTCGTCGTCGACGGCCACTGTGACCTCGTCGTCCCCTTGAGCCATGAAGTCGTACAGCATGTGCCCTTTCTTCTGAGCAGACGACCCGGCGCTGGCAGCCAAAACTTCTCTCAACCCACCTGCCCGCGCGCCGCCGGCGAGCTCACCCAGGGCGGCAACAATCTCTTCGGCAGTGTCTTTAGCTCCTGCATGGAAGTCCACGCTCTTGCTCGGCCTGACGAGTTCCATGAAGACGTGCTTTCCCTCGATCGAGTAATGAGTCAGCTTCTCTGCTGTCCACTCTCTCGAGGGTCCATCTCTCGATTTCTCCGGCGCGATCATTATGATCCCCCTTGCGATATTGATACCTAGTACCATGGGTAGTTTCTTATTCTTTCCCGCATGAGAAACCATCTCGTATATGTTGTACAGATGAAAGCCACCGGGCGAACGTTGTGACGTATCCTCCTCCTCCTCCTGGAATGCAACGCTGCGGGTTGGCGGAGGTGAAGGGAGACTGGGCCGAGATTGAGGCAAGGGTGGTGAGGTCTGCTGCCTTAACGGTGGCGATGCTGTTTCTGAGGGTGGCCTTCGAGGAAGGGACGGAGCATGAGCCTCGCGTTCATCTTCGGACTCTTCGGGAGTGTATTGAGCTTTAGCTGAGGAGGTTTGCGAATGGTTTGCAGGCGGGGAGCTTGGGCCTGTCTTTTGCTGGATGATGCCCGCGATGGCGGCGGCCGGGCTTTGGGCCGGGCTTCCCGGCGACACAGGTGTTGGCGGCTGATGGATCTCATTCTGAGCTGAAGCGGCCTTGGGACGAGCCGGCGTGGGCGGAGCGGATTCCAGCACTTCAATGTAGTTTGACGGGGCAAAGCCGTACTCTCCGTCGAGCCCAACCAGTGTCCAGTCTGGATCCGAGGTGTCGTAGACGTCGAGCACCGTCTCTTCCGAAAATGAGAGTTCCTCGTCCGTCTGGCGGGTGTAGTCGTATAAAGCTTTGGCTTTGTGTGTCGACGTAGCCTGGTGAATGGGAGTTTGTCAGTGATTGAATAATTGCAGCGTCATGGCTCAAATGCATCCTTGTAACAACGTTGTTGTCCTCTACACACATGTACCACTTCATTGTGACCAACTCCGCCGAGACCTTACCTCTTCAACGTAGTTGTTCGGTATCAGCCCTTCCGGCTCTTCTTCCTCTTCATTGAGTGCCTTCTTCTTCGCCCTCCACCAGTCATCGTCGGTGCTTTTCTCCAGTACAAAAAGCAAGTCGCCCTCTTGAATCGCTAGTTCGTTCTCTGCCTGAGGAGCGTAATCATAGATCGCCCGGTATATACCAAGGAAGACCATGATGCCCAGCTCCACCCCACTGCCTCCTCGATTGGGGAGCGTTGAATGCGCGGTAGATCAGGCTTCTGAAGCTCTTGGAGAAGCGGAGTGCCGACAGGGGTTGGATGGAGCGCGAGGTCGAGGTACGGGGTCGACTGCTTGGGCCTTGGCAACGTCGAGCCGAGAATGGCAGCCTTCACTGATTCCGCTGCTGACTGGAGATATGAGAGAGCGCATCAGATGGGATGGAGATGGCAACAAGAGATCGGGCGTCTTTCAGCAATCATGACAGTACTCGTGGCCCCTGGTCCCAGGTAGAGGTCAAGATACGCGAGGCGGGCATGGCATTTCTTTGTGGCACCGCATTTTTTATGTAGGTTATGAGCATGCCCTCGGCCCCCTTGGGCCTCTAGTGGCCAGGGCATGGTTATAATTAGAAGTGCATTACGAAGGGGAACAACTACGATTGTTTCTCCAAGCCCTGGAAGTCGCCCATATTGTTCCCCAGAGATACCACGCAGTATGAGAGCTATGCAGGCTGGATATGAACTACTGTGGAGGCACTTAGTCTCTATGGAGTCTATGCACTATCCATGCTCCATACACTCAACCACGACTACTGAATCACGTCTCCTCGAGCTATCGAAGGCATTCCCGCTGATAAACCAGCCCAGCCCGACTACGAGGTCGTTGATCACTGCCGCGACCGAATCGCAGGTGAAATTGAGAAAATTCCTAATATTTCTGGAGGCCCTGGGGATCCAGCCCGCGAGCACCATAGCTCAAAAGCGCTCCCAGCTACAGGGAGATCTGCCTGCGCAGCCCATGAGCTTCGAACTGGCACAGACTCTCCGACACGTGGACCAAGTCAACAAGTCATTTGACCAAAAGAGGAACCCAACCCAATGGACTACTAAGCTCGTTGACGTCCGCTGAGGTAGAGCAGCGGCAGCGACATGCCTCCATCAGACTTTCAGAGAACGACACGCAGCTCTGACAAGCCTCCGCTGAAAGAATGGTCCAAGCATCACGAAGAATACAGCGAAGGTAGCCTGCAGCGAATAGCTCGTTAGCGCGGTCGATCAACGTCGTCATGTACGATAACAAATTTGGAATGGGAACTTACTGGCAGGTATTTCAAGCACAACACCCATGCCTCCTTCTTGCGGCCGCAGGCATGGAAGCTTTGCGCTAGATCGAGCATTGGTGAAAGGGAATCAATGTGCCAGAATCCGAACTTTTCGCGGAATGAGCTGTGTTCTTTGCAGGTTGCTTTCGCAACCTCCTCCCTCATCTGCAGCGCTTTAAGTCTCTGGTCCGCATTACCCGTCTCATGGTAGCAATCAGCCAGACTGAGCTTGACGAACATCGTGCAGGGGTCGTCTGGGCCGAGTTTCCTCTGTCGAATATCCAGTACCTCCTCCCATAGCGTAGTCGCGCGCTCTTTGCGGTTTTCGCCAGCGTCCTTCTTGTCGTTGAAGCATGAGGCAAGAGAATCCATGGCGTTCAGTCTGGTGGCATCCTCAACACCAAATCCCAGTCTCTCCTGGAGCTCGATGATCTGTTCGTACAACGTGATCGCTTCCTTCACGGTGGACTGCTTAGCAAACTTGTGAACGAATGCGAGTTCCTCCATGGCCTCGACGGTCATTGAACTTTCAGTGCCAAATTGTTCAACGCTCCAAGCCATATATTGCTTTCGCAACTCCAGCTCCTCATCGAAGCATTCGTACGCCGAATATATTCTGGCCTTCGCGATGGTGAGAAAGATGGTCGTATTGTCGTGTTCCCCCAGGCATTTCCGACTCAAGGGCAACATCTGCTTCAGTCTCATCAACGCTCGCAACCGGTGATGGCGCAGAACGTCCCCAAATATGAGCTCTGCAACGGCGTCGATGGTGTTCCTGTGCCTCTTACCCCACCTCTTCTTCGCGAACTTGACCGCCTTCTTGGTGATTTTCAGCGAGTCCTTGTACCGGCTGAGTACCCTATAAACGGCCGCAACGCGAAGAGTCGACCAATGGATTCGTGAGTCGTGATCGCACCCTTCGGCGTGCCCGTCGTCGTCTTTGAGCCTGATAATCGTTTCCAGTACTATCGAGGCGTTCTCAAATTGGCCCTTCCCTATATATGCCATGGAGAGCAGCTGCATTGCCCAGATGGTGATGTCCTCGTGATCACCAAGATTCTCACGTCCAAACGCGATGGTCTCCTTCCAGACTTTGACCTCCTTTCTCGACTTAGCGGAATCGCAGAGTCTCCACATATTCTCCCGGTGTCTCGTCGTGGCGTCGGACTTGGCCTCTCCCTCCCCTCCTTTTTCTTTCTCGTCCCCATTACCGTCGTTGGAAACCTCTTCTGGGTTGCTGGACCGTAGCAGACGGGATCTTAAGCTGACCCTTTTCGGTTCAGCCGCATCTTGAGGCGGAGGACGGGGAAACCCCGATAGCAAGATCGATAGCTCGAGTGCTTCGCCCTCGTTCGTATCGCCTTTCTTATCCAAGACAGGCTTTTCGGTTACCGAGCTCGTCTTCTCCTTGCCATGGGCGCTAACGTTCCTGCTCAGCGTGTCACAGTCGTCCTTGCCGCTGAGATCCGACTGAGCGGAGCTTCTCTTCTCGTCGAGATCAGAGTCCATCCACATCTTGACGTGGTGCAATCGACTAGTGTTGACTTTCGGCCGAGTTGGTGAGAGATTGTTGAGCTTCTTTGTAGGCACAATCGTTCAATGCGAGCCTAGATATATTGGTCCCAACACACAGATTGAAGAAAAGATTGATTCTTTCACCGTTGCAATTGGCAAAGTGTGACAACAGTGGAAAAGAATTCAGAGCGAGCAAGCTTCACGAAGAATTGACAGGACACAAGTAATGCAAGAAAGCGATAGTTGGACAACCTGGAGAGCTCTTTTCTTATCAATCTCTACGGAGCAACTCACCATCATAAGAAGCGTATATTATATAACCCCACCTGGGCCAGCGTGACTTTCCATCTCCCAAGCTTGGAGAAATCAGGCGCCAGTAATTGTTCAGTCACGTCTCGTCGCTTGGACAGGCCCGGTGCCCCACTTTAATTGCTTTTCCCCTCCCAAGGTTAGCATTTTGAGGCAATGATTCCGACTTCAACCTCAGAAGAGTTACTGTATCAACAAGCATGGTTCGGAGCGACTCATTTCACCAATGGGCCGGCATGCCGGAAAGGAAAGATATTCCCACTTCAGCTGGACAGAGCCTTGTATCGACACAGCCCACGACTCTACGATCTAGACCATCGTCAAAAGCTTGACAACAAGCCCGGGCGCTCTCAGTTATTGGACGAAACTCCTCCCGAGGTCACCATCACAGCAACAAAAGCAAGGGTACAGAAAAGCGATCCAGATTGTTGGCACCGCACATCTTGCTACTGCCTGAGGCGCTCTGGCCGTAACGGAATCTGCCCCTACCAAGCGGGGTAGACAATGATCTGGGATTCCCACCAAGTTATCAAGCGCCTTTTACGCAGCTGCTAATGTCATATTGTATGTACATTATAACCTCTGTAGCTCGGATCTATACACAAGGAGATGACTGTTCGCGCGCCGAGTATGTTGTTGAATCCTGCTCCGAGTCCGAATGTTGGTCCAAAATGGTCTTGTTCAGAACCCCGGCGATGCTTCATATCTGAAGGAGGCCCTTTCACCCATTACTTCAGCTTTCAAGGGTTCGTAATCGCGTCAGTGTCATAGTAAAATAAAGTCATCAAGCTGATGCACTCCATCCTCTACCCACTTCAAGGCTTGGCCTTCCATCAAGCCATGCAGGTAGCATTCGCCGACAACCTGATACTTATCTCCAGCTGGTCGAAGTACCATCGGCACAGTGCATCCTAGGAGCACGCAGATGACATCTCCAGGCTCAACGGCCTCCAATGCCATACCGACATAGCCTTTCTTCGTCGTGACCAGCCGCCTCCTGACGTTGACTCTGTCTCGCTGCATCAGCGCATCTCTCAGCAAAGATGCATCGACTTCATCCGGCGACTGGTTGAGCCAATACTCGCGCATCTCTCGACCGCAGATTCTGAAGTCTGCGTTGCCTTGTAGAAACAGATTGCACCAGTCGAAAACGTTGCTTGCGAGGAGCTCTTTCATCACGCTATCGTGACTGTCAAGCTTCGACGTGGCAAGACTGGGCACCGCGAGCAAAGCACTATGATCGGCCTCAAGAGGATCATGGGCTAGAGTTCGGTTGACCACCATGCTCCTCCAGATGGCCTCTCGCGCCGCAGAGAAGTTACCATATGGGTTGGCGGAGCCAGAGGACTTTCCGACCGTGTCCGATGACCAACCTTTGGCCCACATTGCGCCCATGCCATCGAACTCGTCGATCTGGAAGCCTTTGCAGGACATGTCGTTGCTGTCGGGAAGGAAATGTACATCGGCTTTCGAAGACCCACTGGCAGTGTACGTAGCATTGCCAAAGTTCAGCGGTGAGGTACTTGGCTCGATATTCCAGTCTGGTACCCAAGCAGGGAGTCCGGGCATTTCCGTCGGGAAGCGGTGGCGGATAATGTCCAGAGACCCGGTTTGAGCAATGCTTATCTTCGCAAAATCAATGAACACATCAGTGATGTCGGCTGTGTAGTCCGGCTCGATCGCTTGGGCGACTGACGGATCCATCACCGCCACCAAACCATAGATCTTGTCTCTCGTGTTCGTGGCCAAGACGTTACGGGCAAGATGCATCAAACGGTAGAAGTTCGTGTTCCCATGACCAAGACTCGCGTCTTGCAACAGCTGAATCTCACTCACGACCAGAAGGTTCACCCAGAGCACAATATCAAACTCGCGGCCGGCGTCTTTGAGCTCGTTCGCGATGAAGACGTTGATGACCTCGTCCGTTTTGTTCAACAATCCGAAGGTGCGCGACAACTGCTCCCAGGGCACGCTCTTCTGTCCACAAAGCACCGGCGTGTCGGCCCTGCCCAGCGATATTTCCTGCATGATCCAAAGCCGTCTCCAGTAGGGCCGAGTCGCCAGAAGGTAGAGCGCCCTCCACCGACCTTCACCGAACAGCTCCGGGTCTCGATATAGATCCTGCGTAAGAGTGCTCACTTGGTCAAGTGACGGATACGTTTCCACGAGCTCCCTCACAAGCTCCAGGGCGCCATCGCTGTCATCTGCTTCTTTTCCTAGCCATACGATCGGCGTCCATGCTCTGACATAGATTTCGCGCATCCGTTGAACGTGCCTAGCGCGTTCCGGCAAATCGCCCTGATTGATACAAATGGCGTCTATCCAGATCTTCCAGCCCTGCTGTATGAATGGCTTATCTCGGAGCACGCGGAGACATGCTTCGAGGTTCTCCGTTACCAAGACCGGTAAATCATTGACCACCACCTCACGTGTGACTGTCGACCTGCCCCAGGTGTAGCTCAGGGCGACGAAATCGCCCCAAGTGTATCGAAATTCCGGAAGCCTGGCGGTGGCATCTTCATTGGGCCGATCCACTCTGACCCATTCGCGGGCTTCTTGCAAGTTGCTAGCTCGGCAGGCTTGCTGCCATTCAAGCCGTGCCCTGCGATCTGTGGGATCTTCGAGTGCATCTAGGAAGGCCTGATAGGCCGCTGTGTGAGCGTGGTCGCAGTAATGGAACGTGTCGAGACGACAGTGCACTGGAGCTTGGCTGCCATCTCCTCCCTCTGGGGCCGGGAGGATGGTGAGAAGCCGGATGTCGTCCACGTCGATGACTAGCTTATGATAATGTATATCAAGCATAACTTGCTTGCGAAGGAGGTTGTAAGTCGAAACAATCCTTGTGTACTATGTAGTTACACGGATTCTTGCCGTGGGAGTGTGATGGGAAGATACTGCACTGAGTGTGCGATGGCCATTAATGAGACTTGCAAATATGCGAGACCTGCAGCATTATAACAGGCTAGGCAACTGCCATTCCTTCGTGAGGCGCAATCCTTTGAAATGTATTGGCGCCGCAGCGCAGGGCTGCAGGCCTGGGTGTGCGTTTGAATTCCAAGGGTCGTAGGATTCTGAACACAGCCCGGCCAGTCGAGAAGATTTCAGACCCCCACTTTATGTTGGACTATCCGGAGTTCCCGGGGCAAGCCGTGGAGCACGGGTGCCGAGCTATGTAGATACTGTACATAATAAGCAGCCCGAACATCAGATTCAGATTTTGAAGGACGCACTACTTCTCGAGCGTGTCACGAGCAATAGAGGGACTACAGTGGTCGACAGAAGTGATAGCACAGCGAGAACGTCGTTGAAGCAAAAATAACTAGCAGCGCGACAGGAGCCAAACGCCTGATATACACTTTTGTAACTTGAATCCCTAATAGTAGTAAGCCTCGAGTGAGCATGGACCCCAAATTCATGGTGGTCAGAGGCAGCCAATCAGTACGGATCCACCCGACCCTTGTTGACACTTTTGCTGTAACTCTCTTCCTGCGCTTCGTGGTAGTCTCGCAGCCGCTCGGTGCCGATATATCTAAGCTTTCCGAATTGGCCCCCATGTCCGGCTAGGATACAATCCTTGACATCCGTGTCAGTCTTGGGACGGCAGTCGCATCGATAACCAGCAAAATACTCGCGATCTATAGAATAATCAGCCCTTTTTCTTCATCACTGCTGTTATCTCATACCTTCTTTAGTTTTAAACTTGATAGTGATGCGCTTCAGATTTGCCCAAGCCGAATCAGGTAATTCCCTTCGCTGCGGTATTCCAAGATTGGCGAGATTCCACTCGTCCAGACTGCGATCGGCCGTATAGCGCTGAGCCAACAGTGCACCGCCGGTCCGTTCAATGCAGCTGAGCTTGCAGCTACTGGAGGACCTGGAGCAGCTGCACCGGTCTCGCTCTATGTTCGTTTGCGAGTCGAGTTGAACGGTGACGATGGAAAGGCCTTGCGTCTTATCTGTCCTCTGCAGGAACAACACAAGCATGGGAGACTGAGGCTTTTCGTGAAGCCGAGCCAAGCCTGACCCGGTGCTCACGACTGAGACGCTCGTGCGCGAGCTGACACTGGTCCGGCTGGATATCGTGGGAGGTCTTCGGGAAGCGCTCGCCGAGCTGGAAACGCTGGCGATCCCATTCAAGCTGGACTGCCCATTGCTGGCAATCGAGAAGATGCTCGATTGCTGCTGCCGGAGATGCGACCTTGCGGAATGGCTGCTGCTAGGTGTGTACGTTGTAGAAGTCATACTGTGACATGCTGAGCTCTCATTAATCGACTCCAAGTCTCCAACGTACGTCGGAGGGCTGGGAACCAAACTGTCTGCCCTCTCCGAAGAACAGCTAAGCTGGCTTATTCGACGGGTCAACTGGGTAGTGACTCGAATAGCGGTAGAGTCATCTTCGGCTCCAAAATCTCTCAACTTGGTATCATGTGCTTTTGGAAACCACAGCTGCATGCGAGCCTGTCCCTCGATCACCTTGGCCTCAGGCCCAACAAGCGATACTGTAATATCGGCCCTACGATCTTCAACACTAAGCCCTCATAGCAGCATGCAAGAAACCTACTGGTCATAATAACCGAAAATCTTATATCCCGTAAGGGCATGCTGGAACTTGTGTACTTGTTTCAAGTCGCCAAACCTGAGGCTGGTAGTCTTGTTCTCGGTTCTGAACATGATGTTCAGGGCATCAGGATCGGAGCTCGGCTTGGCATACAGGGGGATCAGAGAGAAGGTTCTCAGGTCAATGTCCCACGTTTGCTCTGCGTTGCAACTTAGCATGAAAGTATAGCCGAATCTTCAAGCAGGCCTACCGTTTGATCTTGGAATCCTGGTATTTGCGTCTATGACCTTTTCGACTAAACAGAATTTGACAGCATCGAATCTTGACAGGCGCAATGTGCGCTCAATCTTTGTTGAGCTGGTTGGCAGGTGTCTACAACCCAGTAAACCGCCGACCAACATACGAACAGTATCGAGGGGGTACTCACAGATGCAGAACTTCTTCCGTCGGCCCTAGCTCGTAAGTTGGTGCCAAGTCGTCCTGAGGAGAGGTGTGAAGCCAGATATCAGAATTCAACGAGTTGAGTACTGGCTTTAATTCAGGCTCGATCAAGCACTTGGCCGAAGAGGGAGAAAAGCGTTCGCACTCCCGAACCAGATCCTACAATCAAATTCAACAATAAGCTCTTGAGCAAGAGTAAAAGCTTACCTGTCGTAACTGATAAATGAAACGTGGCCAATGAGATCCTTGGGACGGCGCTTTGACTTCTTCAAAGCCCTGCATCATCCTGAGAATCCAAACACACTTCATGAGATTGAAGTACAGAGCCGGTGGCGGGGTGCGGTCCTGGATCAAGATGCCAGGCTTGAAGGAAACGGTGCTCTGCTGGTGCATTAGACTCGGTATATACAAGCAACGATCATAACGCTACTTGCCAGTTGGAAGAAGTGCACGAACGCATCCGCGGCGTCAATCAAGGAAAACTCATGGCGCCCGAAATTGCCAGGAGCGTTGCGTTCAACGATCTTCTCAAACCGATGGGCAAGATACTCAGGAACTGGCGGCAACTCTGTTTTGTCGGACAGTTGCTCAATGAGGGCGATTGCGATATCATGTATCAGATACCCGCTCAAACGGAATGTCGACTGCGGGGAGGCATCAGTTCGCCCTTTCGATTCTTCATAAATGGCCGAGAGCAAGTCACTGAAGCCAAAGTTAGAGAGATGGAGAAATAGCCTTCCTCTCGCGACCACCTACAACTCCAACGGCTGCAGAAGAGATTGAATCTGAGAGGATGGTTAGCAGAGCGGTATATCAAGGCCATCGATGCTTCTCGCACCTTGAGATTGTGCAACCGAACCCGCTCCCGTAAGCCTTCTATACGAGGCAGCAGCACGTTGCTCCATCTGATATTTTGCACAACATTATTGCTTCGAAATTGCAAGTTCTGTTGCACAATGTGCTTGCAGTCGGTCAAGGTTTGATAGTAGTCGCCCACTATATCGCGGAGGGAAGTCGGGTCCCATGTGCCTTGGGTAGCACCCAGACCGTACTCAAACCGTCGCTGCAGCGCGTTCTCGATGATATTGTCGACATTCTCAAGATTTTGCTCGATGTTCCTGATCTCATCGCCAAGGTCGAGGTACTCCGAGCCTTTGCCGTGTTCGTTAGCAGCGAGATCTGGAGATGTACATGTAGCCGATCGAGTTAGGCATCGAAGACTGTACCATGCCGGATCGGGAAAGGTGCAGAGCTCGATGCTCGATGTCCAAATGCTCGAGATATTCAATCTTACCAGCATCAAAGTCCTGGAGAATCCACCCCAAGTTATACACCTCGCGAGCCAACTGGATGCCCTTCACGAAATCAGACGTGTCCACAGGAGGGAACATGGTCGCAGTTTCGAGGCATGCGCAGGGAGCGGGGCAATCGCTGATGCCCTTGCAGCGAGCCCTCGAGGCTTATTAGGAGCTTATACATGTTCCACAACGTACGCCGTACGCTAGTACGTGTCCTACTCTTGCGCATCCTCATTGTGGTCTGGGAAATTAATGCAGCCACAGCACCGACGGTCGTGCATAATCAGAAAGTAAAAAGAGTACAGAGTCGACAAAAGTAACGATAAATTCAGCGCAGTAGCGCACGAGTCAAGATGCCCCCTCTTTTCATAGGGCGGAAGCGGGCCATATCCAGGTGTCCAGGTTATTCTGCGCGCCGCATGCAGCTGGCGTCCAACGAAAGCGCACGATCAGCAGCCACACCAAGAGATAAAGAGTCGCGAGTAATGTGTTAGC
>QQTW01001542.1_pt1 | contig 16193 bp, 19 predicted proteins | sample 1904831 | NCBI WGS metagenome assembly QQTW01 (sample SAMN09435610, study PRJNA476489) | Subsurface metagenome, whole genome shotgun sequencing project. | reverse complement strand
ATGATATTAGATATGCATCTGCGTCAGTGTGATAGCGGTTGGGTAGGCATTCTTCTCCGTGAGTGTGACGAAGACTAGGCATTCATCAACATCAAGCTGATGAAGATGAACTAGTCATCTTCGTAAGTGTGATGAAGGTTAAAAAACCAATCTCCGTAAGTTCGATAAAGATTAGATATGTATTCATCTCCGTAAGCGTGATGAAGATGAAAAATTATTCATCTCCATAAGAATGATGAAAAATTGAAGGGATGTCAAGCAATCACTGCTGAGCTGAGCCAGCTACTTCTTTCATCCGCGCACCTGATCAGCCACTTGAGACGGAAGACGGCAGGGGAGGAGGGAGCATGGCGTTTAGCGCGGCTGCGATCTCGGGCGTCATTCGCCCGGGCACCAACGTCTGTATCGCATTCACTCGCTTTCGACGGACATCCTGAAGCCAATCGAGGAAGTTGGCCAACTGTCGATAGGCGTCTTGATATTGAGCCAATGATGACGCAAACGGCACCACGGTGACGACTCGATAGCTATAGACATCGAACGGTCGATGATCGACACTTAACAAGGATCGATCCATCCAATGCACAGCCGTCTCGAGGAAGACTCCATCGGTGCAAATAGAACCGACTTGAGCAAGGCCAAATGAGCGAGTGGTATCGTCGAGAATATTTTCATCAAATTGCTGCCATGCGTGGCACAATATCGAGGCCGCCGCGCGGTTTTGAATTCTCTGTTAATCAGGAACAGGCCACTCGTTGGCTTCCCAATACGAACTCGAGACTCTACCATCTCCAATCGTTTCTGGAGGAGGAGAGGACAATAAAAGAAAAAGAAGAGGGAAGTAAATGATGAACAAAGGAAGCAACTCAGCAGTAACGGCCAAAAGTCATCGTCGTCCTTACGGTGGAGGCGGCTTCAATCTTCATCACCATGATGACGATGACGAGCTTAGCCTCCATCGCCCGTACGATGATGACGCACCTGGACCTTCATCACCATGACGATGATGATGAGCTCAGCCCACATCGTCGTCCTCACGATGAAGACGGACCTGAACCTTCGTCACCATGATGACAACGATGAGATTAGCCTCCATCGTCGTCTTTACGACGAAGAACGCCGCAACCTTCATCACCATGACGACGATGGTGAGCTTAGCTTCCATCGGTCTTACGACGAAGAGTCGCCCAACCTCCATCGTAAGGACAACAATGAAGATTGGCGGCTACCACTCAGCTGCTCCGCTCCACCTTTTGGATTGCTGGCATGTGAGGAAAGGGAGTCGACCCGAACATCACCAACACGTACCGCTTTCATGAGCTGGCCTGTCGACGATTTGCATTCGTACACCTCATTCGCGCAGATCATGGGACTCTGCGGGAGGAAGCGGCTCAGCGCGTCTCGGAGCCAGCTGCGCGTTCCCAGGAGCCGGGGTGACAGACCGCCGAGTCGGTCCGGGCGTAGGCTGGCCTGACCGGCCGGCAACCGGTTACCCAGGTCGACCAGAGTGAGCTGGGCCAACTCGCGATCGTCTTTACCGTCCATGGCGGGGCCAAGAAACCGTTCCAGAAGCGGGTAGACATCGGCCTCCTGCCCGTTCTCGATGGCGGTCCAGGTCCGCTGGCAATAGCTGCGCCAGGCCGCCATGCCCGGCAGGTCGTCGCGCGGCCGGGCCAAGGCGTCGTGGATGGCGGCCAAGTTCGACGGAAGATGCTCGGTCATGTCCGTCACGGCCCGGACCGGGTCGGACGGGGCCCAAAAGGTGTAATCGAGCACGCCATGCTGGTCGTGCAGCTGATGACTGAACTTCAGTGGGTCGGTATGCAGGCTGGTCGATGGCGGCGTCGTCACGCTGAGTGGAGCTCCACGCTGGGAGATCGAATCGAGCGGCAAGATCCCTTCTTCAATCGGCTCTTGCTCCTGCTCTCGAGTGGACCTGACAATTCCCTTGTCCCAGGTTCGGGCCCTGCTCCGGTAGGGGAACGTTCTCGGGCAATTGCTCCAGCCAGCGCAGATTGCGCGGTGTCGGGGGACGACGTGTACTGGATGCCGGTAGGGCTGGTGCTCGTGCCGGTGGGATTACGACGTGAGCTTGGGCCTATCCTCACAATCCCTCTGTTGCACATCAGAGACGCGCCGTCGCTCGGATGAGTCATTCGCCGCCATAGCACTCTCACCTTGACCTCTGGCGTCGTTGTCCGGGCAGCTCGGGCAGCTCGGGCAGCACGGGTAGGACGAGCAGGGGCAGCGGCAACGCGGGCGATGTCCCTGATGCTACGGCGGCGAGACCGCGCCAGGTGGACGCTGTCTCCAGATTCTTCCGGATTCGCTGAGGCTCTTCGTTTGCGCTGCGACGTCTGGCGCAGACGGCCGGCCCAGACAGGCCGAGGAGGTGATGGGCCGCGGGCCATGATCTACTCATCGACCTCTTGTTCGTTGGAGTACTCGAGGAAGACTGCGGCGGAAGGTGCGACACGAAATGACGAAGAGCGTGGACGCTGGTGCGTCCGACCATGGGCTGGCGCCCCATGTTGTGTCGTCTCCGGAATGGAGAATGGAGAAGCATTCGCCAACATTCCTCCTCCGCCGGGAAGGGGGCATCGAGAGGCAGCAGAGAGAATATCGCCAATGCTTGTGCGCGGCAACGATGGGAGGCTCCATCTTCATCCGCCGAAGCTGCCGAAATGGCGTGTCCTTCAAGTTCTCAGCTTCGCAACCTGTTCGAAGGAGAGTTACTGGTCCTTACCACTTCATATTGGAACCCGACAGTTGAGGACGTAAGGCACCAATGAATGCTCCGAGTTGCAGACCGAAGTGGATCAATTGGGAAGAACCATTTCCCGTTCCGAGGACGTCCGCTCTGCCATCCACGCCAGCGACAAAAGAGATGGGCCGCCGTGGCCGCTTAGCAGTCATCTCTAGCAAGCTGTTGCATAGCATAGGCCTCACATGATCAGCAGTCACGTCTAAGCGCTCCGGAATTTCCCTTTGGAACCTCTCTACTGGATGTTCGTTGAGACTAGGCCATAGACTTCCCAGAGGATCCGGATGATACCTGGAGAACTGGATGGATCCGCTTTGACTTATTGTCCGTCGATGTTGAGTGGCCCTGAACATCGAGGCTTTGCCGAATCCAGACTCCATGTAGAATGGGACGAAGCCAGATATGAGACTGGATCTGCTTCATCGACGACGACGAGGCAGACTCGAGCTCGTAATCATCATTGCACGATCAAAATGATTGGCACGGTCTCTCGTTTTTCGTTTTCGTTTCTTTGACGAGTATGGGATACTCGTAGCTGGGGCGCCTATTCTCATTCTGCCAAGATGTGCGGCTTTTTATTCGACGCGCGGACCTGTCAGACTGAGATATAAGTGATAGCTCCATTCACCCTTTCCAGCTTCCGGTTTGATCCTATAACACCGTCGAGCAGCTGCTACATCATGAAGCTTCATCTCCTTGTTTTTCTTCTGTCGTGGATGACCGTTATTGGCGGTCTGCCAACGCAGCCCACTCCTCCCCAGGATGGTCGGAAAGTTGCCAAAGATCGGAGCTGGCCCTCTAGGATCGGTGCCGCTGCCCCATGGCTTGCCGTGAGCCTTGCGGGTTTCGGTGTCGCAGGTTATGCGGCGGTGGAGTTAAAGCGTTACCATACTCCCTATCAACGATCTCCCAACGATGACTACATCCGTCCCGAGGACATTCGACGGGAGCTCGAGGATGATGGGAACGATTACTGGGACTGGACGGACCGGTGCATCGCTGATGGGGTAAGTATCGTGGATGTCGCAATGCTCCTCGACCCAGCGAGACTTTACCTTGTGGAAGCTGGATCCTGATTCCGCTTCCCTGTCCTGGCCTTTCATGATACTACCACTCCTTTGCGAGTCTTCCCCGTCTTGCTCATTGCTGTTGCACGTGTACACGCACTGTTTTCAGGTCGTCCTTTCTGATCAGCACCCCGTCTCCAGTTCCGCCACGCCTTTCCCCGTCGCCAGTTTACGCTGCACACGTTCTTCAACGAGAGGATCAGCGTAGCAGACCATACCTTCGCCGAAGACGTGATCGATCGGTGCGTCAACCATGTCAATGACATGATCCGCGCGAGCGTTAGGGCCAGTTCTCCGGAACCACTCGGCAGCGGACGCATGGACGAAACGGTCTGGAGTCGATGGCGAGAGAGACGTCGACGGAGTAATCCCGAGCTCTATCGGAGACCGTTCCCAGTCGGCGATGCCCCGTCGGATGGGTCGGGACAACCTGGCGACCAGGGCACACGGAACCAGAATGATGAATCAGGTCCTGGCAACAACCACATGAGCCGAATGGCAACAGCAGAGCAATGGCTTTCGCAGACCGCCCAGAAATTGCCCAAGATGGTCCCTCCTCTTCCTTTACCGGCGTGGAAGGCGCCATCGATGGTTCGGCCGGGCCGGTTGCCTATATGATCATCTACCAGGCTGTCTCTGCCAGGAAATTGGCAAGCCGTCGAGATGATAATCTACATCACCGTCACAGGGACCACCGGATCTCTATTTGCTCTCAAAAAGCCCGTTCTTTCCAACACGACGTGTTCGTTTTATTCAAGATTTAGATTCCTTCCGAAAAATGTGGATATCGACAGTGGAGGAAACATCGGGCATTGCTGTTGGTAGCAGGACTGAAGTGCATCCCGTCTGCTCCATTCCCGCTGCCGCCATAAGATCAAAGAAGACAGCTTCGCTGGGATGCCGCACCTTCGTGGCCACCACGATTCGGGTGGACGTCGACTGCGACGCAAGCGCATCCAGCGTCTTGACCAGGGCAGGGGCACTACTCGGATTATACGTGCAGTCTGCCACCAAGACGAGGTCGAAGCTCTTGCCTCGAATGCCGGGTGGTAGATCGTCCTCCCACTTCAGCACTTCGAACCGGGCAGCAGGCCTGTCTGCTGGGGTCATCAGCGATAGATTCGACCCGATGAGGTCTTCTGCTTCAGGTAGATCAGTCAGGACGACCTCGCAGCGAGGGACGGTCTGCGCGAAAGCGATGCCAACCAGTCCACAGCCACTTCCCAGCTCGATAACGTTGAGCGGTCGGTCTCTGCATTGGATGGCATCTTGGTTGATGAGATCAGACAGCTCATTCTTGGTGTCGATGCATTCATTCAGATGCACTGCCAGTACCAGCCCAGCGTCCCTTTCTCATTTGTTAGAGGAGACAATATCGACACAGCCCAGCTGCACGAAACACGAGAAGTACCAGATATGTCGAGCGATGCTCTCTCCGCCATCCTCTTTGATGCGCAGATGTTGGCGTCCAGACAGGTTCCATCGTCGTTGGAGAACCACCCTACCGGGCGTTGGGAACCTGGCGTTGAACAAATTACTCCAGGCAGGGAGGATCAGCGGGAGGTTTTCGATGGCGACAGTCATCTGCGATTCAAACGCGACGTCGTCACCAGCGAAGACCAGCAATCGCATGGGTCGTTGTGCAGACGGGAGATGGACATGATGCTTTAGAATCAACACTCTTCGCCATGTCTTCCATTGTTGCCTCTGGCTATGAATCACCTCTTGGGACCTCCCGTCTTCGATCACGATTCTGCTCGTGATGTCGATGTCGTTGGGGAACAGCTCATCTCCAAGATCGGACGTGATGGTGATGAGGGTGGTGATGATGCGATGCGAGGCAATCGACTGACCGAGAATGGGCGGTTTAAGAAAGCGAATGTAATACATGTCACATAATAATGCAAATGCAAGCAAATTAAATATCCAGTATACAGTAAATGTAGTCGGCCGACAGAGCCACTCCAACGACCGACGTTAAGCGGTTCTCACCACGATCACGATGATGATGGGATCATCACGTGACACGAACATCAGCCGCATTGAGGACACCACCGGTTCAGCCCTTGGTGCGACGTGAATCGAGAACGCCAGCTCAATGAACCATCACGACTCGGGCCCATTGCATCACCCATCCCTTCTCTTCAGCGCATCTCTCAATCGAAAAGTAATGATCATCCATCATCCACCATGCGCACCGACCCCCGCCTCCGACAGACATGGAACACCATCTCGTCGAATCTCGAATCGGCTAACGAATCGGCGCAAGTCAACCTCTTCACGTTTACGCAGCGATACATCCAGCCGTGTGTTTCGAGTGTCAACAGCTGCATGACGTCCGTGACGGCACCATGTTTCTATTCACGAGAGGAGAGATTACGCCGTACTCGTGGTCGAGGTCGAGGTCGAAATACCCGTGCTGAATACAGTTTTGACTTCTACGACGATTGGGATAATGATGATTTCGGTGCTGCTTCGGATGGATTACTGAACTTGGGAAACGATGAATTGGATCGATTGCTTGCTGGTGGTAATGCAGGTGCGACAGGCATGAGCGGTGGTCAACAGCCAAGAAGACAACGCGCAATGAGCTACGGCGCGAGACGAGATCGCCCGAGATTACCCGGTCCACCGCACGACAATGAACCTGATCCCACGATCATTCCGAGTTCGAGTCTGTTTGGGTTATTTGGGAGGTTACCGTTCAAGCTGCCAGGAAGGGGAGGGAAGGGGTTGAGGTATAAACCCTCGGCAGCCGATTTGCAGGATCGATCATCAAAAGATCATCGACGGGCTGGAACCGAGGTTGAGCCGCTACTGGAGGATCACGACGATGATGATGATGATGAGGATGCGGGAGATGGAGAGCAAACAAAACCCGGACGAGAAGGACAAAAGAGACGAAGAAGAGCAAGAAGCGATACGACCGGTTCAGAATCGGTGTCTGATTCGATTCGATCTCGCGCGGATTTGTTTCCGAGCGATGACGAAGCCGATGCGGTGCCGCTCGATGATGAGTTCGCAATGGGATTGGAAAGACGGATGACGACAGGGTCGGGAACAGAAACGCTGGATTCGAGAGGGAGAGATGCCAAGAAAGGAGGAAGAGACAAGATGTCGTCGAGGACTTCGACCCAGACGAGGTCATCACATGAAACGACGAGTGTGATGGAGAAGCGTCAAAGAAGGAGGTCCGGGTCAACGGAAGTTTCGATGGATGTGGATGCTAATGTTGACGTGAGTGTGGATGTGGACGTTAAGACGCCTTCATTGGCGGATCTGAAAAGGGAGGAAGAAGCCGTGCAGCAGCAAGAAGAAGAGGAGGTGGAAAGGAAGAGAGTGGCGGCAAGCCGGCTGGCCGCTAAGAGGGGTTTGTCGGGGGATGGGCAGTCTGAAAATGTACGCCTGTTTGGATCCAGGAATGTGTGACATTTTTGCTGAGCTGAGGGACAGATTCCATCGGCCTTGTCATCGCCTGCTCCTACTTCACCTCTTCCGCTGTCTCCCCCCGCTCCAACGACGATACCAACAACAACGACGAATGTTTTGCTAGACAGACCAATGCAGTCACCAACGTCCAATGAACCAGACTTATCCCATCGAGTATCATCTTCATCGGATCGAACCTCTTCGGACGCAGCAGAAGCCGCGTCTGCAAATGATGCAAGTCCTCCCCCGGAGCCTCCTGTCCCGCCTACAGGTCCCCCCATTTCCGAGGCAGCGAACGAGTCTTCTACCAATGATTCTCATGACCAGTCATGAATATTTACCGTTTTGTTTTCATCCCGACAAGTCATCTAACAGGTCCACTAGCGTGAATTGCTATTCTACGCTCGGGGTAGTAACGAAAAGAAGGCCAGCGAGGTTGACAGAGTACAGTTGTATGTCCCATACACGAAGGAGTTCTTGGGAAATGCATGACCAAGGAAGGGAGGGAAGGAAGGAAGGAAAGAGGGAGGTGAAAGCGGAGTTTGTCTAGCGGACGCTCAGCTTGCAACGAGGGGCGATGGATGGGGGATGGTTCGGTTGAAAACGAAGAAAAATGAACATGAACCCGCCTTGACTGCCTCCTCATCTTCACCTCGTTCGACCATGATTATGATTCTGACTTCTTCTACTCCGCTTTTATTATAATACCATGAATTTTGATATGAATTGCTATATGCACCGTGTGTAGATTTGTTCAATGTGTGCTAATCACATTAACCTCCGACTCGAGCCAAATTCGAATTTGATTGGAATGACGCCCGAAGCTAGCATTGAGGGTCTTGGATGGGATGAGAAAAGAAGGGGTCGTCATCACGCGGACGGACGACAACATTAAAAGCATAGGATGATAGAATTCTCCTCATAGCTATGAAGCATGAATATATTCATAGATACCGCGAACAACGGGAATGAAGAAGCCTGGCTGTGTTGCGAGCAGCAGTAAACCAAGGCAGTAACAAATCGATGAAAAGATCTTGTCTTTCATAAAACCCTCATCATCGAAGAGCAAGTCCAAGTCCCAGTCCGGATCTCCAACTAAACTCCCAAGCCCCTCTCTCGTGTTCTCATCTGTCGTAATGTCTCACAACATAAAGTCCACCATGTCCACTCTACCCCCTTCAAACACCCTCTTGCATTGTTAGGTATATATACTACAATTATAGCCACTTCATTTCACCGGGTTCTTAGCTCAATTGGGAGAGCGTCAGACTGAAGCATTCCAAACTTCGGTCCTAAAGACTTGCAAAGTTTGCAGCTTACCCTTCGGGACGTGCGCTTGCGATCTGAAGGTAGCGTGTTCGATCCACGCAGAGCCCAAATTTTTGTCAAAGTTTTTTCCTCATTCGTTTCCTGTCGCCAGTTTTTTTGTCGAACATTGTCGATTGTCCTTACTTTACTTAGCCCTACCTACCTACCTCTTTAGGTTGCGGTGCGTACAGTTAGTTAGTTACTGGGGTTGTCCTGCCAGTCGGTGAACTCGTTTTTGTTTATGGTTAGGATGAGGAAGCGTCGTACAATTGGGTACTGGTTCTGGCTCTGCTGTTGCGTCGGCAGCGAATTGTCTCCATAGTATATATACTACACATACTTCCTGACGTTTTCTAGAAGGGAAGAGAATTAGAGTAGTTCTCACGCTGTTCCACGTCTAGTTTTACTTTTGGTTCTTGTTCTGCTACTCCGTTGACAGCGAGTTGTCTTCATAGTATACCGAACCCCCTTCCTCCCTGATCTTTTCTAATTGACCAAGTTCGTCTTAATGGTCAAGGTGAGAAGGGAGCTTGACTACCTAACCGAGATGGCAATGCATGATGGATTGACTGTCGACGGAGTAGGCAGATAGCATTAATTCATTGAGTTACGATACTACCAAATCCACACCGACCAATCAATCAATCCATAGAAAGAAACAAATCGAAGGAAGCTAGTCTGTCTATCTCTCTCGGACGAATGAAGTGAAGAAGGAAGACGAGGAGAGGAAGAAGAGGAATAGAATAAACAGGACAGATAGACATCAATAAAACTCCCAGATCAGATCCTCGAAAACAACCAATCAATCAATCAATCAACCAATAGATCAATCGATCGCATCAACCAATCAATCCATCAATCCATCAACAAATCAATCAAGCGATCGATTATAATAAACCGAGAGGAGACCATTCCAAGCATAACTAAGAAAAGCTGAGTGGGTGAATGAGAGAAAGTTCCTTAGCTCTAGAAGAAAGCTAAAGAGAGTTCCTCAGCAGGACAGAAGAAAGGACGGAAGGATGTATCGATTAAAGCACAAAAAGAGCCACGCCCAGCACCGTCGCCAGTGAACCGGCCCAGATGATATTAATAGGCGTGATGGCTGCGTCGCCGGTGAAAACGGGGCTGGAGTCGGATTCGGACGAGGTGGCGTTGACATCGCCCTTGACGGCATCCGTTGCGGAAGGCGACGAGGAGGAGTCGCCGGGGCCTTCATCAGTCTTGGCGTCTGCGGCTTTGGATGATTCGGCGGGTGGTTCAGAACCGGCTCCGGCTCCGGCTCCGGCGGCGTCGCTGGGCGAGGAGGAAGAGGCGCCGGCGTCGGCTTTGGCAGACTCGACGCCGACGGTTGTCGTGCTGGTACCGGCGGGGCCGGCTGCTGCTCCAGATCCAGCGGGCATGTCGGTGCCAGATGCTGCTGCTGCAGTGCCGGAGCCAGCAGGTGCCGCTAGGCCTGCAGAGCCTGAAGGTGCCGGAGCCGTCGCTGATCCAGACGGAGCTGGACCTGCGCCTGAGCCTGATCCCGAGAGACCAGCACCGCCAGCTGCACCACCCGACGGAGCCATGCCGGATCCAGCTGGGCCCATCATGCTCTCCGGACAAGCAGTGCAAACAGTCAACGTCACCGTTGTCGGACCCGCAGCGCATTGCGTGCAGACGGTAACGGTCGTGCCGAAGCCCGAGGGCATCACGGTCGCCGGAGGTTTCGAGCAGGCTGATTCCTCGGAGCAGGTCTCGGTGATGGTGTACGTCTGGTCGACCAGACCTGTCGGACAGATGGATTGATAGACGGTTTCGTAGGTCGTCGTGAAGCCACCGCCGCTGCTGGACATCATGGTATCGTGGGTGCAGGTTGGACAGTAGGTCTTGGTGCGGGTGTTGGTGATGGTGATGTCTCCGGAGAAGGAACCTGACATGCTCATGCCGCCGGACATGCTACCGCCGCCGGGACAATTGGAGCAGGCAGTCGGCATCGTCATGCTTCCCCCGGACATGCTGCTCATGCCCATGCTTCCACCACCAAGACAATCAGGGCAAGGCATCGGCATGGTCATGCTGCCGGATACACTGCTGGTTCCGGAGCCGGAACACCTTGTGCAGCTGGTGATGACATTGGTGCTAGTCTCGATGGCGGTGCTGGTGACGACACCCCCACCGCTGCAGAGAGTACCGGTGCACGACTGGGCCGCTGAAGTCGAAGGGACAGAAATGCAGTCGTCGAATTCCTCGGTGATGAATTCAATGTCTTCCTGACGCTCGACGAGAGAAGGATAATCGAAGTCGTATTCGAGCTGGGCGGTGGCGCTCAAGATAGCTGCGGCCACGACGGCCGTTTGAAAAAGGACCTTCATTTTTGAAGAGATGTGTAGTCCGTGGATAAGAGAGAGATACGGAAAGGAAAGCTAACGAGCGACTGGAACGAGGAAGGGAGAGTCAAGGAGCGACGTGACGGTGTGCGTAATAAACAGGAAGACCCTTCTCCGTGAGAGAAAGGAAAGAAGAGCGCCCGCAGGGTCATGACATGGGTCGAGTGCTTTATAACCCAATCGCGATGGACTTGCATACCCCTGCTGGAATCCAGATCAACGGGAAATGAAAACAAAATCGAGAGCTGTTGACAGCTCGGGAATGTGATTGTTGATCTCGGAGGTTGGGGCATTCCAGAAATGTGAGATTAGTAGCCCCTTGCGCGGAAGCGGTGCATGGGAACAGGAATGGTCTAATTCTGGTGGAATTAGAAAATGTGACCCAGGGAATGTAGTTTGATGCCATAGTGATTTCAGGCACGCATTGGCTCCATGGTATCTGATGATTCCTCGGAGACATGACGGCCTCGCCATGAGCAATGTCCGGTTTGGATCCAATACCCGGCAATGGTTGCCTGTCCAGGTCGAAGGTCGGACGACGAGAGATCCACATATGGCATAGAAAAGTTCTCGACGAGGTGCCAGAGTCTCTAGAGAATCGTTGCGTCCACAGGATCCAAGGTCTCGAAAGGTGTGGAAGTCAAGGTGGTCAGGATGGTCGTTGTATCGATGAACATCTGACTGAACAACGGGCCGATATCGTTCGCAGGGGCTAAGTTAAAGACTATCTATTGAGGCTACATCATCCCAAAGAAGCATTCCACCGAAAACCATCCTAGGTAAAATGAGAACTTGAAACGAGAAATGTCCCCTCATCATCGACATCCACACCCTCTAGTATTGTTTTTCAAGGGGCAGATTTCCTATATTCCAAGGGTAAAGTAATACAATCTTCAGAACCGACAGAGAACCTTCCGAAGAGGAATCTCTGCTGGCAACGGAACCCGTCGTGGATGTATCGTGACGGTCGTCGTGGCTTTGGTTCTGTTGTAGCTTTTTGATGGAGAAGAAAGAAAAGAGGAAAGAGATCGGGCGGAATGTTGTGGGGGTTTTATGGGAGGGGGTGATTATCTAAGCAGTGTGATTGTTGGCAAATGCCTTTCGGGGGCCCCAAGAAAGCGACGACACACTGGAACTTGAAGTCGATGACACGCTATTGTAAGTGTGGAATCACTGGTATGCTGGGATAATTGTTATTGGTAACTTTAAGTTACGTTAGAGAAAGGACAGTATATTCGCTACGTAATGCTACATGCTTTCATCACTGTACGCTACTCTATATGCGTAAACATCAACGTGATATCCCAAAACTGGCATGCTATGCTGATCGGATTCTTCATCATGTTTGGAAAACATATCAGTCATGTCGAAGGAAGTCGTCTCTGCGGATACCGCTGCGTTCGCACATTCCTTTGAAGATGCCTCCTTCCTTCTCGAATAATGCCAGCGGTGTATCCAACTCCGCTATCCTGCCCGCGTCCATGACGCAGATGCGATCGTAATTGATGATGGTCCGTAGTCGATGAGCGATGCACAGCACTGTCTTGCCTTCGAAACCTGTCGCCATCGTTCGCTGGATCTTCTGGTCGGTCTCCAAGTCCACGGACGAGGTCGCCTCATCGCATACAATGATCTGACTGCCTCTTACTAACGCTCGAGCTAGCGCCATGAGCTGTCGCTGGCCCAGACTGAAGTTCAAGCCTTCCTCTTCAACAATTCCATCGAGGTGGATCCGTCCAGATGTCTTCTCTTCTACCCCGGCCTCGTCGTGCACGAGATCGCTCTGCCGTAGAGCCGACCACAACTCCAGATCCGTATGCTCGCTGAATGGATCCAAGTTCGATCGAATGGTTCCTCGGAACAGCGTCGGATCTTGAGGGATGATAGCCAGTCGGGATCGGAGATCCCGAAGACCAATCTTACTGATGTCCAGCCCGTCAATGGTGATGGAGCCACCCGACAATTCCACCAGACGGAACAGCGTCGTCATGATGCTCGATTTGCCCGCCCCTGTACGCCCCACGATGCCAACGCGCTCTCCGCCGCGTACGTGCAAGGTCAGATCTTGCAGGACCAGTGGCAGATTCGCTCGATATCGCATCTGCACATGCTTGAAGACAATCTCTCCTTTCTCGGGCCACGAGTGGCGGACGTCGCCCAAATATAGTGGCGCCTCCTCTTCCAGTTGAGTGCCGTAGTAGTGTAGTCGTTCCGTCGCATTCATCGCATTTTCCACCTCAGCCAGCTGTCGTACCGTAAACTGAAGCATCTGAGTGATGCTGAGGATGTAGGACAGCACCAGACCACCGATGCTGGGAGACACGCTAAACCGAGAAGTCACGACGAGGATGGCGGTGGTGAACACTAGCAGATTCCCGACGGTGTCCAATCGTACGCTGAGCCATCGTTGGTTCGAGATGGTCAGGTAGTACGCGCTATCCATGTTGTCGACGGCATCACGGATGGCGTGAATGAAGCGGCCTTGGAGGCCGTATGCCCGGATGCAAGCAGTCCCTGACAGCGCCTCTCCAAATTTGGCAAATACCACAGAGCGCAGCAGCGATTCATGTCGCTTCATCTCCCGGGCCGATGCCCGATAGTAATTGGCCGAGAAGAGGAAGGCAATAAAGAGAGGGCCGAGGGCGATTGCAAACTGAAATGTCAGCAGAGAACAGCAAGGCCGGAAGAGCGCACTCACATAAGGGAAGAAGACGATGATCAGAATGAAGACAGAGATGATCACTGGGATGATTAGCATGATTTATGAGGGATGGAGGGTTGGAAGTCGTACTAGCCAGCGTAAAGAAGTACATGCGCATAGAGTCCTAGAATTGGTCAGACCTTGCTCGCAGCAACGTCGCCCATCGCACTCACCGTCAGATTGTTGTCCATGATATCGACATCCTTGGAGAACCGGTTGGTGATCCGGCCCAACGGAGTGGTATCAAAGAAGGACATGGGCGCTCGAAGGACTCGTCTCATGGCCCGATTCATCATCACCCTGCTGGCAGTCGTACCGAGCATGGTGAGACCAATGGCGAAGAAGAACATCAGCATCGCTTGTGCGACGCCAAGGCCGGCATAGACACCGATCTGTGATCATTAGCAGGCATATGACGATAGCACGAGAAAACATACGTATTGGCCCATGGAGAACCCGAATTTGTCAGAGACCCAGTACGACAGCCATAAGCTGGTCACAATGTTCGCACCCTGAGCGATGACCAACAACACGATCAGGAAGGGACCGTTGATGAGACTGCCCGAGGCAGCAATGTAGGCCTTATATACGCTCCAGGAAACACTCTTGACAGCCCGCTCTTCGGCCTGCATCAACGCCGGCACTGCCTTGCCCTTCTTCTTCTTCGATTTCTTGCTCTTGCTTGCTTCCTCCTGCTCGCTCTCGCTCTCCTCCTCATCAGCCGCAGTCCCCACCATCATCTTGGCGAAGCCCTCATCGTGCGCCATGAGATTCTCGTAGGTATCAATGGCCGCGATGTGGCCTTCCTGCATCCAGATGATCCGATCGCAGCGGTTGAGGACGTGCAGCTGATGAGTAGCTAGGATACGACACTTATCTTGCATCAACCCACAGATGGCGTGGTCGAAGATGTGCCGACCGACGTGCGCATCAACGGCCGAGAGCGGATCGTCCATCAGGATCAGGTCCGAATTGAAGTAGAGGGCTCGAGCGATGTTAATCCGCTGCTTCTGCCCTCCCGAGACCGTGATGCCACGCTCGCCGATCTCCGTCTCGTCCCCGTTGGGTAGCATCTTGAGGTCGGGTCCGAGGGCGCACGCTTCGATCACCTTGGCGTACCACTCGGGGTCATACTCCTTGCCAAACAGGATGTTCTCGCGCACCGTCGCATTCTGGATCCAGGCGTACTGTGGACAAAAGGCACGCGAGGCGCCCATCGTCACCTCCCCCCGCATCTTGCGCATGTCACCCGCCAGAGCCGCCAACAACGAGCTCTTGCCCGATCCGACACTGCCGATGACCGCAAGGAGCTCGTTCCGGCCGACGCAGAAATTGAGTGACTTCAACCCGAAGGGTGACTCCTCACTGCGTGAGCTAGCATCGTCCTCTGAAGGCTTTCCATCGTGACCCGCTCCATGCATCTTTTCAGCCTCCTTTTCGGCCTTTTTCGTGTGCCAGCGGACCTTCTTGCCTCGAGGCTTCTCGAGCGATGGTCGGTCAGGATCCTGGGTGGCGGTGCGTTCCCAGGTGAAATCAGCGTCAATCACCTCGACCGCCTTTTTACCCTCCATGTCCCATTTGAACTCCCCCTTCATTTCTTCCGCCAGGAGATACTCTTGAATGCGGCAGATGGATGACCATCCATCCGTCACCTGGCCAATCACCAACGGAAGCAAGTTGAGCGGCAGTCGTAAGGCGTTGAACAGCGCGAGTGATGAAAAGATGCGAGCCGGCGTCAGATCGTGCGATGTCAACGCATAGGTGATGAATGCCAACATGGAAGCAAAGGTAGGCAAAGACTGAGTACGTCAGCATTTCACGCCCACCGTCCAAAACCGTAGTTTGACCCACCATGGAGACCGCATTGACGGCATTTCGAATGGTCAACAGGACCTGAATCGCGCGAATCTCACGCCATCGAATCGCCCCGAGACGCTCGAGAAAGCTATACTCCCAGCCAAAGTACTTGACGAAGCGCACCGCCTGCAAGATCTCCTGCGTCAATCCAACACGCTGGTCGGTGACCTTGTTGATGGCCGCCCGTCGGACAAACAGGGCCTTGATGGCCCAGGTGAAGATGGGCGTGCCCAGGACCAACAGCCCGAACCCAGCCAGGGCACTATACGTCAGATTCACGAGCAGGAGGATCAAGGTCAAGATCATGGCGATGGGGGCCGTCCAGATGATATGAAACATGCCCGAGGCCTGGTCGATACGATAGGTGTCGGTCGACATGAGATTGACGACGCGGCCATTGGACCAGCCCACGCCATCACCCGAGACACCCGGCGTCTTGTCGATGGGCACCTTTGGTCCCTTCTGCTTGTGCTTTTTCTTCGAGTCTTTCTCCTCGACGGGCTCTTCGAGTGTACTGTCACCTGCCGTAATCGCTCTCCCCCCGGCCTTGGCACGGCCCGAGATCTTCATGGCCTTCTCGAAGATGACGGAAATCAGCACGGCGCGGGACTCGGCGCCGACCATCATCCCACGGTAGATGAAATGATGTGTGGTCAAGCTCCCACACGCACACACACACACACACCCATACAGACACACAC
>QQTW01001541.1_pt1 | contig 16193 bp, 12 predicted proteins | sample 1904831 | NCBI WGS metagenome assembly QQTW01 (sample SAMN09435610, study PRJNA476489) | Subsurface metagenome, whole genome shotgun sequencing project. | reverse complement strand
TAGCACATCGGTCTTGAAGTTATGACTTAAACAATAACAAAGTTGTCAGGACAGGGTGATGGGACATTGGGCGTGTTGATAAATATCAAGGGACGTTGAGCTAGGATTCAATATTCACAACAAGAAACTCCTATATAGAAGAGACTGTGAGGCAATTGCATCGGAATGATAACCCTAGCGTCGTTTGTGGTCCCGAATCACCAATTCTGAAAGGGCACATATCCCATACCGGTTAGGATACTTGCAGCTGCACGAGATGGCGGCGCCAGCGTGCCTGCCTTTTTCACTTTAAAATGCACGGAAACGCGAACAAACAAGCATTATAATGTCACTTGCACCGCAGGCATTACGAGCAGAAAAGGGGTAAGCAGTCTGGCAGAACCGAGAAGATGATGGACAAGCTCTGCCTTAAGACTGGAAAGCTTACGCCGGCATTTCCCAAGCCAGGGCTTTGGTGGAAACTGCCTGGATTTTCTCACAGACACACAGATGAGCTTTGGCTGAACTCATGGGAGTTGCAACTCAACCATGCAATGATTCTATTGCATAGCTTTGTATGCACGGCGGCGTGAGGTGTCTTGATTGTCGAGGTACTGATATTGAACTAGTCGTCAAGTTGTAAAAGGGTTGATTGCGCCGATGCTTGGTTGCCAATATTAATAGTACGGAGTATGCTCAAAATCTTTCCGAAGAGTCCACGCGATCCTGGTCAGACTCATTGGTCTGTGTTTTGGTCGTTTCTCTCATCGATATCGTAACTGACATGCCAAATTCTAAAGGGGAATCTCGCTTTCTCAGATGGTCTGAAATGTCACTAGCTGCAGACCTGGCCTTCCACTAATCTTCGGTCTCTCCCATGTTACCTCCTGACTGTTTGGCAGACTTGGCGCTGCAGATGTCATCAACCCTTAGAAGAAGGCAAGCAGCCTGCTCATGTATAAGTAGGATATTTGGGTTCATCAAAAAAGATAAATTTCGTACCTCTATTGCTGTCTTGATGCTTTGCAGCTTGACAGCTTCCGGCTCCCATGTACCATATTGCTTCATATCGACGAGTGTCCCATTGTGGCCATCTACACCCCAGGTATGCTGGCCCTCTGCATGCTTAGCTCGTAGCTGGGTCAACACACGTATGGGGCTGCTGCCGGAGTTCTGTACCAAGGTCCGAGGGATGACCTCCATGGCTTCTGCGACAGCTTTGTATGGCCATTGCTGTACACCTTCAACTTCTTTCGCCAACTGGGCCAATCGCACTGAGACTGCCATCTCTGTAGCTCCCCCGCCCGGCGATAACCTCGGGCGGAAGACGACATTGCGAGCCACGAACATGGCGTCTTGTAGATTGCGTTCGATCTCGTTTAATATGTCCTTGGACGGCCCACGGAGTAGAATTGTACAGGCTTTAGGTCCTTTGCACTTCGTAATGAATGTAAAGTATTCGTCGCCGATTTTCTCAATTTCAAAAAGTCCGCACTGAGTTCCCACATCAGACTCCCGTAGATCCTCGACGCGGTTCACGATAGTTGCTCCAGTAGCACGAGCTATACGGTTATTATCCGTCTTTCGGACCCGGCGAAGAGCTGTGATATTGTGCTTGACCAGGAAATGCTGCGCAAGGTCCGACACGCCTTTCTCGGTAATAACCACGTCAGGCTTCAGAGCAATGATTGCATCAGTCATGATCTTGACTTGTTCTTCCTCAATCTGAAGTATCCGATTCCAGTCTTCCTCTTTGCTAATCTCAATATTTGTTTGCGACTCTCCTTTTTTGTACTCCAGGGGACAATCAAGTAGGACGACTCTGGGATTATCGATCCTCCTTCGCATCTTTGGGTGTGTGATATCCTTGTTCAGCATAACACCGTCAAGCACTTTGGAATCCTCGATCTGCCCTCCAGGTACTTTCTCAACTTTTGCATAGCGTTTAATGTCAACCTCCTTTTTCCCACCACCCGCATCGTGGGATACCGTTCTTACGGCCTTCAGTGCAATGGCGCACATCATCTGTGACCACCGTGCAGCATATTTTGTGTCAATGGCCGAGGAGATCAAGCGGTACATAGCTTGATCATCGTTCGTGTTCACTGGCATTGAGACCTTCTCGACGATAACGAGGGCATCGTTTAGGGCGCGCTTGAAGGCTGAGATGATGACAACGGGATGGATGTTTCTCTCCAGTTGTGGCAGCGCTTGTGCTAAGATTTCACCCGCTGTTCATGGTTAATGCATATCCCTTCACAAGTCTGCGAGTCATTCACCTAGTATGATGACCGTCGTCGTACCGTCGCCCACCTCCTCGTCTTGCGTTCGACTGAGCTCGATCATGTTTTTGGCAGCTGGGTGGGCGACTTCGATCTCTCGCAGGATGGCGTGGCCATCATTGGTGAGCGCTATTCCACCCATAGGATCCAGGAGCATCTTCAGCATGGCATTAGGCCCAAGACATGACCTTATGATGTCTGCCACACTAATCTCCCGTCATTGGTCCGCTCTGATTTCGTCAAGTAGAACTCTAGGCTGCTCACGTCTTCGCTGCGGTGATATTCGACAGTTGTGCCTTGCGACCCGTCTGTCTGTCCCCAGACTGGGTGTCTATAAATCTATGAGCAGAATTCTACAGAAGTGATACTTGACATACTTACTCATCACCACCACTGGTGCCTGCATGATCAAAAGAGGTCTTCTTGTCGAGTCCTGTTTGAAGGAATCTGTGGCTTCGGCTGTGGTCCAGATGACGAGTAGAGCTCGGGTTGGATATTGGTTTTCAATCGTACGTATTACGACACAAGGGAGTGCTCTACAACAGAATGAATAACAATTTGTGATGCACAGCCCTATTATGCTTGGCCAAACGCGATAGCCGAGCTCCTAGTTCGCGTCCCCTTGGTCCAAACCGTGATCTGACGATAGTCTGCATCTCCAACCTCTCCAGCAAAGTTACTTATAACCAACTTAAATCATGCATCAATCGAGAAGCACACTGTACATTTTAAAACGTGTCAGACATGATCAGAACCAAGCCGCAAATCAGTCGTAGCCCTCCATCATGGCTCTCGTGGTCCGTCGGGTTGACGACCTTCCACGAGCAGCTGACGTTGGTTGATTGTCCACCAGTCTATGCAAAGCTGGAGCCGGCCGCTGGAGATACGGTGGGCTAGGTGGCGGTTGTAAGCTTGGACAAGGTTGCTGGAGATGGACCAATCCAGGTGCCTGCAAGCTTGTAGGAGGCTGCTCGATATAGGATGACGACTGACTCGGATGTGGTACCTTGATGGGCATTATACTGACTCTTCTAGCCGTACCAACTTGGGCTTCCTCGTAAAGATGGGCCCTACTGGGAGGCCGACCTGGAGCTCGAGCCTTCTTCTTTCGTTCTGTCTTACCTTTGAATGTCTTTTTGATCCAATCTTTGCTGGCCTCGATCTTTCTACCCATCCGCTTTGCAGGGCTGATCTGGACAGCACTCATCTGCTCATGTAGGTCGTCCGGGGTGCTTGGCTTTCTACCTTCAATTTCGGCTTGCGCTTCGCCAAATACCGAGTCATCCTCATCTGGTTGAGGTACACGGCCAACATGCAATGGATGCATTCTTTTCTTGCCTGCTGGTCTAGGCGACCTGGCTGGCGCAGTCGTTGGGGTGCTGGCTCGCACAAACAAAAGGTCACGTAGATTTGGAGAACCGTTTGCAGCATGAAGTGTACGCTCCTCCTCGTCTATCCCTTGTGTCAAGCTGAGCGTATCTGAGATGCAAAGTCAGTAACACTTATGTCACTGCAATCAGGCGGTTGAACTTACCGTGAGCATTAGGCTTCTGTCCAGTCGCCTGGACGACTGCATGGTTCCTTGTAATGGTGCGAGCATTGATTCGATCGGCGGTAGTAGGTGAGTGTGCTGAGAGACTCAATCCTGGTGGCACTGCACCGACACCACGGAAGCGACACCACTCCCGGTCCTGTTCGTTATCGATGTTCCGGAGCGCTACTTGATCCCTACGCAACTTACGCAAACATCTTTTTTCGGGAGTTTCCTCCATATAGAGTTCTGGCTGGCTCGACTTAGACCGAATCGATATGAAGCTTGGCATGAATCCCAGACGATGATGACCTTTTGGTACAGCGCCGTGGATCTCGCCTTGCTCCCTGATCTCTTGCATTGCTGGACTGGCTGGTGCTGCTGGATCGGCTGGATTGCCGTTGTCGATGGTACCAGTGAATGTGGCTGTTGTTACATCCATTTGCAGTTCAGGCAGCTGAGGTGCTGATGATGTTCGGATGAGCTGTGCCCTGCTATCATTTGTGGGAGAGCTGGTGATGCCCTCTCTTTTCCAGCGGGCTATCACCCGAAGTCGATCCTTCATACGCATCTCTTTGAATGCTTCTTGCTCGTGTGAAGGGAGCTGTGCTAGAGCGTTCGGATCGATGGTAGGTAGTATCTCCTGACCGTAGCCTGAGTCTGAGCTATCTGCTGCCCTGTTCTGGTTCCATGTCAACCGGCGTGCTTTGTGTGGCGGAGCCATGCTACAGCCATCGTCAGGTACGGGTCTATCAATATCGTCTAGGGTTCACTTACCCGCGATCGAGTTATCCAACTCGGTGGTTGTGTATTCCTGGAAACCCCCAGAGTACGAAAGAACGAGCACGATGAGCCTACATGCTAGGTTGTGAAGCCAGGATGCATCCATCAACAACCTGTTTCGAGTGAATGATACAACATCACTTATGAATGGTCACGTGGAACAATAGGCACTATCAATCGCTATTATCTGGCGTCACGGTCCATACTAGGTTGAGCAACAGTGAATGTATTCGTTTACCTGGGATTATCCAGCATCATTGGAGAGTTCAGGACTGACTGGAGAAAGATTTCACCGAGCCCCGTCGCCACAGCCCGCTGGAAACCACTTGATTACCATTATGGAAGCCCAATATGCCAACCGAAGTAGCAATCCTGATCCAGAAAACCCATTATCCATTACCCGCCGCTCCTTGTCTCTCTGTCAACAATTCGGACCCCTGATCCTCTTTCACCTCTTTTATCGCCTAATCTCTCAGGTCTGAAATTTTAGTTCTGCTATTGCCTATGAAAGATCTCGTAGCATGCAGCTCCTACAATTTCGCAGCACCGAAAGGGTGGATAATTGTACGTCCATGAGGCCTAGGTAAAGACTGACGATACCAAGGCAATCGGTCATAGGAATTGCAGTGGGAAACAAGGAGGCGGTGGATTGGCAAACGAAAGCAAGCGGGGCAGCTGGGCTTTGCACGAGATGTAGTGAGACCATACACGGTAGAAATGCGCATGATCACGGGAAGAGCGCAGGGAGATTGGAAGTACTCAAGAAGATGGTTTAGATGTTGAGTCGCTCGAAGAGAGTGTCTGTCATACTGCCCATCCAACAATCAAATTATACGGAGATCTAGTCTTGGATCGCTCCAGCGCACGTCTATATGCCTGGGGATTGAAGAAGCTTTTGAACCGTCGACTTAAGCCATTCCGTATTCTCCGACACAAGTCCTTCAATAAAGCATGGCCAAATGGTCCATATACGTTACGCGCAACACATTCCTCATAATGGTCGTTATGTTGTGATATGCATTTGCAGGTGTCTTCGACCCAAGGGTATGTATCGCAAATCGTAATCTCGGTCTGGGAGTACCACGGCATGGGATAGATCTCTCGCTACCATGCTTGACTCAGTTCGTTTGAAAGATAGACTGGAGATGATAAAGATGGATGTTGAATGAACTCGAGGGAGCATGAAATGGAATGCTTATGTCAGCGTAGACAACGACGGCTGATCTCATAACAGCGGGGGCTGAATTTTGTCTCGGCCCGCAGAGATACCTACAAATAATGGTAGGAAGGGAGTTGTCAGACCTGCTGCGGAAAGTGGCATGCCCCACGAAACACGAAGCTCGGTCTAGTGAGCAATTTGGTCTGATAAAAGGCAGACCGGGAACGAGTCTTTGATGAAGCTTCCTTATGCTTGTTAAGGCTTACATGCCCGCGCACATGGCATTACCCGATACAGATGGGTGGTCCCATCTCTTGGCGCGTTGTACCTGAACGGGCGACGCCGCCACGCGAAGCTTGTGAAGCTTGTTCAAGCTCGTCTAAGGTCTATGTTGTAGGTAGGTAGTCTAAAGTTTCAAAATCTAAACAATCATGTCTTTCTGTGTGAAGTGCAAACCGAGAAACACCCGGTGGTGGCAACGTGTACGGTAAGGTAGGTAGCAGTCGACACCCACATATAGACAGACGGTGACCGAGCGTCGAGGAAGACTCCAGAAACGGGACGTTTGGAGTATCGAGCCAGTTACCTAGAATGGGGAGATTCGAGATGGATCCGATACAATGAAAGGAGTTAATGTACATGGTACAGTAGAAATTACTGCCATCCGAGAACGGTTGGGTTCTTCGCCCAAGATCTCTAACCGACCGCCACACATATATTGGCTGGGACAACAATATCCGAAGTTCCCAGATTAGGTCAGAACGTGGCTTCAATAGCACATGTCTCACGCGTGGGAACCCTGGGAACCCACCCAAATCGGGTCGCCCGCCTCGCCTTACTCTTCCCCCAAGCGCTCGAAAACCATCCCAAAGGACACAATCGCGCCCGTGCCATGGGCTCGGATCAGTCTATCATGTTTCGCATTCGGCTTGCGCGACCCAGATTATCGTCCAAAGATTGACGTCAAATTAAATGGCATTCCATAAAGGCCTGGGTGGCCCCTTACGCCGCACCATTTGCTTCTCTCGAGATGGCACTACATCGGGCCTTCAGTTTCCCCTTGTCCCAGATTGAGGAGGAGTCGAGGATACCGCCATTCGACGTCAGTAAGAAGGATGTCTTGAAGCTTCGCTCATGCGAGGCTTTCCAGCTCATCAGGGATCTGCTACTGAACAGGGAGGAAGCAGCGTAAGACTTCCCATTGCCCTCTCCAATCTCTCAATGGGCAATGCTGATGATACTTATTCATCTAGATTCTGCGACTACCACGACCGCGACAGCCATGGAGATAAAGAAGCCTGGCTCCTGCAACGAGACATCACCTACGCCCTCATCGTTCCCGTCTTGGAGATCTACCGCCATGCCACCCAAATCGCCAAAGCCCTCCTGGGCAACCGACACGTGTTTGATCTTGAGCTGGTCTTTCGAGGAGAAGCAAGAGGTGCATTTTCCTGGCTGCAGTGCTTCGTAATGGAGGAGGACGATTGGTGTTCGGCCCGCGGGTGTCCCGGTATGCTGGCTTGCCCACCCGTGACCCACTTTTACCAATTGTTCATCAAAAATGCCTAGGCTGCGTCGTAACCCACGCCCTCGTTGCCGAACCCACTATTCGGCTCATTCTCGTCGCCTGTCAACTCTCGTCTCCCCTTCACCACCAACCGACCTACCAGAAGGTGTCCCCTCCGCTCCTCGGCTTCTGGCAGCACTCTCTTAAGAAAGCTCTGGACGAAGATCCCTTTTGGGGCCCTGATCTCTGGCGGACTTTCGAGTCGAGAGCCAAGGCACTGGAAAAAGGAATCGAAGAGCTAGTGAAGCAATGTCTCGAGTTTGGGCCACTCGCTACCGCCAATCTTGCAGTGGGAGATGACGACAGCCCTCCAGTGTCGCCTGGGTATGGGTTTCTGAAGGCAGAACCGCAGATGCTTCCACATGCCGAAGGCAATTGGACCTCGAGTGTCGTGATGAGCTGCTGGACATCATTGTTGGCGGATGCAGCAGAGGCAAACAGGGGCGGCTCGTCGAGGAATACAAGACGTCAGTCGGTTCTGGTGAGGTGCTCGACGTCCTGACGAGACCTTTTACCCACGTTTGCGGCTCGGTGGAGGGGGGGTGGGAACGAGACGATTTTCACAAGGGGGACCGTGCACGACATTTGTCCCGTCATGTAGAAACGGCAGCGATCCGGACCGCAGAGCACAGGAAGACTACGACCTAGAAACAGGAAGAGGAGTTCCGGGAGACGGCTATTGGATAATATACCCCAGGACATTGGAGGAGGATCTTTTGTGGCGTTACGGTTGGGCATGAACAACACTTAAATGGTGACATAATATCTTTTAACCACAATTTATTCGCCGAGACGATGGCTTTCCAGAATTTTCCTGTCCCATCCTTGTACCGCAAGGATTATTTCCCCTTTGTCACCAAGCCTTCTGGTTGAACACCCACAATCTTGTTGAGGCTGGGGCTCTCCGTCAAAGAATTTTCATTCACTCCGACTCACCGCAATTTTGGCTTCATCTGCAACCCTGCACATGCAATCAACGAGATCACACGACCTCCTTCCCTCTTCAGTCAAACATCCGGTTTATTCTCCCCGTCTCAAAATTCCCATCCCCCAATCCCATCCAGCAAACCAACCAACAAAACAGTTTACCCAACCCAACAATAAATTAGCAATCCAGCAACAAAAGAACACATAACAACCCTCACATGCCTCCAGCATGCCTTCCAGCCCCCTTACTCCGCCGCATCCACCACCACAAAACCGAGCATCGAGCTCGCGTCCTCTTGCTCCGCGTCATCTGAGCTGGACGGTCGATAGGGAGGCACGGCTGGTGTATGTGCAGAAGCAATTGACGGCCGCGCAGGCGGCGTGGAGCGAGGAGCAGGATTTGTGGATTGACGAGGTAGGTCTGTCCTTGTGCTTTCTTTACCTATCTTTTTGAGATGATTGATTTTTTTGGTTCGTTTGTGGATGTGGGTTCTTTTTGTCTGTCTGGGGCAGAGGGGGGACGGAGGGAGGGTATGTTGTTGGGGAAGACGTTGGGGCGTATGGGAAAAGGGAAAATCAATTGATGAGCGCGTTGCAAAGATGGCGTGTTTTGCCGCAACGATAGTCTTGTTGTTGACTGGGGGGTGTCGAGACCAAAACAGAAAGACACACTTGGTACTTTATACCGACCAAGCTTACATATATGATCGATCAGGTCCACCAGCTCGAGAATTTCAAACGCAAATGCCTGAAAGCGGAGAAAAAAGAAGCCACGACGGCGAAACGACGAGCGAACAGCGTGGCCGCCATCTGGAAGGCCAAAACGTGGGGATCTTCGAAATCGAAAACCGCCAATGCTGAGGAAGCGCTGGGGAAAAGCAGCAGTTCTGCTTTTGTGGATGAACCAGAGACTATGGAAAATGATGGTGTTGATGACATGGAAGGGGATGGGGAAGAGGAGGTAAGATTTGCCCGTCTATGAAAGAAAAAAAAACGTGTCAGCGGAAATTGTAATCAAATTCTCGCCCCCACACTCCCCCAATCTGTATGGATTCCTTTCACATCAGAGATCACAGATCCAAGTAAACACACCCTTGGCGCAAAAGAACATCTTACTAAATGTCAACCTAGTCCGCCTCCCGCAACAAATCCCTGACAACCCTTTTCCGGACAATCTCCAGACGCAATACCTTTGACGGAGGTCAAACTTCTCGGCTACCGTCACTTGCTGCTGCCACGCCGGAGCAGAGCCACTTGAGTACTGAGGTAAAGGGGAAGGGGAAGGCGAACGTGTTGCAGAAGAGGCGAGATGATGGTAGGTAAACTTTCAATCATCGGGCAAGGAAGGGTGTTTTGTTCGAGGGGAGGAAAGGGGAGCAGGAGGGTTTCTATAAATTGGGAGGCGAATACTTATCTTGGAGGAAAGATGTCGGGGGTACAGTGGTGATGTGACCGAGCTGGTTGGGCCATGAAAGTGGTAGATCTTTTCGACCAAGTCTTGACCACTCTTGATGGCGGTGGGTATGACGGCTATCAATCATAAGAGCGGCCCTGCCTCGATGACGTGGTCGAGAGGAATCGAAGCTTACTAAAGTCGACAAGAAGATCTTCAAGCACAAGTTTGCATACCACGTGCCCTCAAAAATAGGTAGAGTAAGTACGTTGCTCATTATCATTCATACATTACGTGAACAATGGAAGATGCACCAACGACACCTAGCCTCTAAAACGGTCTAACCGCCTACCTGACTTGACGATCTGTTCTTGACATATAAAAGAACATTGAACATACAACATGTCCATTACCCTCCCCATCCCAACCAATCCGTATCGCCTTGCCTTGCCAGCTCGGTGGCTCATTAGATAGCCCACTGATCTAGCAGCACTTTGATGGAGAAGATTTCCCTCAAGCTCTTAGCGGCCAATTCTCCATGACCGGCACGATGAATCTTGTCCTTTGTTTCTGGTCATTCGTGCTGTACGCTGCACTCGCCGAACTGCTTGGTGTCACCGGTGCTGTGACGGGAACGGAGAGTCGGTACTTCGGCTCCCATTCGATGGACGGTTCCTCGGCTTCCATTCGTTCGTACTCTCTTTGCTCATACTGCTGCCTTTCCGCCTCTTTGCCTTTCTCGGCTCTCATTCGTGCCTCCTCCATATCTTCGCCCTCGCAGCGACACCCACACCCCACCACATCATTGCCACTAGCATAACTCAACGTTCTTCCCACATATTTACCCACCTTCCTCTCCAACTCTCGAGCCGTGTGTCGTTGCGTAGGATCTTTTCTCAATCCAGCCTCGGCGCTGTGGACAACACCACTCACCGATCTCCAAAACGAAGCTCCGGTGCCCTTGCCCTTCTTGTCCTTCTTCTCCCGCTCGCTTGCTTCCCGCATCAGCTGCTCCATCCAAGTACCTACCTCGGCCAGATTGGCGTGAAAGCTGGCGTCCGGGGGCGCACCCCCCCGTCCTGCCTGCCGATTGTGCCTGCTGCGATACGATGCATGTGCCTTTGGGCTGTGGCCGAGGAGCAACGTTGTGAGATGTAGGAGGATTGTGCAGAGAGAGAAGACGTCCGCGGGCGTGGCACTAGGGAAAAAGCGTTCAGGTGGGGAAAAAGTATTGATGATCGTTTTCTTTGGCCGGGTATTGGATGAGCTGTTAGAGGAAGATGTCGTCGTCACTGCCGAGTGAGCTCGCTGACTGGAAAACATTGTTGGAGACGATACGGCGGAGAGCGGTCTGCTGGAGGCAGTAATGCGACGTGACGTTCTGCCTCCACCTGGATGGATGGTTTTATCAGGCGTGGTATCGAAGATCGAGGGTTTGCGTCGCCAGTTCTCGGGAGCCGCATGTTCGTAGATCTCGGTACGGTAGGTTTGGCCTTTGTCTTCACCGGTGTCAAGAGCATTCATGGCGGCAAAGTTAGCGAGATAAATGGTGTTGTTACTGTCAATTGTGACATTCGAGGGTCTGATACTCTGATGGGTGAAACCGTTGTCATGAAGATAGCCCAGCGCCGTGACAAGGCAATGGGTCCAGCGCAGCAGCGTCTCCCTCCTCTGCTGCTTCTCAAGATTCTTGAAGAATTTTGGCTGCTCACTGAGGAACTGCCTCAGGCTAAGATCAGTGACTGGGTAGAGGAGCATGTAGCTAAAGTCGTTCTGCGTGTAGGTACTCCAGACCGAAACGAGATGTGGATGCTTGAGCGATTGGAGCGCTTTCAGGTGCATAACGAAATGTACCCGACCGACTCCATTCTCCCCGGATGTCGCTATCTTTTTTCTCATGTAAAGTTTCTGATGCACATAGACTCGGTCGCTCGTGGTACTCGCACCGGAGATGCTGCTCTTCCTGCTGTTCCTCGGCTCCACGGGGACTACCTCATCCGCACCAAAGTCTTGATGGCCGCCGGGGACCAAGTCTTGGACGAGCACGTTGTACTGTTCACGGTAGAATCTCTTATCCAGTGTCTCTGACTTGGCACCGAATAGGTTGAGGTCATATAGATCCTCTTCGGAGAGTGGTAGATCATCATCGTCGAGGCTTTTGTCGATGAGTTGGAAGATTCGTTCGGGAAGGCCGATGAAGTTTAGGATGATGAAGCAACGGCGGCCTTTCTGGAGTATCCAGTCTAGATATGTGTCGTCGGTCAATCCATCTCCAAAGGCGAGCGGATGGTGAAGGGCGTCTTGAAATTTCTTTGGCCCGATTTCTCTGATAATGTATGCTCGATCGACGGTAGCATTGATTCTTTCGTCGGTCCACCACGATGTCATAATCAAACGATAGCTGGCATGCTTCTATGTCGCTACGTAGGTTCGGAGAAGGAAGAAGGATCAACATAGTAAGCAGTGACAGGCGACGAGGGTAATCAATGGGGGAAGGTGCCAGGCATGCGGCAAATCCAGGCAAAAGACCCCAGTTAAGCTCCCGGATATCTGAAGCTGTCATCCGCGAGCACCGCGTGCACGGTAGATACTGTCTTAGCTCGATTACCCCCAAGTTCCCAAGGGATTAGACTTGCAGGATGCAGACAAGGCACATGGGATGCAATGGTTCGTTGGGTGGGATGAAGACGACGCTGAGTCGCTCCAGTTGGCCGCCACAGTGACTCTCGACCGACGAATTGGCCCACGAGGGGACGTTCAGCTCTCGTTACCTGCAGTAGTATTGGCTTGACAATATGTCCGGCCGTCGATCAGTGTCAACCGCTAGGTCTTCGACCCAAAGAGCGATCTGATGGTGTCACCAGTCTTACTTCTCTTTTTGGCTTTGCTTGGCCATCTGCTTTAACTTTCTGCTGCATGAATATGGAATGCATACCTTCCTCGAGCATGCATCGTCTCCATCCGCATGCATACAATCGTCGATAAGCTTATTGAACCATCACGACGGGGTGAAACGGCTGAGCCATGATTCAGGAGGGACCCTCGTCCATGTGCCGTGGGGTCTTAGCTGCTGCCAACTATCCAGGGCCTGTTAAGGGTCGAATTGCTGTTGGGATAGCGCACGCAGCTGGCCAAAGGACGCAATCCGACTGGGCCTTGGACATGTCAAGATAAGCAACCCTGCTGGTTATCGAGCAAGCGCTTGGTCTAAAGACGATCCTGTCGCTAGGCCTTGGCTTGGGGAGACAACCTGAGATCGCGGGTCCAGACCAATAAGATCGAAATCCGAGAGAAGAGACTACTTGAGGCCGCGGAGCTCCCAACGATAACCGTGTTGTCCAATTGCCAATAGCTGTTAAGTACTTCATGTAGAATCTACGTCACATCTATATACCTATTTCCCTGACCTTAAGTCGGTGTACCCCCTCGACCTCTCCTTCTTACATCCACAGTTTGCTGACTCGAGAATTCTGCATACTTGGGCCTACTGGCCGTTGTGCTCGCTAAAGGCGAATATTGTTATCACCGCACATCTCGGAAATTTTCATTCAAGTCCTAACCAGAAGGGAGTATGGTACTTCCGTATATGCGAACTTTTATCACCTATGATGATACGGGTTTACGTCTATCCCATACCGACCTCATCATCTAGCGTTCGTCAGTTGCTGACGGGACCTCGTTGCGCATGTTTTATGACGGACGTGGTGACTGTATGGAATGCACAGGTGTTCAACGGTTAGAATGCTGTGCAATATCGGAGACCTAATCGTTCCAGATTTAGAAGCCGCACTCGCCAATTCTACCTAGACGAGGCTCCTTCCAAGGCGATTTGAGGAGAAAGCCTGTCAGCATTGCATGAGACATCAGTTCCGAAGCTCCCTTGGGTCAATCGTACATCATGGAGGGTTTTTCGCCATTGGTCAAGGATGCTCACATCTGGTACAACTCTATAGCTGCCACCTAGTCGTCGAAAGCTCGGGGTGCTGAGGGTCTCAAGCTTATAGCTTCTTGTACACCGCGGTCAGCCTTACAGGGTCCGTTACACGACATTCATGGATGGGATACTATGCGAACATCCTCAGTACTTCTTGAATGGCTCCTAAAATTACGGGAGTTCAGACGTCTCCACGATGCCGCTTCCTCTTGGACTACTAGGACTCTGCACAGCTCCTCGCATTGAGCCCTGCCGCCTTGATGGTTCTGCATAGCCTGCATAGCCGGTCATCTGGACACCTTGCCAAGCCCTGCGCGCGGGGAAGCTATGGAATGAAGAGACGTAAAGTATAGCTACCGTGGTTCGTATACGTCAATACTTTCTCTTATTGCCTCGTCCACTTCCCCATACCTTATAATCTCACGTTCCTAACATCTGTGCCAGTATAGAAGTAGCACGCTGTCTTCCAGACGCAGCCTTATTGCCACTTCTCTCAGTACTCGTACCTCAAGCAACTCCTCAACCGCAATGGCCGACGGAAAAGCTCCCATGGCTGCCTCTGGCTTCAAACCCAACAATAGTGCTGGTCCAGGTGCAAATGGTAACAGTTTAATAAAGGTACAACCTCCGCGTCGCGAAGACCTACAGCCTGCCTATGCACAGACCTTGCAAGGCGATGCCGATGATGCCGCTGTCCATGGCTGGTATGGAGCTATGAGTGAGTCTATGACCTGCCATGCAATCAATATCGGGAACTAATACTAAGACAGTCAATGCCCTTGGATCATTGATTGGTGGCTTTGGCGCCATCCCTTGCTGCATTCTGTGTCCGAATCCTTTCAAGGAAGTTCAACAAGGCAACGTCGGTCTGGTGACCAAATTCGGCCGTTTCTATCGCGCTGTCGACCCTGGGCTTGTCAAGATCAACCCCTTATCAGAGAGGCTCGTCCAGGTCGACGTCAAGATCCAGATCGTTGAAGTCCCTAAGCAAATCTGTATGACCAAGGACAATGTGACTCTCAACCTTACGTCTGTTATCTATTATCACATCACTTCGCCGCATAAAGCTGCCTTTGGTATTTCCAATATTCGTCAAGCTTTGGTTGAACGCACGCAGACTACTTTAAGACATGTGGTCGGTGCCCGAGTGTTGCAAGATGTCATTGAGCGCCGAGAGGAGGTCGCTCAGTCCATCGGCGAAATCATCGAGGACGTCGCATCAGGTTGGGGGGTGCAGGTGGAGAGCATGCTCATTAAGGATATCATCTTCAGCACTGACCTTCAAGACTCCCTCTCCATGGCTGCTCAATCCAAGCGTATTGGAGAGTCCAAAGTCATTGCCGCACGCGCCGAAGTTGAGTCTGCCAAACTGATGCGGCAAGCCGCGGATATATTGTCCTCTGCTCCCGCGATGCAGATACGTTATTTAGAGGCAATGCAAGCGATGGCGAAGTCGGCGAACAGCAAGGTCATCTTCATGCCCGGCGGTTCTGGCAACTCGGTCCAGCAGCAACTTGCTCAAGCGGACAGCCATGGTGAAGGACCTAGCAAGTATGGTCAAGGCTCAAGCTCCAGTACCAACAATCCTTTCCAGACCGATACCAATGATGGTTTCCAGCAGGTCATGAACGCAAGGGTGATGGAGGACATCTGATGGAGGTTTAGCTGTCGCTTTCGAGTTACGACCCTGGTACGAGAAGTGCATTCTGGCGTCATGGATGGAGCAGCGGTTGGATGTGATTTTTCTCTTGTTGGCCGGATACCCCAGATTGTCAGGTGTTACTTGGCCTACCTGCTTCTTACTCAGCTCCGATATTGCGAATCCAAACCACTCGTTCTCAATACGGTGTAGTCAGTCACAGTTGCCTCGAATTGATCGTTTTGCGGTCTGGGCGCGACTTGACTTTGCCCAAGCAACCCCTAGAGATCCCGCACTCGTCCAATTGATCTGGACACATACCCAGGTAACCAATCACTGGTTTCGGGTCCTTTTGGTGATATGCGCTGCGTAGTGATTTGATCCAGGAGATTTGACCTTTCAGTGTTCCGCTTGGTCATGCCGGGCGCGCGGGCTCATCTTACTTTCGAACCGGCATGAGAGCCACACGACCCGAGGAAATACCAATCTTGTCGCCCAATCTTGCCTTCATGGCTCGTGAAGTCGACCTCACGATTTGTCCTACACATATATGATATGAATTCGCAGCCTCTGATCAGAGTGGTGCAGAGTGAAAGCTTGACTGCCATTCCCTACGACAACACCCAGTCACCAACCCGATGAACGGCATTTGAGGTACCGGCGGGGTCTCTGCCTGTCCGTAGTATGGAACATCCCATTCCTTCAAAGACGCTGATGTGGGAGCTCTACCATCATCCGGCGTGGATAGCTGTGGTAGAGACGGCGAACGTCCGATGCTATGGTTGGAGCCCACTTCCGTGTTGAGAGTCGTTCTGCTGTTCCGTGCGGTGGAACTTGACGGCGCAAGACCAGAATCTCTTCGGTCATCTTCGTAGTGTTGTGACCGTCCATTGTTGGGTGGCCATCTTGGACCCGGAGCAAGCTTTGGTTTCCGGAGGCCTGTAATCCGTTTCAATTTAGAGGGGCGCTGCGGTGTGGCTATCGGGACCGGTGTCGGTG
>QQTW01001540.1_pt1 | contig 16194 bp, 11 predicted proteins | sample 1904831 | NCBI WGS metagenome assembly QQTW01 (sample SAMN09435610, study PRJNA476489) | Subsurface metagenome, whole genome shotgun sequencing project. | reverse complement strand
TTCCAATACGGAACTAGGAAAGGCTCGAGTGGTTGCGAGGTTGTCGAAGAGCATGAATTGGCGGCGTGACCCATCCTGGAGATTGTCAGTAGAAAGAATTCGAATGCCAGATCACGACCAAAGGCCAACCCCATCAGGTATGCTGATGGTAGGGATAAGACTCCTTCAGCCAGGGAGCGCAACACACACGAGCCTTTCCTAGTTCCGTATTGGAAAGTGCACGACAACCATTTTCGATTATGAGAAGCCTTTAACGAGGTGCTGACAACGCTCAAGTGGATGCTTGACGTGGCACAGGTATCATCGTCGTGTGTCGTAATGTTCTTTGGGGAGCCGTCCCAACGTGGTGATGAGGACCCCGCAGATCGAATAGGGTTCAGCATGGCATCCAAGAAGGAGCTTGAGCCATCCAAACGGAGAATTTTGTGCAGTGGTCCCAGGAAGGCTGTGTGATTAGCGAGCTGTACGGTAGAGGTTGCTGGACTGTGCATCTGAAACCCCCATACGTCTTCTGTATGATACTTGATGGTGGCGTCCATCTAGATACATGTGTCTGGCCGCATTTGGATACGTTGGGTGATGCTACGAATCAAAAGTCAGCGTTGCCCACCCTTCGCGATGTGTGCGCCGCGAGTTGATTGAACAGAAGCCGGACGAGTAATGACCGTGCCCTTTTCTAGCGAGTGACTGCTGAAAATCTCAGCGTTTGCTAGCGCTGTCGATCGGCAAAGCTCTTGGCGGAAATGCCCTAGGAATGGACTTGAACTTGAATTATCCCATCAACAATTTCCTTCTATCTTCTCTTTTTCATGTAGCTTTTGTCATATCATGTTCTTGTCATTCCCGTTCATGATCTCGAAGCATGACGTCTCCAGTTGTTCTCCCCACTCCCGAAACTCCTCAAGTCATTGTCCCGACCTCTCTAAGGATTGGTCAATACTTTACAGTCATCCTAGGCTTTGGACTGATTACAATCGCGATTTCCGCACGCCTCTATACGAAATTACGCATAACGAGGAAGCTTCTCTCAGAGGATTGTAAGCCATGACTCCTGGTATCCCGTTCAAATCGCTGGTCGTCTTGCTAATGCAATGTAGACTTTGCGCTCGCTGGCTACGTATGTCATACACTGGGCTTCAGTCCTCTTTCCTGCACGTTATGCATCAAGGACTGACTGTCAGTAATGAAGATGGGCTTGTCAGCTTTCTTGGGCCTTGCTATAGTCATTGGGAAGAACGGGGGAGACATCCAACACAAGGCTTACGTCAGTGTTACCATGAATCCAACCTTCGCCGAACCCTAAGGCTGATTGGGGCCTGTGACAGCTTTCCACCGTCGAAACGATAATCTATGATGCCATCATCGTCTTGGTCAAGATCTCAATCCTGTTGCAGTACGTGACGCTGTTTGTCGCGCATCGGAAAAACCTCTTCCACTACACGATACAATAGAGTTTTCCGGAAGTAATTCCGCACCCCCTTATTTTCACCAAAAAGGAGGTATTCTAGGACTTAATTATATAACAACGAAGGCTTCCTCTATTCTATAAGTTATATAGTAGAGATTTAAGCTATTTCTCTTTCGCTCTACTACCTTTTTATTAGAGTTTCGTACGTTATTTAAGAGATATCTCCTACTTTCTTTTAGGGACTCTAAGATAGCTACTTAACGTAGGCTTAACTCCCGCCTAACTCCCGCCTACTACGCGTTCGCGTTAAATAATCTTAATAAGATCTTAAATATCTAGCGAAGGATTACTTATTAACTTTAGCCCTTTTAATAGCACGTGTAAAGGAGGCTAAGCTCTTAATATTATAATTTTCTAAGGTTTTCGAGCTTATTTAGTTACGCTAGAATTAATCCTGTAAGGCCCCTTTTTGGTGAGAGCCCCACCAAAATGCCAAGGTGCGCATTTACTTTTGAAAAACTCTATTGTACACACAACCATCTGGATCATCGTGCTCTTCTACATTGCCGTCACCTTCGTCTACATCTTCAGTGTACGTGACCCCAGATGGCTGTTCCGACCGTACATGGACTCTGACCTTCCCATAGTGCAAGCCCCGCCGAAAGTTGTGGATCCCAAGTACACCAGGAAATTGCATGCAGGAGCATGCCCGTGGTGTCCTGACGGGATCAATCAATATCGCGTCGGACTTTGTCATACTGATCTTACCACTTCCGATCCTCTTACGCCTTCAAATGGCTTTGGCCAAGAAGCTGCGGCTTGCCTTGGTCTTCAGCTTCGGGTCCTTCGCCTGCATAGCGAGTATCGTACGCCTAGTCTACAGCCTCCAGCTGGACCCGGACCAGGAAAGCATTGCCTACCAGCTGAACGTCAACAAGCAAGGACTCTGGGCGTAAGTAGAGTTTTGCCTCACTCAATCTTTTTGTACGCTGAATGTCGCCAGATTTGCCGAGATATCGATCGGCATCATCGTTGGCTGCATGCCCCTCGTCCACAAATCGTTCAAGCATCTTTCGACAAAGTTTCCGTCCACATCCAGTTTCAGGAAGTTTTCCAGCAGCAGTGGTGTTTCCTCGTGGCGCAGGCTTCTCGGAAGGTCCTCGGCTTCTAGCGAGCCCTCCAGAAAGGGTAGCAGCAAAGATTCCGGATCTGTCGCACCCCAAATTCGTACCTTGAACATGACACGCGCGTCGTTCTCGGCCAGTGGTGAAAACCTTTCGAGCGCCACCTTCCAAAGCGAGAAGACATTACCAACTGTTCCACCACCTGTCCACGCTCGAAAACCCGTGCCCACGCAGCTTGCTCCGATAAAGGATATGGAAGATGGTTATATGCCGAAGAAGCTGGCCGATACAGAGGAGTGCAATGGACAGGTGTAAGGGAGACGCGCAGAATCTCGATGTCACGCAGTTGTGGCAGCATCAAGAGTGTACAGCAGAAACCCGGCGGAACGAGACAAGGCGTGCACGATACGACCTCTATCCCAAGTAATTTGTATGAAGTTCGTTTCGCTGTTGCGATCCATAGCCGTTCAATACACTGGACGGAGTAGACACCGTAGGCTCACGCGCTCGAATCTCATCCACCTCGAGACCTCGCTAGTCGTCTCCTGGACAATGACCTCCTTACCGTCCAGCACGAGGACGATCATGACTAGCCAGTCTGCGTATGTATAGAATGGCGGATCCAGTCTGGGCTTGGGGGCAAAGGATACCGCATGTAGATCCCAATCCTTCAGGACTTCATGTTCGCGATATGACCATACCTGGATGGTACACGAGCAACCCTTGGCGGAGAGGGAGAGTGACGCTATCGATATGCATAGCATCCAGATTCTTTGTTTCCACCATCTCGATAGTATAGCCATGCTGAAGCTTCGATTGAACTCAATCTACCCCTTTACGATTCGTAACATGGCTGTGGTGGCCTAAGAACGTCATGCCGAAACGCATAGAGTCCAATGTTATTAATCGTCCAGGTAGTAGGGCTGCCTTTCACAATTTCAAACTGTTCGTCTTTGACATGGTCGTAGGATAGTGTTATGATCAGGCGGCTTGGGAAGCCCGGATGACCTACAAAGAAGGGTTAGATGAAAAATAGTCAGCCAAGGATTCGTAACGGCCGGGCATCAATTTGGCTCCATCAGGCTTAGGGTCAAGCCCTTGTCTGACCGTTGGACCCTGGCGCTTGGACCACTTGAGCTTGGTGGGCGGGCTGCTGGCACATAACCTGAAACGAGTGGACGTTGTAACGATGACGTATCTTGAGGGAACAATTAAGCCCGATAAAGCCGGCGGCGCCTCCACCAAAGCCGCTTAATTGTCGGCTTTCTCATCAAGTCTTCCCTCATGAAAAGCCTGCCTGAGAAAATAAAACTCCAGGATGCCAATCTACAAACTCTATCCGTATTAAGTGGTGCTCTTAGGACGCTATAATAAATTCTGAGGCATAAACCCTTTTCTCTTTGGAATATTTACAGTTGACCGCGCATAATGTGCTTGTAGACAGGCAAACGGCTAATCGACAGGCAATTGCAGCAGTAGAGCTTCTCCTCAAGCGGGGCTTCAGATATAAGAAGGCCTTTATAAGAAGGGTTTTACATTGGTAAGGAAAACAGAGAGATCTATTCCAGCAGTGAATAAAGAGATTCAAATCGTCAGATCGATCATGCAGCCAGGGTGGGCAGCTTCAAATTCGTTAAACCCCCTTCGGAAACTGCATGCTGTGTCCCTAGGCTCGTACGTACGCGACTCGTCACAATTGCGAGATGGCCAAACATCTACTGAGTCAAGGCGCGCAGATCACAACCGGTCGGAAGAACACCTGCAGGATTGCCACCATGGCCGACAAAGGAGACATCATGACCCTTAAACTCATGCTCATTTATGCCAAGAGTCAGACATCCATCGCGCAGCGACTGCTCTTACATTGCGCTGCTGCACGTGGAGACATTGAAATGAGGTACTTGGCGGTCCACCACCGATAATTCATCAGCGGCTTAGGACATTGCGAAATACTAGCGTGTCCCAAATATTTATTTGTACTTTACTCCTCTTACAGTCCACGCCACTGTTTTATCAACCAGCCCCCCAGAGGTTCACGTCTAGCTTCCTTTCGGCCGGTGCATATACTTCCCAGCGAGCACTCCACGACGATGGAGTAGATGCCGGAATCCCCCTTCACTCCTTCGCCGATGCCCTTGCCGCCGCAACAAGCGAAGACGAGCCCTTTTCCATTATCACCCGCTTCCTCGCGACTTTCTCCCTCATCTTACCCCACACAGAAGATGCCAACATCCATGGCAGTGATGGGTCCACGGCTCTACACAGGCTCGGGCATTATGAATTTGGTAGTACACCGCGGGTGGTAGAAGCCCAATGTCAAGCCGCTACGCCATCTATCAACCATGGGGCAAGTCAGAGACTTGAGTCGTCTCCGTGGAAAACAACAGGAGACTACCTCTTTTAGAGGCACCAAGATTATATGGTACGTGAAAAGGTGGTGGGGATACATCCGCATCGGTATTGCTTCTTAGGGCTTTTACCAACGTGGGCATCATTCACGCGATCAGCAGGTATTGGAAGTAATCCCGAAGTGGAAAAGGGTTTGGAATAGCGTTCGAACCCGCTCGCAGACACAAGACTGGACGCCGCGTGATCTATGAAACGCCTCCAGCCCACAAGTTGACCATGCCCTCGTGCTCATTTTCCTGGAATTTCGGCACTTCATCCTCTTTTTTCTCGCTTCTGAAATCTGCGCGACACTCTGGCGCCTTGCCCCGAATTCCAGATGCACCGAAGCATGACTGTATTGGCTACAGCAACCGCCACCTTTTCCCTACGTTGCATCACATAGGCGGTGGCAGACTGGAATATCCTGCTAAATGTGCCAAAAGAGGGGCCCCGTAATGATAGGTCTTCTTAGCTAGTTTTATGGCTAAATTTGACGTAATTTTTAGCTAACAGTGAGCAAGGCTAGAACATCGATTTCTGTGGTGGGAAATCAACTGTCCGTGCAAGCAGCGAGTTGTATCACTACTTGGACACCTTGATGCAGACCATGCGGAAGATGCCGGCGTTGGTCTGTACTAATTTCTTGCGCCCTATACTTGCCCTCTAAAAAAGCCAGACAGGCTTGGCGAACGTCAAGGGGTCACAAGATAAACTACCAATCGGGCCTGCTACTCGTCCCTCAAAACTTGCCAGCCTCGTAAGGCAGATCGGGATCAAAGATCTCGAAAGTCCAAGCTTTTCCAAAAGCAGGTCCCTCTCGGCTGACCGACACCGACGGACAGCAATACTAAGTTAACTAACTAGACTTCAAAGCTTTGCTAGCTGGATATTTCGCTTCGTGGTTGCAACGAATATCACTGTGGCTGGCTGGAGAGTCGTTCGACATCTCGATGAATGGTCGATTGAAGCAAGTAATTACAGTGGCAGTAAGAGTTGTCTGGACTGGAGAACGTGCGCTGAGTGACAACACTGGTCTTGGGATCCCACAAAAAACATATAATACTCATTGACCCAGCAGCAGATGCAAGGCTCAAGCTACCTCCATCAGTACTTGTACTTAACCGAGACACTTGACCCCTAGCTCCCTACAGGATGCTCGCAACGCTTATCTCGGCTTTGTTGCTGTCGATAATCTCATCCCTCGCCACTGCTCACACTCTGCCAGTGTTCGCGGTCCAGAATTCTTTCAAGGGAGAGTCTCGTGCTCATGAGCTCATCAAATATCTGTACAACACTGCTGGAAGCCCAGCATTCGTTGACACCCGGTTCATTGTTCAAGCATCTGACAACTCCAGCACTGTCGAGGTAGACACATTAAGTGGTGGGATCTGGACAGCTGACAATACTCGGCTATGGAATATTTCTCTCGCGCAAAGCCCAGAACGCTTCCACAAGCTGCGTGAAGCCAGCAAGTATTCCGCAGATCGTCTTATTAGACAATTTAATCTGCTGCCAACACCAGTCAAAGAATCGCCCATCACCTTTGAGTTTACTGGGAACAGTGGCACCCTCCTAGCTAGAGAAGACGGCCTGGCCAACAGTACCAATCTGAAGCGCGAAGACTTTCAGCTCGACATTTCTGCCAATTACCAAGCCAAGTTGAGACTTCCAAACATCGGGAATATACCCATTGTGGGTGGCGGCGGCAAATTTCAATTCACCTTCGATGCCAGCAATCGACTCATCGGCCACCATGGGACCTGGCGCGAAGTCCAAAGCCAAGGCGTCGAGTACACCATGATCGAACAGAAAACTTCAGATGCACAATTTGCCGCAGCAATCAAGAACCTCCAGATCCTCCACTTCAATTCAACGTTGGCGTATTACTCTGCCCCTTTTGGTCAGATGCAAAACCATTTTTACCCAGTCTGGGTCTATCAAGGGACAGCCAAGGTCGGCAATGAGATTGTTATACTGCGAGAGACCATGCTGCCAGCAACCACCTTCGGCACTGAAATCCCCGGCCTGAATCTGGATCCCGCTTGCAATACACGGAAGGAGTCGAAAACAAAACCAGAACCATCCACCAAAAAGCGATCTCCATCAACCCCACACAGACGCAGGCGTAGCGAACGTCGAGGCCTCGACGACAGAAATTGGGAATTCGGCACCGAATGGCTAGGCGAACCTTGGGGTCTATCCTTGACCGAAGCCAACGCAAACGGCATCAGCAACTCCTCTTCGATTTCAGCTTCAGCTTTTTTGGCGGCGGCACCCCACGATGGACCAGAAATTTCGACTGGGGCGACGATCTAGTCTGGGAGAGCGATTGGAACCGTAACGATGACATATGGGTGGACACCGTCGATCTGATGTTCTACACCGGTCATGCCAATGGCAATGGCTGGCAGACTGCAGCACGTGGCTCGGACCCGACATTCGTGCATAGTTCCATTGTGGGTAGATTCCCGGAGAATCCTGGAGATCTTTGGGGGCAACTTGATCTTGAGTGGCTTGTCATCGCAGCGTGCGGACCGCATCAGGACGATCGTTTCGTGACTGGGGGCGGGAATGCATTCGATCGCTGGCGTGGGGTGTTTGATGGACTTCATGTCTTTTTGGCGTATGGAAGTGACAGCTCCGATACTGCTGACGAGGGAGCCAGGCTTGTGAGGTACGCCAGGCGTGGGGCCACGCTGGTCGATAGTTGGTTCCGGACCGCGAAGGAGGTGCAACCTAGTGGTGTTTGGGTGACGGCTATGTGGAGTGGAGACGCCAGGCAGGATCATTTGCCGGGGCATGGAAGTATTTCGAGTGATCCAGGGCCGTCAGCACAGAGGTGGTTGCTGTGGAGTCAGGCATAATGGTAAGTCGCTAAGAGCCTCGAACGAATTTCGATGTGTGAGATAATGGGTGAGGCTCCTCTTTCGCAATTTGGACAATAGGGATGTCATGATGCTGGCAGAGATGTTCAAGCTGCTAGGGTCTGTTTTATGTAGCGCTAATAAGTTTGCTTTCTGAATGATCATCATCCGTTAAGATATTAACCGACGGATCCAAGCAATGTGACCTCTCTAGAGGATCATCTATGTATCTGCAGTCTTTACAGGATCACCGGCAAGAAGACCTACGGACGAGAGATGATGGAGGGGTACTCTTCTGTAACCCTCACGTACGATCTGCAGCTGTCGATCATACTTTCGTGCTTTCTTCGTGTGCATTTATCGCAGGCGTTACCGGCCCTTGTCGGCAGGCGTGTGAATGGCGAGTCAAGGAGCAGATTTGAAGCTTGGATGAAGACAAGGAGAGTGGATGGAGCGAATTGCTGTCTTGAATCATCAAGCCTTAACAAATTCTGTTGGCTGTCGCGGTGTAGCAACTGTACGAGTGGTCCATCCTGTTTTGCAGTAAGAGGCTGACTCAATAGTATTTCGGACTTAAGGTCTTCTCCGCTATGGCGTGCTGCAGCTCCCCTGAACACGCGGACTTTATCACCGAGCCGGTTATCGCCGAAAGCCTGGACCAAAGAAATACAAATAGTGTACAGCTCAATGAACCTCCATTCGACCTCTTCGGAGTAAATCAAAGCCGAGAGACTACGTAAGGTACTAATCGGCCAAGAAACGTTGAGACACCTCACCCCTTAGCTACCTTCCCTAAGTTCCCGCACGCAACGAGCTCTCACGGAAATCCAAAACCACCATTCATCAAGCAAGCATGCCTGGCAACCACCAAGCCGCCGTCCTCCATTCTGCTGGAAGTCCGTTGTCTGTAATTGACCGCGACACACCCGAACCTGGCCCCGATGAAGTCCTTATCGAGACCAAGGCTATTGCCATGAACCCAGTCGACTACTATCAGCGCGATTTTGGAAGGCCCCCAATACCCTCCTACCCTGCTGTCCTTGGAGAGGATGTGGCGGGCCTTGTGGTTAAAGTTGGCTCCAATGTCCATGACGTCCCTCCACCTGGGTCCCGAATCATCGCGTTTGCCTCATCATTCTATCAAAATGGCTCACCGGATCATGGCGCATTCCAGAAACTGACTTTGGCTCGGTCAGAAGGAGTTATTCCGCTCCCAGATACCCTCTCCTTTGAGGAGGGTGCTATCCTCCCCTTGGCCGTCCTGACCGCCCTCTCAGCCTACACCAGCATGGGAATCCCACTTGACACTAAATATCACGCCGACGACAAGCAAGCAATCCTTATCTGGGGCGCCTCGAGTAGTGTCGGCTCCTTGGCTGTACAGTCCGCCAAGACCATGGGCTTCACGGTCTACGCTACCGCTGGTGCCCAGAATCTCGAATACGTGAAGACGCTCGGCGCGAATGCTGTTTTCAACTACAAATCGAGCGACGTCGTCTCCCAAATCGCAGACAAGGCAAAGGAGGATGGCGTCGTTCTACGGACCGCACATGTGATTGTGGATAACGCTCTACAGCAAACGTTGGAGGTGCTCAAACTTACCAAGGGCGACGGGCCAGCTAAGGTTGCTCATGCACCTCTTATACCTGAGGACGCCCCGACCCTTGAGGGAACTGAGATCAACTTCACCTTTCCACCAACAGATCCAGACGACAGAAACAAGCACATCCACGAATGCTTTCACACCTGGCTTAAAGAAGGACTGAGCTCGGGTACAGTTGTTCCTAGCCCACGAATTCGAGTTGTACCTGGAGGTATCGGGGGTTTGAACAATGCATTGGACACATTGAAGGCAGGGGTCAGCGGGACCAAAGTTGTAGTTTCTGTCTGACCTGGCCCCCATGTATGACTAGAAAACTAGGGAGCGGAGAGTGTCTATCTCGGTAACCTGGTAAGTAGTCAAGGCCTTGAGGCATTTCAAAAAGATGCATCAAACACAGTCTCCAACCTTCATCCAACTAACGTGATTCACGATTATATCCACATGGTTCATACCAAGCGCACACGGAGAGATTTGGATTTGAATCTGAGGGCTGACGAGCTGTGTTTATCATTACTAGCACTCGAAGCAGATTCAGATGAAAATAGGTGGTGAAAGGCTGATTGTGAGATTATCTTTATATGTAGGGTGTCCTCGGCTTCGGCTCCCCTTACCGAAGCTATCTGATAGGCGCTGATATCGAAGGTGACCTGGGTTTGAATTGATGGGCTGTTGCTGAGAGCCCAATCACTCGTTGCTGCACCTTAGGGCAGGGTTTGGTGGTTGATAGGCTTGCGCGGTGTCGGTAGGCAGGGCTGTCAGGGTCCTGGTCGCAATCCAGCCCAGCGCACTAGGTTTACACGCTGTTAAGTCATGTTTTAGAGGTCCGGTATAACTCCGGCCAAATTCCTATTAGCCGAGGGCCCCTGCTAGCTCTCCGGAATTGTTACGTTACTAACGTTCGTGCGCTCAGGTGTTGCGCCCCGAAGCCACAACGATGCAGTAGAGCACTAAAATACAGCCAGGCAGCTGACTTCTTGGCAGTTCTTGCCAGACAATGAGAGAGGCTTCAAGTTACCGTGACATTAGTGGCTGCTTATTGTGCTACTCTACGCTCCTGCAGCGGTGAGGTAGGTCGTACCTGCTAAAACGTGGCAGGCGTATAAGCACCCGGCACGAATGCCTCCTTCAGGGTAGAAGTACAAACTACCTCATCCGCCACAAGTGCTCTGACGGACTACTACTTTCCTACTGGCCGACCCTGATCCCGTAGAGCTGACTGCACGCATATCATTATTCAAGTCTTACTTCCCAATCGAACTGCAACAGCGGTCTATACGTCTTGCACTGTGGCCGTCCTTAGGACTTGTGGTTTGTATACTAACTTGGGATTCTACATGTATAAATGATGGCCCGAATTTTCCGTCTTGCGCATTTTTCAAAACATCCACTTCCTATCATTGCCTCTGCAAACAAACTTCCTTCATCTCCTTCGAGTATTCTCAACAATCATAAAGTCTTCCGCTCTGATCTCGCTTGCTGTCGGCGGATCTCTCGTTCCTGCATTATCTGTCAAACGGGATTATAATAAGAGGGAGCACCTGGTCCTTAGTGATTGCGGTATTGGGCCAGATGGAATGTCAAAATCTCGTCAGATGATGTACTACTCCGGCAATCCATGGGACGGAAAGAACAACTGGATCCGCCCAGACATGATGGCTGATGTCCCCTGGGACGGATCATACCCTTGGAGAACCACTGGAACTTCCGTCAAAATGCCCAACGCGGATATCTTCACAGTCACCATAGATCCTGCCATTCCTGATTACGATGCCAAAAACACGAGGCTGGCCGGCAAGGCTTCGCACACATACGACGAGCATGACCTCGACTGCTATGCTTCCCACCAACGCGACGTCTACACTCTTGACGACGGCACGAAATGCTCGTCCGCCTACATATGTAACCACATCATGACGGAAGACCCTCCAAAGAAAGACCCGCCAAAGAGTATTCGAAAAACCGAAGTCTCCTTCTCGAGTAGGACTGTCGAAGTTGAAGAAAAAGTCGCCAGCATCGCCAAATTCACCCTGGTGGATCCCTATGACGCCTTCCACAAAATCTTCGACGACATCAACGGCCCGCAGTGCAACTCCTACCCATACCCCATCGGCGACAGCTGCACCATCAAATTCGACGACTGCAACTTCGTCGACCCCGAGGGATACGCCGCGAACTCGACCGCCAACGCACTAGGCAGCCTCCTGACCGAAAGCACCGGCCGCGAGATTTCCAAGAACGTAAAGAACTGGACAACGGGCCACAACAGCAGATTTGGCGTCACCTACAACCACCGCAAATTCACGTACCCCCAGAACGGCCAGGTGACCATTTACACCGCGCTGTCCGATAACCCAGAATCCATCACCCCGCAGTCGTGGCTTCACTACGAGATTGAGTGCGAAAAGTCGAGTTTTTGCGGGAAAGCATGTCATGGGCTGGCTTCGGCAGCACTTGCGGTTGGGAAGCACCCGGAGATTCCGTGGGTCAATACCTTAGGGATCATATTTGGAGGCGTGTGCACACAGTGTGCTTGAAGGGGGAACATTGGTGGTGGAGACTTACTTGTAGACGCAGCGGTACACGGGTGAGACAGCATCAGAGTAATTCGGTACAGATTAGGGTTTTTTTTCGACTTACGACTCGCTAACTACATATAATTCGCAACGGTAGCTTGGGAATAAATCAGTGTTCTACTAAGAACTTCTATATCTCATTCCTCGCCATTCTTATCTTTCCCCTCCGTATAAGTTTCTGTGCATCCGCTCTAATTCTGAGTTGTGTCTCGTTGATGTATACGTATCTAGAATCCAAAGAGCCATTGTATAGACGCTACAAGGACAAAGTCTGTAACTAACAAGAGCCCTTCTAGCCAAGGTATCATGTCGTTAAAAAGTATGTTATGTAAGGTGTACCTGCGCTGAGACAAGACCAACAATGCCTATAGAATATAATATTGGAAGCATTTGCAAGCTGCCCACGAGGACAGTAAGATTTACCCAACGACAACAGCGCTAATCTTCTTTCCCAAGCTCTTCTTCTTCTTGTCCTCCCTTTCGCCATCCTTCTCACCCCCTTCAGTACCCTTATCATTCTCATTCTCATTTTCATTCTCATTCACACCCCATCCCACTCCCTCCCTCCTCCCAGACCAAATATCCATCTCCGCAGCCGGAACCCATCTCGTCCTTTTCCAAAACTTGTAGCCCAAGAACAAAAGCAGAAAGCACGGCAACAAGATATAACCAATCACGAATTCAGAAACACTGAAGGGATTCAGGAACGCCGTATAGCCCTGAAAGAAGATGAGAAAGACGTTGGCGGCAAGAGAGAAATAGGTGCCGTAAGGATACCAGAGGGCTTTGAAAGGTAGGTCATCGATGGATTGGTTTTGGGCGGCGAGACCGTTGCGGAAGCGGATATGGACGAGAGAGATGGTACCCCTATATAAGGACATTATAAGAATTCGTGTTATTCGAAGAGTTACGTGGGATAGGGGGGTCCCGGAAGGAGGGATCACTCGACTTACCAGACAAGGAAAGTCGCAACTCCAGAAAGAGTGATGAGCGCTTCGTAGACGGTGCCAGCAGCGTCGGAAACGGAGAGGAAGGCGATGCAAGCGACAAGGTTGGAGAAGAGTAATGAGACCCATGGCACCCCTGCTTTATTGACTTTTCCCAAGATCCGAGGGGCTTTCCCTGTTCGTGCCATGAAGAGCATCGTGCGCGACGACACATAGAGCGAAGAGTTCCCCGCACTGATCACCGCGATGACGATAACGGCGTTGATCAGTGACGCTCCGGCCGTGATCCCGGCATCTGACAGCGCGATGGTGAGAGGCGACGTTGCGGTTTTGGAGCCTTTGGATAGCAGACTTTCGTCGTTCCACGGAATGAGTATCCCGATAAAGAACATCATCCCAACGTAGAAGATCAGGATGCGCCAGAAGACTTGGCGGATGGCACGGGGAACAGCACGCCGGGGATTACCTGCTTCGCCGGCAGTGATGCCTACCATTTCTGTGCCGGCGTAGAGGGTACCGGCGATGACGAATGTGTTGGCAACACCGTTGATAGAGTCAGCAAAGGCACCGGCTAGAAATGCTATTGTCAACACATGGCTTTTCCAAGGGATTGGAAGGAGGTATATACGATTGCGCCAGTATTTGAAGCCAATCTTCTGGGGGCCAATGACGCCGGCACTGATAAAGATGGCGACGATGAAAAAGATGATGATGCTGAGGACTTTGATTCTGATGGCGGTCTTAGCACCTCGAATGGACTTGAGACTATATTTCAAGAGAACGTACAAAGAAAGCCAGAATTCGATCTCTCCGTACGCCAAGATGCCAACCATACTGAGACCGATGAAGACGAACCAGAAGATCACTATCCACGCCCATTGCGGAACCACATCAGACCAATACCGGATAACCAGTGAAATGGCATTGTACTCGTTTGCGAGCACCGTCACCCATAAGTACCAATAGGCCCAACCAAGGGCAAAGGACAAGGCATCGTCAGCGAAGCGTGATGCATAATCTGTGAAGGAGCCGCTGACAGGTATCAGGGTAGCTAGTTCGCCAAGGGATTGCATGACGAAGAAGACGATGATGCCGACCAAGGAGAAGCTGATAAGGATACCAGCAGGTCCTGCAAGGTGGAGGGCATTGCCAGAGCCAACGAAAAGACCGGGTCCAATGATACCTCCGATTGCTATCATTTGGATATGGCGGGACTTGAGTCGACGATGCAATGGGGCAGAGTACGCTTCTGCAGAGACAGAATCCGAACTGCCATGTATGTTTGAGTCGAGGCCATCGTCAACAACGGTGGCGTGAGTTGCCTTTTCGGTGGCCGTCATGTCGCGGTCCCTTCAGCACATGGTAGGGCCAGAAATGTAGCCCGTCCAGGTCCGGGAAGAAAGAGGACATGTCTTGACTTTATGGTTAAGCCGGTTGCGGTGTGCCATGTGTGCCCCAGATATGATGTACATAGGCTGAGTAGGAGCCAATCCGAAAGCCCTCTTCTCGGCTGACGCACATTAGTGCACAATCACACCATTCATCTTATCTTAGGCCGTACCTTATCTGCTCCAGAGACCAATCTCAGATTCTATTCAGATCGCTAGCTCCGGTTGGTTCAGACCTTATCTTTAGCGTGGGGTTTCACAGCACACCGCCAGAATCATGATGCAATGTGTTCCGCTTTCACAAGAAATTCGGCGCTGAAACACGTGGCTTTTTAGGCCCTTCCCTGCTTCATTACCCGACTTTCGGAAAAGAGACCGCTGACGCAATATCATCTATCTGATGCATATGCGAACGATATGGCACCAACCAATGGTCGCAATAAATGATGGCCCAGCGTAGTAATTCCGCATCATCAAATTTACACCAGTGAGATTGATTCCGCTAGGCCGTGGAATTGTGCGGGGAAACAATTGGCCGCTAAGCACGAGTACAACCAAGCTCCAGGTAATTTAAGTCACGCTGGGATATTTTTCAGAACGGCCGTCTTTTCCACCTGTTAGGTTCCTATTATTCACCGACCTTCGACAATCACAATCAATAGCGCTTGAAGCTTGCGAGTACTATATACTTCATCTGCTGTCCATTTGCCCCTACGATTTTTGTGTCTTCCTTTTGTCTATCGTGCTTCTAACCTATTTTTCTTTCTCTACTCAAATTCGTTATCCGGCATCGCCGAAAGTGACTGCTATGAGGCCCTCGAGGTTCCCAAGATCTCTACTCGTGCCGCCTAGAACTGTCTTTTCCTCTTCTAATCGGAAAATAGTACAAGCATGAATATAAGGTTTGTGAAAGATATATGAGACCTAGCTATTGGATTGGTGGATCTACCCATCTTGGCATGCTTGAGAAGAGACTTTTGGGCGGCACGAGTACTCAGGGTTACCGGTGTCCGTAAGGTCGCCCCGAAGGCCTTTCGTGGATGCCGTACCAACCAACGTCGATATAAGTAAGAATCTTATTATACTCGGTGCGGTTTTTAGTCTCAGACCATAAGCGGCTAGCGGCTGTGGTAGGCTTAAAGTGTGGAAAATCGGTCATAGCACGCTTCCGCTTATGGTCGGAGACTAAAAACCACACCGAGTATATATAAGTGGAGACGAACCGTTCGCGCACGTACTAGCGGGATCCGAAGTGCAACCACCCGTCGGTAACCTTTGCTATAACCGCAAACCCGACACCAGCGATCCTGCATACAAGTCGAGGGGATGTTTCAAACAGCCAGTTGTTCTCCTCTCAGAGGACAACACCCCGTTCTGGATAGCAAAAATGGCCATCCTCGTCATACAACTCGTCAGCATCTTTTATCTCCTCCTCTTGTCCCATCTCCCTCAGGCTTCAACACTCGCCCTACCTATCGGGGCCAAAACCCCATCACCCAGCCTCGTACAGCCTACTCCAAACCACAATATCTCCGTCTCAAACACAAACACCATCGAGGAAAACATCATAAACCTTCTCCGCTCGCTCAAGCCCCATCCGTCCCCCGGAGTATCCCAAGCAAAGCTCATCTACATCATGCTTCGAGTCGACGACAACGAATCCCTACACCCTACCCTATCCTCAAACATCGCCCAATTCCGCAAAATCCACTTGATCTTGCGCTCTGACCATCGCCTCGCCTTCTCGCACGGCTTCTCAATCGATAACAAATGGCCCTCTCACTGGGACCGATGGAATCCACCTGTAACGGAAAGGGTTCGACGAAGTTGGGCGACATTACCCTGGGAACTCATGTTCCGTCAGATGAGCGTTGAATGGGCAGATGTTGTGTTGAAGGC
>QQTW01001539.1_pt1 | contig 16201 bp, 14 predicted proteins | sample 1904831 | NCBI WGS metagenome assembly QQTW01 (sample SAMN09435610, study PRJNA476489) | Subsurface metagenome, whole genome shotgun sequencing project. | reverse complement strand
GCGGTACTCGGCGGAATGAACACTTTCCTTGAGCGGTTGACGATCATCGAGGGGAGGTTGCCAGCAGTCCCTGCATATAAATCGCACCTCATGCGTGTGTTCGCATCAATGCTTCAAATATGCGGCCTTGCTACAGAGTATATCCGGAAGGGAAGATTCAGTAAGAACTCCAACCCTCCCAGAGAGCATGCGGACATCGTGCTGATGTATTCCAGAGAAATGGTTGAAGAATGTCAGGCAGGCTGCGGAAGACGAAGAGCTGAATTCGGCATACAAGGTCATGGAGCGGGCCCTGCGGCATCTCGAGTCAGCTACCGGATATGTGACCTATGCCAACACGGAGGACATCAAATTTACGGGGCAAGATATCTACATGACCACTCAAAAGGTGGATCTGACGACCGAGCGGATCGAGGTCTCTCTTCTTGACCAGAGGGAGCAACTGGATAGATTCAAAGAGATGATGGCCGCGAATTTTGGCAAGTTGCTTGATGACCAGCGGAAAGCTTCGGCCAAGAAACAGACGCACGAGCCGCAACATAATAAGGATCCTAGCATGCGCCGATATGCTGCCTTCACGCAAGTGAAACGAGCGTTCGCAGTCCCGGCCGATGCCGCCATTCAAGACCGCGACATAGATTATTCGTTCGTCCCAGGTACTTCAGCCTGGCTGTTCAAAGAGGAAGATTTTCGACGCTGGAGCACCACCAGCTCCAAGGATCCCTTGCTATGGCTCTCTGGAGATGCGGGCCTAGGTAAAAGCTGCCTCGCATTCTCCACCGTCCGGGAGCTCAAGAAGCTGGTGGCCGAGCAGTCACCGGCCGGTGGAGCAAGAGCATCGGTGGCTTACTTCTACTTCAGAAATGAGCATGAAGAACTTCGGTCGGTGGTGAATGCATTGGCATGTACAGTTGCTCAGATTGCACGACAGAGCGTTAGCTATTGCGAGCAAGTCGCGGCCGATCTCTCCGGTTCGTTGCCCGGAGCTAAGCCGTTTGATCTACAATCGTCAAACGTCTCTGAGCTCTGGGACCGCTTCTTCGCGTCGAAATTCAAAAAGGGCTCAGATGCACACTTATTCCTCATCTTGGACGGTATGGACGAAGCCGACGTCGAGGAAGCAAATCATCTGTTCGAGCTACTCTGGAAGATTCGAGAAGACAAGTTGCACATACGTGTTCTTCTCACAGGCCGTCCAGAGCTTCACGACCGGCTCAACACGGTTAACGTCACTCAGTCTGGATTGAACACGTTGGAGGTAACGAAGGAGAAGATAGCAGAGGATATGCAACTGATCATCAGAGCAAGGTTGAAGACACAGTCGAAGTTGCGCAAATTTCGCGCGCAGGCAAGGAAGAGGATCACCAATAAACTACTACAGAAAGCGGACAGTGAGTGAAAGCAGCTGCGATGTACGAGAGATGGTCATGCGACTAAGCTTTCTTTCAGGTATGCTATACGTCGAGCACATGCTTCGGCGATTGAACTCCATCGGTCGTGAAGGCACAGTTATGAAAGAGTTGGAACGGCTACCGGATGACTTACAATCACTATACGCCCTGATGTTGGTGGAAGTTCAGCGCCAGAGGACCCCCGAGCAATTCGAGACGCTGAAGAAGCTTTTCACATGGCTTGCCTTCTCCAAGCGTCCGTTGATGTTGGAAGAGGCCAACGATCTCATGGTTCTTACAGGACAAGATGCGTCATTTAGCCTGGTAGAAGAGATTGAAGGCAAATCGGGCGGGTAGGAGATTATTCGTTCTTCCGAGTCGATCTACATTCCTTCAAGGCACCTGACTAATCCATCCGACATAGGATCCTAGAGGTCTCGTATTCACTGACGATGGAGGATGAGCATCTTGGAGATACTGAGGATGAGGTTGAAAAGACGGATGATGGAGAGTATCTGGCAGATATCACAGACGACGGCTCCTCACCCATTAGATTTCAGGAACGGTCTCTCAGAGACTATTTTCGAGCGATGGATACAGATGAGTCTGGTCTTCGAACCCCACCTTCCTCGGCCCATCTTACCATCTTCAAGATGTGTGTCATGGTCCTTTGCGGATCCTACGAGGAGCAAGGCAAGGAGGTGGGAAAGCGTCTAAAAGAATACGCTGCCAACTTCTGGATCCAGCACTTTTTCGATATTGACTTGGAGCTGGTCTCGGAGCGGAATGTCATTGACATCCTCGAATCGTTGGCACTCATCTTAACCGACCATGGTAATGGATCGCGAGTGATTGAGCTATATGGAGATCCCGAAACCTATGAATTTCGCCCTTCTGAGGAGCACGATAGCACGAGAGTGGATGGGGAAAAGTCATTTCTAGATAGGGTGCTACGATGGACAGCGAAGGCGGCAAACGTCGAACCGAAGAAGTTCAGCTACCGCGCCTGGAGATTTACCAAAGAAGCAAACACTTTCCCTGGGCGAATCATGGTTCCGCTGGCCTTTGCCCATATCTCGAATTGGTTTCAACAGAAAGAGCAAGACGACGCCTCGTTCGAGTTCGCCATGGCTGGCTTGAAGATGGTGAGGCCAGTCGTCCTGTCGCATGATTCCGACTGACTGATCCAGACCAATCTCATACCTTCTCTTCCGGACAGCGAGCATGAGTCGCCGAGCGCGGAAACCATATTACTGGTGGCTGATGTTTTTGAGAACCTGGAAAAGGATGCACTTGCTCACCGAGCCATTGCACTCAAACTCGAAAAGCATGAATTCTTTGACCAAGCAGTCGACGAATGTGAGAAGAGTCTCCAACTTTCAGATTCAGAGGTGAGCAGTCTCGACACCTTGACCGTGCTCGCTCGGGTCTACTTTTTCAAAAAGAAGTCCACCAAGAAGGCCTATGCTACCGTTACCCGGGCCCTTGAACACCGTCCACAGGAGGGAAATGACCAACTCACGAGAGATGTTGCACTTCTGATCCGCGAGGCTTTGATTATCAAGGGCGACTGTGAGCGGGAGCTTGGCATGTATGATGAGGCGATTGCCTCCTATGAAGAAGCAAGAACGATATGTCCATCAGAGATCATCCATGGAGGAGTCTTAAATGCTATTGCCGATTGTTTCGACGAGAAGGGCGGTGCATGTCAACTAATCAACACCCTAGAGAAATGGAGCTTCTGGGAACGGATGGCATGGCTGATCTACGACAGTGACTCTGAGCCGATCGTGCTCTTTCAGAAGGCCGTCCGGCTATCTGGTCGGGAAAGCCTACTTGTGGAGACGTATACCGAGATGATCGATTACCTTGATCGCTCGAGATCTTCTGGGTGGCCTCGATTTCAACTCGCTTGTGCCTATCTGTTTTTGCTGGATGATCCGAAGCAGGCCAAATCACTATTTCATCAAATCCTCGAGTCGGATTCCAATATCGACCCGGGAACAGGTGAAGAGGACCTAACGGTGCTCTTTGAAGCGCGCTTGTTTCTGGCCGAAATCGCCTACGAAGAGTTTCGAACATGCGCTGATCCGAACAGGAAACTGGAACTGCTCGAAGAGTGTAAGAGACTGCAAAAGTGGGAAGAGATTGGCTCCCTCAGGGACACGAATGGATTTGAATCCTATGCGTCCGTGATACTAGCGATCATGACCAGAACCATGGGTCCTATGCAAGACCTTCAGACCCTCTTAGACAAGACCTTCCAGGCTTGCATGGACGCTTTGACCGACACGGAAGGTTGGAACGACTCGGGTTATCTCCGGCTTCTCTCGAATGTTCTCGCCTGTGTCGGTGGCTTGGAGAGAGAAGCGGCCATTGCATATTCGGCTCAGTTCTCGATCATCGATCCAGAAGTGGAGCATGAGCCTGTATCTGAACCTGAGGCCGAAGAGAGTGAAGAGGATTCTGATTCAGAGGATGAAGATACGGATCAGAGTAAGGGAGCTGGAGTCGGTGGAGGCGAAGGAGACAAAGAGGACCAAGACCTAGCGCAAGATGGGATGGATAAGGAGAACGAAGACGGAGACATCAATGGGGTTAACCAAGACCTGAATGACCTCGACCATGGAGACGCTGCCGCAGATGATGTCGACGATGATCATGCCGAGGATTGCAGCGACGGTAACGGAAACGACCAATCCCAATCAGCGGAAATGTTAGACGAAGACATAGCACCGTATACGATCATCCAATGCGATGGCGAATGCGACCAACCGTGCGTCAGCAATTGGAATGATGGACCAATGTATGGATGTATCATGTGCTCCAACGTCGACCTCTGTCAGGGCTGTTATGAGAAACGACAAGGGTACAACCAGACCGGAAAGGTCGAGCACTGGCGTTCCTACTGCGGGATGAATCATAGATACATCAAAGGCCCTATTACAGGCTGGAAGGGAATCAAGGACGGAGTCATGACGATCGGAGAGGAGAAGATCAGGTTTGGCGATTGGTTGAAGGAACTCGAGGAGAAGAAATGGTCCTTGGCTTGGGAGGGCTTCTGGACGAGAGATAATGCGTTGCAGGATGTGATAGTTTAGGGTGAGGGTAATAGATTGCTACGACTTTGGACATACAAGAGCTTGGATACACATAAGGGGATGGTAACTGAATCAGAAACACTTTTTGAATACCTTCCCTTCGGCGCCGTCGCTGAACAGGACCAGTTCACATCACGGTAAGTTCTTTCAATCCTCTTGCACAAACCCTATCAGAGTCAATCTGTTATAAACCCGATGATCGGAGGACGAGTTAACAGATATGTCAGCATCATCAGCATCATCATCATCACCAACTTCATGGTGTTCTTCTCGAAAAGAAGAGAGTATGGTTAGTGTCAAAGAGGGAGGACTTAAGGTTGTGAGATATTAAAGTCTCGGGTACTTTTTCTACCAGTAGGCAGCATCAAGCTGTTTGTACAATCAACACTCTGGGAACGGTACAAAAGGTAACTCAGGCTCTTCAAATGATACATAAAGCACAACCATCTTTCAACCCCAGCACGGCCAGAGCCTACAGTACTGCAACGAAAAGGCACTATGTCTTTTGACGCTGATGATAGCATCATAGGGCAGTAAGTGGCGGGTTAATTCCAAGGTCAAGCTCTTCTCCGGGGTATACAATGGCCCAGTACACTTGGCCTAAACTCAAAGTTCCTCAAGTCAGGATGAAAAGTAAATCTCAGCATTTCGCCATCTCACAGCTCTACAAAGTGGCAGTCAAAGCCCCAGTCAGTCAGTTAGACGTGGTCAAGCATTAACCCCGTGACTGGTTGATCGGCTTGAGATTGGCAGACAGAGACTTGAATACACATGGGTGCCGCCTTAGCTACTCGTACGTCTGAACAATTCGATCGAGCCAACCTGGACTGATTTCCACAGTCGTCGTTCGAGCTTACTACCACATACCCCAACCCCCTCGACACGAAGCTAGTCCGACCGCAAGAGCCTTTTAACTGGTACCCGTGCCTAATAGTGGAGAAGTCGCTTCTCCACTGTTAGGAGCCTCTCAAAGAAGTTGGAGCGAATAAAATATTCAGAGAGTATTCTTAACCGAGAAGCGAGTGCTAGAAAGAAGATTACTAGAAAAGAAAAGACCCCTCCACCACTTCCTGGCGAGAGACTCCTAGTCAGCAATGCTTTGTGGGCAAGCCTTAATTACCTCGCGACGCTTATACCCTACCCGTGCCTAATAGTGGAAAAGCGACTTCCTCACTATCAGGTACGGGAAGGCCGGATCTACCATTCTCTTTCCCCCCAAAGTTACGAGATGCTGGGACAGCAACTAGCCTTCATTCATCTTTCTTCTACAGAGTTATACTGTGTGGGTCGCCGATGATAGGGGGGTCAGGGCTGCTATGTTGGTATGCTAGAAGTACCCCTCTAACCCGCTGAGTTCAATCTGTAAAATCGAGGCTAAATTAGAGTGGGTAGAAAGAAGTGTCAGAAGCCAATCTTCAAACATCTTCAACCTCTCTCATATCGCTCGGTTATCAACCAACCCATTCCCGCTTTCATTCCTCATCGGATGGCGAGCACACTCGCAAGTAAGTCACATTGGGAGGAATTTCAATGACTGCAATCATATCATGAATACCGAGGTAAGAATAAGCCATTGAATGTAGGAGCAGGAGGCTAGGAATGTTACTCTAAATTTCTGTAGACATGTCTACAAGATATGAACGTGCCATCCCAAAACGACAGCATTTGATCTAGGAAGGTCAGCTATGTGTTAGCCTATTCTCTTCTGGCTTTGGTCACTGATTCCCTTTGACTTAGGTAACTCGTCGGCGTTAGCCAGCGACACCCGAGTTTGCTCTACAAACAAGAAATTATTGCGCCAGCTTCGACAAACTCGAACCCTCCGTCTTCAGTAGCCGCCTGACGCGCTATTCGAGCTGCGAGGCCAATGAGAATAGAACATCGTTTGCAGCTCCGCCAATTGGGCCCACGCAAGTGTTCACTCATCTTGTCGCACATTCCGTCGTCGCTGTCCACTGCAATAACGGGGCCTTCGGACACTTCTTTGCAGGGGGCCTCACACAGTGCGTCGGCATCTGGGGCCGTACATGGACTGGATTCTAGGTCAGGTGGTATTTCGTCTGGCTCTTTCTCGGTCATTGATTCGGCATAGGCTGGTTCGATAGCTGGCTCCTCTGTGACAGGCTTGAGCATGACATGCTGATCCTCAGCTGGAACTTCGTGCCAATTAGAACAGGGCGCTTTCGCAGAGAAAGCTCAAACGACCATCACACATCGCGTAGACTTACATGTAGTGTCATCAGCGGGCTTAGGTTCCTCACATCCTTCTAGAGGCATATCGGCTTTTTCTTCCACTGGTGTATCTGCTTTTCCTTCATATGCCACCGCTTCACATAATTCCTTCGCAGGCCACATCCTCATGTCATCCTTGGCTGCTTCCTTAGTGCACTCCTCAGCAGCATCCTCAAGGTACTCCTTTGCTGCCTCCTCTTCGCAAGGAGACCATGAGGGCTCAGGGTCATCGAACAAGGCCTCTTGAGGCTTGTCTTCATAGGCAACTTCTGCGCAGGGGAGCGGACTTTCCTTGCCACACTCAGAGAACTCCTCAAAGTTGGAGACAACGTTACAGTTTCTAAACGGACAATGTGGCTGTTCGTGCGAAGTCTCCTTAGACGGGCTCGAGGGACGTGACACCGTGACCCTGTCCTCGCAGCCTGGCGCCAACGGCATCTCATAGTTCACATCATCGCGCAAGCCCTCCCCACGCCCAGAAGGGGCCACCCAGTCGTTGAGAATCCTGATGACGCCCTTCAACATGGCCCTCGAAAACGCCGACTTGATCTGCCCGACCGTCTCAGAACTCAGGCTCGAATCTGGTGCCTGGTATGAGACCACTTTCACGAGCAGCCGGTGCAGGTAGCCCGCCAACCACTCATCATCATCACCCAGGCGCTCGAACGCCAGCGCCACGTTGGCCAGCGCGTCGCTGACGGGGAGCGTAGCATTAAGCGCCTCGACTTGCTGCCTCGCGAGTGACTCCAGCCCTGGCAGGGAATACTCCTTTGCTGCGAGGTAGGCGTGCAGGGCGCGGTGGTGCTCGATGAGAGTTCGCTTACTTGGCAACACGAGATGAGATTTCAGAGTCTGATAGTGGCCTGTGTGAAGGTAGTGCACGAATGTGTGGGCAATGTCAGTGTCGATGTCAGGACACATTTTGTGCACGGAAAACCCGAAGTAGTGTGGTGTTGAGTCTCTAATGCGCAGTGGGAGTAGGGCATACGGAACAGTGTATTGAACTTGGCTTTGGCCAAATGTAACGATGATGGGGTTCGTATATGGGCTACAGGCATATTAAATCAAGTTGATATATTGCTGGAGAGTATTCAGATAAGAGGAGGGGTGGTACGATGTCGCCGGCCTGTCATCCTCCGGCTTGTCATCCTCCAACCTGTCATTTTCATCCTTCGGTGGATCTACTTCAACCAGCGCGTGGTTTTTAGAGAGGTTAGAACCCTTCTTTTTCTTTGCCATCTTGGGCATTGAGGTAAGTTATTGGGGGAACTAGATATGAATAGGTAATAAGGGATTTAAAGAAAGAAAGCTGTTCAGGACATAGAAGGTAGACTTGGATGATGTGGGGTTTTACGTTCACTTGTCACGTGACCGAAAGGTTTGAAGGGAATTGGGACGTAGCATGCCTTCATCTTGTGCTTGGGACTAATTCCGATGCGTGAAGCTGTGGGTTTCCAAGGGTTACTCAAAGTGCTTATAATAAAAGGGACCAGAGCCATTGGGCGAGCACCATGTGCAGCTAATGAACATGTTGATGGTCGTCTCAGTGTCTTTAAGCCATATCCAAACTGACGACCGTTACGTGTCTCGTAAAGACCACGTTCCTGCAGCAGTTGGCGCGGACTACGACTGTTGACAATCCGAGGTGTGGTAATGTCGTCCTCCTGGCCCAGCAATTCCGCTGGCCTCATGGTTCATTTTGACGGCAAGGTTGAGATCAATCAAAGAAACCATCATCTTCTGCCTCGTTCAGCATCATATTTCCGATGGATATATCATGATGGTAGATGGCTCATAACCCTGCAAGCCGCCGCCCGAATACGCTCGGCCCATCTTGACTCGACGGCGGAGCGCAGTCCAATTTGCAAATATTTCTTATCTGCATCAACCCATATGCCTTTTCCAGAAAGATTCACCCTCACATACTGATCATCCTCACGAAGGCGTCGTAAAAAGATGCCTACTCCAACCTGCTGTGTTGGGATCTCCTTCTGAGCGCAGTCAAGGTATGCTAGATACGTGTCTGCTGACCAAGGTGTAATCTTAAGTTTGATAGACAAACCTCGATTGGTCATTGAGAAAAGCCGCGAAGTTGCTGGTACCCTCTCTCCTAATAACACGTATTTGACGTTAAGATACCTCGAATCTCAAGAGATATCCAAAACCCCAGAGAAGATGCTACCGAGAGAAGATGCTATCGAGAGAAAACGCCACCAAGAGACAGAATGGCACTGAGAGACAAGTACAAAAGGGCGATGCAAAGAAGATACAACAAGTACAACATCAGAAGTTCTCCTTGCCCCAAGCAAAAGTAAACTCCGAGTCCGAATAAGTATTGCAGCGCTGCTGCAGTTGATTCCCCAAAGGCTTCGGCCCACAGAAGAAGACGCCGCCCTGGCCCGGTGAATGGACGCTCTTGATATACCTGAATATGGAGTCCCAATTTGGTCGGCCGAAGTTGGTCGGTGCACGAAGACCGGTCACCGCGTCTCGGTCGGAGCCAGCGTCGTTGATCATGATGTTGGCTGCGTCATCGACTCGGATCTTTGCTGTTATGTACTATATCATGCAATGGTTCATGTGAGCAGGTTGATCGAAGCGGATGAGGCGTGATTAAAGAAGGAAGGGTATGAGGGGATGAGAGAGGAGAAGAGAAGGGGGGGAGGAGTGGTGGGGAAGACGAAGAGGTGAAAAGGGGAAGACGTACGGTATGGATCTCGATATGATTATCCAAGTCCTGCGCCTCGATAGCCGACAACAAAGAACGGAACCATTCAAACGAGTCGAAATCACGACAGACCCAGAAGAAGTAGACCTTCCTGAGACGAGTCTTCTTCTTGGGATAGTTCATCCGGTACCAGATACTCTTCAGGATCGAGGCGAACGGGGTCACGCCGATACCGGCGCCGACCAACGCCACCACCTCATACTTGAACACGTCTTCGGACGCGCTGCCGAATGGTCCGTCGATGTACAGACGTGGAAGAACCTGACGCAGCGTCGGGTCGACCTCGTCACCGCTCGTGATCCGATTGACCCCGACCACGGCGGATGAACCGGCCTTGGGCCCGTTGAAGTCGCATCCTAACACGTTGCCCAGCGCGCGCGTAAAGTCCCCGACACAGCGCACGTGGACGGAGACGTAATCCTCCTCGGGAGCGCTGGTCAGGGTGAAGGGATGGTATTGCCACATGGAAACTTCGGGACAGCACAGGAAGATAAACTGCATATCGAGGATGGGTCAGCCAGTGTTCATCCTCGCATTGACGGACACCGGTGGCAAGAGTCTTACCTGGCCAGCGCGTGTCTTGATGTTCTCCTTCTTGATCTGGATTTCGACCACCTTGCTCGGATGCTGGATGACCTTGGAGATGAAGGTCGACTGTCGGCCACGAATCTCCCGCATGAGCCGCTCGATCAGATAGATGACGGCTCCATAGGTCCAGAACTTCCAGAAGCTGTCACCTTCGTTGCAGAACGGTGGCGCATCGGGCTTGATCATGCAAAAGGCACCGTGCACGGACCAGAAAACGAAGAAACCGATGAACAGATGATGTGTGGCCCAGAAGCGGTTGAAGTTCTTATGTCGCGCCTTGTCCGTCGATGTCAATACCATTGCGATCAGGATCGATAACATGATGTATCCTGACCAGCCCGGTCCCGTGGCGAAGTTAGCCATCAGAAATCCCTTGAAGCCTTGCTTATTCTTAGCAGCCAGTTGAGCGAAGTTGTTCCAGTGCGCGACGGTATGCACTCCGGTGAAGAATACGATGGACCATGCCACCACTATGAGGAGTCAGCATCCAGGTTTTGCAGTCGCCACCGAAGGGTTTCAGGCAGAGGAGGTGCCATACACTTGTGAAAGGACATATGCTCATCTGTTGTCAAAATTAGCAAGAGATATGTTATACAGGTGGTGATGCATGGAACTGACCAAATGGAATGATACCGCTCAGCGGTGTTCGTCGAGCCAGAGATATTAATGTTCGACAGACGGCTGATGGTCCGTTAGCATCCACCCAAGTAGATGCCACCAACACGATCACTCACGAAGGAGGATAAGAGCAACATCGAGTTGCAGAACCAGGGCAGAGGCTTTCGCGACGGCAAAGGTGAAGCCAAACGTCGCTCTCGCCGTTTCCAAGTTGTCCTTGGATAGACATCAGTATCGTACCATTTGTCAAAAGCCTGCGGGGCATGCTCACCTTGAGCCAGTAGTTGATAAGGCCAAACACGAAGATCATGACATGTGCGAGGCAAAACACGGCGATAAATCTGATGTATCGTCAGCGGAAGGAAGCTGTAGATCGTGACACGAAGTTATCCCTCACAGATGTCGATGTCCATCGTTGACCATCCTGCAGAGGAGTCAGCCTGACTCGAGATATCGAGGTCCATGTTATCTATTTGACGTACCATCGACTGATCTTTTCCCGAATGGTGGTCGGCTTGGGTTCCTCGGTCGTCCGCGTCGTCATCAAGGCCTTGGTCCGTTGCGACCTGCCGCCCGAGGACGTTGCCGGCGGGACCTTGAGCTGTGGGAAACCTTGCATCGTGACGATGAATCTGTCGCGACAAGGCGCGGCCGCCTGCTGAATCTCGATGGAACGACCTGTCTATGACAGAAGTATCCGGCAGTTTCCTGGATTATCAAGATATCTGCGAACCGTCTAGGTTGGTGTAGGATGGCGTAGGAATGACGGTGCGAAACTGATATACTCGGTTGGGTTGGATCTTGAACTAAGCGTCTATCTCGAGGACCGGCTCGGACAACAGTGTTGGAAGGAGCGTGATAAGGAATCGAGGCGCATTCGATTAGGCAGAGATGAAGATCTCTTGAATGACACGTTCAAACTGTCAAGAAGCTACAACATCGAAGGCATCAGTACAACCCGACCATGACTGGTACTGAAGAAAGCGCTGGCAACGGTGATGGGGGCAAAGACGTCCTGGTTGCGCTCACTCATGCAAGTATCCGTCCAGTCATTCATTCGATATCCAACGACGCCCGCATCGACCTCAACAACAACGACGCCGAAGATGAAGATGACAACTCCAACTAAATCGAAGCGGCACAGCCCTGAGAGATGTATTCCTCCAGCTCACGAGTCCACGTGATGGTGGAAGGAGATGATGGCTGAACTCCGGTGGTACCGTCGTCGCAGGTAGAGTTTCACGCTCAAGAAAACCCGCCAAGCTCACACTTCTCCGTCGCGCAACTCTTACTTGGCCACCAAATGATGGGCTTACGACATCCTGGTGCTCAGGGTCTGTTGCGAGCCTTGTTAGACAGATACCACACCGTAGCCGCCACAGAACGTCTTCGTTGAGAAACGAAGAAGGCAAAGAATGTCGTAAAAAGAGCTTCGCAATAGATCCTTGATCTATGCCTGATTTCTTCAGAGCTCGTTCAGCCCTACAAATTCAATTTTGTAGGAAATTATATGACTTGAAATTCGTTCATGGTAGAGTATCACCATCACCATTTCTCTTCATCTTCTGATCCTCGTCACAGTAAGACTTCGCCCTTCCTCCTCGGTATTGAGAGTCAGCATCTTGCTGGCTCCGTCACATATTTCCTTTCCGGAAATATGATGGTCAGGAGTTGAGGCGCGTGGCTGTATCATCCTTGTGTCACAGTATCGTTTGAGCGGCGTTGGATGATACAGGAGGGAAACGTTGGTACGGTACGGATAAAGTGGTCTATAACCCCTGCCTCGGGCTGGGCGCTTATCTACTAGGATCGCGGCTTGAATTAGGCGCGCGCTTAGCGCCGAGACTTCTTCCTACCGCTGCCTAAATAAGTACGAATAGCGGTCTCGTCGGCTTCATGTAGATGGGATTCGGTTGATGGGATTGATGTTGATGTAGCATCTGAAATCTCGATAACGATATTTCATCGAGACAGAGGCATCTGTAGAAGGTGTGGTTAATGACACGATGGTGGATGGCGAAGCTACTAGTCACATGATGATCACATGATCTACGGGTAGCGGCTGGAAAGCTGAGCTGGGACCGGAGATCCGTGGGCTGCTCTCGGCGTATGACGACAGCGAAACCGCACATCACCATTTAACGGGCCTTGTTACCATCATCAGAACACGACTTGTTGATGTTTCTGCGGCAGCTTGGGTTGCATTTGATGCCTTGAGAGCTGCTTGGAACTTCTCACGCAAGATGCAGACACTGTCGGGAAAGACGCAATCGATTGTTGTGGGTAGCAATAGGAGAAAACCAGTTGATTGATTTCACGAGCCGGATGAGAGTGTATATGTCGTGGCGCGTCATTCATCGATCTGGAGATGCCCAAAGAAAGAGGTGGTTGAGAACAGGAAGCGGGAAAAGGACATGCAAGCTATTGCCAATCGTAGCCGTAATCCATGGACTTGAGTCTGTCTGTTTGTCTGTCTGTCTTGGAATGCGATATGAGTTCGACCAGGAGAAGCATCGTAGTCTCTTCGAGCAGAGAAAAGAAAGGATCAATGTTCCATCGCAATCTCGATATCAGATGGCGTACTTCCGCGTCCATTCCCTCGCCGTTGCCTCGTATCGCGCTCGATCGGTCTTGTAAACATGCGCAATCTCCGGCACCAGCGGGTCATCCGGGTTGGGATCCGTCAACATCGAGCAGATGGAGAGTAGCACTATGGAGGACAACATCATCAGTCGAAGCTCAGCAGGATGATTCCAGAGCTGGTCATGACGGGGCCAAGGTGTACCTTTGGAGATGGTCAATGCTGGACTCCATTGGTCCCTGAGGATGTCAAGGCAGATGCTGCCGTTGGAATTGATGTTTGGGTGGTAGATCCGAGTCGTGAAGTTCACCTTGGGTGGCTTGAAGGGATAGTCGGTCGGAAAGTGGATGGCCAGAAAGAAGACACCACCCGCATATGGAGACTCTCCCTATCGTCGAAGAAGGCGTATCTCAGCATGTCTGACTACGTATTGGAACATCTCGCCGAGGTCATTCGTCTCAAGACAACGTTGACAGCATCAGACCTAAAGAAGCGACTCACCGGTCCCATGATCGTCGCCTGCCAGTGAAACTATCGGTGGCCGTAAAGTCAGCAGCTGATACCACTTTTGCAGTCATCAAGAGCGACCGCTGGCCCATCACCCTTTCTCGAGAGCAAGGCAGGAAGGTCGTAGCGGTACTGGAGTATCGGGCAGGGTACACGTACCAGATCATCTCCAACTGGTCCTGCTGAGCACGACGACGGAGGGTCCCTGGATACCATCGTCACGTCAGCAACTTCATCCTAGTATTTAACAACCAAGCTCTTCACGATCCGCCGACCAAGATTCTATATCCTCCGCCCGACCCATCTAGTCGCTTCCACAATGCCCGTCCTAGCCACCACGGACACCAAGGGCCACAGACGACCGTGACAGGAACTCACCGCTCAAGGTCAGCCAGTTCCTTGTTGATTCTCTTGAGAGCCATCTCAGCCGGTGTTAATTATCGAATCGAACCAGAGTCGGTGATAGAGTCTGTCTGTGTTGTGGAGAACGAAAAGACAGCCTTCGTAGTGTCTTTGATGCGGCTGAGTCGGTAGGCGAGAACCGAAGAAGAGGAGGAGAGGAGGAGAAGAGGAGGAGGGGCTTTCTTTAGCGGGGCTCCGTTTATTGGCAACAGATAGTGACGCTGGAAGATTGTCAGGTCGCAATCAGACTCGAATCTCTTTGAGGTGATGACGCTTGAAGGCGATGGATCTTAGATGAAGCCTCTTTGGAAAGAGGTGAAGGAAGTGATATTGTGAATTTGTAGTGACGGTGGTGGGGCTGACGGTGATGGTGACTGTGATGGCGATGTGGTAAATCGGAAATTGGAAAGGGAGAATCACAATAAGTTGACGCCTTACCTTGGGGGCATTTTACCTATTTGGGCGATAAATCCTGCTTCTAATCTGATTGATTGGTCAAGCCTGGAAAATGATTTGTGACTTGTGTTTTATTGCTGAGTCAGCCGACGGAAGCTGATGGAGAGTGGGGGAAGCAAGAGAGCGATGTCGAGCACGAGACATGGACGTCTCACGACTTTTACAGATCCTACTTCCCAAAAGGTGGAAGGCTTTCATGTCATGGGACTATTGAATCTTGATCCACTCAAGTCGCTCACGGCGAAGCTCACAATTTACCACTGAGATTCCCCTGATCTAGGGTGCTATAACTGCGCTACACAAAATATCACTATGACAGATTAACCACTACTGGTAGGCTCATATATGTGCTTATTGAGATTATTAGGTGATCTTGAGCAGGAAGAAGATTGTTTTTGTATGGCTCGATAATGAATAGACAACGATGAGCTCAGACGAAGGCTTGATGGCCGGTGATGGCTCTTCCAAGAATGAGACCTAGGGGTGTCGATTGGTCCTTGTTAGTTTCCGGGGACAATATCGAAAAGGTATCTGACCAACTGGCACTGTAGATATTGAACCTGCCAACGTACTGTGTATATCACTCTGCCCTTCATATGTCTGAGTGACGAACAAGTTGGCAACGTGTCTTCCAATGCCGTACTCGTCGCTCACGGCGTTTCCGCCAAAGATCTCTTGTAGTCTACAGCCGTGTAGAGGTCAGCTTTTGGAGGCTAGAAAACGCAACAGGGCATGGTCTTGTTTCAACGCACATCCTTGCGTTGTATAATGCTCGATCACAATTCTGTCTCTTGATCATCGAGATCATCTCGGGCGTCACCGCGCCTTGATCCTTGAGTCGGCCCACCTGAATGGCCGCCAAGATGCCATATGATGCATCGGTGAGAGCATCGGCCAGCTTCTTCTGCACCAGTTGATATTTAGCAATCGGATTGCTTTTGAACTGTCTCCGCTCGAGCGCATATGTCCTCGCCCGGTCGATACAGTCCTCCAAGGCGCCCATGGTACCCCAGGCAATCCCATATCGGGCCGAATTCAAGCATACAAATGGTCCTCTTAGGCCCTCAATCTCGCCCAGAACATTTTCTTCGGGGATAGGACAGTCATCGAGTTGAATCATTCCCGTAACTGATGCTCGCAGACCATTCTTGTTCTTCAGCGCTGGCGTCTCCAAGGTGCCTGGCGGGCACTCAGACCGTTCGATCAAGAAGCCCCGGATCTTGCCAGTGCTCTGAAGTCGGGCCCAGACTAAGAACAGGTCCGCAAAGGGAGAATTTGTGATCCATGTCTTGGTTCCTGATAATGACAGAAATCCCTTCTTTGACGGATGTGGTCTTGCCGTCATCTCCATCGATCCAGGATCCGATCCATGGTTGGGCTCGGTCAAACCGAAGCACCCAACAACCTTGCCTTTCGCAAGCTGCGGCAGGTACCTCTCTTTTTGCTCCTGGGTCCCGAATTCATAGATGCCACCCATGACAAGTGACCCTTGAACAGACATGCCTGACCGGTAGCCCGAGTCAACTCGTTCTACCTCGCGCGTGATGAGGCCTGACGCGACGCTGCTGATGCCAGCACATCCATACCCTTTGATGGT
>QQTW01001538.1_pt1 | contig 16202 bp, 13 predicted proteins | sample 1904831 | NCBI WGS metagenome assembly QQTW01 (sample SAMN09435610, study PRJNA476489) | Subsurface metagenome, whole genome shotgun sequencing project. | reverse complement strand
CTCCTGGTGTCCGGTCCAACCACGACGACTGCCGGGCCGAGGAATTTGACAAAATGCCACCCAGTTCCAGTGATGGTAAAGAGATCGCCGATCGTTTATGGAAGGAAATTCCCAGTCTGAAGCAATGGCTGGCGACGAGTGGGAAAGAGAACAGGAAGAATGCTGTGTGGACAGCAGCACACGAAGAAGATGTCTCCCACGCTTTCTTTCATTATTACACCAGTCACTTTGATCAACCGCATCTGAGGGAGGCGTTTGCGCAGATACCCCACGTACTTACACTGGATGACCATGACATGTGAGCAGTCTCCCGCGGCATGGATTTGGGGCCTGCTAACACTTTACAGATTCGACGGCTTCGGCTCGTATCCTGAATATATGCAGTTCAGCAACATGTTCAAGAATATCGGCCGAATAGGCATCGAGATGTACCTACTCTTTCAACACCACACTACCCTCGAAATCCTCCGCAATGTCTCTCACGACAGCGATCTCTTTACCATCACTGGAACTGGGTGGCATTTTGTCAAATTCCTCGGCCCGGCAGTCGTCGTGGTTGGACCGGACACCAGGAGTGAAAGGAATCCACATCAGGTCATCGCTGGTCCTACGTATCAGGGTCTCTTCCCGAAGATCGCGATGCTGCCACCTAGCGTACAACACTGCATCCTGATGATAGCTGTGCCGGTTGTTTATCCCAGAATGGAAGCGGCAGAGAGCATTACGACCACGATCGCCACCGGGAAAAGGGCTGTCACCGGGACATACAACTTGCTTGGCAAAGTCAGCAGCTCTGTAGCAGGGGTTGTTGGTGCCAAAGGTGCTGTGGGATCTGGATTCGACTCGGTCAAGCGTGCCGTGGGCAAGTCCGGTCTGATGGGTGGCATCCTGAGTCCGTTCGGTGACATTGATGTCCTAGACGAGCTCAAGGATCAATGGACCCATGAATCGAAGGTATGATATTGCCCCTTCCTGCCATCACCCACCTCCACATGCAATCTAATCCATCTCCTCAGGATCTCGAGCGCACCTATCTGATCCGTACGCTTCAAAACATCTCCCAACAACGCTCCATCCGCATGACCTTCCTCTCCGGCTCCGTCTCCACCTGCGGCGCTGGCCTCCTCCACGACCCCTCCCACCCGTCCTCCCACAAAACCATGTACCAGCTCATCACGTCGCCCATCGTCAACGCCCCTCCCTCCTCCTACATCCTCCGCGTCCTCCACAACAACAAACCCCTCTACATCCCCCTCAACGGCCATCGATCCGACCACTCCGGGGCCCCGCCCAAGGTCACCGACACCAAGGAGGACATGATGGAGATCTTTGGTCAGGATGTCGACGGCCGGCCGCGCGAGATGAGGAAGTTGATGAACCGCCGGAACTACGTCGCCGTGGTGGCGTACGATCCCGAGGCGGTGCAGGGTCAGTTCGGGAGGACGGACATGACGGGCTTGAAGACGGGCAAGCTGAGCCTCGCCGTCGATTTCATGGTGCAGGGTGATATCAGCGCGGCGTCGGGGGCGGGCGGGTATGGTGTCGGTGGCGGGGTGGTCAAGTTTGGTCCGGTGGTTGTGCCCAGTCTGGAATTCGGGAGGTGAGTCAAGTGGACCGGCGGGACGGGACGGGACGATGGGATGCGGTGAGGGGTTGGATAGAATTAATTTTTTGGGTGGCCGGCATGTCAATGGAGCAGTTGGATCCGCTGGGTGACCGAAGGATCGGGAGGGTTCGAGCAAGTACATGAAGCAGCTTCTTGAAGCGCTGGCTCGCGAGCTTGACACTACCTCTTTTTTTCTTTTTTCTTTTTTCTTTTTTCCATGCCCTTCCCCTCCTTCTCTGTCCACGGCCCGGCAAACCCACATCAACATCAACCCCGGAGGAGGGAAGGCGAAGACGAAGACGAACCTGAGAGTGGGGACGGGGACGGGGACGGGGACGGGGACGAGAACGACTAGTCGCCGGGTGCAGATCAGGACATGGTTTACCCATCTGGAAGAAGACGGACGTAGGGTCTGCTTTTGGTCTATCTATCGATCTTCTTACTTACCTACTTACACCCCTCCATGCATCCATCCATCCATCCATCCCCCTCCATGCCCTCCTACCTTCCTTCCTACCTACCTTCCTTCCTACCTACATCCCTCCCGCCGGCAAAATCCTCTCTCTATGGCTTTTTTCCTTCTCCCGATCCATCCATCCATCCATCTGCATCTACCCTCGCTCATAACGCGATGCGTCAGGCGCGTGGCGTCTCTGCGTTAATACGATACACCGTCCCCGTCGGTGGGTTTGGTTTGCTGGGTAGGTGTTGAGGGATCGGGTTTTATGTTTGGTTGGGGTTGTGAGGTGGAGGTGGAGATGGAGGTGGAGATGGAGATGGAGATGGATAGTGGTTTTGGTTTTGGTACGGGAGCGTGTTTATGTTTATGTTTATGTTTATGTCTATGTCTATGTTTATGTTTATGTCTATGTTTATGTTTATGCTCATGCTCATGCTCATGGTCAAGGGTTCTCTTTGGGATGGTGGAGGGTTGGTTGTGGTATTTCTGGTTAGGGGAAGGAGACTGGAGTAGTCGTGATTGTCTTGATGTCGACGTTGATCGTGTTGGCGCTGCACAAGTCTCGGCCCAAGCGGCGCTGTGTGATTGATCGCAACCCAATCTCGATTGAGGGACACTGGAGATAGACGCCGTTGACTACGTACAAGGTAATACGTCTCCGTCCGCCGTCGATTCACAATTTCGCCCTCTCCCTCTCCGTTCCACCTTCCCTCTCGAATTCCACCCTATTAACACAAGTCCCCACGCCCTCCAAGCCAACCTCCACCACATCCCCATCGCGCAACCACTGCTTCGGACTCCTCCCCATGCCCACCCCTTGCGGCGTGCCCGTGAACACCAGATCCCCCACCCTTAGCGTCGTGCCCCGGCTCAAAAAGCTCACCGTGCGCGCGACCCCAAACGCCATATCGCTGGTGCGGCTGCTCTGCCTCTCCTCGCCGTTGACCTTGGTCCAGATGGCCAACCGCTGCGGATCGGGGATCAGGTCGGCGGCGACGATGGCCGGGCCGAGCGGCGCCCAGCCATCGAATCCCTTGCCCAGCGCCCACTGGCCGCCGCCGCGCGCGAGCTGCCACTCGCGGTGCGAGACGTCGTTGCCGACCGCGTAGCCGAGGACGTGGGACAGCGCGTCGGCTTCGGCGATGTCGCGCCCCGCCCGGCCGATGACGGCGACGAGCTCGCATTCGTAGTCGAGCCCCGGTGCTTCTTGGGCCATGGCCGGCACGGGGATGGGATCGTGGGGCCCCGTCGCCGAGGTGGCGGGCTTGTAGAACAGGACCGGGTACGGTGGGAGGGGCATGTGCGACTCGGCGGCGTGGGCGGCGTAGTTCAGGCCCAGGCAGCGGATCGTGCCGATGTCTTGCGGGGCGAGCGGGCAGAGCAGTCGGCTGATGGTGGCGGTGCGGTTGGTGACGGTGGGGGCGTGGAAGATGTCGCCGGTGAGGATGCGCGCCGAGGTGGCGTGGCGGAGGTCGGTCGTGTGCGCGGGGAGGATCGCGTCGCCGTAGTAGATGTGCCCGTCGCGGGCGAGGAAGCGGACCAGCCGCTGTAACATGAGTAGGAGGGGAGAGGTCAGTCAGGGGTTCTTCTAGCGAGGGATTCGCCGCTCTGCTATGGATGATTGGCCTCGCTATCAGGGCTTGCGTGCAAGGACTCAGCGTCGGTCAAGGTGACCAAGAGAGCAAGAACAGAGCAGCCAGCAGATTCGGCACTGTCTGCCAATCGAACCTTCTCAAATGGTATTGACAAGGTTCATAGAAGAGATTGTTGGGAAGAATGGGAGCGTTTTCCACTCCGGTGCATGGGAGATACATGGCCCAATCGGGAAGGTGACGCAAAAGTGTACGCAGATATGGAAACAAGACTGTTGGCGTGGAGAACGGCCCAACGACGAGAAGCACTGGCTATAGAATACACGGGTACGGAGAGTCTCTGGAGTAGAGTGAAGAGTATATCATTGCATCGACAGCATTGCGTTGGTGGTGAACTAACTAGGAGAGAGACAACGGGGTACTCACGGAAAAGGGCGGCATTGCGTGAGGTCTAGGGTCTCAGTCAATTGGCACTGCTCGGGGAGAGTATCTTGGGAAAGCTCGTGGAATTGGATATGGATACTGCTGGAGATATCTATTTGCAGAAGTGATCTTGTGCAGAAGATATTCAATTGGAAACATTAGAGATCAGCGAGGTCAGAGGTTCGGTTCATTCGGGATTCTCGGGAGTCGGGACAGTCTCGGCATTCTCTCCGCACCACCAGTCTTGGCATGATGTCGTGTGGTACTTCAATTCCAGTCTCCAACTGCGCACCAGATTCTCATGTTTTCCATTGCACGTTGGAGATGAGATTGTCGGGCCTGCAGCGTCAAGTCTTGAGTCTCTATCGACAATGCCTCCGTGAGGCAAGGAAGAAGCCCGCTGTATGTCGAAGTTTCGTTCCTGCGAGTGTCCAATCTGTGTCATTAACAGCTGGTTGTAGGAGGTACAACACAATTTCAGGAAGTACGCCCGGTAGGCCATTATTCACTCTGCTTGGAGGTCACAGAACTGCGGCTGATTACAATCCAGAAGCGAATTTAGACATCATCAGACGGTCGACAAGAAGGATTTCGCCGCCATCGAGCACATGTTGAGAATGGGGACTAGGAAGCTGGAGCTCTACTCGTCGCCTGGCATCAAGAACATTTCTCCTTGAGCGGCAGAAGAGTCCGTATTTGAATCGCCTGCCGGGGATGCATGGCCTCGAAGATATGTCGGAAGCAAACAAGCCTGCAATGAGGGTACCCGCACGGTTCAGGCAGCCAACACGTCCGTCTTCCCATCGCTGATGGCGTCAACATACAATTACACAAACCTAAGATCACGGCACACTATTACGGCCGTTCGGGAAAGCCGGCAAGCCAGGTTCTGCGCCAAGGGCAACATAGAAGAGCACGACGTTCAATTCACAGCTTCGAGGTTCAAGGACTGTGGGATTGCGAGTATCATTGCGCCGCATCGAACGAACAGCGTGAATTGGGTGAAAATCTTCTTTCGGAAAAGCAGTCTTCAACATGGTTTGATGATCGTCCTCGTCCGCTTCTGACCCCAACTGGGTGGGCTCTCATCTCGGGCTTGCCTAGGTTGGTTCTCATCTCGGGCTTGCCTGGGCTGGCTCTCATCTCGGGCTTGCCTAGGTTGGTTCTGTTCTCGAGCTGGCCCGGATTGGTTCTGTTCACGAAGCTGACCGGGCTGATCCTGTTCTTGAACCGGCCTTGGGCGCCCGACACGTCGTAGCTCGTCCTCAACCTTTTCCATCATCTTCTGCAGCTCCAGAACTTGCGCCACAGTTTTCTCCCTCATCTCTTGGAGGAGAGTGACATCATCTTTGAACTTGTCCCTGCGTGCTTTGTCCTTCAAACGAAGATAGAAATCCGCTTTTAGCAGCATTTCCACCTTGTCTCGAGGTTGAGTCGAAGCGTGTAGTAACGCTCCGATATTATGGCGGTGTATCTCCATCAGTTTCTGGACAATGGCCTTCTTCTCCGAAAGAGGGGCCTTGTAGAGCGACCTTCCTATCCTGGCAACCTGTGCATTATCTGGATGCAATTTGGCAGGGTCTGGTGGACGTGTGCGCATAGCGCTTGTGCTTGAGGATTGGTCCTCTGGTGAACCTTTGGGATCCGACGTCGAAGTCTGAGCCCTTCGATCCATTCTCGGGCGCAATAATAGACTTGTGGTGAATGTCCGCCTACACTCCAGTCTGTAATCAAGGTCGGCAAGATATACCGATGTTTGACAGCCCTGCTACTGAAAGCAAGCAAGGAGGTTACAGGACAGTGAACATGGGAAAGTCAAAAGCATTATGGAACAAGTGACCACGTTATATGGGAAGATTACTCTTGTCACACAAACAAGCAGCATGCCTCAGCATGAAACATGCTAAATTATTGGTTGAAACCTCTGGTTGGGTGGTTGGCACCCTTCACGTTAGAGCTTGCATCGAAGCAGCGAAGCTTAATGGAACATGGCGTGGTTGTCGTTTAGGGGGTCCGACAAGGTGGCAGCCCCAATGTGTCAACCTAATGGCTACCAGGTGGCTCGGTGCACCCTTGGAGGATGTTCACTCACGATTTCTACGGCAGGGTAATTAATTGACATACGCGCACACCACTGGAGAGTGTCTGCGAAAACCATCACGCTGCAGCATTCAGGCCCATGCAAGATGGCAATGCACAAAATAAGACTGCTTGGCCTTGTTCTGCCACAGGTATGTACCACGGAGCCCGCTACTCAAGTTGTTGAATTACATAAACAGCCTCTCGACCTTCCGAGGACTACTCACTCAGTACGCACAGGGCTCGTTGAACCAGTACTCACGGGGCCAGTCAAACCAGTACTCACAGAGCTCGTCGAACCCGAAGTCCCCCCTTCACGTCAGGCCCAAATGGATGATGAGCAGCAACATCTTTGACCGAAAGAGCCGAGGTTGGTATCTGAATTGCATCACCTCCTTGAGCCTCCCCATTCTATCTTGCAGCCTCTCAAGCTCCCCCTGCTCTTGCCTCCACGAGCTTTCAGCCTGCTGCAGCGCTACGGACCGCACCTGCTTCTGGCGTTCCTCTCCCTGGCACAGATACAAAGCCCCCTCGAGCAGCAATCGCGGTCCGTGGTAAGAGCGTGTCTTGGGCCTGTCGCTGCAGGTGTAGGCCAGGATCCGGTGCCGGTAGATGGCGATCAACGTCTTGATGTTCTCGATGTTTTCCGGCGTGGGGTCGTAGGCGAGCAATTGCTCCCAGTGGTAGATGTCTCGCTCGTCGGGATCCCAGTCGTTGTGGCCGCCTGGTTGAGGTGTGGGAGAGACTGTGGCATGTCCAGACGCGGATCCAGGATTGCCTCCCGAAATAGAAGACATGATCGGAGTGCCGATAAAGAGCGTGTGATACGGTTACTAAGGGCAGACGGTTTCTCAAGACTGCTCGTCAATCAAACTAGAGGTACATCAGAGAATTCATTACCCAATTTTGAAGTCTTGAAGACGGCCTCCTAAACAAAAGAAAAGACGGAAACGTTTGTAGAGGTGGTAATCAACCCCCAGCCATAGACGCGCTGTCATATAAGAAGAGACAGAGCTCCATCGCAGCAGCAGCGTTCAAGCATTCGTAGTCGAAACTCCCCAGGTTTTTGGTACGAGACTCTCCAGGTTTTGCCCCTTCGGCTTTCCTCTGTCGTCGGCATAATCAGGTATGCTTCTCCACAGAATTGTTAGGGCGCGGGGCCGGATGTTTGAGCAACTCGGCGGCGGGATCGTGTAATGGATCGTCACTTTGGCTCAGTTGGATCCCTGACGAGGCACAAGATGCCTCTGTCTAAGCTGACCTGAGCGGAGCGGAGCTGAGTTTGAACTGGAAAGATTCACGCCTCTGTAGTGGTTTGACGAGTGAAGCCAACTATGCCAAGACTTTGCCAAGGCCTGGTCCTAATAGAGTTTAGTGGTTCTGGTCATCACATCCATGGGATCAACGGGATTCTCCACGACTCACCCAGTGTGATGGTTGCACATTCTCCCATGTCTGGCTACCACTTTCCAGCATTCTGATCAGTACATTGGGATGATTCACAACCCTGAAATACTCTGTTGACTCTAGGCTCCACGACATACCTCATCGCCTGCACTCCCTGCAGTCTTTGGCTCAGCGATGCAGATACCTGACATGCCTCAGTAGCCGCAAGCATCTCACAACAAAGTACTATGATATTCTCTGAATGAGCGACATCTCACAGCTGATGCTCACCGAAATGCGCGATGATCTTGCTAGCTTGAGTCTGGCGGAGTTGTGCAACAGCCCCGTGTCGGCAAGGAGGTGTGGCTATGATCGAACACCTCATGCATGGGAGCACAAGATTTCGCAGCTATCACTTCAACCGAGCCCTCCCACTCTGACTATTCAAGTATCTTTTAGTATTCCTCTCACTCTTCAATTTTTCCTCTCATTGTGAATACTTGCGTTGGACTTACATCGATTGTTCGCACACCGTGTGAGTCCTCTACCTTGCCGGTACAGCTTCGAGACTCTTCTACCCCTCATCAGCAACGACCACATGGCTGGCACCTTGACGCCGTATGGACCATCACGCCACTCCAAACCCTTTGCTGAAATCACTGGGCTGGTCGAAATACGATTTTCCGTCCAATCGGACGTCAACGAGTGGCCAGTACCGCAGATGGATGATGAAAGAATTGCGTAGAAGGTTCCACCCGCCCACCCGAATCCCCTTGTCGCCTCTTGCCTATTCGAGAAGTATCCAGCATATTCTGACCTGTGCCGTTTACCTCATCATTACCATGTGCTTGTCTTCGGATACCTGCTTGTAATTTCTAGCAGATTCTCATCCTCAGTCGTGCAATCTATAAATTCACCTACCTCACCTCTCATTCCTCTGTTCATCTTTTCCCAAGCAAAAACACTTCTTCTCATGCAACCATATCGCGCAACTATCAGACTATCACCACACCTGCCCCGAGCCTTCAAGACAAACGTCGTGTCCAAACCAATTACAAAGCGAAACATTATGTCTCTCCGCGGCTTTCCCCGCTTCGCCCCAACAACCTATCACTGGGGCCCTTCCTTCGCCCGCCAGAGCAACGAATTCGCTCCACTCTTCTCCCTCCTCGACGACCTCACCAACGGAGAAGTCACCCGCCGTCAAACAAGCTCGGGCAAGCAAACCCAAGAACGCTTCTTCGCTCCCCGCTTCGATCTCAAAGAAGTCAAGGACGCCTACATCCTTGAAGGCGAACTCCCCGGCGTCGACCAGTCCGACATCTCCATCGAGTTCACCGACGAGCACACCCTAGTCGTCTCCGGCCGCTCCGAAGTCGTCCGCGAAGAGGGCACCCGTCCCGGCGCCATCGAAGACGGCTCCAAAGGCCAAGGGGCGATCAAAGACGCGCCTCGCAAGGCCACCGTCGAAGATGAAGACGGCGGTGCTGCTGATTCTTCCGCCAAAGATGCCGAGGCCGACGGCGATGCCTCGACCGAAGTGGTCAAAGCCTCCGAGCAGAAGCAGGACCCTGAGCACACGTACTGGGTCTCGGAGCGTGTGAGCGGCAGCTTCACCCGCTCCTTCTCTTTCCCCGCCAGAGTCAAGCAGGATGATGTCAAGGCCGGCTTGAAGAATGGCATCCTCACAATCACGGTCCCCAAGGCTGGCGCGCCGGAGAGTCGCAGGATCACTATCGAATAAGAGAAGATACCTCATAGCTTACCCTGTCGTTTGCGTTGGTCAGCGATCTGAGCCTTGCCCATGTGGATCGCTGATCACACCACGACAGCAGGTGGATGGAAGGATGGATGGATGGACAGATGATATCAGACTGAGCTTGGATGATGGATGATGCACAAACACACACACACACACACACATTCACAACTCCCCCCAAAAAACACCACAGCATAGCAAACGGAGCATCAGCATGGGAAATGGGGGCAGCGAGTTTTGTTTTCTGAGCAGGCTTCCCATTCTCTATCCCTTCATCTCTATGGAGCACGCTCACTCCAATCACATCATCAGCTTAAAATAGTCTCATGATTAGCAGTAGCAGACTGTGAATCAGATTAATTCTACTCCACTTATTTTCGTTGGCCTGACATTTCGTGAATAAGATAACATCATGCATAGTGCTTGAAATAGGGAAACCCTATCTCTGCAGTCCTGTCGTTCGTTCTCGCTTCCTGTCTCCCCCACCTTCCCCTCTCCTTCTCCCTCTCCACCTCCCCTCTCCAGGGTCCACCTGTCCAGTCCAGTCCCCTTCCAATTCCGCCTTTCCACCCCCCCTCCTTGTTGGTCTAGGATATTCATAAAAACGCAGGTTGGTCATCCGTACCATACTCCTTGGGGAGGTTAGTCAAGTCTCGTCTACCTGATCGTGGGTGGAACGCACGCGAGGACGCTGGTATCAGAGTGGCACATTGGTGGGTGGGTTGAGAAGGAGAGGGAGAGGGAGCGAGAGAAGCTTCGTGTGCGGCTCGAGGAGGGGGTCTTGTGCTTGATGTTCGAGGGGAAGGAAGGCCTAAGGGTGGAGCGGGGAGGGGGAGGAGGAGAGGGAGTTGTCCCAAGGCGGTGAGATGTATGGAGATATGAGCGAGGTTTTGGAGAATGAGTAAGGTCAGTGAGCTGAGCGGAAGATTTTTTTTTATCATGATGCGCATGGTATGATATGGTATGCTCGGTATGGCAGGTCTGGTCACCGGAGAATCTGTCTCTGCATCCAGGAATATCGAAATGGCCAGTTATTTCTGCTCGGGACGGGCTTCCTTCGAACCCAGTCCTCCTCGTCTTCCGCTCTCGTCATCTGGACCTGGACATGGGATCCAGTCGATTAAGATGTATGGTCTAGAAACACAACCCCCCTCCCTTTCCAGCCGTCTCAGCTCAGCCTCTGGACGAAAAAATAAATCGTGCGCTCCTCCTTGCCCACAATCGACCGGTTCTTCATCTCCCAATCCGGATCGGCTTTGACGCCTTGCTTGCGCTCGACAATCTCCCTCCGATCCCAGTCGGCCCAGATCTGGACTTTGACCCCCACTCGATCGGCCACCCTCTGCCAGAGGTCGATCAGGGTTTGTTTGCTGTGCCGGAAGACGTGTCTCACTTCCCCCGGCTCGCAGTACGACCGCTGCAGGCGCACCTCGCCCGGCCTGGTCGTCCCCGCCTGGGCCCCGATGACCACGCTACCCGGCCTGGGGATCAAGAGCAGGCACAGGATGCGCTCGCAGACCAGCTCTTGCTCCACCCGCACGAAGTTGTGGCAGAACATGATGATGTTGACGACGGACCAGGTGCCTCGCGTCCGGTACAGGCCATCCCCCGGATCGTCGGAGAAGACGTCCCCTCGTATGAAGTGGTCGGATGTGAAGCGTGCGGCGTCCCGGAAGAGCCGGTGGCCGAGCCGCTCGTAGTCCGGGATCACGTCGCAGCCGTACAGGGTGTTGAGTGGGACGCCGTCATAGCGGAGCTTGCGGAGGTCCTGGCCGAGGCCGGTGCCGAGGTCGAGGAAGGTTGGTGTTGCTTTGCAACCGTTCCGGGCGGGTGTCTTGAGGAAGTTCACGAGGTGCTCGTAGAAGGGATGGCGGGAGAGAGCCATCTCGACGAACCAGAACCCGCCGATGGAGGCCCAGGGGAAGACTTGCCAGGCATCTTCGCGCTGAACAGGGGAGAATTTGTCAGGGACGTGATTGAATACCACGTATCGAAACAGAGAGCAACGGGCGGGAGAGGCACAAGCGGGATAGGAACAGAAGAATGTTGTGCGAAGAAGCAGACAACCATACAACGATACGGCAGCTGTTCGTAGACCGCACAACGATGCAGCATAGTGCGGATATAAGTCCACTTACGATCTTATAGATATGAGCATCCACCAGCTTCGCATCAATCTTGCTATACTTGACAAACAGCTCACGTGTTTCTGGAGTCAGCTTGCGGCGCAGGCTCTCATGGGGCAGGTACTTGGGCGGAATCTTGATGCGCGCAGGATGGGAGCGAGGGAGGTGGAGATCGATTGGCATTGTCTGCTGCAGACGGACAGAACTCAACCATCGCAGAAGTGGTATGTAAAGCTTTGGAAGAGCCACGACAAGAACAAGACGTCCCCGTACGGGATCCCATTGTCCACGCTGGTTTCTGGCATTGTGACAGTAGGTAGTACTACTACGTAGATGGGCGTACAAGGGTAGATGGGTTGCGGGGGATTGAAACAGTGGTGTGGGAGGTTCGATACAGTCAACAGGCCTGTATATGCTCGCGAGCAGGGTAGAGAAACAAAACGTCGTTCGTGTACCCTGACTGATTTCAGAGTACGTCGTCCGGGGTGCAGACACCTTCCGAAGAGATGCATTGGTGCGTCGTTATGTTTGGATTCTGACAAGGTTCGATCACTTACAACTATGTAGGTAACTAGTCTGGCTGCTGGTGCGCTGCCTCTTCGGGTTTAGCCCCGCCCGATCGGACAACGCGCCCATCGCCGCTTGACCTGGGTATAAAGAGCCCGCTGATCTCCCTCGCCATCTCTTCCTCTCCGTTAGGATTACATCCACCCATTGGGGTGTGAGAGTACAATTGGTGTGGTAACGCTTGGTATCAAGGGACTAGCTAGATCTGTTAGTGTAGAACTAGGAGAAGTCGTTAAAGTACCGGTTTCTACCGGTACTAAATCAAGCAGACTTACACCACACTTCATTTTTGAGGTCTCCTTTGCAATTGGCCTTCAAGCTTTACACTCTCTGTCTCCTACTCCCTCTTCTCTCGCTTTAATCCCCTACTAACCTTCCCTACTGGCTTGCTGCGCCGCCGCTTCTGGGCCCCAAAGCGTTGCGTATCACAGCGTGGGACCGCTGACCAGCTTTCCACCTCTGATCGGCCTTCTCGTTCCACCTTCTTGCTCTTATTTAAAGCTCTCCCTACCGAGTGATCTAATTGTTGACCTGAATGTTAATGGCGATCTGATGCACAGCCCACTCTACTAGACTTAATGGCTGGCTGTTCATGCGATGGCGGCCCCATCAGTATTCTGCCCCTAGAATCTCATCTCTTCATCAAACCCCTAACCAATATCACCCTTACCTAAGGCACCAATATCACCGTAATGAGATCCCTCGGAGATCCAGTGTCGGCTGACACAACGCTACGATAGGACTAATACTGAAAATACTGTAGTACTAATCACGTCACTTAAGAGCAGTATAGCGGCGGCGGAGCAAAGGCGGCGATGCTGATTAATCAGATGAAGCCCCATTAACTCTTAACCATAAACACCTTATCAATCCGCTGGGATAAGACGTTCTGATGCTGGATCCAGATAGACTGACAGCGGTGACAGGTCACAAGCATGTGCAGAAGATGCTACGTTAGGGCTATTACCAAGAACCTGCACTCCAGCCCATCTCTACTCGATCCTCCTAACCGGATTCTATCCGATAGCAAAGCTATGCTAGGACATGATTAATCGAAGCACGGCCAATCACGCAAATTTCTTTGTCACCATTGAGAACCAGTTTTATGGCCCCCATGAGGCTAACTCATCTCTTGTTATTACCCATCTACCACAAGTAAATGTTGATCTCCTCAAGGATACCAGACTAGGGTAGCCCCGCGTTGGCGGCTGGACTTTACTTGTTCCTACGTGTCAGACAAAAGCTTCATAGTAGTTCACGGTCTCCTGAGAGCCGCGGTTCTTTTGGTCCAACACTACTAATGTGTCACTCTAGTCTCTGCCAGGATAAGCTCCGACTGAATTGTGGGGAAGCCAGATGCGTGGTTGCGACCCGGGACCCAATACCCAAGCTATGCAATGTCAAAGAAACCCGATTCCCAGACAACAACAGACACCGAAAGCGTGGCTGCACCGTTGATGTCTAGTGAACTGTCAGGACGCTCTTGATCGCCAAAATCTCTCGACTTCCATCGAATACTTCGCACTATGGGCGACGATCGACGTCGTACACTTGAGAAGATGATTGATACTGGTTGATGGCCTCAACTAGTGGAATGGCTCCACATGGAAAAATGCCCTAATGCCTTCTGGAAAGGGGTAACCAGAAATCCGGGGTAACCAGAAATCCGGGGAAGACCACAGCGGCGAGGGCCCGGGCCCGTGAGGAATCGATGGCACATTCTGAGGGGTGCTGTTGGGTCAAGATAGTCTCACGCATTCTTCCACTGCGTCTTGGCCTCCTTGTCGAAGCCACCTTCGTCTCCCGATTACAGCTCTGTCTGGCCCCATTCATAGTGCGATAATGTTATTCATGGCTTATCGACAGGGGCCACGCGATCGCTGATATGAACCACAGCAGCAACCTCCAGGAGCGAAGGATATGCCAAAGGACATTGAATTGATAGACCTCGAATATTCCTCCCCGTCTTCTATCGACCCATCTCTGATCTCCTACACTTCATCCTTGATTGTCCATCCCCCATCCTCTTCAACATGGAACCCCCAATGGATTTGCCTCCGGAGCAGCTTGCTGCGATCCAGTACCAGCAAGAAAACATCGCTGACAATCGCATTCCCGAAATGCTTGGAGTCGCGGTGAGCTTTTGGACCTTGGCTACTGTGGCCGTGGCGGGGAGGTTTTACGCAGAGAGGATGCTACGAAACCGATTCAAACTTCACGACGCTCTGATAGTAGCGGGATTGGTATGGCTTACGTAGACGTCGTCACTTTTTCAAATGCACTGATGGTCTGATCAGGTTTTCTCAACCGCCTTGGCTATTGATAATAGCGTTGGTATGGTGATATCTCTTCCTATGATGCTCTGGTACTCATAGTATAACAGGAGCGGCCTTCGGGGCTGGCCACCACACGATCGTTTCTGATTCGAATGACTTTGTTCAGATCGGCAAAGTAAGTACTTCTACCACGGGATGTTTCTGAGACTCAAGCTTACTATCCCAGCTACTGTTTACCTTCGAACTCGTGTACAATCTGGCTATTGTTACGATAAAATTTTCGGTGCTCATGTTCTACCATCGTACCTTTCCCAACCCTAAATTCCGCATCGCCATCTGGTGTATGGGTGCTTTCGTTGGCGCCTGGTACCTGGCCACAACCTTTCCTGTCATCTTCCAGTGTTCTCCCATCCACCGCTTCTGGGATAAGAGTATACCGGGCACCTGCATCGACGTTCAATCCTTTCTCATCAGCACGGCTATCATCAGTATCATCACCGATCTTGCTATCGTCGTCATGCCTATACCTCTTGTTTGGCAGCTCCATTTACCGATTAACCGTAGGATTGGTATCTGCGCCATATTTTTCCTGGGAGGTATCGTCGTTCTTGCTAGTATCGTTCGAGTCACCTACCTCCCAAAGTTGGCCACATATGACCCTCTCTGTAAGTCCGCCCCCACCCATAGATGGACGAGATCTGATTCTTTATAGACGATGGGGTCGATGTTGGTACTTGGTGTCTAGTGGAACTTTTCCTTGCAATCACTGGCGCTTGCCTTCCATTGATGACTCCCCTCTTCCGACGGGTCAGAGATCTCTCAACCAGAAAGACTTCCGGTTCGGGTAACAGCAGCGGTTGGGATCACATCCCGCCCGGGAACCGTCAGACAGCAGCTTCCCAGCCCTGGCGCAAAGAATCGGCGGACTCTGCGACAAAGAATCCCTTGACTAGCCATACGGAGTGGTCAGATAAGGTTATTGAGCAGGAGTTGGCAACCCACGACCTCGAGATGCAGCCTGTTCCACAGAACTTCCATGCACAGAGTCAGTCGTTGAGCTGATGAGCCTTGACGGGGGCGGCAGCTGAGCGGGTTTGCCGCCAGGCAAAAGGGTTGCAGCCGTTCATGATCAAAGACGACAATCAATTGATCTCTTCAGGGATGTCCGACCCAAAATGGTGTGTTCTTTAGGAAATCGGGATCAAATAATCATGGCCTGTACTTGTATGATTAGAAGACTAGTCACTGCGATGAAATAGACGATTATGACTTCCAAAGCTGCGTGCTTGAGTGACCTCCGAGTTTAAGAATCTTGAGTTAGGCATAACTGCTGCGGAAAATCTTCTCAGCCTTCCTTCAACCTGAGAGGCAGCTCTGGTCCCCTCGGATCGGGTTTGTGCTCCAGCCATGTCAGTGGAAGGCTTTTTGAGGCTGCCACAACTTTTGTTCAAGCAGCTCATTAGAGCAGAATCTTAGAGGGAAGATCCTCCAAAACGAGAGCTTATCCATTCCTGACAGTCCTCCTTGAAAGAGCTTCCAGCGCCTCCTTTACTTTGAACCTCAATCACCCTTCTGATGCGACCGCGCTCATTGAGAGCTTCAGCTGCATCCAAATCTCATTATCTACAGGTTCTTATACATGATTGTTTGTTCTTTCTGTTCTCTTCTCAGTCGTAGCAAAGCTCGATTTCGCGCTTTATTTTGTAGCTTCAGCCTCATCACTAGACACCCACCACCAGGCTCGATTAATTCCGATTGATTGGTTGAAATGTGCTGTAAGCTTAAATGTGCGGCCCAGATGATCAGCGTTCTTACTGGATAAAGTTGTCCTCTTCTGCCTTCCTTGGGTTTAGCCGTTATTCAGCTTAAATTTAGCTCGCCAACGCTGCTGAATCTTGCCAAGACGTACCCCATCAAAACCAGAATAC